>Ga0114922_10003499_pt1 | contig 14620 bp, 13 predicted proteins | sample AartaG_FD_100975 | JGI IMG/M metagenome (GOLD analysis project Ga0114922, IMG submission 100975) | Deep subsurface microbial communities from Aarhus Bay to uncover new lineages of life (NeLLi) - Aarhus_00045 metaG | ecosystem: Environmental > Aquatic > Marine > Oceanic > Sediment | place...
CCTCGCGTGGCTGCCCATTCTCTTGCACCTACTGCCAGCCCACACTCGACCGGCTGTTTGGGCACCACTTGCGGCGCCGCCCCGTCGCGCACGTGATGGATGAGCTGCGCGAACTGCGTGAGGTATACCACCTCGATGCCTTTATGCTCGAGGATGACACCTTTATCGCCCACAATCACTGGGCGCTCGAGTTCGCACACGAGCTCCAGGCCTCAAGGCTCGATTTCCAGTGGGGATGCAACGTCCGCGCTGACCTGGTCGTCAAGGGGCCGCACTTGATGGAGGAAATGGCCCGTGCCGGGCTGGTGCAAGTCAATATGGGGATCGAGAGCGGCACGCAGCGCATCCTGGACGAGATCTATGACAAGCGGATCACGGTCGAGGAAGTCAGGGAAGCCGTTGCGATCTGCCATTCGCTCGAGCTGCGCCTCGGCGGCTACTTCATGCTCGGCGCGCCCACCGAAACACTGCGCGAGGTCATCCACACGATCGAATACGCTGCCCGTCTCCGGATCGATGAAGCAGCTTTCAACGTCACCACGCCGCTGCCAGGCACGTACCTCTGGGACAGGACCCGTGAATTGGTAGGTCATGACCTGCCGGACTTTGACTACTACCAGCGATCGGTCTACAAGTCGAAAGAGGTGCTGTCGCCGCGCACGCTCGATCTGCTCAAAAAGTGGGCCTACCTGCGGTTCTATGCCCTGACCCCGCGCCGAGCATGGCGCATTTTCGTCGCCGATATTCTCTCTGTCGCCGGCCTGCGCAAGCTATGGATGCGCATGAAGCGGTTCTAGCTGCGTGCATAGCCTCCTCAAGAGTGGTCGCATCCTATACGGCCCCGGCCCTGGAGCCTATTCCAGGGGCGGGGCCGTATAGGCCTAGGTAGAGAAACTGTAATCTTTCCGTAACCGGGCGATGTCTCCTTTCGTGTTAAGATCGGAGCGACTCACCACACGCGGAAAGAGACGGACATGTCAGCGCATGCCAAGCAGAAACGGATCCTGATCGTGGACGATGAGGCCATCGTGGCGTTCTTTCTCATGGAGGGGTTGCAGGGGCTGGGAGACGAGTACGACGTGCGCACGTCCGGATCCGCCGAGTCCGCCCTGGAGCAGGTACAACACGGACGCTTTGACCTGGCGGTGGTCGACTACCGTCTCCCGGGCCTCAACGGGCTGGATCTGATTCGCAGGCTGCGCGAGATCAGCCCCGAGACACACACGATCGTGATCACCGCCTACAGCTCGCCCGAACTGGAGGACGAAGCGCTGCGACTGCGCGCCTCACGGTACCTGGAGAAACCGTTCCGTATTCAGGACCTCATGTGCACGATAGAGGAGGTCCTGTCCTAGATAGATCGCACCGCGCGCTCGACGCCGCGTCCGCGTATGACACACAGTGCGTCGCACGAGTGGGGTGCGATCTACCTAGGCAGTTCCCTGAGAACGACTAGCTTTCGCTTTCTTCGGGCTTTGGTGCTTCCTTAGCCTGCGCGGGGGCAGCCTTTTCCACCTTTGCTTCCTCTTCGCCCTCTTCTCTGCCCTCCTTGACCTCCCTGCGGAAGGCATTGATCGCGCCACCCAGCCCTGACCCGATGTCCTTGAGACGGCTGGCCCCAAAGATCACGAGGACGATTACCAGGATCACCAGCCATTCCCACACTCCAAAGTTCGGCATCTTCCTTCTCCTTTATGTACTTGCTGCTATAGCAGCGAATGCATGCCTAGATCTAGCCCGAGCTCGGCCATGCTCAATAGGAACGGGTGCTCCGCTGGCGGCACACGAGTGACCGTCTCTGCTGCCGCCAGGGTCAGCTCGGCAAGCTGTACCTCTTTTGCGCGCCACAGCCATTCGCTCACATCGTGCAGGCGGCAGGCCATGCGTTCCAGCGACAGTTCATCAAAGCAGTCTTGAACCAGACGGGCCGCCCATGTCCGCACCGCCTCACGTTCGGCAAACTGCGTAAAGCGGACCAGAGATCGCGCGATCTCGGTGACCTGTTCTCCTTCCACAAACCAACCACGGAAATACGGGTGGTAAGGGAGGCTGGCCGTCCCTGGCAAGAGGCGCATCGCCTGTCCCAGGTCAGCGTCCAGCGGGACGAGCGCAGCCGGGCGTGCCATCTCGTACTGCCAGAGCACCGAGCCCAGCAGTCGATAGGCATCGGGCAGGGCCTTTCCCAGCGCCAGGTGTTGGTCCTGCGCATCCTGCACTAACCGCCGCGCATAGGCCACGTCTGTTTCGAGCAGGTACATGAACGAGCTGTCTTTTCGGGCTCGCTCCTCCCAGGGAGTTGCTGCCTGTGTCGAAATACGGTGAACGTGTCCTTTTGCCTGCCGCTGCGGCAATGCACAGGCTGGCACCTCGTGGCTACCGTAGGCCTGTGCAAACCCCTCGCCATCACCCAGGACAAGCCCCAAGAACCAGCAGTACTCATCGGCCGCCGCGTCATGGATGAACCAAACGATCCGGCTTCCCTGCCCATCGATCGGGCTGACCAGCGCACGCCAAGCCGTGTCTACTGGAAAGAGCGGCTCGACGCCCATCCCGCTGAACCGCAGCTTGCGCAAACTGCGCTCGGCAGCCGCGTGTTGGGCCGATGGAAGCATCGCCAAAAGCCCCTGAAGCCCACGTGTCGCATCGGGATGGCGGATCTGTCCGAGTGCGCGCAACGCAGCGGCGGACATGGCCTCGTTTTCCGCCTGCGCCATCAGAATCAACGCTGGTACCGCACCCTCTGCCGCCACCTCGACCATGGTCTCAACCACGCCAACGATCGCATCCGCGGGTTGCTCCGCAAGCGCGCGCGTATACTGGAGCAGCACTGACGGTTCTTGCTCGCTGGTGCGGATCAGGTCGCGGACGGACTCGACCGCCACCGCACGTGGATCATCGAGCGTGTGTAGCGCGTAGGCGTCAGGCTCGCGATCGAGAAAGCGCTCGAGGATGAGCATCGCCGACACGCGCTCCCGATCCGACCGCCCGGTGTCGACCGCCACCTCCTCTAACTTGTTCAGGATCTGTTCGCGGCGTGGGTACATCGAAGCCACCACGCCCAAGACGTTCAGCTGGCGCGGGTCTGCGTAGGACAACCGCCGCAGAATGACGGGGATCACCTGTTCGCCACTCTCTGCAATGCACCGCGCCTGCGCCAGGAACTTGTCCTCCGGGCGAACGCCCATGAGCGCGTCCACCTGACCCGCAAGCGCAAGCCGGTCGCGAAGGGTGGTGATGACCTTGTCGCTCGGGTCCATCTCACGTCCTCAGAGCGGCGATTATACCATACAATGCTGCACCAAACAAGAAAAGAATGTCCCGATCCCGACAGGAGGATTGATCTCGGCGGGACGGAGAGAGACGCACCCGGCTGAAGCAGCCCAGCGGGCGAGCGGTATGGAAGCTACTCAATGTGCACCCGTTGGCTGGCCTGCTCGCGGACCTCGGCGAACGCATTCTCGAGACGCGGGTACAGCATCCATACCGTGGCAAAGCCCAGCAGGCCACCCGTCAGGACGCGGAACAGGGGGCTGCTCTCGCGCAAGCCAACCAGTTGTGTGCCGCCATCGATGAACATGGGGACCAGGCAGAGCAGGTAGCCGAGCAGCGGGAGGGGATGCAAGCGCTTGCGCAGCAGGCCAAAGAAGAGCCCGCCGACGAACAGCGCTCCATACATCGCCATGTCGCGCTGGCAGAGGGCCATCTTCCAGCCGATCTGGATCGCGCCCAGGAATCGTTGGCGCGCAAAGATGTCATCTGTACGGTCGACCAAGCCCACCGCCCACAGCTCATCGAGCGTGTAGTTCGCCTGCGGCCCAAATAGGAAGAAGGTACGCTCAGGCAATTGGTGGCAGGCCGGGCGATAGGCAAAGTAGATCAAGCGACCGACCTGCGGTGCGCCAGCGGCCATCAGCAGGGGAGCAAGGAGCGGCAGCAGGACATAGATGCCTGTCAGGGTATTGAACGCGGCCAACCAGTGCCTGGAGAGATGATAGATCTGGCGGTCCAAAAAGAGCACCAGATCGCGCTTCTTGCCTGTCACCTGTGTAGACTGTCTTTGCACCGCTATTCGACCCCAGCCTCTACTAGGTACCGCACAATCCATTCCTCGTCTATTGGCCCCAGCTCTCTACCCATGATGACGCCGTTTTGGTCGACAAAGTAGCTAGTCGGCAAGCCACGGATGCGGTACGATCGCGACACCTCCCCCTTGCTGTCAAGCAGGACTGGGAAAGTAAGGCCCAGTTCGTCCACGAAAGGCTTGACCTCTGAGCGTTCCTCTTGCACGTCCACGGCAAGGATGACGAATCCCTGGTCGCGGTAGGCTTTGTACACCTCTTGCATTTCAGGCAGCTCGATGCGGCAGAAGCCGCACCACACTGCCCAAAAGTTGATCATCACCGGTTGCCCGCGGAATCCGCTCAGGCGGACCCAGTCACCCTCTAGGGTCTCCAGCTGAAGCTCGGGTGCCCTCCGGCCCACCGCCACCCCCACCGGAGGGACAGTTGCGGAGGAGACGACGCCCGAGTTCTGCCCACTCCCAGATCGGGCGCATCCCGCCACGACCAGGGCACATACCAGAGGGAGCACTGTGGCAAACCTTGCTCGCACGATATCGATCCTCTAGGAAGGATTCTTCATAGATACTTACCATTGCCACTTGGCCATCTTGTGCCAGGACCCGGATGAGTAACTATAACACAAGTGCAGGGGCCAGTCAATCGCTTTCGCCCGAACCTTTGTCGGCGATTCGCGATTGTGGTATAATCGGCGCGCAGTAAAGCGTACCTTACTGCAGTGTGAAGACGAGTCGGAGGTCAGCATGATCGAGGTTGAGGTCGACACCATTCGGGTGCGTTTGACGGGACACGAGCGCCTGGTCCTGCTCAAGGAGATCGAGCAGGAGCGCCAGCTGCCGATCTACATCGGCGTCCCCGAAGCCGAGGCCATCTCCCTCGAGCTAAAGGGGTACAAGCACTCGCGTCCGTTGACACACGACCTGCTGCTGAACTGCATCGAGGCGCTGGGAGGGCAATTGGAGTACGTTCTCATCAGCGAGCTACGGGACAATATCTTCTATGCACTGCTACACGTGACCCGCAATGGAGAGGCGATGGACATCGACTCCCGCTCGAGTGATGGCGTCGCCATTTCCGTCCGGGCGAAGGTCCCCATCTATGTTGCTCAAGGGGTCATGGAAGAGGCAGGCGTGTGGCCTTCAGAAGAGATCACAGAAGATCGAGAGGAACTAGCCATCTTTCGCGACTTTGTGGACACCCTGGGCCTGGACGAGCTCGGAGACGAATAGCCTACACGTCCACCCCGAACGCTGAGCCGCATCCCTGATGCGGCTCTTTCCCCTAACCTGTGTAGCCGCTGTGACCGGTAGTTGCGTGCGATGAGGCGAACATGATGGAACAAGTCGTCGTCCCGGACAAGATGGTGCCCCACAACGTTGAGGCAGAGCAAGCCGTACTTGGCGCGCTCCTGATCGACCCCGACGCGGTCTACAAGGTCAATACCTTTCTCCGCGGTGAGGACTTTTACGTAGAGCGACACCGGTGGATTTACGAGTCGATCATCGCCCTCCACGAGCGGCGCGAGGCGGTCGACTTTGTCACGCTATGCGATGAGCTGGAACGGCGCGAGCACCTGGTCGAGCTAGGGGGTGCCGCGTACCTCACCTCCTTGATCAACTCAACCCCCACTGCGCTCAATATCGAGCACTATGGGCGGATCGTGGAACGGACCAGCACCCTGCGCAGGCTGATCGGCGCAGCAGGCGAGATCGCTGCCTTGGCCTACGAGGACACGGATGACGTCGACGAGGTAGTGGATCGCGCGGAGCAGGTCCTGTTTGGCGTGTCCCAGCGCCGGGTCGCGCGCGATATGATGCCGATCCGCGATGTGGTCAGCGAGTACTATGACCGGATCGACTATCTATACCAGCACAAGGGCGAGACCATTGGTGTGCCCACCGGCTTTCGCCAACTGGACAAGATCCTGGGCGGCATGCAGAACTCGGACCTGATCATCGTCGCTTCCAGGCCGTCGATGGGAAAGACCAGCCTCATGTTGTCCGTCGCCCTCAATGCTGCGCGCAAGTACAACCAGCGGGTCGCCATCTTTAGCCTGGAGATGTCGGCCGAGCAGTTGGTACAGCGCTTGATCTCCTCCGAGACAGGCATCGACTCGCAGCGGCTCCGCATCGGCCACCTGCACGAGGAGGAGTGGCCGACCTTTATCCAGGCCACCGGCGCGCTGTCGGAGACGATGATCTTCATCGACGATACGCCCTCGATCTCGGCCATGCAGGTGCGGACCAAGGCGCGCCGCCTCTATGCCGAGTACGGCCTCGACCTGTTGATCATCGACTACCTGCAGCTGATGCAGAGCGACCGCCGGAGTGAGAACCGCGTGCAAGAGATCTCGTTCCTGTCGCGCGCGCTCAAGGGACTGGCGCGCGAGCTGAACATCCCCGTCGTCGTCGCGTCGCAGCTCTCGCGCGCGGTCGAACAGCGCACCGACAAACGCCCGATGCTGTCAGACTTGAGAGAAAGCGGTGCCATTGAACAGGACGCGGACATTGTCATGTTCATCTACCGCGACGAGTATTACATGCCCGAGACAGAGCAGCCCAACATCGCCGAGATCATCATCTCCAAGCACCGCAATGGGCCAACGGGCATGATCCCCCTCTTCTTCAAGAAGGAACTGGCCCAGTTCCTCGAGGTAGAGATATTCCGTGAGGATCTAGACTTCTGATGGAGGGATTCAGCGGCTTCCCAGACGGGGTGTGCGATTTCACCGCCGTGCCGGACCTGTTCTTCAGCGAGCTGATGCCGATCATCGACGACCTATTCGAGCTCAAGGTGACGCTGTATTGCCTATGGCTGGTACAGCAGAAACAGGGAGAGATGCGACACGTCACCTATGCCGAGCTGGCCGCCGACACGGTGCTGATGAACGGCCTGGAGGACGCCGACTTGCCCGCCGCGGAAGCGCTGCACATCGGGCTGGAGCGCGCGGTGGCACGCGGCACGTTACTCGAGGTGACGGTCGAGCGCCCGGCACAGCCGGACGAAACGTGGTACTTCCTCAACAGCGAGCGGGGGCGGATGGCCGTCGAGCGCATCAAGCGCGGCGAGCGGGTGCCGCAGGATGCGGATGCAGGCGTGCGCCTGCACGCCCGTCGTCCCAGCATCTATCACTTGTACGAGCAGAACATTGGCCTGATCCGGTCGCCCATCCTGGCGGAGGAACTGGAAGAAGCTGAGGGAACCTATCCCCAGGCCTGGATCAAGGAAGCGTTCCGCATCGCCGTGAATAACAATGTGCGACGTTGGTCCTACGTGCGCGGGATCCTGGATCGTTGGGCGCGCGAGGGGCGCGATCGCAGCGGCTCAGAATCGAGAGAGGATCGTCGGCGCTACGTCGAGGGCGAATATGGCGACCAGATTCAGCACTGAGGAGCGCACAGCGTGACAGACGCCAACGTATGCCCGATCTGCAAGGGCGCCGGTTACCTGATCAAGGACGTGCCGGTTGGGCACCCAGACTTTGGGCGCCTCTATCCTTGCCAGTGCACAAAGACGGACCTGGCACAGCAGCATGCCCAAAGCCTGTGGCAGGTCAGCAACCTGGGGCCCTTGAGCTACATGACCTTTGAGAGCTTTGTGCCCGAGGGCCGGGCGCTGAACCCTGACCAGCAACGCAACCTGCGCCTGGCATACGAGTATGCGGTGACATTTGCGCGCGAGCCCGAGGGATGGCTGCTCTTTCGCGGGGGGTATGGCTGTGGCAAGACACACCTGGCAGCAGCGATCGCCAACCGTCGCCTGCAGCAGGGCCATCGTGCGTTGTTTGTGGTCGTCCCCGATCTGCTCGATCGGCTGCGCGCCACCTATAGCCCCAGGAGCGACGTGGGCTATGACGAGCGCTTTGAGGAGATCCGCGAGCATGCTTTGCTCATCCTGGACGACCTGGGCACGCAGAGCACGACGGCGTGGGCTGAGGAAAAGCTATTCCAGATCTTTAATCACCGCTACAACGCCAAGCTGCCCACCGTGATCACCACCAACTATGACCTGGAAGAGATCGACGCGCGCATCCGTTCGCGCCTCAGCTCCACCGACCTGGTCCACACCATCCCCATCCTCGCGCCTGATTATCGCGGCAGCGGGATGGAGAGCGAGCAGACGGTGCTCAGCAGCCTGAGCATGCACGCCGAGCAGACGTTCAGCTCCTTCAGCCTCGACCGCGGGGGTATGGATGCGGAGGAATACGCCAGCCTGCAGGTCGCCTACCGGGCAGCACAGGGATTCGCCGAGACCCCCGCTGGCTGGATCGTGTTCACTGGCACGTACGGCTGCGGCAAGACACACCTGGCAGCAGCGATCGCGAATCATTCCGTCAGCAGGCGCGAGCAGGCGCTCTTTGTGACTGTGCCCGACCTGCTCGACCACCTGCGCGCCACCTTTAGCCCGCAGAGCGCCATCTCGTACGACAAGCTCTTTGAACAGGTGCGCAGGTCCCCACTGCTGGTCCTCGACGACCTAGGCACCGAGAGCGCGACCTCGTGGGCAAAGGAAAAGCTGTACCAGCTCTTCAACTACCGCTACAACGCCCGCCTGCCGACCGTGATCACCACTGCGCAGCGGATCGAGGATCTCGACCCACGGCTGTGCTCACGGTTGCTCGACCAGACCCGCTGCCAGATCTATGCCATCCTGGCAGCGGCCTACCGCGGCCCAATGCAGGTTGCGTCAGGCCGGCGCAGGTCACGCAGGAGCTAGGGCGACGCGGCCCCTCGGGCCAGCGCTGTACACAGACCGCAGCCGGGAGACGCTTGCTGCCGTGTCCCGCGCGTAGCAACCCTTCTCGACCGTAGATCGACGTGCGCGGTCCTGGTCGCACGCAGACATACAACCCACACATGAGGAGGCATCACCGGATGGAGTCTCTACTCAAGGTCGCCGTGATTGGCACCGGCATGGGCCGGTACCACATGAAAGAGTTAGTCGAATCACCGAACGTCAAGCTGGTTGCAGTATGCGACCTCAACCGCGAGGAGGCCGTGCGCTTTGCTCGCGAGTATGGTGCGGACCGGGTCTTGACCGACGTTCAAGAGCTGTGGGAAGTGCCTAACCTGGACGCGATCAGCATCGCCGTGCCCAATGATCTGCACGCCCCAATCGCCATCGAGGCACTCAGGCGCGGGCTGCACGTGCTATGCGAAAAGCCGATGGCCACTACGCTGGAAGAAGCGAAAGAGATGGTCGCCACTGCCAACGAACAGAACAAGCGGCTGATGATCGGCATGAGCCAACGCTTCAAGCCCGAATCGCTGGCGCTGCGCGGCATGGTCGAGCGCGGCGAGCTGGGCGAGATCTACTATGCACGCTCGACGTGGATCCGCCGCCGTGGCGTGCCCGTGATCCACTTTGGCCCTGGCGGGTCGATGGGACGCGGATCCTGGTTCGTAGACAAGGAAAAGGCTGGCGGTGGTGCGCTGTTTGACATCGGCGTGCACATGTTCGACCTCACCTGGTGGCTGATGGGCAATCCCAAGCCCGTCTCTGTCTCGGCAGCGGGCTACCGCAACCTGTGGGACAGCGAGTTTGCCCGGCGCGCGATCCGCTACGACGTCGACGAGCTCTCCTCGGCGTTGGTGCGCTTTGAGAACGGCGTGGCCGCCGCGTTTGACGTGAGCTGGGCCGCCAACCAGGACAACGAGATCAACGTGCGCATATTCGGCACAGAGGCCGGCTTCCAGGTCTATCCCCCGGTCGTGTACCGTGAGCCGCGCTGGGGTGAGCTGCACAGCGACGCGGTCGAGATCAAGCAGGTCGAAGCGGGCATCACCCCACGACGTCACTTTGTCGACTGCGTCCGTGACCCGGAAAAAGAGATGATTGCCTCGGGCCAGGAATGCCTGACCGTGATGGCCGTGCTCGATGCCGTGCAGCGCTCCGCCGCGTCCGGGCGAGAGGTCGAGGTGAACCTGTAGGTAGGAAGGGGAGGCCCCGTGGAAGGTGGTTTTTACTCACAGAGCGAGTTGTACGAGCTCGGCACGCAACGAGCGTACGAGGGGGACCAGCTGGCAGAGATTGCCTTCCCCATCGGCGGGATCGGCGCTGGCAGCGTGTCGCTCTCGGGCACAGGGGCACTGCGAGACTGGGAGATCTTGAACCGGCCCAACATTGGCTCTGTCTTGCCCTACTCGTTTCTCACGCTATGGGCGCAGGCCGAGGGAGCAGCGGCGGTGACCAAGGTCGTCCAGTCGCCTCCCCGCCCTCCCTTCTCGGGCCAGGGCAATACGGACTACCGCGGCTATGGCTTTGGCGTATCCCGCCTGAACGGGGCCGGCTTGCCCCACCTGCAGCATGGCACCTTCCACGGGGAGTACCCGCTGGCCTGGATCGACTTCCAGGACCCTGACATGCCGGTCCAGGTCACGCTGCGCGCCTACAACCCGTTCATCCCGCTCAACGACAAGGATTCGGGCTTACCAGCCGCAATCCTGCAGGTCGAGCTCTACAACCCGGGCGAGCGTACGGTGCAGGCTGCGCTGGCGGCAAACCTCTACAACGCGGTCGGGTATCCGGGCGAGGGATCGTTCTCTGTGCCCGGCGTGGGCGGCTCGACCAACGCCTACGTCGAGCGCGAGGCCGTGCGTGGCTTGTTCATGAGCAGCGGCCGCTACGCGCAAGATGACCCCAAGTTTGGCTCTATGGCCCTGACCACGACGTGGCAGGAGGTCGACCACCAGACCTGCTGGTTCCGCGGCAGCTGGTACGATGCCTTTCACAAGTTCTGGGACGACTTTTCCGCAAGCGGCACGCTGCCAGAACGCACGTACGAGGACCCATCGCCGGAGGGACAGGGCGATGTCGGCTCGATCGTGCTCAAGACAGCGGTCGAACCGGGCGAGACGGTGACGCTGCCGGTGTACATTACCTGGCATTTCCCCAACTTTGTGAAGTACTGGGGAGCAGCAGCGTGCGACTGTGAGGGAGAGGCGTGCGCACGACCTGGCTGGAAGAACTACTATGCAACCTGGTTCGACGATGCACTTGAGGTCGCGACCTATCTCGCCGACAACGCCGAGCGCCTGGAGGCCGAGACGCGGCTCTTTCACGATACGCTCTTTGCCAGTACCCTGCCTGTCTATGTCCTCGACGCCGTCTCCAGCCAGATGTCGACGCTCAAGACGACGACCTGCCTGCGACTAGAGGACGGCACGTTCTACGGTTTTGAGGGCTGCCACACCACTGGTGGTTGTTGCGAGGGGTCTTGCACCCACGTGTGGAACTATGCCCAGACGCCGGCATTCCTCTACCCCGCTCTCGAGCGCTCGATGCGCAGCGCCGACTATGCCTACAACATCGATGAGGACGGGCGTATGGGCTTCCGGCTCCAGCTGCCCCTGGGGAGCGCACCATCGCAGTTCCATGCTGCTGCTGACGGGCAGATGGGCGGCATGCTCAAGGTCTACCGCGATTGGAAGCTGTCCGGAGACGATGCATGGTTGTCCTCGATCTGGCCCCAGGTCAAGCGTGCACTCGCCTATGCCTGGGTCGCGTGGGATACCGATCGTGACGGGGTGATGGAGGGCGTGCAGCACAACACCTACGACATCGAGTTCTGGGGCCCCAACACGATGATGGGCAGCTTTTACCTTGGCGCGCTGCGTGCCGCCGAAGAGATAGCACGTTACCTGGGCGAGGACGTGGAAGCGGATGCCTATCACACCCTCTACGAACAGGGCCGCGCCAAGATGGACGCCGAGTTGTTCAACAGCGAGTACTATATCCAGCAGGTAAACCCCCAGGCGTACAGGGCCTCGCCACTGCCCCTGGAAGAGAGCATGGGGGGGCAGATCCCCGACGCACCCAAATACCAGTACGGCGAGGGATGCCTCTCAGATCAGCTGATCGGGCAGTGGGTAGCACGCATCGTCGGGCTGGGGGACCTGTTCGACCCGGAGCACGTGCGCGCCGCGCTGCGCGCTATCTTTCACCACAACTGGCGCACGGACTTTTGGGATCACGCGAACCCACAGCGAATCTATGCCCTGAACGATGAGCAGGGGTTGCTGCTCTGCACGTGGCCCCACGGCGGGCGACCCGAGCTGCCCTTTGTCTACTCGGATGAGGTGTGGTGCGGGATCGAGTACCAGGTGGCGAGCCACCTGATCTACGAGGGACTGCTCGACGAGGGGCTGAGCATTGTCAAGGGCGTTCGCGCCCGCCACGACGGTGAACGGCGCAATCCCTGGAACGAGTTCGAATGCGGCAGCCACTATGCGCGCTCGATGGCTTCGTGGGCGGTGCTCACCGCGCTGTCGGGATACGAGTTCGACGTAGGGGGCGGTCGGGTCGGGTTTACGCCTCGCTTCCGCGCTGACGATTTCCGCACCTTCTGGTCGCTCGATTCGGGCTGGGGCAGCTATGCGCAGCGGTTGGGAGACGAGGGGGCCGAGGCCGTCCTCTCGGTGGCATACGGCGAACTGGCACTGCAAGAGCTACACTTGGGCAGCCTGGAGGAGGTCCGTTCGGCCAAGGTGACTGTCGACGACCATTCCATCTCGGCGACCTTTGCCGCCGAGGAAGTGGGCTGGACGGTGCTGCTCGGCGAGCCGCTCGTCCTCAAGCCTGGTCAGAGAGTGACGATCAAGGTCCGCTAGGGGATTGCCCCGATGGGCAACGCGTGGTACCACGGTTCTCCCTATCGACTCTCTGTCTTGCGCAAGGGCAGCACGATCACCCGCGACCGGCACCTGGCGGAGGTCTTTGCGCACAAGCCGACGATCGTCTCCATGGAGGACGACGGCACGATCCGGCACAATGGGGCCACAGCAGGCCATCTCTACCGCGTGGCTGATTCCGTGGCAGACGACGATGTTTATCCTCATTCCCACTCGTCGATGGCGCCCGGCAAGGAGTGGCTGACCCGCCGCGAGCTGCACCTGGAGCTGATCGGGCCGGTACGGGTGCGGGAGGAGGAACAGCTGACCGAGCAGGATCTGCAAGAGATGCGAGCGCGGCTCGGCAGCCGGCGTGGACACGGAGGGGACAGGATGGGCTATACGGTCCGTACCGCAGCGGAAGCAGAGGGCAAGCGGATCGTTGAGCGCTGGGGCAGCCTCAACTGGTTGGCCAGCGCCCAGATCGGCAACGCCGAGGGCGTGACCGTGGGCCGGGTGACGATCCAACCAGGCGAAGCGAACCCGCGGCACAGCCATTCGACATGCGAGGAGGTCCTTTACTTGTTCTCAGGCAGGTTGGAGCACTGGATCAGCGACGCGTCCGTGATCCTGGAGGCCGGTGATACGCTGACCGTCCCGGCCAACGTGGCCCACTATGCGGTCAACATCGGGGACGAGGACGCCGATATGATCGTCGCCTATTCCTCTGGCGAGCGCGACTTTCATCTCGAGCCCTAGTTGTGCCGCACAGGCCGAGGACGAGCTCAGGGACCTGTTCTCTAAAGATGGCGCCCGAGAACGGTCCCTGATCGTGTGCTTGGTGGAGAACGACAGTGAACGTGACGATCGAGCCGGCGAGCCTTGAGGACGCAGCAGAGGTCCTGGCCCTGCAGGTGCTGGCCTACCAGAGCGAGGCGGCGATCTATGGCGACTATACCATCCCGCCCCTGACACAGACGCTGGACGAGATCGAGGCCGACTTGCGAGAGCAAGTGGTGCTCGAGGCCCGTATCGAGGAGCGGATCGTGGGCTCGATACGCGGGCACGTCGTGGTTGGTACCTGCCACGTCGGGCGGCTGATCGTGCACCCGGACCTGCAGAATCGCGGCCTCGGCACGCGGCTGCTGCGCGCGATCGAGCGCGCCTGCCCCGCTGCTCAGCACCTTGAGCTGTTCACCGGCCACCGCAGCGAGCGCAACCTACACCTCTATCGCAAGCTGGGCTACGTAGCTTTCAGGGAGGAGCAGGTCAGCGACAGGCTGACGCTGATCTTCCTCGAGAAGTACGTGCCGCGTGCACAGCGGCATGCGCCGGACGGCGAGAGATGAACGAGACGCGCCGCTGGGTGCGTAGCGTGGTCCCTCTCCTGATCCTGCTCCTTGCTTTTGGCCTGCGCCTGGTCCGCGCCGATGACTTCCGGCTGTGGGGCGATGAGGGATGGTCGCTGTACCTCAACTCGCTCGACCTGGCCCGCCTGACGATCGAGACCGGCCAGGACATCCACCCCCCACTCTACCACTACCTGGGGCACGTGTGGGCGCAGGTCGCCGGATGGAGTGCCTTTGCCTCTCGCTGTCTCTCCATCTTGCCCGGCACGCTCGTCGTGGCGGTGACACTTGCCTTGGAGCGGCGGCTGGGCGGCACGCGCGTTGCCTGGCTGGGCGCGACGCTGCTGTCCCTGTCGCCCTTTGCCGTGCACTATAGCCAGGAGATCCGTCCTTTCATGTGGGCAACGCTGTGGTGCACCTGCGCGCTCTACCTCCTGCTGCGCCTTGCCGATACGCCGCGTCCCCGCGCGTGGGCCGGCTACGGGCTGCTCTCGTTACTGGCCGCGTACACCTCCTACGCCACGGCGTTCTGGTTCGCTGCGCACGGCGCGGTTCTGCTGACGCGGCGCACCTGGCGGCGGCG
>Ga0114922_10003501_pt1 | contig 14618 bp, 16 predicted proteins | sample AartaG_FD_100975 | JGI IMG/M metagenome (GOLD analysis project Ga0114922, IMG submission 100975) | Deep subsurface microbial communities from Aarhus Bay to uncover new lineages of life (NeLLi) - Aarhus_00045 metaG | ecosystem: Environmental > Aquatic > Marine > Oceanic > Sediment | place...
GAACGTGGTTGATGCTGTCGACGGTGATGTACAGGCCAGACACCTCAATCTTGTTCAGCTCGCGCGAGCCCGCCATCATATTCACGGTGATCTCGCCGAAACGTAGCTCTTCCCGTTGGCTGACTTCCATTGTCTACGCTCAACATACACGTCTACATTATACAACATGCCGCAAGGAAATAAAGGAAACACAAGAAGAATATTAGAAATATGCACGTCTACACATTTAAGGCCCAAACGCAACCTAAGTCACTGTGACTGTGAGGCTTAGGCTATAAACGCAGGGGTGAACATCCGCTACAAGTACTACCTGACCCGTTTCGGACAAGCCGTCGCCGCCTGCGCCCTGCGTCTGCGCCAGACCACCGTCCTGCCCGCCCTCGGAGATGCCGCCTATGCCTGAAAACATCGTTGCCAATCTGCACACGATTTCACGAGTAAGAGACTAAAAGCGTGGGGCACGCAGCCACCGACTTCCAACAGGTGAAGTCGGCGGAATCCACAGGCAAGATGCCGGTTCCGCAGTCCTGGGATGGGCTCCGAGTCGGGGTCGGAAAGCGGGCAGGTGTCGCAGGATTCCCGCTGGCGGCTTGGTTCGCGTGTGTACCGTTCAAGAACTTTGAAATCACTCAGCCGGGGGATGGGCCGTTGGAGGCCACGGTGGCGTCCCGTATAATCTTCTGATCTTTAGGGCGACCGGCGGGGCCACCATGTCCTTGGGGTCTGGCGCGCCCGCCGGATTCTTGGGATCCGGCTTGTCCGCTCGCGAACTTAACCTGGAGTGACGAATCGTGTCAGCCTCGCCGCGAAGCGACTCACCTCGATGGCGTCTGGGCGTTGTCTCCTACCTGAACGCCAGACCTTTGATCCAAGGTCTGGACACGGCGACCGACGTCAAACTCATCTTCGATGCGCCGGCGCGCTTGCCCTCGCTTCTGGACCGAGGCGATGTTCAAGTCGCCCTGGTGCCGGTTATCGATCTGACAGGCCCTGGGCGGAACTGGAAGATTGTCTCGGACGCCTGTATCGGGTGCGACGGTGAAACGCTCACCGTTCGGGTGTTTTCCCGTATCGACCCGGGCGAGATCGGGCGGCTCCACGTGGACGGCGACTCGCACACCTCGGTCGCATTGGCCCAGGTGATCTGGCGTGAGATGTTCGGCCGCACCCTCGACGTGCTGCCCTGGACCGATAACGAAACGGTGGAGGAATGTGAGGCGATCCTGTTGATCGGGGACAAGGTGGTGACCCGCAAGCCGATCGAGTACGAGATCGAGACCGATCTGGGAGCGAGCTGGAAATCGCTGACCGGATTGCCCTTCGTTTTTGCGGTCTGGGCCGCCCCACGAGGTTTGGACACCTCGCAGATCGGCAGGCGGCTGTCTGCCGCCCGCGACGCCGGCGTCAAGTGCGCCCACGTGATCGCCGAGGACGTTGGTCCGGGGATGGGCTGGCCTGTGATGATTGCCCGGAGATACCTGACCTCCCGCTTGAACTTCAAGCTGACACCGCGCCACCGGGAGGGAATGCGCCGGTTTCTCGAGTTGGCCGGGAAGTACGACATCGCACCCACCGTTGAGGAGCTGATGTTCGCATGAACACGGCTACGGTATCTCCTTTGACAGAAGAAGGTTGCGCCAGTCGTATCAGCGTTGCCGACGCGCTCGATTTGTATCGAGATTACTCGATTCAAGAATTGGGCCGCCGGGCCCACGCCATCACGATGCGCCTCCATCCGGAGCCGTATCGCACCTATGTCGTGGATCGCAACATCAACTACGCCAACTGGTGTACGGCCAGGTGCATCTTCTGCAATTTCAAAGCCGATCCGCCGGGGATGGCATCGGGACGAAAAGACCTGCCGCAGGGGTACATCCTTTCGTTTGAGCAGATCGGCAGCAAAATAGAGGAACTCATCAGCATCGGCGGCACGCAGGTCCTGATGCAGGGGGGGCTGGTCCCGGCGGAAATCCTCGCTTTTGACTGGTATCTCGATCTGCTTCGCTTCGTTAAGCGCCGGTACCCGGGCATCCACCTTCACGCGTTCAGCCCGCCGGAGATTCACGCTTTTCACGAGATGTTCGGGATGTCGGTCCGCGAGGTGCTGCTACGGCTTCAAGACGCCGGCCTGGACACGATCCCGGGCGGCGGGGCGGAAATCCTTGTCGATCGCGTTCGCAACAAAACCGCGCAGGGGAAAACAACGGCCGACCAGTATCTGACGGTGATGCGTGAGGCCCACCGAATCGGGATGCGGACCAGCATTACGATGATGTTCGGCCATATCGAAACGGTGGAGGAGCGTATCGAGCATCTTCGCCGCATTCGCGATCTTCAGGACGAAACAGGCGGTTTCACGGCCTTTATCAGTTGGACTTTCCAGCCGGGGGATACGCCGCTGGGCCGCGTAAATCCGTTTCCGCCGGATGACGCGAACCCGCCTGACGGAAAGCACCTGGTGCTGGCAAACGCCCATGAGTACCTGCGAATGATCGCCCTGGCGCGGATTTACCTGGATAATATCCCAAATATTCAGTCGAGCTGGGTGACGCAGGGCGAGAAGATCGGCCAGCTCGCACTGTTTTTCGGCGCCAACGACATGGGCTCGGTCATGATGGAGGAGAACGTGGTGTCTGCGGCGGGGACGACGTACCAGCTTGGCGAGGCCGATCTGCGCCGTCTGATCGCCGACGCCGGCTGGATGCCGAAAAAGCGGAACTGTTATTACCAGATTATTGAGGATGACCGGGCCGCGTCAGGACCGTCGTGACACGATCGACTGCCCGCATTTCCGCCCAGATGCCGATATTTTTCTTGTTGCTGCCAGACCGACTCTTTACACTGGAAGCGGAGGGAAGGCTCGTGGAGGGGATGAGGTCGGTTACGCCGTGAGCCGAGTCGCAACGGTTCTGCCGGCCGTTAGACACGGATCGTAAGGAGGAAACGGGCGCTCATTCCGTTCGCTTGCAAGCCTTGGCACTGATGATCCGGCATTTCGGGGTTGGCTGCATACGCTCGATATGCCGCCGGTCAATCCCGATCAGGTGTGGATACGGAGGTCCGGCGTACCTTCGCCACTATGACGGGCGTGCCTTATGCAGGAGCTGGACGCGATTTTTGAGCGCGCGAAGGCCGATCTGGTGTTCCTTAATGAAGACGGCAAGCCCGATGTCTTGATTTGGGAACATTCATGTCGCGTGGTGATGGCGGCCAGGGCCATCGCTCGCCTCCCTGAAGCGGCGACTCTCGAGCCGGATGAAATCGCCGTGGCCGCTGCGGGTCTCTACCACGACGCGGGTGTTATCGTCCGCATGCGTAGTGAATCCATCGCAGTTGAAGAAATACTGGCTGCTACGGGGGACGATCGGCACCGCCAGGCCGGCGCGACGCTGATGACCGAGAGCCTGGCTGATCTTCTCGACAAAAAAACGCTGGAATTGGCCAGCCAGGCCGTCAGGACGCTCGCCGTCCGTAGCCTCCAAACAGCGGAGGCGAAAGTCGTCAGCGACGCCGAGAATCTTAACAAACTCGGCGTTTTGTCGCTGTGGCCTTTGATCCGCAGCAGTGTGCGGACCGGCCGGGGGGTCGGCGCGGTCCTCGAGAAGTGGCGACGCCAACGCGAGTACAAATACTGGGAGGCACGCATCGGCGAGTCGTTCCATTTCGACGCGGTCCGCCGGTTGGCCGGTTCGCGACTGAACGTGCTGGCCGGGTTCATGGAAGAACTCGAGCGGGCGCACCAACTCTCTGATGTGAAGGAACTGGCTGAGGCTTCCCACGTGGAGCCGGACTCGGCTACGGCGTGATTGGCCAGGCTGCCTCGATTTCCGGTCTCGTTGGGTCTGCAATCCATTGCACTCGCCCGTGGCAGGGAGCGAAACGACAAGCCAACTCTCTCAGAGCGTGTGTGAGAAACGGGACGAAAAACCGAGCCGCGACCGTGAGGGAGCGGTTTCCCGCGGATGATGCCGCACCGCTTCCTTACGGGCGCGGCTTGGATAAGACTTCTCACACACGCTCTCAGACGTGACGAAGCATTAGCTAAACGCTATGCTGCGTCGGCGTGGAGATCGGCTCTTTCGTCACACCGCGACGTGGCTCTAAAACGCGGGGTGAACAGAACTGTCCCTGCGGCACGTGAGGTCGGAGGACACATCACGGTGACGCGATAGCCATGCGGGCGCGCGGGGGTGTAGCTCAGTCGGTAGAGCAACGGCCTTTTAAGCCGTAGGTCTTGGGTTCGAGTCCCAACGCCCTCAGTTATGCCTCGCGATGACATCGAGCGCAACACGGTGTCACAAGTACATTGTTTTTCAGTGTTTGCGGCGTTTCGCTCCACCCCCGGGTCTCCCGGTAAAGTGCCATGTGGTGACATCGAATAGATATGACTTTTCGCGTCGCGCAGCCGACGCGAAAAGTCATATCTATTGCTGATGCCCTGAAAACCTACCTTGCCACCGGCCAACTCCACCCACTACCCGACACGGACATTGCAGACGAAAGGGACGGTAACAGATAGGCCCAGCCTAAACCACCGCGCCACATCTCGACTCTACCCTCGGAGCACGCGGAGATCGCAGAAAGTTGATAAACAAAAAGAGGGTAGTGAAGCGAGCGAGGAATAGTAGATGAACACACTGTCAAAAATGAAACGCTCTGTGGTTTCGTCATAACCGCTCTTTGAATAACACTCTGTGATCTCTGCGTTCTCTGCGGTGTGAGAAATGCGGGTTAGTACCTGTAAAAACACGACAAGTACCAATCGGCGGCGAGCCGTCTCATCGTTTGGGACGCTGTTCCTCCCTTCGGGTCATACTCGAATCCAACCCGGCCCGCAAGCGTCCTGCCGGTGTGGAACTGAACGCAGCCGGTGGAAGCCAGTTCGAACTGCTCGATGTAGTAAAGCCCGATCCACCGTGATCCCAAGATTGTCTGCGGCTGGGCCAGGACCTTCTGTGCCGCCTGCTCGAGTGCGGGGCGGCTGAGGTAAAACCGGACATAGAGCGGCCACGGCCGGATCAGCGCCGAGCCGATCACCGCCAGGCATACCGGTGTCACCAGCCAACGCCACTTTCGATCGTGTCGTTTGCGCGCCTTGTCGGCTGAGGACCGCTCGCAATCGTTTCTGACGGCGAACAGGCGGATGAGGTAATTGCAGACGACCACAAAGAGCATCGGCACGGCGGCACACGTAAAGGACGCGGCGCAAGGCAGAATCCACGATTGGGACCTGATCAGGGCGCCTGTCGTGCTGATGTTCTCGAGGGCGACCAGGGTGATCGTCACCACGCACAGCGCGTGCCACGTTCGCGGCGGTTTCGCCCATATGCGCCAACTCGGCGGTATCCACGGATGGTCGTACGTGCTCTGGTCGTCCGGATCGAACGACCGCCCGCATTCGGGGCACACCGGCCCCGGCAAGCCCTGCAGCGGATAGCCGCACCACAGGCATCTCGCGTTTTCCACGACGGCGGTGCTCATACCGCACAGTGTACGCGGCTTGCCCGGCGTTGTCCCCTTCGTCCCTGCGTCACCTCCTCACACCCCCGCCTGCCGAAGAACCGGCGCCGCGAACATCCCATCTTCAATCCCGATCTTGAACAGTCGCATGCGCCGAACCTGAGTCTGCGGATCCTGTGTCACGTACGGCAATACGCCGAGGCGTTTAAGTACGTCAAGAACGAACACTCGATCCGCGGCCGGGACATCGTAGTATTCCAACTCAGAACGAACATAGCCCTCGTCGAAGGCGTAGTTCTGTGCCGGGATCACGTAGTCGGTGGTCATCCTCTCCACATCGAGATCGGCGGGAATGAACAACGCCCGCACCGAGGTCCACCGGTCGGATCGGGTCCTGACACCGTGGAACTGATGTACAATGAATATCTGACCGTCCGACTCGGAAACAAACACGTTGTCGGCGCCGTCCGGAAGAAAGTAGTCCAACACAATCCGGTTGCGCTGTGCCGACCCGGGCGCATTCTCGAGCTTTCGTCGAAACTGAGTGTTGTAGCCGGGATATCGGGTAAGACTGGGGGCGTTCCACGGCAAGACCACCTCGACCGTGAAAGTCCCCTGCGGCATCGGCAGCGGCTCGCCGATCAGCGCCCGCCTGCAATCCTTCTCATCCGAAACCCTCACCTCACGGTTTTGCACACTGCTGTCGACGCAATACGCCGTTGCGTCATCGGGAAACGACGCGATGTACAGGCCGCCGCCTCGGTCAGCCAGAGCGATAAGCCCTTGGTGACGTTGGCTTCGTCGATTTGTGTGTCCCGGGTTGTGCCCCTGCGCGGCGTCGGCCGCCTCGTTACCACGCGTTGCCGCGTTCGAGTTCGACAGCGCAGCAAAATACGGGAGGATGCCTTTCTTTGTCACGATCACGATTACGCAGATCAAAGCCCCGGCATAGATGAGCCTCAGGACGAGACTCATCGGGTTGAAGTTGCCCCGTCTTCGGCGCGAAACCAAGCCCCTCGACACCGGCCAAGCCGCCTTCGCTTTGCCGCCGCCTACGGGCAGGTCCAATTCACTGAAAAGAAAGTCGACCTCGTCTTCACCGGTGGTGGGAACCTCCGCGCTTTGTCCGCAGTACGAGCAGCGGACCTTCTTGCCCGCGTCCTCGTCCCTGGCTCGAACGGTATGGCCGCAGTCAGACTTGAATTCAATCATGGCTGAATCATCTCCACTTCTTCTTCACCACGAGCTGCGTCGGGCCCCGAATCCGACGGTCCCGCATCAGCCGCAACTCGTGCATCCACCATTAAGTCCCGCGAGACGGGCAAATCTTACGCGCGAACTCGGAATTTTTGTGGAGAATTTCGTAAGTTACCAGGCGACAATCACTTACGGTGCCTTTTTTTTCTGTAGCACCGGCCTCCGGCCGGTGGAATCCACAGGCAAGATGTCTGTGCCACGGTTTTGGGTTCGATTCTCGGCGGTCTGTACGGAATCCGTCGCACAGGGACGAGGTGCAGGTTATGCCGCCTTCCAACGGGGGAAGATGACTTCGGCGTCACGACAGTAGGATGAGCACTACGGCAGCCAGGAGCCAACAGTACAGCGCGAAGTAGTGCAGCTTCGCTCGCCGCACGACGTAGAGCAAAGCCGTAAGGGCCAGGTATCCAGCGACGATCGCGACCGCCGTTCCGGCCAGGATCGGACCCCAGGGCATGTCCGCGAGTTGGTCTGGGGGCAGTTCAAGAGTGTCCTTTAGCTTGATCGCCGCGGCGCCGATTATGGCTGGGATCGCGATTAGGAAGCTGAACTGAGCCGCCCAGCGGCGTCGCAATCCGAAGAAGCTGGCCACACAAATCGTAGTGCCACTGCGTGACACTCCCGGCAGAATCGCCAGCCCCTGGCCCACACCCACCAGGGCCGCGCCGAGCCAACTGAATCGCTTCCACCCCACCCGGCCGCGTGGAACCAGAACGGTCAGCATCAGAAGCGTTCCGGTCACAGACAATCCGGCGCTGATCCACACCGGCTTCTCGAAGGCGGCCTCGAAATGTTCCTTAAATTGTAGACCGATCCATGCGGTCGGAACGGACGCGCACACGCCGAGCATCACGATCCGCCAGGCGACCCGATCCCCCCCCCATGAGGAACCGCTTTCTGCACGGAGTCGTCGAGCGAAGCGTGCAATCTGGCAGCGAAAGACCAGAAGCACGGCAACCAAAGTGCCGACGTGGGTGGCCACATCGAACAACAGCATCTGCGGGCTGTTAGCGTTGAACCGCAACAACCGCTGGGTCAGTGCCAGGTGCCCGCTGCTGCTTATCGGCAGGAACTCGGTGATCGCCTGGATCAGCCCGAGTAGAATCGCGTGGGAATAATCCAACTCAGTCACGACGGAGTCCGCCCGTCAACACCCTCCAGAATGTGTCGCGAATGAATGATGTAATGAATCATCGACAGCGCGGTGACGACAACCGTAATCCAAACGAGCCCGATCTTGATCCAGGCGAAGACCTCGGCCTTAAGAAAGGTGTCTTGATGCGCGACGATGAACATCACCGTCGGCGCTGCGATGCTTTGCACCCACATCTTCAGCTTGCCGTGAATCGACGCCGGAAACGGCACACCGACCGATTCGTTGAAACCGCGCAGCCCCGTCACCAGAAGCTCGCGTCCCCCGATGACCACTACCATCCAAGGGGCTACGCACGTGGCGCTTGTGCCATCGGCGTCAACGAAACTCGGCCCGGCCAACAGAATGAATGTGCCGCAAATCAGGACCTTATCAACCAGCGGGTCGAGCACGCGGCCCAGCGGTGTGACCTGCCCCCACCGGCGGGCAAGATACCCGTCCAGAAAATCGGTCGCCGCGGTAAAAATGAACAGTGCGACACAACAATCCAGCAGGATCGTATTGGGCTGTTGCTGTGAGTATTGCGACAGGATCACGAAGAAGATGACGGCCAGCACCAGCCGGGAGAGGGTGATTTGGTTTGGTACGTTCAACACGATGGACTATGCCAGGATTTCTAAGAGCGTATGTGAGGAGTCTTATCCGAGCCGCGCCCGTAAGGAAGCGGTGCGGTATCATCCGCGGAAAACTGCTCCCTCACGGTCGCGGCTCGGTTTTTCGTCCCGCTTCTCACACACGCTCTTAGAGCGTGTGTGAGGAGTCTTATCCGAGCCGCGCCCGTAAGGAAGCGATGCGGTATCATCCGCGGAAAACCGCTCCCTCACGGTCGCGGCTCGAACGGTGCGGTATCATCCACAAAAAATCGCTCCCTCACGGTCGCGGCTCGGCTTTTACTTTCCGTCCCGCTTCTCACACACGCTCTAACAGAAAGAACCTGCGGGACGAGCTTACCCTCCTGTCAATCAACCGTCTGCCGAAAAGCCTGTCCCACATTCTGTTGGGCCGTCTGAACATGGGCAGAAACCGCCTGAACCTCAGAGGCTACCACATCATAATCCCGGCTCGCGATACCACGCACGCTGATGAAGTCGCCGGGGCTTGCGCTGCAGTTCGCGAGCAGCGTGACGCTGTCCACCTGCGGCGCCTGTCCCTCGTGTCGCGCGACAACCGCGTTGTCGTCCGTCCGGACGTCGACGAGCACATCGAATCGCCGGCCGATTCGCTCCTTGGCCAGCCAGAAGGCGACCTCCTGCTGGGCGATCATAAGGGTTTCCACGCGTTCCTGTTTGACATCGTCCGGAAGCTGCGCTTTCATTCCAGCGGCAGGGGTTTCAGGCTCCCGCGAATACGAGAACACACCCAGCGCATCGAATCGGAAGTCTTTGACGAACTCAACAAGTTCCGCAAACTCGGCCCGCGTTTCGCCGGGGAATCCGGCAATCAGCGTCGTGCGAATCGTCACGTCCGGGATGCGCCGGCGAAGTCTCGCCAACAGATTCTCGGTCTGCCTCCGATCGATGCGGCGACCCATCGCCTTGAGCACCCGGTCGCTTATGTGCTGCAACGGGATATCAACGTAGTTGCACACCTTCCGGCACGAGGCTATCGCGTCGATCATCTCGTCCGTCAGCACCGACGGGTAAGCGTACATCAGACGGATCCACTTGAGGCCGTCCACCTCGTTCAACTGGTGAAGAAGCCCCGCCAGCCCCTGTTCATACCCAATGTCCCGCCCGTAACTGGTGGTGTCCTGCCCGATCAGGTTGATCTCAACAACGCCGTCCGCCACCAGTTCCCGCGCCTCGTCCAGAATAAGCGAAAGCGGCTTCGAGTGCATCGGACCCCGGATTAAGGGGATGGTACAAAATGTGCACTTCTGGTTGCATCCCTCGCTGATGCGCAGATACGCATAGTGCCGGGGTGTGATCCGCAGGCGGGCGGTATCCAATTGGATGAGGGGGTGGTAGTCGCCGAGGTACAGGGACGGAGGCGCGCCAGGCTTGGTCGGGCCGATGACCGCCCGGACGATATCGTCGCGGTTGTTCACTCCAACCATGGCGTCGATACCCTCAACCCGGTCCAGCAGCCCTTCCTTGTCCCGCTGCACGAGACAGCCGGCCACCACCACCCGTTGCACGCTGCTGCTCGTCTTTTTGGCAACTGCGGCTTCGATTTCCCCGATCGCTTCGGCGCGGGCAGCCTCCAGAAACCCGCAGGTGTTGATGACGATGACATCGGCCTGCGACTCGTCGTCGGTCAGCACACAGCCCGCCTGGGCCAACTGCCCGAGCATCTTCTCGGAGTCAACGAGGTTCTTGGCACAGCCAAGCGAGATAAACGCGACGCTTTTCGGCTTCGGCATGTGGCTGTCAGTCCTGACGGCGAAAGACCATTCTAAGCCCTGATTAACACCACAACGCCACTTCGCGTTTTTCCGCAGCCGCCGGCCGCACTCTTGATACTGAAAACGCGGTTGCGTTGACCTCAACCGGCTAAGTGGCGCTGTAGTACTACAAAAACATCCAAAACACAACTGCAGAAGACGGGTTAGAGTCTTCAAGTTAAGATCCACTGTCTTTAAGCCGCACCCTTTGTAGTACGAAGGGCATCAAGAGGCCGGCATCGGGAATCGACTGGTGCGTTCGAAATGTCTTGTGTTGACTTGCAGGTGCGCCGTAATCACGAGCATGTTCGTGTCGTCGTAAACCGGTTCGAGGGTCAGCAGGACAGTCGCAACGGCGTCCGCCGGGGCCAGGCTCGAAGCGTCGAGAGACACACCGGCTGTGTCGGTCAATGCCTCGGGGTGTAAGCCGGCCCAAGCCCTGCCGCTGTCTATGATCTGGCGCAGAGTCAACTCCGCTCGCTCGTGGCGGACGGTGGTGGCTTGTTGTGTCAGGCTGTGGCTGATCATCACGAGCAGCGATCCCGCAAGGGCCAAGCATATGATGACTACAATAAGCACCATACCCCGCCGCCGGCTTGTGGGGCGGGCAGGCGCTGCCGGCGGGATCCGCCGCAAACGGGGGACCGAATCGGCGCCGTTCTCCTGCCCGACACGCCTTGTCATATACCGGCTATTCATGGGGCATCTCTCCCGCGCAGTAAATTGCCAGATCGAAGCGCCGGTGTGGCACCGGCCACTGGCCGGTGGACTTTTCCTCGTTGCGCCACATGACTGTGACGTGTAGCACGGGGCTGCCGCCGGGGCCGGGATGATCGAGAACGAGTTTCACCAGGCCGACTAGTCGCCCCCACGACTTCTGACATGTGGGTCCCGCGACATCTTGCGATCGACTCACACGATCCGCGTACACGTTGTAGACCGTGGTGCCTGTTGAGCTTCGCAACGTGAGGGTCTGTGCTGTCTCGTCCGGTCCGTTATCTATGAGTTCCATGCTCGAGGCTTGACGCACGTCGCAGCGGATCCATTCAAGCAAATCGTTCAGGACGGCGTAGCGGTTGGTGAAATCCGCCACTTGCACGTGGGCGCTCAATAGGCTGGCCACCGCCATCGTGGCCAACGTACCGCCGACGCCGATGGCAAATAAGACCGTCAGCATTTCTACCAGTATGTATCCTTGACGTTTACGGGGTCTCATTCGATTCGGCCTTGGTATCAGAGCTTATCGCAAGACTGTAGGACAGGCCTTCCAGCCTGTCATTGACCGGCTCGACAGCCGGTCCAACAGTGGTCTGGGATAGGTTCTTGCTCGGTCCATACTCCACGAAGGCGTGTAATTCACATTGAATCCGCCTTGAGTGTTTACCCGTCACCCGTCCCGTGACGACCACGTGTTTCAGCGGGGACCACTGCGCAGGTGCATCATCGACTCGGACTGCGTATGAGATTCCCGATTCATCCGTGAACGAGTCGGCTTCTATGGGCAGCATACCCGCCCGCAGTCTTTCCACCTGTGACTCGGCTCCCAGTTGGACGCGGCGATAATTCACATAGTAATCCACGGCGCGACTGTACCGTGTGACCATAAGCGAAATCATCGTCAGGAGCAACCCCATCAGGGCGATGGCCACACAAGCTTCAACCAGGATCACACCACAGACCGGAGCCGGCTTGCGTATGCACCTGCTCATACCATCGACTCCATGACAGAGTTGATCAAAGCGATCAACGGCACGAACATCGCGACGACCACGAAGCCGGCGATGGACGCCGCCACGAGCGTAGCCGCCGGTTCTATGACCGTATCGAACACCTTTCTCCAGCGATCCGCGATGGACTGGTAGTAGTCCGCGGCGTGGATCAACGCCGTCTGAGGGTCCTCGCCGCGTTCGACCATTTTCAAGGCCGACACGAAGACCATGCCCAGCCTGGCTTTGCCGGCGGCCTGGTGCGGCGTCATGCCTGCTGTTAGATCATGCTCAAACGTCGATAACCGATATCTTAGATGGTTCGTTACAGCCAGTGACGGGGTAAACCCGCCGACGCGATCAAGCGGCAGCCCGGCTTTTAGACACAGCGCCAGATGGCGCAGCACCGCGGCCATCCCCAGGCCGTAATCCACGAACCTGGTGACGGGCAAAGCCCACCTTACCATCCCGATTGCTCCAGCGATCAACCCGGGTTTACGATGCCTGTCACCCCACCCGCCGACCATGGAAAGTACTGCGAAAAGTGCCAGAAGACCCAACACCACCGGCACCGCCTGAGCGGCAAGAGGTGAGACAGTGATGAGCCACTCGGTGATCGCAGGTAGCTGTGCGTCGTAGTCTACGAATATCTCTCGAAACTTGGGTATGATCCAATACATGATTCCCGAGAGGATTGTGAAACAGAAGAGAATCGTGATAAGGGCGAGCGTTACGGCGGTTCGAGGGCGCTCGGGGCCCTGAATCAACCGATCCGCCAGCATCTGCTCCAGATCGGTCAGAGCGTCACGAGTGTGCCCCGTGTGCTCGCCGCGCTGCAGGATGATCAGTATCAGCCGCGGACAGTTGCGAATCACCGCGGCGAACGCTTCGGACAGCTTGGCGCCTGCGGTCAGGTGTTTCGCCAGACCTTTGAGCATACGTCGGACCCGTCCGGACTCGCCGGCGGCGGCGCTGTCCAGGGCCGGCGCGAGCGGGAGGTTCAGCCTCACGGCCAACGCAACGTGTGCCAGGACCTTTTGCAGTTCGATTGTCCGACGGTACCGAACGCCTTTCGAGCAAAAACCCTCGAACAGCAAGCTGCCGGATTCCCCGGACAGGGACCAGGCGACGGTGCCGGTGACGGCCAGAACGGCGCGAATGGCGTACCACCCGAGCGCCAGGCAGAGCACTGGAAAGATCAACCCGGTGAGCAGCTCCTCAAAGGGAAACTGAGCAAGAAACACGAGATTGGAGAAATCCACGGTTACCATCAGGATACTGAGTCAATCAAATGCATGAGCGGCAGGAACATAGCGACGATCAAAATGCCGATCAGCGCGCCCACCGTAATGATGCTAAGCGGTGCCAACCAGGCGCGAATCATCGATTGCGAGTGGACGGCGCGAGAGGCGTAGGCCTGCGACAGTTGCGTCAACGCGTGGTCGACGTTGTCGCGATCACCGCTTACCTGAACGACATATCCGAACATCGGCGGGACCAGCACGGTCGACCGGCACGCCTCCATCGCGGAGCGACCGGCTTCCACGTCCGTTGCGACGCGATCGGCGTCGCGAGCCGCCCCCCGGCTGCCCGTTGCGTCGGCTGCAAGACGCAGGGATTCGGGCAGGGGTAGACCGCTGTTGACTGAAAACGCCACCGCGCGAAGCAGCCGCGCACGAACCGAATCCCGGTACAGTCGGCCAAGCAGAGGCAGGGCCAAGAGTAGCCGTTCGCGCAGGGACCGACCCAACGACGACCGCCCCGTTACAGCCCACAAGACGATCCCCGCCAGCACGACGCAACCCACCACGGTCAAAATGGTTGGAAGCTCACGTGAAACAGCGATAAGCGTTTGGGTCAGAAGGGGCAATTCCGTATCGAAATCCGCAAATATCTGCTCAAACTGCGGCACGACGAACCACAATACGACACAGAAGATCGCAAAGGCGACGCACGCGACCACCGCCGGATATGCCACGGTCTGGGCGATGATGCGCCGTGTCTGCGACATCAACCGAAGATGGTTGGAGAGATTCAGTAGGGTACCGCCCAATTGCCCGCTCTGGACACCGGCCCGCACCACGCGGGAGTACATGCCAGGCAACTGCGCCGCATGAGCAGTCAGGGCCTGGTCCAGCGGCAGGCCTCTTTCAAGATCGTCGGCCATCTGCGAGATGGTTCGTCGCAGTCTGGCGGAGTCGATGTCCTTGGCTAACTGACGAAGCCCGACGTCCAGGCACACGCCGCTATCGGCAAGGGAGGCGAGCTGCTCGTTGAAGAAGATGAAGTCATCGGCACCGATCCGTCGCCGGATGGGTGGCCGCTCGGCCTTGTCGACCTGAATCTGCCTCAACCCCATTTGGGTAAGCTCGTTCAGGGCCTCAGCTTCGTCGGGTGCTTCGATGACCCCGCTCATGGTTGCCCCGCCCTCGCATTGGGCGGCGTATTGAAATTGCATCATGCCGCTTTTCCTGATCGATATCGGGTACGGACACTTCCAGCACAGGTGTGACGCGCAGGCCCCGCCCATGTTATGGCCTAGTGTAGCGTCACACCTGTTCTTGCGGGTTATCCGAACCGCGCCCGTTAGGAAGCGGTTACCCGTCTGGACACCGTCCGGCGTATCTCCGCTCCCTCACGGTCGCGGTTCTGTCTTGCA
>Ga0114922_10003502_pt1 | contig 14615 bp, 21 predicted proteins | sample AartaG_FD_100975 | JGI IMG/M metagenome (GOLD analysis project Ga0114922, IMG submission 100975) | Deep subsurface microbial communities from Aarhus Bay to uncover new lineages of life (NeLLi) - Aarhus_00045 metaG | ecosystem: Environmental > Aquatic > Marine > Oceanic > Sediment | place...
CTTATCTTTTCCGGCCGTCTGCGAAGTGGTTGGTAGCCATGAACGAATCTCCGGTCATCCCAGACAAGACTTACGGATTCACGCGAGGGATTGCGGTCCTGGAATGGAAACGGAGATTTGAAGGAAAGGAAATAGATCCGTATCTTTCCGAGACCCTGGCCAAGGAGCGGGATGGTATTTTTATGTGGTTTCTTTTTGGATTGGAGAGGATTATAAAGAATAAAGGATTTGAAGTACCTCCTGTAGTGGAGAAAGAATCGGCGGAATTTATGAAGACCCTGAATCCTGTCTTAATCTTTATCGATGAACAGTGCAAACTTGGACCGAATAACAAAGTAGGATCGATGCAGATGTACGAAGAGTATAAAAAGTGGTGTGCCGATGGTGGTAATCGGCCACTTTCAAGGAATAGATTTATTGATCAAATATTGATGAATTGCCCATCTGTGCGGCAAGACCGGATTAAAGAAGATGATGCTCGAAAAAGGGGATTTGTTGGTATAGGGTTGAAAGCCACGATTGAATAGAATGTGAACATTCAATGTTGATGGGCTTTCCGGGGTTTTTTCGTTTTGCGCTACCCCTTCCCCCTCACGTTTTATATTTTGACCGTTGGATTATGCTCTTGACACTTTGGACACTTTGGACACTTCTTCTCTATTCTTATCTTATATTTTCACTTTCTATCGCGCATAGGTAAAAAAAATGAAAGAATTAGTAAGATAAAGGTGAAAAATAGAAAATATAAAGTAAGATAAGGACAAAAGTGTCCAAAGTGTCCAAAGTGTCAAAGGTATTTGGGGAGGTGGCGAGATGACTAAAACCATGCCTGGCGTGAAGATATTGCGAATATATCGATGCCGAGGACCGCCTGAAATGCATAACCAGCACACTCAGATGGGCGGTATCTTTCAATAGACGGAGGGGGGAAGGGCGGCGGACTGGAGAGCGGCCAGGGCTCAACAAACTTGACCTTTTTTATTAAATGAATTGAAGACCAGGTGAATAGTGAATCAATAATAGGGATCTGGAGATGTGTGTCTCGAACCACTTATGGGGAATTGATTTGATGAATCGGCACGGGCTAAAATATAGGTTAGAATACATTAGTACCCGGGCTGAGAATCGAGATCTCTTTTAAATGGTGTTTTTCGTGTGTTTATGGGCGTATCCGGCGTCTATCGTTGAAAGTGGAACATTTTAAAGTGAAAGAAAGGCAATTACAGGCAATTATGAGTGATCTGAGGCGGCCTCGGCGAAATATGGGATTTTTACGAAAGAGGGCATTTGATCATTTTAGCCGGTTTGGTATTGAGGGATTGCTTTCAGTACCATCGATTCTTATATCGGTCTTGCTTTTGCGGGTTCTGATAATCCTTCATTATGTAAACTTTTTGGCCATTTCTCGGTTGCTATTTCCGGCGATTAGAGGTGATTTTCCGGAGAGGTATCTTGATGAACATCGTAAATCAAAATCAGAAATCAGGATCTTAAGGTTTCAGATTTTAATTAAGAATCAGTTGCCGATCGAGAATCAGATCTCGATCATCGAGATGAGGAGATCGGAAATGCGGAGAATTGAAAAGCCGAAAATCCAAAACCGGGTGATCGGAGTCCCGTCCCCCCACCTCACCTCCCCTGCCATGAAAACTTCCCAGGTTTTTCGCCATCTTTTTTTTGACTACCATCCTCAGTTATTATATGATTATCGTGATAACTACGATAATCAAGAGATTTCTCAAGCGAACTCTATGTAGGAGGGAGGGGAGGATTAGTTATGAAATCAAGTCGAAAATTGTCGCGAATTTTGTTGTGGAGCATATCAGTGGGAATCGGGGTGCCCCTGGGATATTATCTCATCCCGGATAAAATGTCGGTTTGGCAATGTATCTGGTATCCATTTATAATACCATTTTTTGTATGTTTTGCCTTGATGATTATCAAAGGATTTTTTGAAGAATATCTTTAGTAAACAAAAATTTAAAGGAATGGATTTATGAAACTGCCATATGGAATCATAGAGGCTGTGAGAGTCGTCACTTCACGTAAGACAGGAGATTGGTGCCGGCATTCCTATCCCGGTCATCCTGAAGGATGTCCGAAGTATGGTCAAAAAGGTTGTCCTCCCGATGCTCCGTTCATTACTGAGATTATGGATCTGAGACGACCGGTCTATATTGCATTCTCAGAGTTCGATTTGTATGGCCATATTACCAAGATGAGAATGAAATATCCAGACTGGACAGAGAGGCAGTTACGTAATGTTTTGTATTGGCAGGGCAAGTCACGGAAGCAAATGAGACAGAGGGCAAAAATAGCGCAGTTTTATGGTGGCGGCGGTGTGGTTCTTACATGTCCGGAAGGTCATGGAGTTAATGTGTATGCAACCTGTTTTTGTTCCGGGTTGAAGATACAGAAAATTAAAAACATTACAACATGCAGGCATATTGCCTTGATCGGTTTTAGAAAGGAGGGGAATAATGGAATATAAAATATTGAAACCGTTACATTTTGATACAAATAAGGTACGACAGGAATGTATCACCGAACAGGGATTTACATTGTTCCCTTTCGGTGCGCTCTTACCATCTGAAATGGTGGATAAGATACTTAATATTTATGAAAATGAGGAAGATGCATATGAAAAAATAAAACAAATATAATCTATTAGGAGGACAAAAGATATCATAATAATGCCTAAAATAGTGTGTTTCTGTGGATCTTCTCGATTTGTTGATATTATGGCTGTCTGTGCCTGGATGGTTGAACGGGATGAAGGGGCAATAACAATGGGTTTGCATCTGTTGCCGTATTGGTATGCTGGGGATGATATCCCTGATCACTTAGCAGAACATGAAGGCGTGGCTGATGCTATGGATAAGCTCCATCTTTCCAAAATCGATCTCGCCCATGAGATATTCGTGATTAATCGAAACGATTACATCGGGAAAAGTACACGTGAAGAGATTAATTATGCGCAAGAACATGGAAAGAAACTCCGGTGGTATACGCATGATAAAGTGGGTATAGTGGTAGAGGAAATCATCCAAGAATTCATAAAGAAACAGGAGGGCAAGCATGACTGAACAAGAGTATATTAATTGTCAGGATAGAATAAGAGTAGGAATCATAAAAAATATTTTAAGCGAGATTGTGCCTGAAAATTCAAGCGTCATTGCTCGGAAGGATTATACTCAGATGATGAGAAAATTGACATCCTGGGAGAGAAAGTTATTTAAAGCAGTGAAGGTAGAGTAAGAAATAGGCAAAAAATCCTTTGTCAAGTTTTTTTTGAAAAAAAAGTTTATGTATTAGTCATCGTTATCGTCCGATAATGTGTTTTTCACTTTAAGCACTTTCCCTTTACCCCTTTTTTTGAAAATCCCATGTTATATTACCTGCCGTTATGCCAAAGGTAGGTAAAATCGAAAAGCACGAACTCGGTCCCCGTATCCTTTCACTGCTCACTGAGCAGGGCAAGGGTAGTAAGGAGATCGCGACGATCCTCACCAAAGAAGGCTTCAAGCTTTCCCAGCCCACTGTCTCCCGCTGGATCAAGCAACAGAGGGAGAATCATGAAGACGAAGTTCACAATATCATCCATAAGCATGTTACCGAGGTCCTCCCGGATGATCTACAGGCGCTTGAAGATATGGAAACACAGTGTCTTGCCTGGGCGCAAGAGGGACCCGATACAAAAGCTGAACGGATAGGACTGTGGGAAAAGGTGAAGGCCAACTTTCGGGAATGGCAGGGGATATTGCTTTCGATAAGCCTGGAAGTAAGCGAGAAAGATCTCAAAAAAGCCATGGACCCTATTATTAAACAATGTCTCAACTGGATCCTTGAGGATATCAACATACAGAAAGAGCGGATAGCGGCCATGCGCATGGGCAGCAGCATCATCGATATAAAGCTGAAATACAGCGCACTCTTAGAGGGAGTTAAAGCCGGAAATATCTTTATCCGGCCTGCACAATCAGGTGATAAATCACCGGCCGGTGAACCAGGCCCACAAAAAGACTATCGTTTACATCTTATACCAAAGGGAGACGATGCCGAATGATCTATATTTTGATTTAAGTCCCACCCAATTGGAATTCGTCACATCCGATGCGCATATAGTGCATTTGCTCGGTCCAATGGGAGAGGGCAAAACCTTTGCCGGCGTGGCAGGCCTTATAGCCCATGCCCAGAGATGCGGTAAAAATATCCGCTGCGCATTGGTCCGGGATACCTTTCAAAATATCAAGACATCCACTATTCCCGATATCCGTGACTACTTAGGATCATGGGTCCAGTTCTCCGATGGCAGCAAAAAAATGGTGATCAAAAGCAACCCCCAGGTTGAGTGCGATCTGTTCGGCATCGATGACGAGGCATCCATCTCGAAATTACAAGGCCCTCAATATGCTTGTATCTGGCTGGAGGAGCCGGCGCCCATCTTCGAGAAGGCGAATGCAGGACTCCCCCGCGAGGTGTTTAATCTATCACTGGCCAGGGCCGCTCGCCAGAGCGGAACCATAGTCAGGGTGCAGATCACGCAGAATCCCGCGGATGAAGAGCACTGGACCAGTCTCCTCGCTGATGAGCCCGATGAATATATGACAGTTCAGGATGAAGCAACCGGGGAATGGATCACAATTCAAAAGAGGACTTTCTGGATCCCCCGCGGAGAGAATAAACATCTCAGCACCCTTACCAGGGCTGCACAAATGGCTGCGTTCAAGAATGATCCTGCCAAATGGCAGAGATATATAGAGGGCGAGACCGCCACGATCCAGCTGGGCAAGAAGGTGACCCCGGGATACGGAAAGATTCATTTTTCGGATAGGATCCTGCCCGTATTTCCTTCAGAGACCTTTCAATTCTGGGACGGCTGGCACCATCCCAGCTGCATTATTGCCCAATATAATCCCTTTGGCCAGCTGGTTTTTCATGATTGCTTTAGCGATGATGAGAAGACTGCAACCAAGGAATTGGTTGAAGAAGAGATACTCCCCCTGTTGAGCACGCCCAAGTATAAGGATAAGATCCCTTCCTGGCGCATCATCGGCGATTCCACCATGAGGACGGCCGATCAAAGCAGTATTCGCTCCTCGGCTGCGGGATATTTAGAGAAGACATTCAAGAGCCATTTCGAGCCTGCCCCGGTCCACTGGCGCAATCTCAGAGAGCCTTTAAATCAGTGTTTCCACCGTTTGGTAAATGAGGGCAGACCGGCTGTTGTGAATTCGCGCTCTGCGGTAAAGCTTCACCGGGCATTAAAAGGAGGATGGCATTACAAGACCGACAACAGCGGGCATGTCATTGGGGATAAACCGGTCCCGGATGAATACTCTCACCTCGGCATGGCATTCGCCTACGGGATATCTATCTTGCTACCCTACGATCCCAGGAAGAAATTAAAGAAAGTGTCCAAGAGGATCCGGCAAAAAAGGGCAATGAGTTATCGGGGCGGGAATTTTTCCAGAAACAACAGGGTCGTAAATCCCGTGCCGCCGGGATTGATGTGAGAGAGGAGGCTTTCTGATGCCGGCACCAAAAGGCTCAAAGGTAAAGCGGTGAAGGATGCAAAGGGGAATATTCAGGCGGGATCCTGAATATGGCAAAGAATGGGTCGAGGAATACGGAGATCAATGTAAAGGCATCAGCATGGCAGCCACCAGGAAAGGCCGTAATTACAAGGCCCTGGGGATTCGCGGTAAGTAGATGGGAAAGTTCGATAAATTCTGGGAGATGAAAGAAGGCGGTCCCTATGATGACGGCGAGGAGGTCTTTAAGTGTACGGATTGTGGGGCCGTAACATTCCCGGATAAAGGCTTTAATGGTGAGCCGGACACTCGGCAATGCACGGAGAAATGTCAGGCTAGCTCCGGGGATTGGAAGCCAGGCAATGTGACTAATAAATACCGGAGAAACTTAGATGAAGTTTTTCCGGGTGCACCAGGGGCGGGGATTTGAAACTCGAAACTTGAAATTTGAAACTCGCGCAGCACTGGTCGTTATGTGGTTTACAATTAGATTTTGGATTTTGGATTTGGAATGACTGCAAAAATCATTGAGTTATATCCAATCGTTATAAAGTGTGCAGATTGTAATAATTATGAATGGGTACTCCATACATTACCAGAATCAAATAATGAAAGGGTATTGATTGACTATATTGAATGTGCCCATTGTGGCAACAAACTTGCACTTTCTATGCAGTGGGATTTCCGAAAAGAGAATGCATAAGCAGTGAGTCAAAGAGCATGAAAATAATATTTGCAGCATATAACGCCTGTATCCGGACATTGAAAGAAGGCCTGGCCCTGTGCGGGGAGGGCCACAATGTCATCTTTATCCAGAGAGAGCTGGCCAACAGAGGCATGATCTACGCCTTGCCGCTCCTGTCTTTCTATGACGGCTCAAAGGAGCATTATGTTGCGAAGTTAAAGGGATACAGCGGCATAGACATTATTCATGTGCACAATGAGCCCTCATGGTTGGGCTATCTGGCAAAAGAGGCACATCCGGGTGTCCCGGTTGTATTCGATGCCCATGATCTTAATGCGGTCCGGGATGATAGTGTAGATGCGGATGAAGTCCGCTCCATGAATGTGTGTGATGCCGTTATCTTTCCCTCTAACGGATACAGAGATTATTGCCTCAATGAATTCAAAGATATCTTTACAACACTTAAGGATAAGCCCACTGAGGTTATCTATTCCATGTGCAATGAGTTTATGATGAACCTCCCGCCTCTTCCCAGGGTCGGCGGGATCGTATACCAGGGCGGCACATATGTATTTGTCAACTATCGGGATTACCGCAGCCTGGCAGATGAGCTGCGAAAGAGAAATATAGTCTTTTATATCTATCACGCCAACAAGGATGAAACCAAAGATTATGCAGATACAGGCGCGGTGTGTATGCCGACATTACCCTATCTGGATCTGCTCAGGAATCTTTCCAGGTTCGACTGGGGCCTGGTCGGCTCCCCGGTAAAGTCCCGCCAGTGGGATACCGCGATGCCGAATAAGATGTTTGACTATATCGCAGCCGGTATTCCCTGCCTTGTGTACCAGGCAGAGGAGGCGGCCGAATTCGTAACAAGACATGGGCTGGGTGTTGTGGTGGAATCCCTGGATGAAATCCCGCAAATTTACAATCAACACGAATATTATCGAAAGATTGTCCAGCAGAAACGCCATGAATTAACCATGGAGGGGCAGGTAAATAAGATCCTGGATATCTATAATGGTCTATTGGATAACAGGCAAGCCGGGCAGCGGTAAGACAACACTTGCCGCCAGGTTGGCAGAAATGCTCAGGCGGCACCCGAAGCGATACGGGGCGCCAATCATCCTGGATGGCGATGAGGTCAGGGGCTATTTCCCTGACAGCGGATTTAGCGACAAAAAACGAGAGGAACATATCATGAGGATTGCCCGTTTTGCGGCCATCCTTGAGAAACAGGGATATACAATACTCGTTGCCCTGGTTTCACCAAAAAAGTTATGGCGTCAAAAAGCCCGGGCGCTCTTTGAGAAATCAGAATTGTTGTATTTACCCGGCGGTACCCTGTGGCGCGGCACGAAATATGAGCATCCGGATTACGAGGAATTTCATGGCAAATAAAGGGCCAATATTCATAGGCGGTCTGGGCAGGAGCGGCACAACACTCCTGGCCCTTATGCTGGATTCGCACCACGATATAAAATGCGGTCCGGAACTTCACTTCAGGGACCCGCTTAATCTCCATGCGTATATCCTGGATGCCATGAATTATATTGGTAATGAGGATTGTCCGCGTAACTTTCGCCCCGGTATCAAGTTTATAGGCCGGGTAGGGAGGCTCGGCATTATGCCCGGGGATCTCATGCATATATTGTTGCACCATCCGGATAAAAGAATCCAATCATTCACAGAGCGTTGCGCACTGATCGATCGACTCTGTGAGGTGGCCATGGATAAGGCGGCAAAGATACGCTGGGGCCTGAAGATCATGAACGATATCGCCTCCGATTTCAAGGAATACGCAGAATACTGGCCAGCGGCACGATTTATCCATGTGATCAAGGATCCCCGCGATAATGTCAATGGTTTGCTCAAAGTGAATTGGGGGTCTGATAGCCTGGAAGAGATTGCGGATCAATGGGTCTACACTATAGTAACATCCCGGGATACGGCCCGCAAAAATAAGATTCGCCTCTATGAAATTAATTTCAACCGGCTCGTACTCGATACGGAGCTCACAATCCGGAAATTACTCAGATGGTTGCGCGAGGATTTCGATCCCAATGTATTGAGGCACCATGAGATGCCGCACTCCTTTTTAAATCACCCGGCCGGGCATCCCAGTGCGGAGCAGCTCAAAGAACCCATTGATCTTTCCTATGTGGGAAAATACAGACAGGGCCTGAGCGCTGCACAAATAGAAACGGTTGAAAAAATGACCATGCCGTATATTCAGGAGCTGGGGTTCATAGATGGAATAGGTTAAAGGAGGTTCAACGGTTCAAGGTTCAGAGGTTCCCTATGGACTTGCTGATTGACCTAAAAAGAGAATGTTCTTGCCACGGCGATAAACTCGTTAAGCTCGAAGGAAAGTATATTAATGGGCCTATTGAATCCTCAATTATTTTTCTTGATGAATCTTATAACGAATATATTACCAGGTATGAGCAGTCAGATAGATATGCGCCCAGACAGAGACGTAACCTTAGAATGGCTTTAAAGCTCGGATATCGATGTCGTGAATTTCGGTGGAATGATTATTTGAATGATATATATGCGATCAATACATCCAAGGAAATAAGAAGCGGCGGCCCCATGAGGGAGGCTTATAGAGTATTGCCAGAGCAGCTTAAAAGAGAAACAGAGTTTAAAAAAAGCTGTTTATACCATTGGCCGATGGGATGGGGAATATTCAAGGATGGCCTATTAACGGGATATATAACCAGTAAGAGAGCCGGCGATATTCTGCTCTATAGTCAAATAATAGGCCACGGAGACCATTTGAGCAAGAGCATCATGGTTTTGCTACATTTTACCATGAGGGAATGGGTGCATACCTCAAAATGGTGTGAAGGGTTAAAGTTTTTGATGTACGGCGATCATTATGGTGGGCGCAACGATGGATTAAGAAACTGGAAGGAACGGTTCCTTTTCACTCCATGGAGATTGATATGTTGAAAGATATCTTGAATTTAATTCCCAATATTCAAGATAAAAATGCCCTTGAATTATTTGGCGGTCAGGGAGCAGCCTGGACCGGTATGTTGTATCAAAACGTAAACAAATTAAGAGTATGGGAAAAGAAATCGGATCTTGCCAATAAACTTGCAATAACATGCCCTGATGCTGAAGTAGAAACTCTGGATAGTTTTGAGCGAATTAAATATGATTCAAGCACATATGATATTGTCAGTGCAGATCAGTTTCTCACGACATCAAAACACATCGATGTGTTTGATCTTTTCCCTTACATATACGCATGGATGGATGACACTTATTTTTTTACCAACATATGGAATGATGTTGAAGCATTTTTGGACGGATTGGGCGTAAAAAATAGCCAGAGGGTGATTATACGAAATGCCAGATATGAATTTTTTAACCTGGAAGATCCTACTATGGGTGATTGCGCAAGAAAATATAGGGAATTAGCGAAAGATTACGGATTCAAAGTAACAATGGAAGGTATAATAAAGAGAACTGATATGGTATCTATGTTGGTACACCATTATGAAAACTAAACTTGAAGGCATTGATTATTTTAAGCTTCTTAAGAGGATAGAAGCTGAAATTGTTTTTATTGGAGAGCGGGCCGGCGAAGGAAAATTTTTAGCGATAAGGCACGATGTAGACCATAGTATCGAACACGCCTTTGATTTTGCAGAACAAGAACACGGAAAGGGGATATTTTCAACATATTTCCTTTTAGATACGGAAGAGTATTTCGATTATACCGCGAAATTTGCCAAACAATGTCATAAATTTATAGAATTAGGACATCGCCTTGGATGGCATAATAATGTTTTAGCACAACACATAAAGACTGGAACCGATCCTCATGAATTAATTGCAAAACCGTTAAAGTTTTTAAGTGATAACGGGATTGAAATTAAAGGATCTTCTTCTCATGGCGATAGTATTTTTTACAATACACATACGACTAATTACTTTATCTGGAATTTTATCCCTATGAAGGATTATGGATTAGAATGGGAAGCGTATTTCTTACCAAGAGATTGTTATTTGTCTGATTCCGGCGCAAAATGGCAGGGTGGCCTTGAGAAAACAAGCACCTTTGAAAAGGGAAATGAGGGTGATATTCAAAATGCCTATAAGATCATTGATAATTTTAACGCATTACCTGAAGGCCTGATGCAGTTACTGGTTCATCCTTGTTGGTGGGAAAAATAATGGAATAGGCGAAGGAGGCGAAAAAAACAAAAAATGATCATACATCCCAGTGCAGTTATAGTAAATAAATCAATGTTTGCACAAGACGTAGATATAAGAGCATTAGTTTATGTAGCCGATAAAGTGAAAATAGGCAAAAATGTTGTTATCCATGAGCAGGCCCACATAACAGAAGGGGCTATCATAGAAGATGACGTTTACTTTGGACCCATGGCAATGATGATAAATACAAGACACATCTCCCATGGACGTCAAAACATGTTGAGTGAGCGAAAACCTGCAATTGTTAAAAGAGGCGCTCGTATAGCAGCAAAAGCCCTTATAATGCCTGATGTTACTATCGGTGAACAATGTCTTATAGGGGCTGGATCAGTTGTAACCAAAAATACAGAACCTTTTGGTATATATTACGGGGTCCCTGCAAGATTTATGGGGTGGATACCAGAGAATGAGAGATTATAAAGAGGTCAACGGTTAACCCAGTACCCAGAAGCCCGAACACAGTGAGGTTTAAACAATGCCCATTGAATTACCGGACCCCACAATCGAGGTCCTGAATCGAAAGCGGGAGATGGACACTCTTTCACCTTATCCTTCTATGGATGAAAAGGAGGAAAAGGAACGGCAAGATGCGGCCCGGGCCTATGCAGGCGAGAACGAGAAGCATTTTGTGGATTACGGCATGGATTGTATCAAGAAAAGCGTGAAAGAGCAAAGCGTGATCAGGAAGGTCCAGAAGGATTGCTGGGAGGTATACAATGAGAAAGAACCGGTAAGCTATGCCGATAAAGAGGACTGGCAGGCCCGAATCATTGTGCCCAAGCCTTTTGAGACCGTTCAATATGGTGCAGCGGCTGTCAGAAAGGCCTTTTCTCCCAAATTTCTGAGTATCAAAAACACAAAGAATAAAGATGCGGCCGATTTCTGGCAGAAAGTCATGGATTTTCAGCTCAACGAGCAACATGCCAATTTCATATTGAACTTTACGGATGCCAGCGTAATGGGCCTTGCCGTGGGTATCAGCCAGGAGATGATCCCCAGGTGGGTACCCGGAAAAGGGCTTGAATACAGCCTTATCGAGCCCTGGAAGATCCAGCGGGATTCGGATGCCCTGTCCCGGGATTCGCAGTCCGGCATGTACTGGATCCATCAGGAGTGGCTGGACTATTTTGTGCTGAAGAAAGGTGAGAAGGCCGGAAGGTATTTCGATGTGGCCCGGGTCAAGCAGATGGAAAGCGACAACCCCGATGACAATGTATTTAGCACCAAAGAAGCCATCAATGCACGTAAGGATATGACCTGGGAGCGGTCAAGATTCCGGAAGCTGATTCTAACCAGTGAGTTCTGGGGTATTGTGCTGGATCCGAAGGGTAACCTTTTATTGCCCTCCGCAACATATACCTTTGCGGGCGGCAGGGTTATCCAGGTACCGAAGGCAGTGTCTTACCCGAGTTTGCGCTGGCCCGGGATCTCATTCTCTCCCCTGCCCAATATCCTGCGCCATGGCGGCCGGGGCCTGCTTGAGGGTATCATGACTATTTGGGAGGCAATGAACAATATCATGTGCCTCCATCAGGACTACATGCAATGGATTGTCAATCCACCAAAGGAGATCAATGTCGATGCCCTGGTAGATCCCGATGATGCCGAGACATGGCCGGGTAAGGATGTGCTGACCAAGGCAACAGGGCAGGGCCAGCAGGCCATACGCATCGAGCAGCGGCGATCCAGGACCAGCGATGTCCTGGCAAATGCCCAGCATTACGACCAGCTCTATCAGAGAGGATCATTTGTGACCGATGCCGTCCAGGGACTGCCCGGATATCGCAAGGATATAACCTACAGGGAATCTGCCATGAATCTGAACCAGGCCATGGGAGTGTTCGGGCTGATGGGAGATAACACCGAAGGCGGAGCTATTGCTGCGGTGAGTGCCGGCCAGGAGATTGTGGAGGCGCATGCCGGTTATAGAGACTATGCGGAGATTTTCACAAAAGAGGAACTGGCTGAATATGGTGTTAGTCCCAATCCCGCGGCTAAAAACGGCGTCAGCGGCGTACCGAGGTTCGACGGTACTTTTCATATATCCGGAATCCAGGCATTGCTCAAGGAGAATGAGACCCTGGTGAATATAAAAAGTGTGATTATACCGCTATCCGAGAGACCCCGGTATGCACCGTATATTAAGCCATATGCGGTCTTGAAGGCCATTGAGACCAGGGTGAACCTGGAGGATGAAAATATCATTGCAACCGAAGACGAGGCAAAAATCATCGATCTACAGATGCAGCTGGCCCAGGGCAAGCAGACAGATGCCATGGAAAGGCTCCAGGAACTCCAGGAGGCCCTGGGAATTGCGGAGCTGGCAGAGAAGATAGATACGATCGAGAAGGATGGGGCTGTGAAGACCATTGAGGATAAAGGCCGGGCTGTGAAGGCGATAAGCAAACCCAAAGAGGTTCAAGGTTAAGAGGTTCACGGTTCAACGGTTAGACGTAAAATCTGGAGGAGAAAATTAAACCATACTATCAAGATAAATTTTCTATATATGTTAGCTGTTAAATTCTTAAGAAAGGAGATTTTTCATGACAGGATTTTATTATTTGTCTTGCGTTGTTTTTATTCTTTTAACTGTATCTGCAATAACTGATACTGGGAATTATAAAAAATCCGGCCCAAGAGGCCTTTATTTTCTTTTTCTTATTTTGTGGGCTCTTGGATATATTACTGGTAGATATGGTGGAATCTAACAAGGCAAATTCAGCAGACGCCAAGGGGCGCTCCTGATTTGCAGCGTTAGGTTGAAAATTATGGCAGAACATTTAGGTTTAGAACGGTTGAACCGTGAACCTTTGAACCTCTTAACCTCTTAATGGTGAACCAACATGGAACAAGGTCCTGATATAGATCCTGTGGAGCAAAAGCCGGTCGATAGTCTGAAGACTAAAAAGGTAGAACGGGAGCAAAAGAAAGAGCATAGCCTGAGAAAGCAGGCCGAGTTTATCAATGTCGTTATCTCTGAGGAAGGGCAATTGCTTATTGCTCTCATTGCAAAAAAACTGGAGAAAAGGATATTGAAATTGATATCCGATGATCCCGAAGCAAGGGCATATGAGAAGATATTGACCGATGTGAAACATAAGGAGAATCTGGCAAAGAAGGCCATTAACGAAATTTATCAAAGACAATTTGCGTGATTTTTGATTTTCGATTTTCGATTTTCGATCTAAAATCTAAGATCTAAGATCATAAATGCGCTGAAGCGCATAAATAAGCCAAAAAAATCGGGTTCTTACCGGCGCCGGAATCAATGGTAAGAACCCGTTTTTTTTTGGCACCCCGCCATAGGCGGGTGAAACTCAACAACCTAAAGGAGGTATATGAGTGATGGCTGAAAAAGAGGAAGAGCAGATTACGCTGGATCTTGATGCGGTTATGGAAGAAGGCCAGGAGCGGTTTGAAGGAGAACTCAAAGAGGCTGCCTCCACTCCCGGAGAAACTCCCGCACCGGACGAGTCCATCCCTGCAAAGGAAGAGAAAGAGAAAGAAAAGACTGAACACCCCGAAGAAACCGAGAGGACAGAAGACAGAGGACAGAGGACAGACAAGGAAGAGAAGCCCGAAAAGCCCGCTAAAGAGGTGAAGGAGGAAACTCCGAAGAAAAAAGAAGAGGAGAAACCTCCTGAAAAGGTCGAGGTTAAGGAAGAGGAAAAACCCTCCCATCGGTTTGAAGACCACGACAAGGCTGAGGAGGGTTACCGAGGTCTCCAGGGCGAGAAGACCAGGGTTGATCAAGAGCTCAAAAAGTCCAGAGAAAGAATCAAGGAACTTGAGGATGCTGGAAAGATCAAGGAAGAGAGGGAAAAGGCAGATAAGGATTTTAATGAGTTTGCCATAGACAAAAATAAAGAGGCCCTCAAGGCAATTGAAGAGCTTGATCCGGATGATGACGAGTATCAGGAGGATGTTGCAAAAATCTGGGCGAAAAAAGACGGGGAAATCAGTGCATATGTTCGGGAACATCCCGGTCTCGCAGCCGGCGGACCGGAAAAGGAAGAAGGGGTAGAGACAGAAGCTGATGAGACAACAGAGGCACAGAAGCATGTCAAGGAGCTGGCCAAAAAGGCAGACATCGATCCCGAAGATGAATATTTCAAGCTGGTATGTCAGCAGGCCCCGACAGAGGATGAACAAGGCAAGCC
>Ga0114922_10003503_pt1 | contig 14612 bp, 7 predicted proteins | sample AartaG_FD_100975 | JGI IMG/M metagenome (GOLD analysis project Ga0114922, IMG submission 100975) | Deep subsurface microbial communities from Aarhus Bay to uncover new lineages of life (NeLLi) - Aarhus_00045 metaG | ecosystem: Environmental > Aquatic > Marine > Oceanic > Sediment | place: Aarhus...
CCCCAGCGTCGTGGACGCGACGACGTACGGCGCTGCGGCCGCCGCCTTCAGGAACGTGCGGCGTGTTACGCGAGCGGATGCCATGGTTCACTCCTTCGTCGTGCCGATGAATGAGCAATCCGATTCATAAAGGCCGTGCCGGCAAAGATTTACGCCGGCGCGCCCGGGAGGATTCGAACCTCCAACCTTCGGGCTCCGGCCAAGCGATGCCGACGTCTGCGGTCGCTACTCGTCCTGGCGTTCGAGGTAGCACAGGACTTCCTGCTTCAGGGCGTCGGCGTTCAGGACGAGGGCGCAGGCATCGGGCAGGTCGTGCGACTCGATGATGCGGACGGCCTCAGTCCACTCGGCCGCGTCCGGCACGAGGTCGGTCAGGCGGTTCGGCGCCGCTTCCAGGAGGGCCTCGTTCAGGAGGTTGCCCGGCCGGTTCGGGAACAGCGCCAGGTACAGGATGTCCATCTCGATAAGTTCATTGAGGAAGTGTGTGCCGAGCGACACGTCCGGCACCAGGTCGTCGCGCATGGCGACGATCTCGCACAGGGCCGAGACGGCGTTGATGTCGGCGAACGAGACCGGGATGCCCAGAGACGGCGTGGTCGTGCCCCATCGCCCCGGTCCCAGAAGCATGGTGGTCTGCGGCTTTTCGTCCTCGTCCAGATGCACGATCTGCCCGATGAGGCGGGCGACGGCGTACCGGCTGCCGATCGGCAACTCGCCGTAGATGCGCGGCACCGCGTAGATGAGCCGGTCGATGGGGCAGATGCGGCTCTGGCCGATGACGGCCCCCTGTGCCCGAAGGACCAGGTCGTCGGGCGACAGGTCCTCGGGCGATTTCGTGCCGGTCGGCATACCCTGTTTCACCGGCAGCGGGCGGCACTGGAGCAGGTTGATCTTGTACGACTCGCCGTCGCCCGGGAAGTTGGCCGTGAACTCGATGTCCACCGGGTAGTCGTACGCTACCTGAAGGGTGGTCAGCATGTCGCGCATGTCCTGGATGATTGGCGTCCTGGCGAACAGGTTCTCGAACGTGAGGACCCAGGGGAAGGCGTCCTTCACGCCGCTGCGTTCGGCCCGTTGCTCAAGGTCGCGGTCGCGTGACGCGAACAGGTCGAACGTCAGGTTGGGGCTGCGGCGGGCCACGTCGGCCACGTTGAGGCTCAAGAGTTGATTCGCATCGAGGTCGAGCACGTCAACCTTTCGCTGGGCGTACTGCCGGACCTCGTCGAGGTTTGCCTCGGGGCGCCGCTCGGGGGCGTTGAGGGCGACCACGCGTGTGTAATCGTCGTCGAATCGGTCAACGGCGCGGGTCCCCAGTCCGAGCACGATCCGCACGATCCCCGCCTCCGGATCGATATACTCGCTCCACTTGTACGGGTTGAACGAGAACCCCACGCCGGCAATCGACGGATAGAACAGGTTGCCGTGCAGGGCGCCCGATACCCGCTGAACCAGCAGGGCCATCTGCTCATCGCGGTCCAGGATGCCGCGCCGGGCCCGGTACCGCAGCGCCCGTTCGCTCATCGCGCTGGCATAGATGGTGCGAACCGCCGACAGGAAGTCTTCGAGACGCCGGTCCTTCGCCCCCTGACTGGCGCAGAATACGCTCTCGTACTTGCCGGCGAACGAGTTGCCGAAGTTGTCTTCCAGCAGGCTGCTGGAGCGCACGATGATCGGCGACTGGCCGAAATAGTCGAGCATGTGCTCGAACTGCTGCATGATCTCGTCGGGAAAATCGCCCGTCAGCATCCGATGCCGCGCGCGCTCCGCGCCCTCCAGAAAGGTGCCGGGGTCCTTCTGCTTCTCGCGGACCCACCAGATGCCGTTCTGCACCAGGAACGTGTAGAAGATGTCCGACCCGATGTAGAACGAATCGTGCGACTCGAGCAGGTCGGTCCAGCGCGGGTCGGCCTTGTGCAGGATGGCCCGCGCGAGCAACATGCCGACCGACTTGCCGCCAATCAGTCCCGTTCCGACCATCCGCTTGCGGATGGCCAGAACGTCCGAGAGCGTCAGGTACTTCTCGATCAGGCCCAAGACACGCTCGTCGCGCGACACGGCCATGCGGAGCAGACGCTGGAAGGCCTGGTGGGTCTTCTCGGGCGGCGCCTCGCCGCGGCCGGCGGCTTGCAGAACTTCCTCGGCCTCCAGGAACGCGCGGTTCCAGACGCCCAGTTGCCAGCGGGCCGAGTCGGGCTCGGGCCACGGCACGCCGGTCAGGACTTCGGACGTCGCGGCGCTCTCCGTGACCGGATGAAAATCGTCGCCGTCCCACACATGCAGCATGTACATCGTAGGCGAGTAACGCTGCTGGACCTTCAGCAGATGCACGTATAGCCGATCCTTGTGGCGGTAGACGTCGAGCAGGATCTGTGTGGTCTCTGCGATCGTGTCCGTGGCGTGCGACGAGTGATAGTTCTTCAGGATGGCGAAGTACGCCAGGGCCTCCACATCGTACAGGTACGGACACGTCAGCCGGAAGAAGTTGCCGAGCATCCGGTCGCTGTACCAGTCGACGGCCAGGTCCGAGAGGCAATCGAACAGGTAGTACCCCCCGCGGCCGGTCTTCTGGATGACCTTGTGGATCTCGGTGACGAAGGCCTCGAACCCCTCTTCCGGATGAAGCCGGTAGATGGCCGCGCCGCTGTCTTCCGACACGAGCGGCTCGTGCCCCGCGAACCGGAAGTACACCAGCCGCTGCCCTGACGCGCGGGCGTACTCGCAGTACGGTCGGACGAATGGCACGTAGTCGTCAATCGACCCGACCTGCCACACGATGTTATCGCCCGGGATGAGTCCCTTGAGCACCCGGTCGAACCCTGGCAGTCCCGTGCTCAACCGTGCGCTGACCTGTGCCATAGCGTTTCCCGTACTGAACCACAGACGCGGCCGGCCGCTGCGTTTGGCCGCCCCCGTCCCTCAAGCCTCCCCATGTTACCAGCGCCACGCCTGCCGTGGTAGGCCTTACCCTTACGCCTGTCTTGAGAATCGCCTTGGCACGCGGTCCCGGCCAACCTATCATACGCGGCTGGACGGGCGTCGCGCCGCGAGCGTTCGGCCGTGGCGCCGGGGTGCGTGTGGCCGTCCGGCGGACTTCCGTTGTGCAGCGGAGCCCCTCAGGTGGCACGAAAGCGCAAATCCAGATCCGGCGGCGACCGGCCCGTCGTCCGACGCGAGGTCCGCGAACTCTCGCTCCTGCTCGAACTCAGCCAAACCCTCGACCGCAGCATGGACCTGCGCGACGTCCTTGGGCCCGCCCTCGAGGCCATGGGCCGCCACATGGGCATGATCTACGGCACCGTCACCCTGCTGAACCGTGAGACCGGCGAGATCTCGACCGAGACGGCCTATGGCCTGTCGGACGGCCAGCGGCGGCGCGGCCGGTACAAACTGGGCGAGGGCGTGACCGGCACCGTCGTGGCTTCGGGCGAGCCGGTGGTCATACCACGCGTCTCCGAGGACACGCGCTTCCTCGACCGCACGGGGACACGAAGCAGCCTGCCTGAAAAGGACCTGTCCTTCATCTGCGTGCCCATCAAACTGGGCAACAAAACGATCGGCGCCCTGAGCGCCGGGCGCCTGTTCGGCAAGGACACGTCGCTCGACGAAGACGTGCGCCTGCTTCGCATCATCGCCTCCATGTTCAGCCAAGCCGTACGCCTGCGTCAACAAGCCCAGGAAGAACACCAGCGGCTGATGGAAGAAAGCACGCGGCTTCGCGAGGAACTCAAGGCACGGTTCCGGCCGGCCAACATCATCGGACGCTCGAAGGCCATGCAGGCCGTTTACGACCTGATCGCCCAGGTCGCCGGGACCGACACGACGGTCCTGCTGCGCGGCGAGAGCGGCGTCGGCAAGGAACTCGTCGCCCACGCCGTCCACTACAACAGCGCCCGGGCCGACAAGCCCTTCGTCAAGGTCTCGTGTGCGGCCCTGCCCGAGACGATCATCGAGAGCGAACTGTTCGGGCACGAGAAGGGGGCGTTTACCGGGGCCATCGCGCGTCGCAAGGGACGGTTCGAACTGGCGGCCGGTGGGACGCTCTTCCTCGACGAGGTCGGCGACCTGTCGCCCGCGACGCAGATCCGCCTGCTTCGCGTCCTTCAGGAAAAGGAGTTCGAACGCGTCGGCGGAACCGAGACCATCAAGACCGACGTTCGCATCATCACCGCCACCAACCGCGACCTCGAAGCCTTGATCGAGCAGGGCAAGTTCCGGCAGGACCTCTACTATCGGCTGAATGTCTTTCCGGTTCACGTGCCCCCGCTTCGCGAACGCAAGACCGACATCGTGCTCCTGGCCGATCACTTCGTCGGGAAGTACAGCAAGGCCCACGACAAGGACGTCCGCCGCATCTCGACCCCCGCCATCGATATGCTGATGAGTTACCACTGGCCGGGCAACGTGCGGGAACTCGAGAACTGCATCGAGCGGGCCGTCCTGCTCTCCGGCGACGACGTGATTCACGGTCACCATTTGCCGCCCACGCTTCAGACGGCCGAGGCCTCGGACACCGTGCCGCCGGACAACCTGCGGGCTGTGCTCGACGCCCTCGAACGCGAGATGATTCTCGACGCCCTCAAGAGCAGCCGTGGCAATATGGCCAAGGCCGCCCGGGCGCTGGGCATCAGCGAGCGGATCATGGGGCTTCGGGTCGGAAAGCACGGGATCGACGCCAGGCGATTCCGCACCTCTTCGTAGGTTTTCCAGACACGCCCCACATGATGGTAGCCACTCCTCGTCGGCACCCTGCCTCCCTCCTCGCGTTGAAGGTGCGTAAGCAGGCTCAGCAAAGGAACTTATGGCTTGCCTTCGGTTCTCATCGGCCGTTTGGCATTGGAGTTGCTGTTCCTCGGGCAACGGTCGAAGGCGTGCGGCCGCCGGATGGGCCGGCGGGCTGCGACACTCGCCAGTTCGGCCGCAAGGAGTGGAGAGGAAAGGTGATCGTGATGTTCCGGCGAAGTGCTTGGGGGCTCGTGCGGGTCCTGTTGCTTGTCGCCCTCAGCCTGGCTGCGGGAGGGGTGGTGTTTGCCCAGGCCGACGGCCAGGAGCCGCAGTCCCGCGCCCTCGGCCGGGCGATCGACACGGTATGGGTGCTGCTGGCGGCCTTCCTGGTCTTCTTCATGCAGGCGGGCTTTGGCATGGTCGAGGCCGGGTTCATCCGCGCCAAGAATACCTGCAACATCCTCATGAAGAACTGGCTCGACTACTGCGTCGCGAGCATCATGTTCTTCCTTGTGGGCTACGCCTTCATGTTCGGCCAGGGGAACGGGTTTGTCGGCCTCACGGGATTCGGCCTCTCGGACGCTCCGGCGCAGGGCGTCCCCGTCTGGTGCCATTGGCTGTTCCAGGCGGCGTTCTGCGGAGCGGCCGCGACGATCGTTGCCGGTGGCATGGCCGGACGCATGAAGTTCCCGGCGTATCTGATGTACACCGTCGTGGTTAGCGCCGTGGTGTACCCGCTCATCGGCCACTGGGTCTGGGGCGGGGGCTGGCTGGCGGAGATGGACTTCTTCGATTTCGCCGGCTCGACCGTCGTCCACGCCACCGGCGGCTGGATCGCCTTCGTCGGCACCATTCTGCTTGGGCCGCGCATCGGCAAGTTCCTCGCGAACGGCAAAAAACGCGAGGCGCGAGCCATTCCCGGACACAACATCTCGCTGGCGGCGCTGGGCGTCTTCATCCTGTGGTTCGGATGGTTCGGCTTCAATCCCGGCTCGACGCTGGGCGTCAGCGCCGAGGGTGCCGCCGACCTGGCCGCGCTCGTCGCCATGAACACGAACGTGGCCGCGGCCGCCGGCGCCATCGTCGCGATGGTCACGGTGTGGGCGGTCTACGGCAAGCCCGACCTCTCGATGACGATGAACGGCGCGCTGGCGGGGCTGGTCGCGATCACCGCACCGTGTGCCTGTGTGTCGCCGCTCTCGGCGATCGCCATAGGTGCCTTCGGCGGAATCGTAGTGGTTATGGGCGTGGCGCTGCTCGACAGAATCGGCGTCGATGATCCGGTGGGCGCCATGCCGGTCCACGGGATGAACGGTATCTGGGGCACCGTGGCGGTTGGGCTCTTTGGTCAGACCATGGTGGGCGGTGTCGATACGGGCCTGGCCGCCGACGGCCTGCTCGCCGGCGGTGGTTTCGGGCAACTCGGCGTCCAGGTGCTGGGCGTGCTCGTCGTGGCGGCCTTCGCCATGGCCACGATGTCGGTCGTCTTCTACGCCATCGAGAAGACGGTGGGGCTGCGCGTCACGCGCGACGAGGAACTGCGGGGTCTCGACATCGGCGAACACGGCATGGAGGCCTACTCGGGGTTCCAGGTCTTCACAACCACCTGACGAAAAGGGGTGAACCGCCATGAAACTGATTATCGCCTACATCCAACCCGAGAAACTGAGCGACGTCAAGCAAGCCCTGTACGAGGCCGAGGTGTACAAAATGTCGGTGACAAATGCGTTGGGCTGCGGCCAGCAACGTGGGTATCATGAATCGTATCGAGGCGTGAACGTCGAGGTGAACCTCTTGAAGAAGGTGCGGCTCGAGATCGCGGTGAACGAGGACTTCGTCGCGCCCACCATCGAGGCGATCATCAAGGGCGCCCGGACCGGAAAGATCGGCGACGGCAAGATCGTGGTCCTGCCGCTTGAGGAGTGCGTCCGCATACGGACGGGAGAGACCGGCCGCGAGGCGATCGGCTAGGCCGGGAACCTACGCCTCGGTAGGAACAGAATGCGCAATCCGACATTCCGGTAGGATGAGAAACCTCGGACGGACCGCCCGGAACATCGCTAACACCTTGTTGCAAAGGGTGTTATGTGAGTGACGCCAGATTGGCATGAACCTTGCACTGAGGGGAGGTGGTCACGCAGGTGCATCCTTTGCACCACAGAAAGGAGTTGGAACACATGGCCCCGAAGGACTTTTTCGCGTTTGCCCGGGAGCACGGCGCCGAGATGGTGGACCTGAAGTTCACCGACCTCCTCGGCACCTGGCAGCACTGCACGTTCCCGGTGGAGACCTGGGACGACGGCACGTTCGAGGAGGGCGTCGGCTTCGACGGTTCGTCGATCCGCGGCTGGCAGAGCATCCACGTCTCGGACATGATGGCCGTGCCCGACCCGGACACGGTCCGCATCGACCCGTTCTTCGCCGAGCCGACCGTCAGCGTCATCGCCAATATCGTGGACCCCGTCACGCGCGAGGACTACTCCCGCGACCCGCGTCACGTGGCGCGCAAGGGCGAGGAGTACCTCAAGGCAAGCGGCATCGCCGACGCGTGCTTCATCGGGCCCGAGCCGGAGTTCTTCATCTTCGACGAGGTCCGATACGAGCAGAACCAGCACACCGGCATGTACCGCATCGACTCGGTCGAGGGCGCCTGGAACACGGCACGGTTCGAGGAGCCGAACCTCGGGTACAAACCGAGTTTCAAGGGCGGGTACTTCCCCGTCAGCCCGACCGACACGTACCAGGACCTGCGCGGCGAGATGGTGCAGGCGATGCGGAAACTCGGCATCGTTATCGAGGCGCACCATCACGAGGTCGCCACCGCCGGCCAGGCCGAGATCGACATGAAGTTCGAGCCGCTCCTGAAGATGGCCGACCACTTCATGTGGTACAAGTACGTCATCAAGAACATCGCCAGGGCGAACGGCAAGACCGTCACGTTCATGCCGAAGCCGGTCTTCGAGGACAACGGATCGGGCATGCACACGCACTTCTCGCTCTGGAAGAAGGGCGAGCCGCTCTTCGCCGGCGACGGCTACGCCGGCCTAAGCGAGATCGGACTGTACTCAATCGGCGGCATCCTGAAACACGCCCCGGCCATCCTGGCGTTTGCGGCACCGACGACGAACTCGTACCGGCGGCTCGTCCCCGGCTTCGAGGCGCCCGTGAACCTGGTCATGTCGGCGCGGAACCGTTCGGCCGGCGTCCGTATCCCGATGTACTCGGCCAGGCCACAGGCCAAGCGGCTGGAGTTCCGATGCCCGGACCCGACGTGCAACGGCTACCTGGCCTGGACGGCCATGCTCATGGCAGCCCTCGACGGCATCACCGGAAAGATCGATCCCGGCGAGCCGCTCGACGTGGACATCTACGAACTGACCGCCGAGGAACTCGCCGAATACCCGAAGACACCCGCCACGCTCGACGAGGCCATCGACGCCCTCGAAGCGGATCACGAGTTCCTGACCGCCGGAGGCGTCTTTACCGACGACCTCATTCGCGGCTGGATCGAATGGAAACGCAAGAACGAACTGGCCGAGATGGCGCTCCGCCCGCACCCCTACGAGTTCCACCTCTACTACGACAGTTAGTGCTACTACGCCACTTCCCGCGCGGCGGGTCTCCCGACCCGCCGCGCGAAATGGCGAAGTGGCGTTGTAGGATTAGGCGGGCCAGACGCTGAAGGAGAAAGAGGGTTGTGTCCCTCTTGCGTGGCCAACGGGGCGCTCCACCGGGGAGCGCCCCTGCGGCTTCCCCGGACAGTGAGGGATACCCGACCCGGCCCCGGCAAACAGGCCTGGACTCATGAACGGAACGCCCCGGATCATCGGAAAGGACATCTGTCGTCATGAGCCGCGCCACGCAATCGACACGACCGAACGCGGCCGGACTCCCGCCGGCATACGGGCTGTACGATCCGGCCAACGACCACGACGGGTGCGGCGTTGGGTTCGTCGCCCATCTTGACGGCCGGCCGCAGCATCAGGTCGTCCGCGATGCCATCAGCGTGCTGGCAAACCTCGAACACCGCGGGGCCGTCGGGGGCGATGCGGCCACGGGCGACGGCGCGGGCCTCCTTCTGGCCGTGCCCGACGCCTTTCTCCGCCGGGCGGCCGAGACCGAGGGCCTCGATCTGCCCGCGCCCGGCGCTTACGCCGTCGCCATGCTGTTCCTGCCGACCGACGACGCCGTTCGGCAACGGTGTCTCAGCACCTTCGAGAAGGTTGTCGATGAAGAGGGCTGCGTCTGCATCGGTTGGCGCGACGTGCCGACCTGCGGCGACGCTATCGGCGAACTGGCCCGTTCGACCCAACCGGTGGTCGTCCAGGCCTTCGTCGCGCCGCGCGGGGCCGGGCTCGACGGTTTCGAGGAACGCCTCTACGTTATCCGCCGCCGCGTCGAGAACGAGGTCGCCGCTTGGACCGGCGTGGACGCCAGCCAGTTCTACGTCGCGAGCCTCTCCTCGAAGACGATCGTTTACAAGGGGATGCTGAGCGGAACGCAACTCCAGCGCTTCTACCCGGACCTGACCGACGCGGTGTTCGCGTCGGCGTTCGCGGTGGTGCACCAGCGGTACTCGACGAACACGTTTCCGACGTGGGCGCTCGCGCAGCCGATGCGGATGCTCGCGCACAACGGCGAGATCAACACGCTGCACGGCAACGTGAACCACATGCAGGCCCGCGAGGCCGACCTGGCGTCGCCCCGGTTCGGCGCACACATCGAGAAGATCAAGCCGATTATCGTCGAAGGCGGCAGCGATTCCGCCATGTTCGACAACGTGCTCGAGTTGCTCGTTATGGGCGGTCGCTCGTTGCCCCACGCCGCCATGATGATGGTGCCCGAGGCCTGGGGCGCCACGTTCCACATGGGGGCCGACAAGCGGGCGTTCTACGAGTACCACGCCGCCGTCATGGAACCCTGGGACGGCCCCGCCGCGCTCGTCTTCGCCGACGGCCGGTACATCGGCGCCACGCTCGACCGCAACGGCCTGCGACCGTGCCGCTACACCGTGACGCGAGACGGCGCCATCGTCCTGGCGTCCGAGACGGGTGTCCTGGAGTTCGAGCCCGAGCGCATCCTGCGATTGGGTCGCCTTCAGCCGGGTAAGATGTTGCTGGTGGACCTCAAGCAGGGCCGCATCGTGCCCGACACCGAGATCAAGGGCAAGGTCGCCCGCCGCCGGCCGTATCGCCGCTGGGTCAAGGATAACGTCATCGAACTTCGGGGGCTTCTCAGCCCGTCGCAGATTCCGCCGGAGGAACCCGGCGCCCTGCGCCGAAAGCAGCGGGCGTTCGGCTACACGGAGGAGGAACTGCGGATGGTGGTCGGCCCGATGGCCTCGCGCGGCCAGGAGGCCGTGGGGTCGATGGGCAACGACACCTCGCTGGCCGTCCTGTCGGACCGGCCGCAGTCGCTCTTCGCCTATTTCAAACAACTGTTCGCCCAGGTCACGAACCCGCCCATCGACCCGCTGCGCGAAGAACTCGTCATGTCGCTGATGGGGTTCGTCGGGCCCGAGCGCAACCTGCTGGCCGAAACGCCCGAGCATTGCCGGCGGCTCAAACTTCATCACCCGGTTCTGACGCCCGAAGACATGGCACGCCTCCGCTCGGCCCGGCACCCCGGCGTCGTCGCGCGCGACCTCCCGATGCTCATGCCCGCCGACGCCGACGGCCGCACGCTCCAGGCCGCGCTCGACGACCTGTTCCAGCAGGCCGAAGACGCCATCGCCGACGGCGCTACCGTCCTCATCCTGACCGACCGCCACATGGACCGTGACCATGCCGCCATCCCTGCGCTGCTGGCGACCGCCGGCCTCCACCATCACCTGACGCGTTGCGGCCTGCGGACCCGGGCCGGCATCGTCGTCGAGACGGGCGAGGCACGCGAGGTCATGCACTTTGCCCTGCTTGTCGGGTACGGAGCCAACGCCGTCTGCCCCCACGTGGCGCTCTCGACGGTGATCTGGATGGCCAACGAGGACCGCCTCGACGCGCCGCGGTTGCCCGACGACGCGGTCGATAACTACATTACCGCCGTCAAGAAGGGCCTCCTGAAGACCTTCAGCCGCATGGGCATCTCGGTAATCCGCTCGTACCACGGCGCCCAGAGATTCGAGGCGGTGGGGCTTTCGCGCCGCGTCATTGAGACGTACTTCACGGGCACCGCCTCGCGGATCGAGGGCATCGGCCTCGACGAGATCGCCCGCGAGGTGGTCGCGCGGCACCGGCCGGCGTTTTCGGAGCGGCCCCACCGCTCGACCCTGCTCGACGCCGGCGGCGACTACCACCTGCGCCGCGGCGGCGCCAGCCATCTCTGGACGCCCGAGGCGATCTACCGGCTCCAGCACGCCACCCGCACCGACGATTACCGCGTGTATCAGGAATACGCCGCCCTCATCAACAACCAGTCGCACGCCCACGTCACGCTGCGGAGCCTGTTGGCGCTGCGCGAAGGCGACCCGGTGCCGCTGGACGAGGTCGAGCCGGTTGAGGCCATCGTCAAGCGGTTCGCGAGCGCGGCCATGTCGTTCGGCTCGATCAGCAAGGAGGCCCACGAGACGATCGCGGTCGCGATGAACCGCCTCGGCGCCAAGTCGAATTCGGGCGAGGGCGGCGAAGACCCCGACCGCTACCGGCCCCTGCCCGGCGGCGACAGCATGCGAAGCGCCATCAAGCAGGTGGCCTCCGGCCGGTTCGGCGTGACCACCCAGTACCTGGTGAACGCCGACGAGTTGCAGATCAAGATCGCCCAGGGCGCCAAGCCGGGCGAGGGCGGCCAGTTGCCCGGTCACAAGGTCAGCGACGACATCGCCCGCGTTCGCCACACCACGCCGGGCGTCACGCTGATCTCGCCCCCGCCGCACCACGACATTTACTCCATCGAGGACCTCGCCCAACTCATCTACGACCTGAAATCCGTGAACCCGCAGGCGCGCGTCTCGGTGAAACTCGTCTCGGAGATGGGCGTGGGAACCATCGCCGCCGGCGTTGCCAAGGGCAAGGCCGACATGGTTCTCGTGTCCGGCCACGACGGCGGCACGGGCGCAAGCCCTCTGACCTCCATCAAGCACGCCGGCCTGCCGTGGGAACTCGGCCTGGCAGAGACCCAGCAGACGCTCGTCGCGAACCGTCTGCGCGACCGCATCCGCGTTCAGACCGACGGGCAACTCAAGACCGGCCGCGACGTCGCCGTCGCCGCGCTCCTCGGCGCCGAGGAGTTCGGGTTCGGCACCACCGTGCTCGTGACGCTCGGCTGCGTCATGGCCCGCAAGTGTCACCTGAACACCTGCCCGGTCGGCGTTGCGACGCAGGACCCGCGGCTGCGGTCCCGCTTTGCCGGGAGGCCCGAGTACGTCGAGCGGTTCCTGCGGTTCATTGCCCGCGACCTGCGCGAGATCATGGCCCAACTGGGCTTCCGCACGATCGACGAGATGGTCGGCCGGGTCGACAGGCTCGACGTCCGGCCGGCCATTGACCACTGGAAGGCGCGCGGCCTCGACTTCAGCGCCGTCCTTGCCGGGCCGCAGGCCGAGGAAGGGGCGAGCCGGCGCTGTGTCCGGATGCAGGAGCATGGCCTTGACGTGCGGCTGGACCGCGAACTCATCGAACAGGCCCGCCCGGCGCTCGAGAACCGCAAACCCGTGCACCTGGCGCTGCCTATCCGGAACATCCACCGGACCGTCGGGGCGGGTCTGAGCGGCGAGATCGTCAGGCGATTCGGCCCCGACGGCCTGCCCGATGAGTCCGTCCGCCTCGACTTCCGGGGCAGCGCCGGCCAGAGCCTGGGTGCGTTTCTGGCGCCCGGCGTCACGATACGCATCGAGGGCGACGCCAACGACTACCTCGGCAAGGGCATGTCGGGCGGGCGCATCGTCCTGGCGCCGCCGGCCGGATCGCGGTTCCGTCCCGAGGGAAACATCATCGTCGGCAACGTCGTCCTGTACGGGGCGACCGGCGGCGAGGTTTTCATCAACGGCCTGGCGGGCGAGCGGTTTGCCGTCCGCAACTCCGGCGCCACGGCGGTGGTTGAGGGGATCGGCGAACACGGATGCGAGTACATGACGGGCGGCGTGGTCGTGGTGCTCGGGGGCGTCGGCTACAACTTCGCCGCCGGCATGAGCGGCGGAATCGCCTACGTCTACGACGAGTCGGAACAGTTCGGCACCCGCTGCAACCTCGACATGGTTGACCTCGAGAGCGTTTGGACCGACGAGGACCGCCGCCGCCTCCGCAGGCTCATCGAGACGCACGCCGAACTGACCGGCAGCCGCCGCGCCAAGGCCATCCTCGACGACTGGCAGGCCCAGGCGCCCTTGTTCGTCAAGGTCGTGCCGATCGATTACCACAAGGTCCTCGAGCGGATGCACCTTCGGGCCGACCGCGATGCCGAGACGGTGTCCGCCACCGAGGAGGTGTACCATGGGTAAACCGACCGGCTTCCTGGAACACGTGCGGCAAGATGCGCCGAAGCGGCCCGTGGCGGAGCGCGTCCGCGACTTCCGCGAGATCGAGCGGTCCCTGCCACCCTCGGAGATCGAGAACCAGGCCGCCCGATGCATGGACTGCGGCATCCCGTTCTGCCACGCGTTCGGCTGCCCGCTCGGCAACCGCATTCCCGAGTTCAACGAGATGGTCTATCGCGGCCAGTGGCAACGGGCGCTCGAGTTCCTTCACGCGACGAACCATTTCCCCGAGATTACCGGCCGCGTATGCCCGGCCCCGTGCGAGACGGCCTGCACGCTCTCGATCAACGCCGAGGCCGTCACGATCCGTCAACTCGAGCTGACGATCGTGGAGCGCGGCTGGCGCGAGGGCTGGATTCGCCCCGAGCCGCCCGCCGCCGGAACCGGCAAGCGCGTGGCCGTTGTCGGGTCGGGCCCGGCCGGGCTTGCCGCCGCCCAGCAACTGACGCGCCTCGGACACGAGACGGTCGTCTTCGAGAAGGCCGACCGTATCGGGGGCATCCTCCGGTACGGCATCCCCGACTTCAAACTCGAAAAGTGGATCATCGACCGGCGGCTCGAACAGATGCGCGCCGAGGGCGTGACCTTCGAGACGGACGTCCAGGTTGGCCGCCACCTCGCGGTCGGGTACCTCGCGGGCAAGTTCGACGCTGTCTGCCTGGCGGTGGGCGCCGGCGCCCCACGTGACCTCAAGGCGCCCGGCCGCGGGTGTGAGGGCATCCACTTCGCCATGGAGTTCCTCGCCCAGCAGAACCGCCGGGTGGCCGGCGACGCCATCCCCAGGGAGGAGCAGATCCTCGCCGAGGGCAAGGACGTGGTGGTCATCGGCGGCGGCGACACGGGGTCCGACTGCGTGGGTACCGCGCGGCGGCAGGGCGCCCGCAAGATCACGCAGATCGAACTCCTTCCGGAACCGCCGGACGAACGACCCCCCGATTGCCCCTGGCCGACGTGGCCGACCGTCAAGCGGACGAGTTCCTCGCACGAGGAAGGCTGCGAGCGGCTCTGGAGCGTCCTGACGAAGGCGTTTCTTGGGCGGGGTGTCCATGTGCGGGGTCTGAGAGGCGTCCGCATCGATTGGCGCGAGCCCGACGCTTCGGGCCGCCGCAAGTTCGACGAGGCGCCCGAGACAAACTTCGAGATACCGGCCGACCTGGTGCTGCTGGCCCTGGGGTTCGTCCACGTCGATCACGGCCCGCTCCTGCGCGACTCGGGGCTGGCGACCGACGAGGGCGGGAACCTGGCCGTGGACGATTGCGCCCTGACAAGCCAGGAAGGCGTGTTTGCGGCGGGCGACTGCGTCGGCGGCGCATCGCTGGTGGTCCGTGCCGTCGCCGACGGCCGCCGCGTCGCCGAGGCCATCGACCGGTACCTGGCCGTATAGGCCGGGGCACTAGCGCGTCGCCTTCCGCGAGAGGTCGAA
>Ga0114922_10003504_pt1 | contig 14610 bp, 11 predicted proteins | sample AartaG_FD_100975 | JGI IMG/M metagenome (GOLD analysis project Ga0114922, IMG submission 100975) | Deep subsurface microbial communities from Aarhus Bay to uncover new lineages of life (NeLLi) - Aarhus_00045 metaG | ecosystem: Environmental > Aquatic > Marine > Oceanic > Sediment | place...
CCTTCTCGAACTTGACGGCCCCCTTTTTCATCAGCCGGGTAATCAATGTTTTAATCGTCTTCGGCTTCCACTTCGTTTTGCCGCTCAGCTCCTTTACCACTTCGTTGGCGGTCAGTGAGCCATTTGACCACAATACGCGCATCACTAACCATTCCGACTCAGATATCTTTGGTAACGTTTTCATAAGCTATTCTCCTAAGATTACAACTGTAATCTAACTTAAAATATTACATTTGTAATCCAACGTCAACAAAAAAATAAAAAAAAATTTAATTTTTTTGCACTTTCGTGATATTTCCCCTTTATTTCGCTAAAAAGGGGGATTTTGGGGTGTATATTACAGGTGAAATTTTACTAAACCGAACAACTATCTTCATAGCTCCGGCTGCGTCTCATCAGGAGAAATCCGAAGTTCTATCAGATTGGACGTGAGAATAAAGGATAGTAATCGGCATGCTCAACGACACATAATACTGATTATGCCGATGGCCATCATACACGAATAAAAGAGCACGAATCCACCGGCAATAACAGTAGTGATAATCGCAAGTAACTTACGGCGGTCGAAGATGATTCCCACGATACCGACTATCAAGGCTGAAAGGAATGAGAATATAACGAGCAGCCCTCCAAGGGCCGCGAGAGGATTGCTTCAGCCGGGCCGAAGTACAATAAGTGCACACATCGTGGCGATGGCTATGCCTAACAAAATTGCAGAAATTTTCCCAAAACGCATTTTTAGCTTTCTAAAAAAAGCCGAATAAAACTTCCGACGTTTTAATTGTATCAGCTATAACCCCGTTAGTCAATTGTAGGATTTTTTAAGTAGCGGGTATAGCCCACGCGCCGGGTTACGCCGATGCGGTCGAAATAGTCGAGAAGCGGGATGGCGAATTTTCTGGTAGTATCAAGAAGATACTTGAACTTTACACTTTCCATTTTGCCTTCTTTGTTGATGAACGAGATTAGTTTTTGGCGCGCTTGCTCAATAGCCTCACTATGGAAGAACAGGTCATTTTCAACTCGGACAAGGCGTTCGTGTTCGATTAGTATTCGCAGGATTTTCTGCACCTTTTCCGCAGCCGCTTCTGTTTGTTCGGTTACTTCCTGAAAGCTGGGTGGATTAAAGGGGCGTTGCCTGAAGAGAGATTCGATACTCTGTAGTAATTTTTGTTCATCATCGCTGAATGTCTCCTGATGTTTGGGTAAGGCCAGGCGATGTTTTCTTTCGACGAGCTTGCCCTGCGAGATTAGCAGCCTGAGAATGCTGTCGAAAACATCCTTTTTCAGTTGGGATGTATCGTAAAACTTCTCGATGCTAAGCCCCGGACTTTCGGGGTTGTTGCGGTGAAAATCATCAACAATATTAAGTAGTCGTTGCTGAACATTATCAGCCGTGTTACTGTGGATATACAGCTTCGAATCCAGGTACAACACCCTGGCCTGTTGAATAAGCTCGGCGAGGATTGCTTTGAGCGGCTCGGGCGGTATCTTGGTACGGATTGAAATTTCGGTTACAGTAACGGCAAAATCTCTGGCGACTTTTATACAATACTCAACGAAATCCTTCTCGACAAGCACGGCCTGTGCCCTGTCATGGGCATCCTGGATTTTCTGAGGATGGTTTCGTTTTAGCTTCCCTGGAAGCACCTCGATAATCATTCCGCCGCCGATTGTCTGGACGGGCGAAAGGGCCCGTAATATGAAACAGTCGCGAGGCGCCGCTACTACAGGCTCGTTTAATCTGAGCTGAATGAGAGACTCATCGCCGCCGGAAATCCTGCTGTCCTGCAGCAGATATATGGTGGCTACGATTTCGGAAGTGCCGGTGTGAAATTTTACCTCAGCGCCGTTTTTGAGGGGCGATTTTATATGAGGCAGGACTCTGAGTTTACATAAGTACCACTGCTGCGGTGAAAAATATTCGCCGAGGGTAACGACATTGCCGCGTTTAATGGTTTTGTACTGCCACTGGGGAACATTAAGTGCGGCGCACTGGCCGACTAAAGCAGTGTCACTGTTTCGTTTATAGACCTGTATGGCTTTTATTCGGCCTTTTGTTCCGTGGGGGAAAAGGACGACCTCATCGCCGATTTTGACCGAGCCCGCAACAGGGATGCCGGTGGCCACCGTGCCGTAGCCCTTGACGGAGAACGTCCGCTCGACCGGCAACCGGAATATACCATCGGTTTTCTTCGGTTCGATTTTGCCGACAAGCTCCTTGAGGGCCTCGTAAAATGCCTCGAAGCCTTCGCCGGTTATGCCGGATACAGGAAGAATCGGGGCATCTTCCAAAAATGTTCCGACAAGAAAATCCTTAATCTCGGCCGTGACATTACTAACGCGCTGGCTGTCAACGCAATCTACTTTCGTCAGGGCCACCAGACCGTGTTTGACGCCCAGCAGGGTAAGTATGTCGAGGTGCTCGCGCGTCTGCGGCATAACGCCGTCGTCTGCGGCGATAACGAAGATTACGCCGTCAATACCGCTTGCGCCGGCGACCATTGTCTTTATAAAGTTTTCATGGCCGGGGACATCCACGATGCCGACTTCCAGCCCGGAAACGGTACACGGTGCGAAACCGAGTTCGATTGACATTCCGCGTTCCTTTTCGGCCTTTAGATGGTCCGTGTCGCATCCGGTCAGGCATTTTATCAGGGCCGTTTTGCCGTGGTCTATATGACCGGCGGTGCCGAGCGTGATATTTTTTTGTATTAGGCTCATTGGCTTTAATCTTTTTTGCCGAGAATTTCGAGCAGGGCTTCGATAAGAATTTCATCATCACCGCTGAGAAGAGTACGGGGGTCGATAAGGACCCGGTCGTTCTGGATACGCGTGAAGATGGGCGTGCTGCAGCAGCGGAGCTGTTTGGCAAGTGACTCTGCGCTGATTTTTTCCGGGCATATAGCTACCAGCGTAGTTGCCAGATTCTGTGCCGGCAGAGAGCCGCTGCCCATTTGTGAAAAGCCGGCAATTGTTGTGATTGTGGCTCCGGCAATACCTTTGCTAAGCGTTGAGCTCAGTTCCTCTGCTTTCTTTGCAATTTCGGAGGCATCCCGTCTGAGCATTTGCAGAGTAGGGACCCGGCTAAGGGCGATTGATTCATCGAGGAAAAGTCTTAAGGTCGCTTCCAGGGCCGCTAAGGTAAGTTTTCCGATGCGGACGATTCTGGCAAACTGGTTCTTGCGTATTGCACCTATCAGCTCAGCCCTGCCGAGTATGATTCCTCCCTGCGAGGCGCCTATCAGCTTATCGGCGCTGGAAGTAACGATGTCGGCCCCTTTGCTGATTGATTCGCTCAGGGTCGGCTCAGGCTCGAAGCCGAATTTCGAGAAATCGATAAGGGCGCCTGCCCCCACGTCGTCAATCATAACCAGTTTATTCGAATGTGCTATCTCGACTAATTCATCGAGCGGAACTTCCGAAGAGAATCCCTGAATTTTGTAATTGCTCGGATGCACACGCAGAATCGCGGCGGTATTTTCGGTTATCGCATTGGTGTAGTCACGCGGATGTGTTTTGTTGGTGGTTCCGACCTCTACGAGCTTTGCCCCGCTGAAGGACATAACGTCCGGCAGGCGGAAAGAGCCGCCGATTTCAACGAGCTGGCCGCGGGATACTATGACCTCTTTACCGTTCGCAACGGTATTCAGCACAATAGAAGTGGCAGCGGCATTGTTATTGACAACGGTGGCCGCCTCGGCACCGGTCAACTTCCGGAGGAGCTCCTCGATGCGCCCATCTCGCTTTGAGCGCTTGCCGGTTTCGGTATCGGCCTGGAGCAGCGAATATCCCGACATTTCATCCTGAATCTGCCGGAGTGCCTGCGAGGGAAGGACAGCCCGGCCAAGGGCGGTATGCAAAATGATGCCCGTTGCATTGATGACCCGTCGATAGTGGGGACGCATCATTGCTTCCAGGTGGTCCCTGGTATCAGCTATGATTTTCTGCCGGATTGTGCTTACATTCGTCCCGGGGGTTGTTTCGGCAATAAGAAGCTCTCGAACTTCGTCAATCGCCCGGCGGATTGAATCGGCCACAACTTTCCTGCCTACTTCCGCAATGAAACTTTCCAGCCCGGCGTCTTTAAAGAGGGAATCGACCGAGGGTAGTTTTCGCAATATTTGCTCATTCTGCTTTTCCATAATTTACCTTGAGTTTTGCAAAATGGGAACCGTTAAGACAAAAACCAAAGATTAATTGTACTTTATCCCCGGAGGAAAAACAAGCAGTTTGCCATAGGTGCCTATTATAAAGGTTTTTCCCGGATATTTGGAATTATTTGAGTAAAATTTGTGAAATTTTGTGTTTTTTCGGAAAAAAGTGAAATAATATGTAACGAAATCCCCCCTTTAACGTCTAAGGTCTGTAGATGCCCTGTACAAAACATTATAGATGTTATTTTGGGACGCTTTTTTCGGGGCTTTTTGACTGGCATTTTGGTATGTCAGGGTGTAGCATAGGACAGATACAATAAAAAGGTCCAAAGAGAGGGCAGAGATATGAAGAAAAGAGATATATGGATTTCAGTTGCCATTATAGCGGCAGCGTTTCTGCTGTTGTACTTATATTCGCAGGGGCAAGGCCAAATAAAGATTGATGCCGGCGGTGCTGTCGCTACCTTGCAACTTCGCAGCAGCTGGCTTAGTAAAGCAACGATTATTTCTGGAGCAGAGCCGGCTACAGTAAGTGGACGAGTGCAAAGACCGCAGCGTCTGAGCCTATCGATGAAGCAGGGAAGTGATACGTGGCAGATTGACAGCCGCGGCCCCTGGGGAGGCTTGTCAAAAATCAAGGTGACAAATAATAAAACGACAGTTTTGAAATTGGGCCCGCCGTTTTCGATTAAATCCAAAGCTCGTAAAAGCGGTTCGAGTGTCTCGATAGATTTTGCCATTATCGGCCAGGTTTCTGAGAAGTACCAGAATTACGCAAGAAAGAATAATCGGGCAGTTCCCGCGGCAAAGGCCAATATCGTAGATGAGACAGGAAAGGTACTTGCCTCTGGTAAATTCGCGTATGGCTGAGGCGGCACATGCCGGTACTCGTGGCGAGTGCCAAAGGATTTCAAGGGCAAGTACCAGGTGAAAGTGGATATTGACCTTGGCCCCTTTGAAGCAAAACAGGAGGAAACCTGGCACTTGATAGAGTAAAAGAAATCGAGCCACGAACACCGGCGGGTAACGAGAAAATCTCTCTTACCCGCCTTTTTTATTGGAATAAAAACAAATCAAGGTAGAGACGAAAGGAGGCAAAGATATGGAAGAAAAATGAAAGTCTGAAGTATTAAGGAAAAGTAACAGTAGGAAACGTTTATTTGAGGGAGTATTTACAATGGAAAAGTTACAAATAACAAAAATCGCGTTGTTTGCTTTGCCGGCATTTGTATTATGTTTTTCCGGCATTGTAATTGCAGGGCCGCCTCTGCCGACGCATAACGTCGAAGGCAACAGCGGCGTGTTTATTACCAGTACGGCTTATCTGGCAAATCCGCCCGAAGAAGGCGAGGTGTTTGGGCTGCCCAGCTTTTCAATCAGCTTCGCAGCGATAGGAGAAAAGGATTTTGAATCGTTTGCGGTAACAGAGAATATTTTGGGCAAGATAGAGCTTGGCTACGCACTGGAACGCATAGGATTGGGGGACTGGCCGGCTGATGTTAAGGCAGCTACAGGCATACATGTTAAAAATCATGTGCTTGTTCATAATTTCAATACACGGTTAATGGTTATCGAGGAGGGCGGCTTTGAATGCGGCTGGATGCCGGCGGTGACCTTTGGCGCTCATTTTAAGTGGAACGACGGACACGATGATATTAACAGGCAAACAAATGGACTTTGTAATATGCTTGGTTCCGACCATGATTTTGGAACTGAGTTTACCGCTGTCGCAACTAAGACAATAACCGATTGGCTGCCCAAGCCGCTTATCGTATCGGCTGGCCTTCGCAACGGCGACGCCATACATACGGGCCTGATAGGTTTTGCCGGCGAACGGCGAACGACCTTCGAGGGCAGTGTTATATACTTTCTTACGGATAAGCTTTTGTTGGCAGGTGAATATCGTCAAAAGTCAGACCTGCTTGAACAGTGCAGCATGGGAGGCAAGCACTTAATTAAAGCAGAAAACGATTGGTTCGATATTTGTCTGGGATATGTGGTCAATGACCATCTGACAATTGCAGGAGGTTATGCCAATTTCGGTAACGTATTTAACCATCGCGAGGACAACGTATGGGCAATTCAATTAAAATATGAATTTTAGGGAGAACTATTATGAAGACTACGGATAAAATCGGCCTCAAGGAGGTTCAGGCTGTTTACAGCGGTCCCGAAGGGCGGCTCTGGGAGCTGATAATGGGAGAGCAGATTCACATCGGCGGTTTTGTTTCGTCGATGGACCTTGCGGAAAGAGCAGGCATCGGCCCGGGAATGAAAGGTGTTGACCTTTGCTGCTGCAACGGGGCCGGGATGCGCTTTTTAGTGCGTTTTCGAAATGTGGCACGAATGCATGGCGTTGACGCAACAAAAAAGGTCGTTGAACAGGGACGTCGTCTATGCGAGCAGGAAGCACTATCCGACAAAATCAAATTCACCCTCGCCGATGTTTGTGACAGTGGGCTTGAAGATGCAAGCGTGGATTTCATCTGGGGAGAAGATGCCTGGTGCTACGTTGTTGATAAAGAAAAGCTGATTTCCGAGGCGGCCCGTATCGTCAGGCCGGATGGAGTGATTGCTTTTACCGACTGGATCGAGGGAAAGAAAGGGCTTACCGATGAAGAAGCGAAACGTTTTTTGACTTTTATGAAGTTTCCAAACGTACAGAACCTCGAAGGCTACAGTGAGTTACTGACGGCAAACGACTGCGAGGTTATCACAACCGAGGAGACCACCAGGTTCGGGCCGTACGTTGACCTGTACTTGGATATGCTTAATATGCAGCTAACATACGATGCTTTGAAAATCATCGGTTTTGATATGGAACTAATGCAGTCGATGGGTGCGGAAATGGCTTTTATGCAGGAGCTTGCCCATGCCGGTAAGATTGACCAGGGCCTCTTTATCGCCCGGAAAAAGAAGTAATTGGTGTTTTAGGATTCGAGGACTAAAATGGGAAAATGCAGTGATAACAAAAAGCCGCAAATCGATGTCACCGACCCTTGCAATCCTCCCGAACCGCAGTGCGATTCGGAAAGCTCGAAAGCTAAAGGCCCGGCGGATGGGCCTTTAGCCTGGTTCGGAAAAATGATACAGAACTGCTATGAATACGCCACAGAGGCCAAAGCCAGGGGCAGGCACATAGTCGGCATTATGTGTGAATATACACCGCGGGAGTTGATTATGGCCGCAGATGCCGTGCCGGTGTGTCTGTGCGGCGGCTCGGCGGAGATGATTGGGCCCGCCGAAGAGCACCTGCCCGCGAACCTCTGTCCGCTGATTAAATCAACGTACGGCTACCATCTCCGGAAGTCGAACCCCTTTATCGAAATGGCGGATTTGATTGTGGCCGAGACGACCTGTGACGGCAAAAAGAAGATGTATGAGCTGATGGGGCAAACCCGGCCGATGTATGTGCTGGAGCTGCCTCAAAAACCGGCCGACAGCGATGCGATGACACATTGGGTAAGTGAGCTGCGCAAATTCAGAGCCGGCTTGGAGGAGAATTTCGGCGTCGAAATCACGGATGAAAAAATAAAACGGGCAATCGTGCTGATGAATCGCGAACGACAGTTGCGTCGTGAATTAGCGGCTCTGATGAAACCGCAATCACCTCCACTCACGGGCCGGCAGTTGCTCGAGTTTAAAAGCAGCATCTCCGGTATCAATGCCGACCTTTGCCGGTACGTTGAGGCAATTGAGCTATTTAAATCTCAAAAGGCAGCAAGCTGCAAAGACTCTCAGGTGCGGGTGTTAATGACCGGCGTGCCATTGGTGCACGGTGCCGAACGGGTCCTTGACATTATCGAATCTCACGGCGGGCTTGTAGTATGTATGGACAACTGCACCGGCCTTAAGCCTATTCTCGAAGATGTTAGCGAAGCGGCACAGGACCCGGTTATCGCCTTGGCCGAGAAGTATTTCCAACTGCCCTGTTCGGTAATGACAACGAACGACCGGCGGCTGGATATACTTCGCGAACTGAATGCCGAATACCGGCCCCAGTGTATCATTGAGCTTATCTGGCAGGCCTGTCTCACTTACGATGTCGAATCCTATCTCATCAAAAAGCTGGCCGAGGAGGAGCTTGGCATCCCGTACCTGAGAATTGAGACCGATTATTCGCCGTCCGATTCGGCCCGTATCGCGTTAAGGGTCGAAGCGTTATTTGAAACAGTTCGTTAAGTAGCCGGCAAAATGACTTAAGGTATTAGAATTGATGAAGAAGATTTTTTATACGTGTCCATATGTGCCCGCCGAATGGATTGAGGCGCACAGCCTGAAGCCGGCCAGGGTGACACCGAATACGGCAGGCTCGGCCACGGCCGTAATACAAAGAGAGGGCGTTTGCCCTTATGCCCGAAGTTTTATAAATGAGTTGATAACGGAAAAAGGGGCCGACGGAATCATTGTAACGACAGTGTGTGACCAGATGCGCCGGGGTTTTGATATTCTTGCTCGCAGATGTGATGTCCCTGTTTTCCTTATGAATGTCCCGAACACCTGGCAAAATGTTGGTGTGCAAAAGCTGTATATCGACGAGCTTAGACGGCTCGGTAAATTTCTCATTGATTTGGGCGGCAAACCACCCTCAGATGAAAATCTGGCAAATATAATGCTCGCATACGACACCGCCAGGGCCTCTATTCGTGCGGCAAGGGGATATTTACCCGCAGGAAAATTTGCGGAAATGATTGCGGCATTCGGCCGGGACGGGCCGGGTGAAGAATTTACCAGCATCAAAAAGCACGAGCTGTTAATCGAAGGAGTGCCGCTGGCTATTGTCGGCGGGCCGTTGATGAGGCGGGACTTTGACATACTCGACATAGCTGAGCAGGCCGGCGGGCGAATAGTGCTGGATGCTGCCGAAACGGGTGAGCGTGGAATGTGCGCACCGTTTGACCGCCGGCGGCTTCGGGACGAGCCGTTGATGGAATTGGCACGTGCATATTTCGGCGGTATCCAGGATGCTTCCCGCAGGCCGAACAGCGAGCTTTATAAATGGCTCAAAAGCAAACTTATCCATAGAGAAGTACGTGGGATTATTTTCCACCGTTATGTGTGGTGCGATATGTGGCACGCCGAGCTTCGGCGACTAAAAGACTGGACTGACTTGCCCGTCCTCGACGTTGACACAACCGGCGACAATGAAACACACCGGCACCGGACGGCAAATCGAATTCACGCATTTTTGGAGATGCTCAAGTGAGCGATATGCCGGAGAGAATAACACTCGAAGAATGGGACCTGCGGTATGAGCGGCTGCAAAGGACGGGTTTGTCCCAGCCCCACTACGGTGGGCCGCTCAGCCGGCATATCGAGGACGGCGACCAGCGTCTCCTGAAGCTTCGCTACGACAATTCCGCAGCGGCCCTGAGGTTGTGGAATTTTCTACTTACGGAAGAAGACCGCCTCCGTGATGCCCGGGCGAAGGGTAAAAAACTCATCGGCACGATGAAGGATTTGGGCACTGTGCCGGTAATGGCGTATTCGTTCGACAACGTGACGGCCTTTTACCCCGACGGCGCCTGGTGGATTCCCTGTGTAATGGAGCTCAGCGCAGGCTTGTTAAGCATCGCCGACTCGCTTGGAATCGATGAATCGTTTTGTCCGGTACGGGCGATGTTAGGTGCATTTCTTACGGAGGCACATTTTCCTGTTCCGGATATGCTCATCTGCAGTGTCGGTGCAACCTGTGATGATTTTTCTGCCATCGCTCAGCGGCTTAACGGCCTCGGGTATCCGATTTTATGGTGGGAGATTCCTCATCGCCGAAAGCCCGGGCCCGATGAACCGGTGGTGAGTCTGCCGGGCGGTTTCACCGCTCCGAAATGTCAGGTCGAATTCGTCAAATCGGAGCTTGAACACATTAATACAGCACTGGAGGAATTAGCGGGCGCAAAACTGGATGAGGAAAAACTTTCAGCCGGAATAAAAGAAGCAAACCGGGTCCGCAGGTACTTGGCCGAGCTTCGTGAGCTTGCATTTACCGCCGAATTGTGTCCCTTGCCTGCCCTTGAAATGCTTATAGCAGAGATGTTAGCGATACATTTTTGTTCTGACCGCCGCGAGACTATCGGCGTGCTGAAAGAATTGCTCGACGAGGTGAAAGCCCGCGTGCGGGCCGGCATTGGTGTTCTCGATGCCGGTGCGGTTAAAATATTCTGGGTCAATCCGGTGGCGGATTTATACGTGATGAATATGCTTGAGGACTGCGGGGGCAGAATCTGCGGCACCGAATATCTTTTCACCCACGCCCTCGATTTAATACCTGAAGACCTCCCCGCCCTCGAAGCCCTGGCCAGGATGGCACTTGCCGACCCTATGGTCGGCTCATCGGCCGACAGGGCCGAGAGGATATGCACCGATATTCGCAGGTTCGGCTCCGAGGCGGTCATAATATCGCGAATCCCCGGCGCAAGTCATTGTGCCCTCGAAGGCGAAGTCATCGGCGAAATTGTTCAGGAAAATTTCGATATTCCCGTACTGGAGATTGAAGTACCACCCGTTACGGACTCGATGCGTCCGACGGTGCGTACCCGGTTGGAAGCACTCGTAGAAACAATAAAAGCTCGGAGAAAAAGATGATTTATGCAGGAATAGACGCTGGCTCAAGGACAATAAAAGTAGTCTTGATAGACGCTGAAGATACCAGGATTATAGCAAAAGGACTAACCGACCAGGGCGTCGAACAGGACAAGCTCACATTGGAGCTTTTTGAAAGTGTATTAAAGGACAGCGGCATTAACAAAAAAGATGTGGCCGCAATCGTGGCAACGGGCTACGGCAGAAACGCAGTCAGTATCGCCGATACGACCATAACCGAAATTACTTCTCACGCCGTAGGAGTGCGTCGGCTTGTGCCGGATGCGATGACGGTTATCGATATCGGCGGCCAGGACAGCAAGCTTGTGCGATTGGACAAAGGCGGCAGGGTGCGCGATTTCGCCATGAACGACCGCTGCGCGGCCGGAACGGGTCGTTTTCTGGAAGTCGTTGCCCAGCGTCTCGGTGTCGGGCTTGAGTCACTCGGCCGGATGGCAGCCAAAAGCCGCAGCCCCGCTGCGATAAGCAGTATGTGTGTTGTTTTTGCGGAGACGGAAATCACCGGCCTGCTCGCTTCCGGCACGGCCTGCGAAGATATTGTTGCCGGTGTGCAGGCGGCGATTGCAAACCGTATTATAGCGATGGCCGGCCGCAATGTTGACCTGCCGATAATTTTCACCGGCGGCGTGGCAATGATACCCGGCATGGACACGGCACTCCAGACCGCTCTTGGAAAGGACGTTACAGTCTCACCCGACCCGCAGATGACCGGCGCCCTGGGAGCGGCCATTTTGGCTTCCAATCATATTACTAAAACAGGGACATAACAGGTTTAGGGTATGCTTGTGTTGTAAATATGCAAAGCGTATAATCTTTTTGGGCATTATTATTTATTGAGGATTTTACGATGATAAATATGGAAAGACGAAAACGCGTTATGCAGCGTTCAATAAGGCTCGGGCACTGCATTTGTGACCCCAAGAAGCCCTGTCCCTGCGGCATCTTCAAGGAACAGAATATATGCTCGTGTGCCGGTGAACGGCTCGACGCACCGACAGGCCCGGTTCAATTGACCCAGCTTGTGGAAAAGGCCGGCTGTGCCTCCAAAATAGACCAGGCCTTTTTGAAGCACGTCCTGAAAGATTTGCCCGCCGTTGACGACCCCCGTGTGCTGGTCGGCGTTCCCGCTGGGGACGATGCCGGCATATATGATATGGGCGACGGCAAAGCATTAGTTCAGACTGTCGATGTTTTCACGCCTTCAGTGGACGACCCTTACACTTTCGGGCAGGTGGCGGCGGCCAATTCCGTAAGTGACATTTACGCTATGGGCGGGACGCCTATGACCGCCGTTTCGGTGCTTGGTTTTCCTGTTCGCAAGGTCCCCGACAGAGTAATGAATGAAATTCTATCCGGCGGCATCGACAAGATGAACGAGGCCGGCACCGCAATTATCGGCGGCCACAGTATTAACGACAGCGAAATCAAGGCCGGCTTCGCCGTAACAGGTATGATAGACAAGGACAAGATAGTAACAAACGCCGGTGCACGCCCGGGCGATGTGCTTGTCCTGACCAAGCCGCTTGGCACGGGCATCGTGGCCTTCGCCTCACAAATCGGCCGAGTCAATGCAGAGAGTGTCGAAGCAACTTCCAAGTCAATGACCACACTTAACAAAACCGCTTCGCAGTTAATGGTCAAGTTTGGCGCACACGCCTGCACCGACGTTACAGGTTTTAGCCTGATGGGCCATCTGGCGGAAATGGCTTTGTCGAGCGGCGTCGATGTGGAAATAATATGGGACAATATTCCGCTGTTCCCCGGCGTGCTCGAATATGCCGCGGCGGGGATATTACCCGGAGCTATCGAGCGAAACAAGGAATCCTGCGGCGAGCGCATAATCGCTGCCGATTCTCTTCCACAGGAGATGGTTGATATATGCTATGACGCCCAGACCTCCGGCGGATTGCTGATTGCAATTGCAGAAAACAAAGTTGATGATTTTCTAAAAGCCCTGCATAGCAATGGAGTTCAGACCGCTGCGGTTATTGGCAAAGTTCTCGGCAAAGGTTCGGGACTTGTTCATATAAAGACCGATGGCAGCCGAAAAATACCTTCACCCAAACCCGGCAAACCGGCCGCAAAACCGGAACCGACTAAGCAGCAATTGCAAGAGCCTTCTTCCACTGAGCCGGGAAGTGAGGAAGTTCCCTGTTGCGCAGACGCTGTAACCTCTGCCCAACCGAGGACAGCCGAAGGTTCTGAAATCGCCGAGATTAAGTCCAAATTCGTAGATTTCCTCGGCTCTGCAAGCTCACCTCACGGCCTGGACGCTTATACCAAGCAGGCCATGGCCATTGCGCTGTCGGTTGCGACCAGATGCGAGCCGTGCCTCAAAATGCACCTTAAAAAAGCGAAGGAAAAGGGCTTCACCCAGGATGAAATTGACGAGGCCGCCTGGATGGGTATCAGCTTCGGCGGCTCACCGGCAATGGTCTTTTACGAGCAGCTAAAGAACTCTTAACACGTATGATTCCTAAAAAGCCTATGAACATACACACGGCTTCTTTCGCTGTGATCTCATATCACTTCTCACTATGGGTTTGCGGCTCACCTGCCGCGGACCAGAACAGAAAATAGGAACGTCGAAAATCAATACCATCAGATAAAAACCAACCTCCAGAACTGCCACCATTTCTTTGACTCGCATCTGTCTTCTTGCTGGCCCGCGCTTCGGCCCTGAGAGCCAGAAGATCCAGTATCGGGTGATTCATTAGGGTATTCAACAACGACAGTTCCGTTCCGGAGCTGGATCACGGCACCAGGCTTAATCGCAGAGATATCGTCTAACGACATCGTGTACCCAATTTCGTCAAGAAACTCACGCGCATATCGAGGACCCTCCCCGAAATAGCCCAGTGACAAAAAGTGAATGTCGTGCTGGCCACGACGTCTTCCAGAGTATACCGTCTTTCTTTCGAAGACGAAGTTGATCTCGAAATCCGGGAAATGACTGAGGTACTCAACGCGAGTCAGCGGTCCATGCTTACCTAAGAGATCCCGCGCCATTTGCCTGTATTGCGTCGCGATTGGATGGTGTTTCCACCGTGCCTCCTCCACTTCGGCTGAAGTTCCGCTAACGAGAAGTGTCTCCCACCCAGCCACAAAGTTGACGCGGCACTCTGGACACCAGACAGCGGGCGGAACATACGTGCTGTACGTACACCTCTGCCACTTCGCACCATGTTCAGTTGAGTGGTCGGCGAGGTTATCATGCACTACCGTGGCACCCGATTTCTTGTTCACCGACGAGCGGTTGATGCTCACGTCAACGCCGCACTTGCACTTGACGAGAACCTCGATGTCCGTTTCGGGGTCGGCGTAGCCTCCACACGCTGCACATCTCGGATACTCCCATTTGACGCCTAGGTGCGCCAGTTGGCCCATGGCGCTCTTTGACCCCATGCGTGCGGCTTGCTTGAACGCTGCGAGTGAGCGCTTCTCATACTTCTCGGAGTCCGGTGTGCCACGGAAGTAGTTGGCGAGTTGTAGGCATGCGATCCCCATCATATCGTAGGCACCGGTGACGCTAGGGTTGAGCTTCATCGCTTTCTCGGCGTGCTCGATCGCGGCGAGGTCGTTGCCGGCGTTGATGGATTCGGCAGCTTTGCCGACTTCGTCAATGGCTTTCTGCTTGTCGCTCATTAGCTCGTCTCCTCGTGTGGTCGCCTAACTATGCATATATGGTTTCCGTATAAAACTCCTTACATCTCCGAGTCTTAGAGCTTATCCGAATAACCGGGTCGTTATGAGGCCGAGCGAAAAGTCCGAGGCCAAGGCGGCAGGCCAAAAAGGCTCGGAGGCGTGGTTTTCTCCACGTTGAGAACGTTTTTGGCCGACAACGCAGGCA
>Ga0114922_10003505_pt1 | contig 14609 bp, 8 predicted proteins | sample AartaG_FD_100975 | JGI IMG/M metagenome (GOLD analysis project Ga0114922, IMG submission 100975) | Deep subsurface microbial communities from Aarhus Bay to uncover new lineages of life (NeLLi) - Aarhus_00045 metaG | ecosystem: Environmental > Aquatic > Marine > Oceanic > Sediment | place: Aarhus...
AGAACAAAATAGAATTAAATAAAAATCAATGGAATAAAATACATTTTTTTAATAACTTCTATGAATTATAAAATGACGAATAAAATCACTTTTAATATACGAGCGCACAAAGGTCACAAAGGTCACAAAGAAGGAAACAATAATTTTATAGAATTTTATTGTTTCTTTGTGTCCTGGTTTGTCTATCATCTTGAGACAGGCAGAAGACTTCCTGTCCTGCGAATACCCCGCAGAAAATAAGCCAGAGCCACGCTTCCCCGATACATTCTGTGGAGTAACACTTCCTCATGAACAGAACGAACCGACTCGATTGCTCTCCTTCCCCTTATTACCGTTTTCCACATGAAGCATACACCGATAAGACCTCCCAATACAGCCACCGTCCTCTTGGCTTGTCCCCTGAACAGGGAAGCGATCATGGTAATCATCTCCAGTAGAAGCCTCAGAGGAAAAATCCACAAAAGGGTGCAGGTCGTATGATTCCGAAGCATCATGACCAGGCTGTTTCGGTGATTCAAAACCATTTTTCGAAACTGATGTTGACCCAGTGTGGCACCTGTCTGATGAAAGACAACAGCATTGGGTATGGCCACCACCCGATAACCGGCCCATTGAAGACGCCAGTTCAGATCGATCTCTTCCATATGGGCAAAAAAAGTTTCGTCCAGAAGTCCAACCCGATCCAGAGCCGATCGCCTGAGGAGGGTGGCTGCTCCCGATGCCCAGAACACCTGTCTCTGTTGATCATACTGTCCCGTATCTACCTCAATATGATCAAAGAGCCGTCCCCAGGCAAAGGGATACCCGAAAAGGTCTATCTCACCTCCCGCACCTCCACCGTAGTCAAAGCGCTGACGATCCTGATAAGAGAGTATCTTGGGTTGAATCGCCCCGATTGTAGCATCCGTGTCGGCCGCTTCGACCAAAGGATCAAGCCAGCCTGAGGTGACCTCCGTATCATTGTTCAAGAGAACAACATAGGGGCTTCTAGTGTCTCTGATTCCCAGATTGCATCCTGCAGCAAAACCAAGATTGGTCTGGCTCTCCACGATTCGAACCTCGGGAAACTCGAGCCGTATCATGCGCCGACTTCCATCCCTCGATCCATTGTCCACGACCAGAATTTTATAATTCAAATACTGTGTCTTCTGTAAGGAACGCAGACAGTGGCGTAATATTTCCTCGCCACCAGAGTGGGGAATGATAACGGTCACCTTTGCCATTGTCTGTTCCAATACAACCTCAATTTTTCGGCTTGTCTTCAGAATCCAAAGAACGTTGATCTTGAGTTTCCGAGGTCGCTATTTTCCTTAATCTATCCAGCTCTGTTTTCGCCGTCATATCTTCGGGATGACTTTTGATCCATCTCTCAAGAAGAACAATTCCCTCGTTATATTGACGAGATCCCGAATATATCCGAAACAGACCCGAATACGCTTCAACATCATCAGGATTCTCCTGGATGAGTTTTCGATAGATCTCCTCGGCCCGTTTATTGTCCTTGAGAACCAAAGAATAGTATTCTGCCATCTGAAGGAGATCCTGACGGCTTACCTGCCGCCCCGGAATCACGTATTGTAATCGGTTTTCATAATCTCCGGAACCTCCCGCCCGGCGGTATTGTCCCGTTACTGCCAATGCCATCCGTTCATCCGAGTATGAAATGATCTCTTCAGGCATTTTCTCAGACATCTCATTCAAAATAGAAAGGGCCTCCTCATTTTGATTATGGGTATTATAGTACATGGCCATTTGAAGAAAAACCTGTCTGACATTTGATAATAATCCCACAGCACCCAGATTGAAATGTACCCCGGGATCATCGAAACCCCGATATGAAAACTTCCCCAGCAGGTTGGTCCTGAGTATTTCAGGGTCAATCTCCCGAACAGGATGCGGCATCACCTTATAGGCCAGGCCATCCATGCGAAGATATGGATCCAAACCGATCTGATCGGTTGGGCTAACCGTTATAGCAAAGTAGATCGGCCGCTCCCACTGATTCGCCTGTAGGATCCTGATAACCAGGAGGTCCTGCATTCTGAGAGCCTGAGGGTGTTCAGCAGGAAATGTAGGAGCCAGTGTAAAGGTAATGGAGTCAGGGAGTTGTTTCTCACCTGTAGGTCCAAGTCGATCCCGGAGCTTTTTTTGTTCTTTATCCCGGATGTGTTCCGGAACAGCAATTTTAACCTGTCTTTTACTCCACGCAACAGGACGAATACCCTCGATGACCCGGTCACTGAGGTTAAGCACGACTTTAGGTTCTTTATCACGAAGCTGACGTATATACCACTGGGAATTGAGGAGTGAAAGACAGACAACCCGTACATCTTTTCGAATTCCCTCAACGACCTGTAAATACCATAGGGGATAGGTGTCGTTGTCACCCCCCGTAAAAAGAATCGCGTTGGGTTCGCAGGTTTGCAGTATATTGTAGGAGTAATTCCAGGCCACATAATTACCCGAACGATCATGGGAATTAAAATTGAACGCCAATAAATTGATCGGTACAGCAATAAAGAGTAAGATGATTGCGGTACAGTAAATTGCCCTTTGTAATCTCACCTTCTCTTTCAGCAAACTTGAAATCCATTCCAATAGTCCCGCCATACCAATACCGATCCACAGAGAGAATGCGAAAAATGAACCTATATAGGAATAGTCCCGTTCCCTGGGCTGCGGATCAGGCTGATTGACATATAATACAATGGCATAACCCATGAGAAAGAATAAGACCAGGACCGCTACAGCTCTCTTCCAATCTTTCAGGAAATGATGAATAGCACCTCCCAGTCCCACGAGGAAGGGAAGTCCAAATAAGCCCCTTAAACTGACGACTTCGACGATGCGGTTACGGGTATCCAGCTGTAATCCCTTTCCAATAAACTGCCACCCAAAATACCGTGTATACATCTTATGGAGTTGATATTGCCAGAAATCGGCTTTACGATGCATAAAAGTTAGTAAGAGGCTTTGCTCACCGTACTGCTTTCGGGCAAAATAATCACTCATCCCTTCCAGAGTAGAAGGGTTATTCATGTTAATGGGAGGAGAGAGCCCTGCTCTAATGTAAATGGCGATGTATGTCGAATAACCCAGAATAACAAAAACAGGAATGATCCACCACACCTTAAAAACACTTCGGTCCCACAAAAAGAGGGTTACGAGACTCCCGATCATCCAAAAAGTTCCAAACCACTTTAGAAAATTCCACGCTTTACCCTGATGAGCGATCAAGTCCTGATAAGATATTCCAGAGGGATCAAATTGATAAATAAAGATATACAGTGAAATCGGAATTGTCACCTGGATAAATAGAACCAGGAGCAGACGCCTCACTGTCTGGTTCTCGTGAAAAAATGCGATAAAAAGAACAAAGGGAAAGGCCAGGATATTTAAAAGGTGAACCCCCGTCGCCAGACCGAACATATAAAAAATGAAAAAAATCAACAGGAGACTTCCGGTTTTTTGTGACCGTTCCCCCCAGTAGAGGGCAAGCCATACCACCAGGGCGGTAAAAAACATGGAAAAACCATACACTTCGGCTTCCACTGCATTGAACCAGAAACAGTCTGTAAATCCAAGGGCCAATGCACCGAAGGCACCGCTCACATACAAAATCAGACGGTCCTTCCATGTCTTTGCCTCACCTCTCCACCGTCCGATGAGTTGCACGATAATGAGATAAGTAAAAAGAACCGTAAAAGTACTAATGATCACTGAGAAAACATTCACCCGAAGTCCGATATTCTTAAAAAAAGGGAACATCGTCATGATTCTCCCAATGAGGAGATAGAGGGGAGCCCCTGGTGGATGCATGACACCCAGATTGTAAGAACAACTGATAAACTCACCACAATCCCAATAAGAAGTGGTCGGGGCAACTGTGCGAGAATAGACGAACAAAGAGCACAGAAAAACCAACCCTCCTACGATTCCGTGGATCTTGCGGTTGATTAATTTCACTTCAGAGTCCATTTAAACCTTTATCAATATCAAATCTTGATTTTTAGATAAGTTTCCCTTCATATTGATTGTCCTTATTTAACCAGTCACCAGTAACCAGTTACCAGTTACCAGTCACCAGTAACCAGTTACCAGTTACCGAAGCCCTGTGGAATCCTGGACCGCCAATCTTCTCAGATCCTCAAGCTCTTGCTGGGCATTGGGATCTGTCGGATGGCGCATGAGCCAATCTTCCAAGAGGACAACAGCCTGATCATATTTACGGGACAAGCGATACGTCTGAACGAGTCCCGAATAGGCTTGAACGTCGTTTTTATTCTCCTGAATCAACTGCAGGAACATTTCTTCTGCCTTCTCATAATCCTGAATCACCTGAGTATAGTACCCGGCAATCCAAACACGATCCTGGCTTGTCAATTGGCGACCTGGAATAACATGCTGCATTCGCTTCCCATATTCGGGATCGAGTCCGGCACGATTGTAATGTTCAGACACCGAAAGGGCAATCCTTTCATGGGCATAAGGAATATTCTCTTCGGGGACTCTCTTGGCCATCTCTTCCAAGACGAAAGCGGCATCGTCTTTTTGACCATGATTAAAATGGTAACGGGCTAACTGCAGAAACGCCTGTCTGACATTGATCAAGAGTTTCACAGTACCGACATTAAAAAAGACATCAGGATCATCCAGACCCCTGTACTGAAATTTCTCCAGCAAATTTTCTCTGAGAACCTGTGGATCGACTTGATTGACAGGATAAGGCATAACCCGATAGGCAAGGCCATCCATCCGGAGATACCGATCCAGATTCAGTTGATTGGTATGAGAAACCGTTACGGCAAAGTAGACGGGACGTTTCCAACGATTGGCCTCTAAGATTCTGAGAACCATGAGATCCTGAACTCGGATCCCCTGTGGATTAGTTTCCGGGAAAGTGGGTGACAGCGTAAAAGATATTGTGTCGGGAAATTCCTGTGCGACAATCGATGAGCCTAACTTATCCATGAGTATTTTCCTCTCCCGCTCTTGAACATCTTTTGGAACCGATATTCCAACTTGACTCCTTTCCCATCCTATGGGAAAAAGATTATCGATTGCACGTTCACTGAGACTCATTGGCACCTTCGGCTCCTGGTCTCGAAGCTGACGTATATACCAGTGCGTATTGAGTAGAGAGAGACAAATGACCCTGACATCTTTACGTATGCCTTCCACTTCCTGTAAATACCACAGGGGAAAGGTATCATTATCACCATTGGTGAAAACGATTCCATCAGGCTCGCAGCTCTGAAGAATATTGTAAGAATAATCCCATGCAACGTAATTCCCGGAACGGTCATGGGAATCATAGTTAAAGGCCAGCATGTTTATTGGAACGGCAATAAAAAGCAAAACAACCACCGCACCACATACCATTCGCATCATCTTCTCACGCCCCTTCAGAACATCTACAATCCACTCCAATATGCCAACCATGCCTATTCCAATCCACAGGGCAAACGCAAAAAATGAACCCACATACGAATAATCTCGCTCCCGGGGCTGGGGATCATGTTGATTCACATAAAGAATGATGCCGAAACCCATAAGGAAAAATAGAAGAAGAACCGCCACGGCCCGCTTCCAATCTTTGAAGAAATGGTGAACCGAGCCCCACAAACCGACTAGAAAGGGCAAACAATAAAGTCCTCGAAAACTGATGATTTCCAAAATACGATCACGAGCATCCAGCTGGATGCCTTTTCCGATGAACTGCCATCCAAAGTAGCGCGTGTACATCTTGTGGATCTGATATTGCCAGAAATCACCCTTGCGGTGTAAAAAGGTCAACAGAAGATCATCTGTCCCATACTGCTTTCGGGCAAGATAATCCATCATCGCTCCGACCGTAGAAGGATCGTTCTCATTGATGGGAGGAGAAAGACCCGCACGAATATAGATCACGAGATAGGTCGAATAGGCTATAAGTCCCAAAAGGGGAAGCGTCCACCAGATTCGGAAAACATAACGATCTTTAAAATAAATGTAGACCATCGTCCCCGATATCCAGATCAGACCAAACCACTTCAAGAAACTCGATGCCTTTTCCTGATGGGCAAGGATCAGATTCGAATACATCATCTTTTGGGCATCGAATTGATAAAAAACCATATACAGGAGAATAGGCACCCCGGCCTGGATTGTAAGAAGAAGTAAAAGACGTCGCACACTCTGATTATCATGAAAAAGGGCGATCAGAAGCACAAAGGGAAAAGTCAATATATTTAAAAGATGGACGCCTGTGGCCAAACCAAATATATAAAAAATAAATAAAATGATAAGCAGGCTTCCGGCCTTGGACGACCGCTCTCCCCAGTATAATGCCAGCCAGACCACGAGAGCCGTAAAAAACATCGAAAAAGAGTAAACCTCGGCCTCCACCGCATTGAACCAGAAACTGTCCGTAAAGGCAAAGGCTAACGCACCAAAAACACCACTGGCGTACAGGATCAACCGATCTTCCCAGCTCGCGGCCTTGCCGCGCCAGCGCTCGATGAGCTGCACGATGATTAAATAGGTCAAAAGAACAGTCGCCACACTGATCAAAACAGCAAATAAATTCACCCGAAGACCAATATCACCGAAAAACGGAAGAATCGTGAGAATTCTGCCTATGACCAGATAGAGTGGTGCACCCGGCGGATGCATTACCGACAGGGTCTTGGAGCAGGCGATAAATTCGCCGCAGTCCCAGAACGACGTCGTGGGCGCTACCGTTAAAAAGTACACAATCAGCGATATGAGGAATACAAACCCCCCTGCTGCAGTATGGATCTTCTGATTCAAACCTTTCGCCTCTGTATCCATCCATTTTCCTCCTATATCCATAATACACCTCAGACCTATTTTGTTTCATTCGGAATGCCTATGAGTGCGGTGTCTGAATCTGCCAACACCTTCAGGCCATCGCGTTCCTCTTTCTTATGAAAATCGATATTTAAGCTAAACGTAAAAGATACAGTTATTTTCTGATGAAATCAAGGATTATGTCACTCGAAATCATTTCTTCTTCGGCTGTTTTTTTGCCCTTTTCTTCGGTTCTTTTCTTGCTGTTTTCTCTGTATCTCCCGAAGTCTCTTCCTTTTTTTCCTCTTTTCTCGACTCCTCTTGTGTTTTATCCTCTTTTTTCTCTTCCCCCTGCTCTTTTTCTTTTTGATCCTTGTTGACTTCGGCAACGAAATTCAATTGTAGTTCACTGATCACTTTGTCCAAATACATCTTCTCGTTTTCCGACAGATTCCCCTGGGTCTTCGTCCGAATCATATCCAACATATCGATGGAAAATCGAACTTGATTGATGTCTCTTTCGACCTTGTCTGTCAAAGGATTCTTAATTTTTCCCATTTGCTGCCAGGCTGCTGTCTGAAAAGTGAAAATCAGTTGCATGAATAATGCCTCATTTTTTTGATTATTCTCTGTCATATTCTCCTCCATATGGTTACCGTGATAAATAACATAATTGCGGCTTCGCCGCGCTGAGTTTTAATGTGTATTTGAATTTAATAAAGAATGTAAATCAGCAACCTACCCAACTTCCATCAATCCAAATTTTTCTTTGTATCGTTTCAAATAAGTCTCCCGGACCATCCGGTTATTGGGTCTCTCCAACAACCGATCCTCTTCCACCAGTCGAAATGCTTCTTTCCTTGCCGCATCCAGAATACGGCCATCCGTGGCAAGATTGGCTATCCTCAGGGCCAAATTACCGTGTTGTCGTGTTCCAAAAAGTTCCCCCGGGCCCCGGATCTGTAGATCCACTTCAGCGATACGGAACCCATCGGTCGTCTCTGTCATGGTTTTTATCCGTTTATGGGCATCATCGGATAAAAATCCCTGAGTCAGAAGAATACAGGTAGACTGATCCCCTCCCCTGCCGACCCGTCCCCGAAGCTGGTGCAGTTGCGTCAGGCCAAAACGTTCGGCGTGTTCGATCAACATGACAGTAGCGTTGGTCACATCCACACCTACCTCAACAACGGTCGTGCTCACGAGGATATGAATCTCCCCGGATTTGAACGCCTCCATCACCTTCTCTTTCTCATTGGATTTCATTCTGCCGTGAAGTAGGGACACGTGATATTCCGGAAAGATCTGCTTTGCCAAATTTTCATATCCTGCCGTGGCGTCTGCCAGATCCATCTTTTCCGACTCTTCCACTAAAGGATAGACAACATAGGCCTGCCGTTCCTTGAGAATCTCACTCCGGATGAATTCGTAAATTGCTTCCCTTTTCTCTTCTTTTCTCCAGACCGTTCGGATGGGCCGTCTTCCCTTGGGCAATTCGTCCAACACAGAAATATCCAGATCCCCATAAAGAGTCAATGCCAGGGTACGGGGAATCGGAGTGGCCGTCATGACCAAAACATCAGGATATCTCCCCTTCTGCCTGAGGTTTGCCCTCTGCATTACACCGAAACGGTGCTGCTCATCAATAACGACAAAACCTAAATCTTTAAATTCTACGCCCTCCTGAACCAGGGCATGGGTACCCACCACGATATCGACATCTCCTTTCGCCAATCTCTCTAAACTGTCTCGCTTTTTCGATCCTTTCTGCCCACCCTTGAGTAAAACCACCGTTACCCCGGTATCTTCCAGATATCGAGAAATCGTCCAAAAATGCTGTTCGGCCAAAATCTCTGTGGGGGCCATGAGAGCTGCCTGATATCCATTCTCCACTGCAATGAGTATGGCTGTGAGTGCCACCACTGTCTTACCGGCTCCAACATCTCCCTGTAGTAAACGGTTCATCGAACACTCTGTTTTCATGTCTTCCCGGATTTCCTCCATGACACGATTCTGAGCACCGGTCAACTCAAAAGGGAGTCTCTTTATAAATCGTTTCGTCCTCTCACCAATCTGACTGAAAGCAATTCCTTTTTGTTCGATCACTCGATTACTCCTGTGAAGGGCCAAAAACAATTGAATAAAAAAGAACTCCTCGAATTTTAACCTTCGCTGGGCCTTGGAAAATTTCGGCCAATCTTGGGGGAAATGTATATTCTCCAGGGCGTCTTTAAGGGGGATGAGTTCTTGATTCAATAAAATATGTTCCGAAAGGGTCTCCGGAATCGTTCCGCCGATCCGACTCAAAACAGCATGTACGACCCGCCTGAAACCCCGGCTGTCTAAACCGCCTCGAGATAAAGTATCGGTAGAAGGATACATGGGCACGATTCCCCGCGTATGGAGGGGATTCGATTCCCCCTCCCCGGAAATCTTATCGTATTCAGGATGGACCAACTGTGGACCACGGTACATCGTGAGTTTTCCGCTGAACGCCACGGTCTCGCCAACATGAAATACCTTGGATACGTAGGAGAGACCTCGAAACCAGACACAGTGAAGAATTCCTGTTCCATCTCCTATTAACACGATGAAACGGTTTCTTCGGCCTTTTCTGACTTCACAGGTAAGAACTTTCCCCACAACGGTCACTTCCTCTCCCACCCGTAGGGAGCGGATTTTTTTCAGGCGGCTTCGATCCAGGTATCGGCGGGGAAAATAATAGAGAAGATCCTCGACTGTTTTAATGTCTGCGCCTTCGAGGAGCTCCGCACGTTTCGGTCCGATACCCTTGACGTATTGAACAGATGTATCTAAGGTTAACATACTATGGGAAACAGGATTCATTTTTAACGAGACAAAATAACCGAATTCAAAAGGGATGAGAGGAGTTAATATCGAAGCAGAACCGTATAGTTAAGAATCACCTCTTCTCCGGCCGGAACCTTAATATGAAACTCTGCAGTGCTTGCATCCTTCTTTATAAAATCATGAGACCGTTTTATGATTTCCCAATCTCCATAAAGATGTTCCACAACCAAAATCTCTACAGCATCCTCTTTATGATTCCGTATTGAGATCCGGAATGTTTCTTCCCGAGATCTGCTGCTGATCTTCTTCGAGGATAGTTGGTTCCGTTCGCCTACGAGATCAAATGCATTTCCGAGAAAGATACTTACCTTTTCATCAACTGGTGTATGCTCCATCAAATCTTCACCTACAAACTCCAGGGCCCCATCCACATCCTCTTTGTAAACACGGATCTTGCCCTTGGGCAGAGGAAGGCCAAGACCTTCTTTTTTGCTGTTTTTAAATTCAAGATGAACTCGAACCTTCTTGCCGTATCGGGCACCATCATATAGAAATCGTTTTTCTGTTTTACTCTTAGCCGGGGAGAACAATGAGATTTGCTTTGTCTGATTGTCCTTTAGTGTTGTCTTTCTCTGGAGTGTATATAAATGATATTCAAAAAACGCTTTCTCTTCGAACTGAGGCGCAGCTTCGGCCGCCAGAACCTCCCTTCTCCCTACTCTGTCGGCCCTTGGTCTGGTGGACACCATATGCACATCCCCGGCCACGAGTTTGAGTCTCGCATCTTTGTACGTTGCACCGGAGTTGTTTTCCAGAGAGACCCAACCACCCATTTCCATATGTTTATCGTCCTGATCCACCACACCCACGTATTCGGCATGCCAGTTGACACCAACCGTCAGATAGCTCACTTCTGCTTTATGTGTCTCGGGTCCCCGATTTGACACCAGCCACATTAAGGTTGGACGCGTGATCAATCCTTCCGGCAGATTAGGAAAATCAAAATGCTGCACCCCTTCCTTTCGAACGATTTTTATCCTGCCTTCATCATCCTGGATGACGATATCCGAGCCGGAAGCATTGAGAAGTTTTCCATCAAATACTTCTCCCTTCTCCATGATCAATCGGATATTTTCATCGATATATTTCTGCATAATTTTCTGTGCACTCACGAGGTCATATTCGTAATTCTGTTCCTGTATGGTCAACTTATCCGGTGCAGTCAAAGATTTAAAATGGACCGAGGTCGGATCGATGCGTGCAGCCACATCCGTAAATGATATAATAGAGGTGCCTTTTTTGAACGACAGCATTCTCTGTTCCCTGACCAATGCACGATTCTGGTTGTATACGGTCAAAGAAACCTGCTGGCCCCACAATGCCTTCCCCGTTATGAGAAATACGATAATGGTACATACAATCTTTTTCATGGCTTAATCCTCCTTCCCTTCGACTTAACTATCAATTATCAATTGATAATAAAATTATAAATTCAACATTCATAATTCTTAATTCAAAATTCTTCATTCTCTTTTTTTTACCCTTTTTTGATGAGAAACTTTCTGGTGTATTATTTAAATTTTCCACATTTAAAAATGCATAATAAAGGTCTCGACATCCTGAATATTGAATATCGAATGATGAATTTCGAATATCGAATTGATCGAGTTTAATTACCCAGAACCCTCAGATTCTCCTTCAACTTCTTCAATTTATCTCGAAAATCGGTTTGCTTTTGCCGTTCCTTTTCAACAACACTCGCCGGTGCCTTTTGGATGAAGTCCATATTATTCAGTTTCTGTTCGAGTCCTTTCACCAACTTTTCTAATCTTTCGATCTCCTTGCCCATCCTGGTTCTTTCTACCTGAAGGTCGATAAGCCCTGCCAGAGGAACAAATAATTCTAAACCTGCCACAAAACCCGTTGCTGCATCTCTTGGCTTTCTACTATCTTGTGTAAACTCCAGCGACTCCACTCCGGCTAACTTATCAAAATACGCAGGATAATCAGCCAGTATCCGATACTTATCTTCAGGACCTCTAACAATCAATTTTGCTTTTTTATCCTGAGGCACATTCATTTCTCCCCGGATGTTTCGCACAGCGCCAATCGTTTGTTGTAAAAGTTCCATCTCTCTCTCGGCTGTATCGTCCAAGCATTGTTCATCCACAACAGGATAGGTTTGTCTCATAATGGTCATGGGTTCTTCCGGAGAAGCGCCTGTCTTTGGTAAAGCCTGCCAGATTTCCTCGGTGATGAATGGCATAAAAGGATGGGTGAGCCTCATGATTTGCTCTGACACAAAGAGCATGACGGTTTGAGCCACTTTTCTTGATGCTGCATCCTCTTTATTGTACAGCCTCGGTTTGATCAATTCCAGGTACCAATCACAGAATTCTCCCCAGACAAAGCTATAGAGGCTGCGTGTCGCATCGTTGAACCGGAAAGATTCCAACCCCTTGCGAATCTCCAATATCCCTCGTTGTAATCGGCTCAAAATCCACCGATCCGACAGATCCAACAGATCCGCTTCGATTTCTGTCAGATCAACCACCTTCTGATTCTCATCCACGTTCATCAGAATAAAGCGCGAGGCGTTCCAGAGTTTATTACAGAACTTTTGCCCAAATTCTACGAGAGTATGGCCAAAGTGTATATCGCCACCCAAAGGCGTCAGATAGACCATTGTCAGGCGAACGGCATCGGCACCATAGGCCGGAACGCCGTCTTTATAGGTCGGATTTTCTAACGAAAACGCCTTGGTGGTTTCCTTATCGGCTCCTTCGATGAGCCAGAGGGGATCCGGAGAGTTGCCCAATGACTTGGACATGGTTCTCCCGGAAATATCCCGAATCATGCCATTAAAATAGACATCCCGGAAAGGGATATCGTCCATGAACTCTAAGGAGGCCATGATCATTCGGGCCACCCAGAAAAATATAATGTCCGGTCCGGTGGCCAGTGTGGATGTCGGGAAGAAGGCCTCTAAATCCTTTGTCTTGTCGGGCCAACCCAATGTGCTAAAAGGCCAGAGCCAGGCTGAGAACCATGTATCCAGCACATCGGGATCTTGAGTCAATCGCTTATCATTACACTCGGGACAGGTCTCGGGTTCCTCCCGGAACGCAAATCTGTGACCATTGGAACAGGCCCACACCGGGATACGATGACCCCACCAGATCTGACGGCTAATGCACCAGTCCCTAATATTCTCCATCCAGTAAAAATAGGTCTCTTCCCACTGTTTGGGGTAAAATCGGATCCTGCCCTCCCGGACGACACGGATGGCCGGCTCAGCCAGGGGTTTCATCTTGACGAACCACTGTTCTGAAAGAAAGGGTTCAATGATCGTTTTACACCGATAGCAATGAGGAATAGGCGTTAATCTCGGTTCCTCTCCCTTCAAGAGTCCCAATTCATCTAAATCTTCCAGTATCTTCTTCCGAGCTTTGAACCGATCCATCCCCTGATAGGACCCGCCATTTTTATTGATCTGACCGTTCTCATCAATAACCGCTATTTGTTCCAGCTCATGGCGTAATCCGACATCGAAGTCATCAAAATCATGGGCCGGAGTAATTTTCACGGCACCGCTCCCCTTTTCCGGATCCGCATGCTCATCGGTAATGATTGGAATGGGTCTATTCATCAGGGGAAGCATGGCCGTTTGACCGATAAGGTGGGCATACCGTTTATCATCGGGATGAACGGCTATGGCCGTATCACCTAACATTGTCTCCGGCCGCGTCGTAGAGACAACAACAACCTCATCACTCCCCTGAATCGGGTAGGCGATGTGCCAGAATTTTCCATCTGTATCGATATTCGGAGCCTCTTCATCAGCCAGAGCCGTCTGACAGCGGGGACACCAGTTGATAAGCCGTCTTCCCCGGTAAATCAAGCCTTTCTCGTAAAGTCGGATGAATACTTCCTTGACTGCCCGACTTAATCCTTCATCCATGGTGAATCGCTCTCGGTCCCAATCGCAGGATGCCCCCAATTTCCTGAGCTGCTTTAATATGATACCGCCATATTTTTCCTTCCACTTCCAGACCCGCTCAATGAGCTTCTCCCGACCCAGCATGTGCCGGTCTAATCGCTCTTCCCTCAAGGCAGCTTCGACCTTATTCTGCGTCGCAATACCGGCATGGTCGGTTCCAGGCAACCACAGGGCTTCAAAACCATCCATTCTCTTCCATCGGGTGAGTAAATCCTGAACCGTATTATTGAGAATATGACCCATCGTCAGCATCCCGGTCACATTTGGAGGGGGGATCATGATGGTGTACTTTGGTTTTTGACTCTCCTCATTCGCATGGAATAATTTATTATCCATCCAGTACTGATACCATTTACTTTCGACTTTTTTAGGATCATAGAGCTTATCTAATACCCGTTTTGCCATTAACATTCTCCATCATTTTATTACATTTTGAAATAAAACGTTACTATTATGAACACAAAATGAAAATCTTATCTGATAACTAGAACTAGCCATCGTCATCATATCCTATTGATATTTAATGGTTTGAGGTCATTTATAATTATTTGGCACAATAATTGATGTAACAAAGCACATATCTATAAACCTCCTTTCCTCTCTATCCCTTGTTTGGTCCGTGCTTTTACAAAAGAGCACGGACTTTTTTTATATTGATAATGAAGTGAAAATCTTAAACTTGAACAATCCGGTTTTTTGGATCAGAAATTTTGCCAAGACCAGAAGGGTTTGCAGCCCATATTTTACACTTCGAATAAAATTAATTGAAGAGGCCTCATGAAAATAACGAGCCGGAATCGGAACATCCCCAATACGAAAACCATAATACACAGTTTGAGCTAAAAATTCTGAGTCAAAAACAAAATCATCCGAGTTTTTGTGATATGGAATTTTTTCCAATACTTCCCGAGTATAAGCTCGAAACCCGGAATGAAAATCTCCAAGATTTTGACCTAAAATGACATTCTCGATTATTGTTAAAAAACGATTGCTGATATACTTGTAT
>Ga0114922_10003506_pt1 | contig 14605 bp, 9 predicted proteins | sample AartaG_FD_100975 | JGI IMG/M metagenome (GOLD analysis project Ga0114922, IMG submission 100975) | Deep subsurface microbial communities from Aarhus Bay to uncover new lineages of life (NeLLi) - Aarhus_00045 metaG | ecosystem: Environmental > Aquatic > Marine > Oceanic > Sediment | place: Aarhus...
ATTTTCCGCCCTTGCCCTTGTCCGGACCAGCTGCGCCCATATCGCTGAGATAGCGCATATTGCCATCATCAAGAATGCCCAGTTGATCCGGCGGAAGTTCAATTACAGTTGGGCCGTCTTTTTCAAGATCAAGAAAACTCCAGGTATAGAGCGAGGTGTTGTTATAGGTCAGCACCTGGGATTTGGAATCCCCAAGCTGCTCCCAAAGCACAACCTGATTAGCTTCTCCCATACCCACGTCCTTACTTCCCTGAAGCAGGCTGTAGGTAGACACCGCAGGCATCATAGTAATATACATCTGCACAGCACGTGCACGGTCGACATAATCGTACACAGCATCTTTTGTTGCAAGGGTTGGTATCCCATCAAAATATTCCAACGTACCTATGGGTGACTGAACCTCTGCAGGCGTCGTAATGCTTTCCGGGATAGGTATTGTCATTTTCATGACAGGCTGTTGTGTAATCATTTTCGGTGAGGCGGCCCATACCGCCGTTGTCAGGCTGCTTGCCATAATCATGGCGATTGCCAATGTGAATACGTGTTTTGTTTTCATCTTGTGCTTCCTCCTATTTAATTTTCTCTATTTTGTTCATGGGGAAGGACTGGTCGAAATAGGCCTTCTCGGGGCCATACAGTCTCAGGTAGACAAAGAAGGATTGTCCCTTGTTGGTCTGTATCCAGTTCACCTCTTTGCCTGCGGGCGCTTTGGGTCCGAAATACATATCCACCGAGCCGTCGGTGTTCTTGATGAGACCTTTTGTACGGGATGAACGGTCCGACCGTTTGATTTTATTGCGGATAATCAAACGGTTCTCGATGTCGTATACGGTGATTGACCAGAAGTTGGCTGCCGGCGGGTTAGGCTCAATGCGGAGCTTGTAGTTGTTGCCGCCCATCAATGCATTACCGTCAGCATCATAATAGCTGCCAAGGTAAGCAGAGCCTTTGCCTGCTACCCTTGAAACCATGCCGGCCGATGTGGTGGTTGCCTCAAAACCGTAGGAGGCCCGCTCGTTGAACATGGAGTAGGTCGCAAGATCAATTTTCGGGTTCATCCCTGCCATGGCATCTTCAAAGCCGGAATCCTTGCCATAGAGAGAAGTTGGGAACATATTGCGGGTTTTATTGAAAGAGATGGCCTGGGACATGGCCATGCCCACATCCAGGGCTTGCTGCAGAATCTCTTTCTGAGAGTTGGTCGGTTTAAAATCTTTGCCTTTTTCGATACCCAGGTCTTTGAGCCAGGCGTAGAAAAAACGATCCCGGTCAGCCATGGGCTCTTTTTGCACATAGGCATTCACCAGTTCCCAGAAACGCATATCGCGGGGCTGGGTGTTCAGCTCAACCTTATCACCCGGCTTGGGCTCGTATTTGATGAACTTCGTTTTTGGCGGATTCTTTGCCTCCGACAGTTTGTAGGCCTTCACTTCAGTCCTCAGCTTTTTCGCCTCAGCCCCTGTGCCCAGAGCACGGTAGAAATACAGCACCAGAAAGGTATCAGACTGGATGATCTCGCCTTTGAAGTTTTTGGGGTAATCCTGTCCTGGCCCCACCAGCAGTAGTTTGCCTGGTTTGCCGTTGATTTCCTTGATGGGCTGCATCCAGGCATTGTCAACCACGCCGTAGATCTGCCCTGGCGGGATCTCCAGCACGATCGGACCGGTTTTGGACAGGTCCGACATCGCGATCGTGTAGGGTGTGGTGACATTGGCGGTCATGTACGGATAGACGCCGTCATAACCGTCACACAAACTGAAGAAGACATCGTCCTCACTCATCTTCTGGTTGCTCAGCATCGCCGGATAAAGTGTATAGAAATTCATCATGGGCATGGCCCACGTCACCAGCTGGGTGCCACGCTGCAAAAGAATCTGTCGGTGTAAAAGTTCTGCTGTCTTTTTGGTAATGGACTGCCCCTGATATTCAAGTTTACCCAGATAGGTTTTCTGAACTGTTACCTTATCATTGCACGCTGCATATACATGCGTACAGACGGATACGGCCAGGCTGACCGTCAGCAGGGCGGTCAGGACCAGGGTGAATAATTGTTTTGTTTTCATTTTGTTTCTCCTCTAAAAGATAAAGGTTTCAGGTGTCGGGTGTCAGGCATGGAAAATACTGAAACCTAAATACTGACACCTGACACCTTTTTTAAATGTTACTTCACCAGTTCAAAATCACCGGGTTTCCAGGTCTTATCAAACCAGGGTTGCAGCGGGCTGTATAACCTCAACAATACGTGGAATCCCTTGTTTGGCATGGTCTGCACCCAATTACCTTCTTTTCCCTTTGGTGGTTTAGACGCGAAATAAACCGTATAGGAACCATCTGCATTGGCTTTAAGGTCTTTCGCCATACTGTCTATACCACCGGTTTTTTGATCGGTTTCCAGAATCGAGCGGGTTTGAACGTCATAAACCATAAATGACCAAAAGGCCTTCGCCGGCACCGGACCAGGAAGCGTTACTGAATAGGTGTTGCTGCCGCTCAACATTTTACCGGTAGCACCGGTTGCTGCGATCTCATAAACAGAGCCGGAACCAGGTTTCGGGGAGACCATAAAGGGAGTGACGCCCGTTGCGAAGTAGAGAAATCCAATACGACGATCGAGCATCCGGGCGCCATTTTTATCCAGGAAGGCAGAACTCCCATCAGCCAGGGGGGAGAACCACTGGCGGTCAGGGTAAAAATATTCTGTTTTGTCGCGGGGCTTAAACATGACTGCGCGCGAAGCTGCATTTCCGATAGAAGCAGCTTCAGTCAGGATTCTCTTCATTCTCGCGTCAGGAGTGAAGGGCTTGCCTTTACTGATTCCCAGCTCGGCAGCCAAACCCAGCATTTCAGGATCACCTGAATTAGCCGGTTCATACTGAATCACTTCATTGAGTTCATCGTAAATAGAGGCATCGCCTGCATGAATCGTGTTATATTTTTTGCCCGAAATATTAATATAGTCATTGGGTTCAGGATTTTTTGCTTGCGCCAGGGGATACATTTTGAAGCCGGCTTTAAAGGCCTTTAGCGTATCTTTAACTGACTCACCCGGTTTTCCAACCGCTCTGATGAGCATCCAATGGCGATATGTATCCGTATGCATGACAAAATACCCTTCAGGTATTTTCCCTTTGTAATCTTTCCCTACCAACAGGTATTTACCACCTTTACCTTTATCGGGGCCGCCAAGACCAACATCCCCAACATACAAGAACCAGGCATTATCAACGATCCCGATAACAGGGGTTCCCATCTCGAATACGACCGGACCATCTTTAACATTCAGTTCAATATGAATGTAAGGTGTTGTTGTGTTTGGCGTTAACCACAGCGATCTTGCGTCAAGCAGGTCTTCAGTAATCGCAACCGTCTTATTCGGCTTAACGCCGATGTCCCTGTGCCCTTTTAACAAGCCGTGCATGGAAGCCGTTGGAATACCGCTGGTAAAGAGCTGCACCGCCCTGGATGTATCCAGAAAGTCGTAACTCTTCTCCAGTGTTGCGTCGGTTGGGAATCCATCGACAAACTTCAGATCTCCCAGATATTTTGTCTTTACGGTGTCTGGGGTGATCAGTGACGCGGGCACGTCGGCCTTGTACTTGGGATCGGCGGCAAAAGCCGATGCCGCGACAGTCAATGCCAGGCAGGCAGTCACCAATGTTTTTATTTTCATGGTAATAATCTCCTTTCTGAAAAAAATGTTTTACGGTGAAGTTCGGGTGTCAGGTGTCAGGTTTCGAATAAAGGTTTCAGGTGTCAGGTGTCGGGTGTCAGGTTTCAGGGAAAAAAGACTGCTACCTGAGCACTGACACCCGAAACCTTATATCTTGCTACTTCACCAACTCGATCTCACTTATTTTCCATTTCTGGTCGTACCAAACCTGGGTTGGGCCATAAATCCTCCAGAGTACGTGCCAGCTTCTACCTGGTATGGTTTGCAGCCAGTTCACTTTGCCTTCCGGTTTTTCAGGACTAAAATAAATGTCAAATGAACCGTCCTTATTTTGAATGACTGCCTTGTCCTTACTTGTTACACCCGGGAAAGCCTGATCGGTCTGCAATAACGACCGTGTTTGCATATCATAAATCGTTACATCCCAAAAATTAGCTGCAGGAACGTCGGGCAGGATGTGCAGTTTGTAGGTTTTGCTTCCTTCAAATCGTCGACCTTCCGAGTCACGAAGCCCTTCTAAATATTGAGAGCCCTGGCCTACCGGAGGTTTCACCATAGCGGGTGTAATTCCTGTAGCATAAAAATGGAAACGCTCACGTTCATTAATTAAGCGAACGCTATTACGCATAAACTCATAGCTTCCGCCGGCAAAACCGGGTTCCCAAGTTTTACTTCCAGGGTAGGCGGCAAAACTTTCATCGCGGGCATTCCACTGGATAACTCTCTGGGTTGCATTACCCACCTTTGCGGCATCATCAAGGATTGCTTTCATGCGCGCATCAGGCGCAAAAGGTTTTCCCTTTTCAATTCCAATTGAAGCAAGCATCCCTAATATTTCCGGACTAAAAGCCGAATTAGGTTCTTCCTGAACCACTTGATTGACTTCGGCAAAAAATTCACCATTCGAAGCATGAAGGGTATTGATAAACTTGCCATTCAGATTCACCCAGTTAACTTTTTTTGGCTTGTCCCCTAATGGGTAAATGCGGAAATGGTCTTTCATGTTTTTAACCACCGGTTCGGCTTTGAAATCGGTCATGAAACCGCGCATGGCCAGCCAATGGCCATAGGTTTTGGATTGTTTAACGAAGTATCCCTCGGGGATATCACCCTTGTAATCAGGTGGTAGAAGAAGATACTTACCGCCTTTACCTTTATCATCTCCCGCATTACCAAAATCACATAGATATCGGAACCAGAAATCATCAACGATTCCAAGCACATTGGGTGGTGTTTCCATTACCATGGGGCCATCTTTCAAATCTATCCACATGAACGAATAAACCACTGTCGTATTTCCAGTCAGTAGCAAACCTCTAGGATCCAGGCGACCTTCCCATATGATCATTGTTTCATTGTCAGGACCAAAATCGCGAATACCTTTACGGAACCCTACCAGCGAAGCCGCAGGTGTCGTCATAATCATACATTCCACGGCTCGAACAAAATCAAGATTGTCCCATACTTTCTTCGCTGTTTCTTTTGTAGGAAATCCATCATTGAATTCCAGTGTGCCAATGCTTGTCTTCATCTTGTCCGGAGTTATAACATTCGCCGGTATCTGTGTGGTCATTTTATATTTGGGCGGCTTGGCCCAGACGTTTGCTGACAGGCAGGTGACCACCAATAAGGTTAGGGCCAGTGTGAATAAGTGTTTTGTTTTCATTTTTTTCTCCTTTCTTGTCTTAAGTTTCATCGTTTCGGACTCGCCGGCCTGTATTTGGCGGGGAAACCTTTGCTTGACCACCTCTACAGGTTAAATTGATGGTAAAGACTTCTGAAAGAAGACACATCCCCCGAAAAGGGTTAAAAATGGGGGATTTCTGCGATTTCTGCTTGAGAGGGGATTAGATGGAGGAGGACACCCGCCTTCGCTCTCACGAGCTATGGCGTGGCAAGGAGGACGGAAGACGGAGGACAGAGGACAGATGTCAGAGGACGGATGGCAGAGGACGGACGGCACCCCAGTGAAATAGAAAAACAAAGGCATTTCACGGGGTAAAGAAGTAAGGAGTGAAGAGTGAGAAGTGAGTAGTGAAGAGTGAAGAGTGAGGAGTGAAAAGTTAGAAGACGGGATCTTTGATAGGTTTCAGGATTTTTACCGTGGTGATGGGAGGGTTGGAGAGCGAGAAGGGCACGAGGCAAGGGCTGTGTGGTACCGAAATGAAGACAGATCGCAGGTAGTAAAATGACTTTATTGCAGAGTTATGCAAAATAGTCTTGACTTTATTGCAGAATTATGCAAAATAGTCTCATGTTACGCACTCAACAACAATTCATAACCCAAGATCTTGCCAAAAAAATGGTTTTTTTAATCGGCCCGCGGCAAGTGGGGAAAACGTATCTGGCACAGGAAATCGCACAAGGCTTTCAGAAATCCGTCTATCTGAATTATGATTACTTCGAAGATCGTGACATCATCAAAAATGCCGGATGGTTGCTCGATACCGAACTCCTCATTCTCGATGAACTGCACAAGATGGAAGGCTGGAAGAACTATCTGAAAGGCGTTTATGATACAAAACCCGGAAATCTAAAAATTATCGTGACTGGAAGTGCCCGCCTCGATATGTTACGCAGAAGCGGCGATTCCATGGCCGGCCGTTTTTTTACCCACAGACTCAACCCCCTTTCTCTTGTGGAACTTCCGGGAGATGCAGAAAAAAATCTTGAAAGGCTTATAACAAGGGGCGGATTTCCGGAACCCTATCTGGCGGAAACAGAGGATGAGGCAAACCGATGGCGCATGCAGTATGTTGATGGACTGATACGGAACGATATCCTTGATTTTGAAAAAGTCCATGATTTCAAGGCCATTCAGCTTACCCTCGAGATGCTCCGTCATCGTGTCGGATTGCCTTTGTCGTTCAACTCTCTGGCAAGGGACATTAATTGCTCACCTAACACCATTAAGCGTTATGTTGAGATTCTCGAAGCGCTTTTCATAATCTTCAGGGTCACGCCCTATCATCGCAATATTGCACGATCACTCCTCAAAGAGCCAAAGATATACTTTTACGATACAGGTATGGTCAAGGGAGACGAAGGGGTCCGATTTGAAAATCTGGTCGCATGCAGTTTACTGAAGCATTTTAATGCCATCGAGGACTATGAAGGAAAAAGAGCGGAACTCAAATATCTGCGTACCAAAGAGAAAAAGGAAGTCGATTTTGTATCGGTCGTTGAAGACCGTCCCATTTCCTTGGTGGAAACCAAACTGTCCGATGCAACCGTCAGCCCGACACTTAAATATTTTAACCGAAAATACGGATTTTCCGCGATCCAGGTAATCAAGAATCTGCGTCAGGAAAAGATGTCTGATCTGGTTGAATTGCGTAAAGGAGTCAATTTTTTGAAAACATTCAAATTATGAAGACCCACCCCTTCTCCCATCGTTCCAATCGCCGTTGACCACGCCACCGGGTGGTAGAATCTTTCCTTCCGAAGTTATCTCGGCGTTATTGCCAGAAGTTTGTTCCTATGGGAAGGTGGCTCCATCGCCGAGGCTCTAAATCCTGGGCAAAGCATGGGAGTGTCAACCCCAGAGCTAAGAGGCCATAGAGACAGCACCCGAAAAGATTGTTCAATAATCTCAAATGAGCAGTCAGCTTGGCAAAGGTAGTTCTGAAAGGCATAGGGTCCCCTTGTTTCAGGGCGTCCCAAGGTTCCTGTATCAATCCGTTAGAGATTTGCTACCGTGCGAACGCTTTTTCGAGATTGAGGACATTATCGCGCATAACACTCAGGTAATCGCCTGTTTCAGGCACATTACTCGTCCCTCACTTCGGAAACAGGAAGGTGATCTGTGCTGAAATGTTCCAGTTGGATGCATCGTCAGGATGCACAACGTTATAATATGCCTTAAGAGAAGCATTTACCGGCTGCTTGCCGATTTTGAATACCCTGCCGAAACCGCCGCCGAAGGGTACGGTCCAGCGATCATCGCTGTCCGCCTCCCAGTTGGCCGTGATGGTGGGTGACATGGACAGATACCACCCCTTGGGCAGATTGTAGTTTACGAAATACTGGAATGAGAATTGGTTTACGTCCGCTGCATCATCGTCTCCGGAAAAAGACCATAGATTAAATACAAGGGCACCAACCACCCAGTTACCCGGCATGGTCAATCCGATAAGAGCTGGCCCCGTAGACCACTTGTCTGTGGTCATGCGCTCGGCACCTGTTGGAAAACTCACAACACCGCCTACGCCCCAGGTAAATTTACCCGACTTTGCCGGAGAGAAGAAGCCCTGGTAGGTGATATCGCCAAAGCCGGTCTTGTTCCCAATGCCTTCGACGAGTTCCCCTTGGTAGATGACCGGGACGATGGCGCGGTTGATCAAGTTCCAGTTTTCGGTGAGTTTAAGAGGGTAGACGGGCTTGATGAGCAAGGTATTAACATAAACATTATTTGGTCCGTTATTGAAGCTGGATATATTCTCAAACGGCACACTGATGAGGGTGCTGATCGGGTTCTGGGATTGCTTGGCCAGGTCTTTGTCTTCAGCGAAAGCTGCAATGGTGAAGGCCATGAAGCAAAGCAGAATAAGTTTTACAAATAACAGTTTGGTTTGTTCGGATGGTTTCATTTTTTTCTCCTTTACCCATTAGCGATTAAAAACGAAGAAGCCATAATGACTACCTCGTGCCTTTATCAGCTATTTGTTCTCCACTATCTCTACAGACAGAAGGGGCATGTGAAGCTCGTAAAGATTGTTCAATACTCCGATTAGCTCGGCCTGATCTCTCACCCTGCCGCTTAATGATGTTACCGTTTCCCGGTCCTTTTGATGCCTCTTTTCAATATGCATCCCGGCCAGACGACCTGACCAGTCTCCGTCCAGGCTGCCCTTGACCTCGATTTTGTAAGTCGCAGGCTCTCCCAATGCCAGCTTTTTTAAATAAGGCGAATCAGGCATTATGCGTGCTCCTTTGCTTTTGAACCTAAACGGCTCGGTCTAATTTTTTCGAATTATAATATGCAAGCTCTATGGGCGTTTGTTTTGATTATTTCAAAAAACGATATTTGAAACATCCCCCACTATGGGGGGAAAATGGGGGATTTTTGCAACCGATCATCTTTGAGGATCGGATCGATATCAGATCTTTTATGGGTGAGCTTAACGCCTTCTGATAGGTGAGTACATCACGCTGGGGCAGCTTGACACTGCCGCATAAATCCCGGTTATTCAGTTTGCGGGACTAATTGCAAACAGGGGCTCTCTTCATCTTTGTCGCCTTTCATTATATACCACAGATATCCCAGCGCGCGTGCAGGCAGGAATGCCTGCGGCATAAATATCTCTCCAAACAGTCGTGCAGCCTCTGCAAAGGGTAATGTCCTCATCTGAGGCCTGGTAAGGGGCCCTTGAATCCGAATCGCTGAACGGCTCCTAAACAGAGGCAGCCCCTTCTTTGGTTTTGGTTGAATGATAACATCCAGAGACTCAGCTGCCAGATCAATAGTTCCGGCACCGTGAGACCTGACATTGGGTGTATCAAGGAATATGATCTTACTCGTGCCGATGCCGTCTTCGAATAGGAATCGCAGCGTCATGCAGTTGAGATCCTGGCGTTTCTTTGCCACTGAAAGTCTGCTGGTTAGTACATCAATCGCATCTGCCGTGAGCATTTCAACTTCCCGTATAATCCAACCATTTTCAACGGCACAACCAAAATCCCCTTTCAGGGATGAAGCGATCTCATGGGCAGATACCCCCACACCGTGCAGGTCAACGGCCAGGTTAAGGTTGCCGCCAAGGATCATTGGCTTGCCCAAGTATGCGAACAGAGTGTCCATGTCCATATCTTCCACAGTGGCTTTCAACGTGACCTCAGGCTTGGGCCCGGTGGTATCCATAGTGGATTCAAACGTTATATCACCTTCTGCGTAGCTTAATCGAGCAGGGCCGATGCGAAGCAATCCGTTTTTTAATACCAAGTCAAAATCGAGTTTATGGAGAACAAAATCCTTACCGATCAGCTTGCCGGCATCCATACTGAGAGACACGCTGATATCCTTTAAGAGATCAAAGGGCAGTGGTGCTTCACTGAAAAGGCGACCCTGGTTTGATGTGGATTGGGTCTTGTGATTGGTCTTCCCCTCCGGGCCTTCAGACTTAATTCCCAGATCCGATAAGTAAACGAGCTGGGAGGTATTTTTTATTACCATTCTGGGTGTGTGATTACCCGCTGTTGAGTAGCCGACACTGGTCTTAAGTCGTGTTTTTCCAAAGCGGGTCTCGCCTTCGAAATCAACCTTTTGCCCATTCTTTCTGACTCGACCGGTTAATGCTAAAGGGCTCAGGGCCGGCAAGGAAGCACCAAAAATAGATCCTATAACAGACGGATTGCCTGCATCGGCCTTGACTCGTATATCTGTCTCGAATATACCATTCACTTTTTTTACTATGCCGCTGGCCTCTAAGGAAACGGGGTCCTGACCTCTGGTAGCGATCTTGAGTTCTTCAATGCGAGATTGTTCAGTGACACCGACGAGCCTTATTGTTCCCGACAGGTGGTGCCCTTCAGGTGCGGACCGGTGCATCAATCTCTCAACCCATGGTTGCGTACCGGTCTCAAAGGTGGCATTGAATATGGTCTCTCGTGGTCTTTTCACATTAAGGATCTCACCGTGCATAAGAAACGTTGCCTTTGCTTCGGAGCCGGCACGGATTGTCAACGCTTTGATATCAAGCCTATGATTTTTATCAGTCATTGTTGCCTTCATTCGCAGGGGTCCCAGTTCGGGCAGGTCAAGGTCGCCAAGAACCGGTATGGCGCTTATCGTGGGAGCTACCGCCTCAAGGTCGATATCAATTCCACCCACACGTATCTCACCGCGTCGCACAAGAGAGTCAATTGTTCCTGTAGCCTTTAGATGGAAAGCTTCCCTGTCCCCGATATGGAATTCCATGCCCTTTACACCAAGACCTCCTTCTCGATCAATAAAATGCCATGTGCCCTTGAGTGGACCAAACTGTGGAACCCGAATTCCCCAGAGCGCTGCACATGCCGATGCCTCTTTGCTATTTATTGTTGCAACGATTTCTGTGTCGGCGATAGGCTGAGTACTCAACACCGGCAGTTTCCCCACCCGTCCCCTCCACTCCATGCGTAAAGAATCCGGTTGACCCACAGTTAAAACGATATCTTCCAATGCTATGATTTCCGTGGTACCGGTCACCCGCGCTTCGCCTTTTACAGGCCCCAGCTCGGGCAACATCCCGGTGCCTAATACCTGTTCAATGCTTCCCGTATTCGGGGCGGCTATCCGTAGATGAAGATTCACACCACCCGGTGACGCTTGGTTTCTTCTCAGGATCATGCCCACAGCTCCGGAGAGTTCTGTGCTCAATCCCTGTTCAGAGGATGTGCGCACTTCGATATCGTCAAACCGGAGCTGGTTATCAGCATAAAGCACGCGAGAGCTCAATGATAGTGAACCGAGTTCCGGCAAAGGGATATGAAAGGCGGATGATAGCGGTTGTGTCTGGTCAGCCTGAACAGACAGGGCCATCTCAATTTCGGAGATGGGCATATCGTCTTCAGTCGGAATTCTTCCAATACGCCCCTGGCATGTTATTTTTAATGGGCTGCCTTTACCTATGCTGATGGCGAGATCCTCAAGAGACACCTTTTCAATGGTGCCGGTCAGGCGCCCCTTTCCTCTGACTGGCCCCAATTCGGGCAGTGCATCAATCAAGAATCGTTTGGCAGTTTCGGTCGTCTGAGAGCTAAACCGGAGCTTCAAATCTATTTCTTTAACTGACGGCTCACTTACCAGCCTGCCTAAGGTGATCATGCCTTCAGCATTCAACGCAAGGCCCTGGTCATTTGATCCGCCCGCGGTAATGTGCTCAAGAACATACCCTTTCTGACGGTCATGCAACGTCCCTGTTAATTCAAGCCGGCTAAAATCTGACAGGATATCGGGCAAAAGCACTTGAATGATATCACTATCCGTGGCTGAAACGGAGATTTCAATATCCGTGCCTTTCCCGCTTGCTATGTCCGCTACCGACCCTTTTGCCAGGACTTTAAATCGTGAACTATCGGACAGAGTCATGCTAAGATTGGAAATAGTCGGCGAGCTAACGTCCCCATTGATGTCTGCATCAAGTTTCAAATGACCCGGTAACGGAAAGTCTACCTGAAAGAGGCTCAATGAGTGTGAAAGTTCTTTCACCTCGGCAGCAACATGCAGATCAAGGCCTCTGCCCTGGATGGGGCGGTCAATCTTCCCGGCAACCTGGACGTCAATTCCCCCGGATTTTAGGCTCAGTGCTATGGGATACGGTTTGGTGCCATCAAGGATAGTTTTGAATGATCCTAATCGTCCCTCGATTTCAAAATCATGAACGTTAACAGTTCCTTCCCCTTTGATATGCCTAAGGCCGGTGTCCGGGTTTCTATCGACTACTAATTGACGCACGTGGCTTTGCAACAAACGGCCTTTATGCTTATCCGATAGATTCACGATGATATTTCTTAGGGTAACCTGTTCAAGAATCGGTATATCTATTTCATGTCCGGTTTGTTTGGGTCTCGGCCTTGCAGTCCGGGCTTTTCCGATCTCTCCGTGCGTTAAGGCAAGTGTAACATCCTCGATCACCAATTGCCTGATCCATATCGTTCCGATAAGGAGTCCTTTTGCAGCAAGTTTTATCCTGAGTTTCCCGATATGTGCAACAGGTGGTTGGAGGCCGTCGGCCCCGGGCTCAAGCCGAATGCCAGAGGCTGTTAAGGAAGGCTCTGTTGAAAGCTTCAGATCAAAGTCCCCTTCAATGGTAACGTTATGGCCCGTATACCGCTCGGCTGCCATTATGGCCAGCTTTTGATAGGCTTTATTATCGAGAACCACAACGGTTATGGCAATGAGCGCGATAATAAGCAAAAATAACCCGGCGAGTGATAAAAGAATATATTTTATCTTATGCACTTTGTTCCTCACGTTTTGCATTAAAGAGAAATGCTGAGAGCCCGATCTTTTGTTTTACCGACAATGTTCCTCCATTTTGCAACACCTTTCGCAACTATTTTCCGCAGTGTGCACGGCAGGATGAAACCAGTGAAATCGGTTTCTTTTTTGGGCGCATGAGGACCAAACATTTTGCGTGCTTCTTCTCTGAGAATTTCTTTCAAATCTTCTTCAGAAACGCCTTTGAATGGATCAAGTGTTAGATCTGCCATGATTTCCTTTTCATATCTGTATATTACGGACGGCGTTCACATGGAGTAGCATGTAAGATGTTTCTTTCCCGCCAACTGGTTTTTATGCAGCCATGGATGTAGAATATAATGCTGTTCAGGGGTATACATCCCCCATAAAGGGTTAAAAAAGGGGGATTTTCAGATCATAATTTCCAGAAGGAGTTAAAAATAAGGTATATTTAAAATCTATTTCAGGGGAGGGGATTGGATGACGGGGAGGCGATGAAAACAAGAACGTTCCACCACGATAAAAAGTCTTTACCGAATAATGACCGTCACAGTTGGAATTATTTTCGACAATAACAAAAAATACCTTGAAAAATAGAAATGATAATGCTGATTTTCATCCATGATTAAAAGGCAAGCTCAAAACATGGTCCAAGAACTGTCACAGCAGTTCTCGGCAGTGCTTAACCTCCGCTCTCCGGTTCTGTAAACTTCCTCCAATCCTCCTTTACCTGGCTTAGTACACCAATCTCATCCTCAAATGATCCCGAGATTCTTCGCCTTCTCAACGGCCTGGCGGCGATTTGCGGCGTCAAGCTTTTGAAAAATGTTTTTCAGGTGAGATTTCACGGTTTCAGTTGAAATAAAGAGTTTTTCGGCAATCTCCTTAGACTGGAGCCGTTGCTCAAGCAACCCCAGAATATCAAGCTCACGATTCGTCAGGGGTTCAATCAAGGGTTGGAGAGGACGTGCACTAGGGACTTGGGGAACCACTGTGGGTGACACGTGAGTTTGGAGTTTGTTAATTTTGTCCAGGATCTTTTCGCTAAAGGCAGTGGCATCTTTCTTTTCAAGCATGTTCAACAAATCGGCCATCGGGGGGCCCGGTTCGATAAAAGGGTGAACCCATTCACCCGGCTTTGCGAGGTCCAGGGCACATTTCAGCAAAGACAACGCCTCGTCATTTTTTCCCTGTTTTTTGTGGAGCAGGGATAATAAGGATAAAATTTCTATCATACCTCGAGTATTGTGATTATCCTGGTTCGTTTTCAGGTATTCCTGAAGCCTCTTCTCCGCTCGCTCCAGGCCGGCATCAGACCCTTTCGCTATGAGGACCTTGCAATGTGTGACTGCCTGTATTTCCAGCCAAATAAAAATGTTTTCAACTCCGGATGTTGTATCCGAAGGTAACATATTGACGGCTTCCTCTGTTTGCCCTTGAATCAGGAACAAACGGGCCCTGCAGGAAGCGGCAATGGCCGAATAGGCTGGATCATTTAATTCGCCTGCAAATTCAAAAAGGCGCTCCATCACGGCATCGGCCCTGTCCGGGTGTCCCAGAAACTGATGCGCGAACGCCAGCCCGGCCATACAGTCAAAGGCTGCCCTGGTGTGCAGGATATATCTATCCTCAAGCGCCTGGCTGAGGTCATGGACGGTTTTCTCGAATTCACCGCGGTAAAAACTGATGAGCCCCTGAAGATAGACGCTCCATGCTTTGGCGTAGGAATAATGGCCGGCGGTTGCCACATCCATGAGTTCTTTGTTTGCCTTGAACGCCTTGGCCGGATCCGCAGAAATAATATGGATATAAACAAGGGATGCCAGCAAACGGGTCTTCCTTAAATTGTGCGACGGCGGCACGCCGTAGATCAGATCATTCAGCATATGAACGGCCTTTTCTTTCCGGCCTTCCATTTGACAGGCCAATCCGAACACAAGTTCTGCCTGTCCCCTAATTTCATGGTATGCCAATGGAATACGCTCAAGGGCGGC
>Ga0114922_10003507_pt1 | contig 14605 bp, 14 predicted proteins | sample AartaG_FD_100975 | JGI IMG/M metagenome (GOLD analysis project Ga0114922, IMG submission 100975) | Deep subsurface microbial communities from Aarhus Bay to uncover new lineages of life (NeLLi) - Aarhus_00045 metaG | ecosystem: Environmental > Aquatic > Marine > Oceanic > Sediment | place...
CCGGTCACCACCCTTCTGCAGCCGCGGGACTACATCAACGCCTGGCAGCTGTTCATAGCCATGGCACTGTTGCTGGTCGGCGTGGTCGCTTCGGGGATCATGGGGAAACTGCAGATCGTGGCCCCGGCGGTTCAAGCCGTTCCGGAAGGCGCCCCGCCCCTGTGGCCGATGCTGTTCATCACCATCGCCTGCGGTGCCATATCCGGTTTCCACTCCCTGGTTTCCTCCGGCACCTCGGCCAAGCAGGTCAAGCAGGAGGCGGATGCCCTGTTCGTGGGCTACGGCTCCATGGTGTTTGAGGGCGTGCTGGCCACCTTCGTGATCATCGCGGTGGCAGCCGGTATCGGTATCGCCTACACCACCACGGACGGCGCCGTCCTGACCGGGACCGCAGCCTGGACCCATCACTATGCCAACTGGGCCGGCGCGGCCGGACTCGGTTCCAAGGTCGCGGCCTTTGTGGTCGGAGCCGCTAATATGATCGCCCCCTTCGGCATTCCCAAAGCCATTGCCATCGTGATCATGGGCGTGTTCGTGGCCTCTTTCGCCGGCACCACACTGGACACCGCCACCCGTATCCAGCGATACGTGGTTCAGGAGCTGGCCGGTGACATCAAGCTGGGATTTATGCAGAACCGCTACGCGGCTACGGCCTTTGCCGTGATCACCGCCGCGATCCTGGCCTTCGCCACCGGAGCCTCTGGAGCCGGTGCCCTGAAGCTCTGGCCGCTGTTCGGAGCGACCAACCAGTGCCTGGCCGCCCTGGCCCTTCTGGCCATTACCGTATACCTCAAGCAGAGGGGCGGAGCTCGTTATTTGGTCAGCGGCATTCCCGCGGCCTTCATGATCGTGATGACCACCTGGGGCTTGATTTACAATGAGATCAACTTCATCAAAGCCGGCAATATTCTGCTCACCATCGTGAATGCCCTCGTGCTAGTGATCGCCCTATGGATCGTTGTCGAAGGCCTGACCGCCTTTTTCGGTAAGAAAACCTTGGAGGCAAAAGCAGAAGCTTAGGGATTTGCCATCTGCCAAATAGTAAAAAAAAGAGGAGGCCGTCTTCGGTCTCCTCTTTGCTTCTTGTGTCCTGGCCCATTAGTCTCTTGACCTTCGCGGAACGGGCGCGTCTGCTTCTGGATGGAATGCTGTTATGAATGATGAATTTAGCGAGCTGGTGAGAACTTTAAACCGCCTCTTCTGGACCTTGACCGTGATAGCCGTGGCTTTCCTGGGATTGGGCTACCTGCTGCATCGCATGGCGATCACTGTCTCCACCTCTCTGGGCAACCTTCAAGTTTGGGGCATCTTCCTGTTGACCCTGGCCGCGATTCTGGGGATCGCACTGCCGATCCTGCTGCGCACCATGTTCAACAAGAGGGCGGTGGATGCGAAACACGTAACCAAGGCCGAGTTTGTAGCCCATCATAAGCGGTTGATCGCAATAGCCATTTCCGCGGCCTACGTGGCCGGGGTTGCCTATCTCCTGGTTGTGCCCGGCCTGTATCTGTACGGATCGGTGTTGTGCGGGCTGTACGGGATCTACAGCGCCATCCCCCAGGAACGAAAGCTGAAGGGGGAGATGCGCTACTACGGCTTGGACGGGAAATGAAAAGCCCTAAATGGCTGGAGCAGGTTCGCCTGTTCTTCAAGGATCTGCAGAGCGTCAATCGAAGCAAGGCCACGGAAATACTGGAGTTCGAAGTGCTCGAGCTACGCAACATCTTCGCGCTTCTGCTGTTCGGTTCTTTTGTAGGCATGCCCGCTCCGCCCGTACACATCACCCTGCAGCTGCACCCCCTCATGGACAGTGATATACAGCTGATGCTGCGACGCATCAACGTGGCTCACGATGCTCTGGCCGAAGTGGTCTCGATCCTGGGCGAACCATGAACGCCCGCGTCCTGTTTTTCGTAGGTAAGGGGGGCGTGGGTAAATCCACCAACTCCTCCCTGTTTGCCTTGAAGCTGGCCCGGAGCGGAAAGCGGGTGCTGCTGAACTCCATCGATCCGGCCCACAATCTCCACGACATCTTTCAGAACCGTCTGAGCTCGAAGCCAAAACAAGTCGTTCCGGGCCTGGAGGCCATGGAAACGGACCTCGATCAGTGGGTGAAGAAATACCTCAAGGATACGGAGCGGGATTTCCGGGCTGTGTACAAGTACCAGGAAGCGTTCAACCTGCACCGCTACTTCAAAACGCTCAAGTACTCTCCCGGTCTGGAGGAGTACGCGGTCCTGCTCGCCCTGGTGGATACGCTGCGGCGGTTCGCAGACAGGGATTACATCGTTTTCGACACGCCCCCTACCGCCTTAACCCTGAAGTTCCTGGCCCTTCCCGATGTGTCATTGCTCTGGCTTCAGGAGCTCTCCCAGTTCAGACAGCTGATCCTCGATAAGGAGCAGATCATCACCAGAATCAAACAGGGGCGTAAACAGAGCAGCCGGGAGCGGGATCCTATTCTTGGAAAGATCGCCGATCTGGTGGATCTGTACAGGGGTATGTCCGAGTTGCTGAAGAATTCCGCAAATACCCGGACGTTCCTCGTGCTCAATCCGGATGAGCTGTCCCTTGCAGAATCACAACTGATCTGGAGGGAGATGTCTAATCTGGGGATCGAGATTCCCTACCTTATCCTCAATAAAGCGGGAAAAGATGGGGACTTTGTAAAGAAGATCAAAATGAAGTTCCCGGACGCCCGGATCCTGATCCTTCCCGCCCTGGTGGGCCAGGAGATGACAGGGATCGAGAGGCTCGATTCCGTTGAGCTGCCCATGGATGTCACCGAGCTTTAACCCGCAGTTGGGGGGGGCTCCAACTAAAAGTCAACTAAACGTTGAGGATCTGGACCCAGTGTTCGGGGAACTCCTGCTTGAACTGTGCTTCCAGCTCTTTGAGGGTGTCGGACTGCTGAACCAGCGCCAACAGCGTACAGCAACCGTGGGTGCTGTGCACCGCCTTGGTGAACACGTAGAGCTTGTTCTGCTTCTCGTTGTAACGCACCCGCTCCACCAGGCCTAGATGCGAGACCGGTAAGTTGCTCTCCTTTTCGATCACCCGATCCAGAACACTGTCGATCTTCTTGATCATCGTTTGGTTCATAACTTGAATATAGTATTTGCGCTATGTAACTGTCAATTCAGTCCGGCAGATCAGAAGGACAGGTCCGTGTCCTCCTCGTCGAAGAAGCTGTCCTGCTCTCCGAAAAACTCCTCCTCCCCCTGTTCGAACAGATCCGTGGGGAAGTTCCCGTCGTTGCGTTTGGCATAGAGCTTGGTAATGTAGCGCAGCTCGGCCATCTTCTCCCCCAGCTCCCTCTTTTCGCGGTTGAAGCGGTTGAAAAATGCGGCGGAGGAGAGCCCCGGTTCGATCTGCCCCCGGCCGTAGCCTTCACGGTAGTATCCTTCCAGCTCGATCAAACGGAAGTACACCCGCTCGAACATGTAGAGGATCTTGCGCAGCTCCAGGAGCTCCCCGATGAGCTCCTTCTTCTCGCGCAAGCTCTCCATGCGCCCGCCGATCTGTCCGCGCCGGTCTTCATCGTACCATTTGCGCAGGATCTGGGTGTTTCCCTGAAGATCTCCGTAGGCGCTGTCGAAGCGGCTCTTCAGGCGCAGGTAGCGCCCGGCGTAAAATTTGATGGCCCCGAGGGCGTTTGCTTTGAAGACCTCCAGCCGGTCCGCGTGCCATTCCCTCTGAAAGGTTTCCAGATCCGAAACAGCCACGGGGACCTCCCGGAACAGCTCGCCCGGACGTTTTTCCACAACTTTGCCCGGTTCGGCAAACAGCTCCTGGCCGCTGTCGTCGATGCAGGAGACCCGGCCCTCTTCGGCGGTGACCAGGATGTCCCCCCCCGGACTGAGGGTGACATCGAAATCCGTACCCCGCACGCCCATCAGGGCGCTCTCGGTGGCAACCTCGACACTCTGTCGCCCGGAAAGCTTGGCCACCTTGACCGAAAGGCTGCCGGTGATCAAGCCGATCGTGGTTGTATCATCCCGGCCGATCTTGTTCATCTCGAAGTAGAAACTCGTGTTCGCAGATATCCTGACGATCGACGGAGCGCTGCGGGGGCTGTCCAGTTCGACCTCGGCATATCCGGTATCATCCGTGCGCATGAGGTCGTAGTTTTCGACCCCCATTCCTATAAACACATCCCAAGCGGGTATTGTCTCACGGTTGCGGTCGATCTCGACGTCCTCTTCCATGTAGGCGATGGCCCCTATCTCCACCTGAGCCGCGGCAGGCAGCCCGGCCAGTAGAGTCAGAGCAAGTGCGAAACATCCGATCTTGAAAACTCTCATTGTACTAAACCCCCTCCTTAGACACTCCTTACTTTTGTAAATATAGCACGTAATCCGTCAATTTTACCGGGAACATCTCCAAAAACCTGGCGCCAGATCGCCGGGCTCTCCATGCAGAGGTAGACCGGAGCGGAGATTTCCCTACTCAACGCCTCATACAATGTTCGGTAGATGGGCGAACGTATTTTCTGGGGATAACGGTGCTTGCCATCCCGACAGGGAACGAACTCCTCATAGAGAAATTCCTGTTCTCCCAGCTTTTCCTTCAGCTCCGGGGTGTAGCGCATCGTGCCCAGGCTGATCCAGGCGATACGCTCGGAGGGGAAGCGGCTCAGAAGCCGTACCAGGCTCAGGTACTCCTCTTCCCAGCTTTCAGAGAGAAAGATCGGGTCGAAGTGGAAAGCCAGATAGTAGCCCGCCTTCAGTGCTTTACCGGCTGCGCCGAGACGGTCGGCCAGGCTGCTCGCTTTGGGCTCGTGGGCTTCGATCTGTGCTTGAGGATTCACCGAGAATCCGATAACCGCGTTTCCCTTGTTCTCCAGATCCAGGAGATGGTCCACGAAGTGGGTCTTGGTCTTCAACTCGAAATACACGTTGGGATACGCGGACAGGGCGGTGATGAAAGCTGCGGACAGGCCGAACAGCGGGTCCAGGAGCAGGGAATCGCCGACCTCCCCGGTCCCGGCCCGGATCGTAACATCCTTGTTTTGCCGGGCCAGTTCCTGCAGCCGGGCAATGGATCGTTCCGGCTCCAGATACACGGTCAGAGGTGAAAAGTTCAGGTAGCTCTCCATGATGCAGTAGCCGCAGCCCAGTGTGCAGCCCAGGTACAGATCCACCGTAATGTAGTTACAGCAGATATGTCCCCTGGAGCCGGGGCAATAGGTCACGGTTTTTCCCCGGGGGCCGCCCGCAAACAGGGTGTGACGGTTCAGATCCTCTTTGGGAATCTCCTCTCTGCCCTGCACGATCCGCAGCGGCACCTCGGGCAGCTGCTCCATCGCTCTCCGCAGGTAGGGGGAGGCGGCCACCCCCTGCTCCACGTATACGCGACGGATCAGCTCAGTGTAGTAGCTCGAAGAGGGCATCAAGGCGTCCTTCCAGAGAGTGCAGCGCGGTGAGTTTGCGGTTGAAGGATTTGGCGCTGTTGAACTCGAACTCCACCGAAAAAGAATCTCCCTCGAAGTACGGCGGTGGTTTCATCTGCACTCCACTGCCTTTGAGCAACTGCTCCTCCAGAGTCGCGAAGCTTCCTTCCAATTCGCTCAGCATGGGGAAACGCATTCGGTGGACCGTTTCTATCGGCCGACGATCCCGGAAAGCCCGATCCGCCAGGTCCCTGATTTCTCCATGAGAAAGCTCACGCTTGCGGCTCACTTCGAACAGCTCGTTGAGGAATTGCCGGCGCTGGCTGAAGGTGAGGGTGCCGGCCTGAACCTCCGCGAATATTTCCTCCGGCAGGTCCTGGACCCGGATTGCGCTCTTCAGGTCGACCTGCCCCCCTGCAACCAGGGCTTTGAGCCCCTGCGGGAGAGCCGCAAAAGCGGCGATCTTGGCAGCCAGTTGAGGATCCCGGTGACTCTCGATCAGTGGACTCAGTTCGGAAAACTGTTCGATCAGGAGCCGATCGGCGGAAAGATCCTCCGAGGTGCCCAGGAACGCCAACATCCTCTGTTTTTCCGGCCAGCTGAAGCTTCCGGCTCGGTTTTCAAGCTTCAAGGCGAGAGCGAGCATTCGGGTCTGAGAACAAGGGGAAATGACCAGGCAATTCACCTGCCTCAGGCGTTGGCTCTCGGCGGATCGTAGAATCTCGAAGCCCCAGATCAGCGTATCCGAGCAGATTGGCAGGGGTGGGTACAGATTCTTTTCGATAAGTTCGGGATCGGGAGTCCGGGAAGCACTGAAGATATCCAGTTCTCTGCTCAGGGAATCGATCTCAGCGGGGATGAGAATCTGCAAACCTGCCATGGATCTAGAGTAACAGAGTCCGGTGCATTATCCAAGTCAGCGAGTTCTGCATCTCCTGTATCGCCGGCGGGAATCTGCCGATACGGTTAATGATGAGCCGTTCTTTCTTTGCCCTGTTGCTGTTTGTGTCTTTACTGGCCCCAGCTGTTCTGCCCGCCGAGGTGGTGCCGGTCCGCCCGGCCCTGCACTGGGCGGCTGAAAACGGGCTTACCGACATTGCAGCCCTGCTGATCGAGCAGGGTGCCGATGCGGATGAGACCGACCATTTCGGGAATACGGCTTTGCATCTGGCCCTGGGCTACCCCGATATGATAGTCCTGCTTCTGCAAAGCGGGGCGAATGTAAACGCCAAAAACGCTCTTGGCAATACCCCGCTTCATCTGGCCGTGAAGGACAGACGGGCGGTGGAGGCGCTGCTGGCTGCAGGGGCTAAAGTCAATGCCCGTAACGGACTGGATAAAACTCCGCTTCACTACGCCATACGACAGGGGACCTCGCCATACTACCTGGGGATCGTGGAAATCCTTATCCGGGCCGGAGCGCGTTAGTCTTCCCGGTTGAATCCTCAGTAGCTGCCCTGGGGGGATTTTCATTGCACCAGCAGGGTGATAAGGATCTCAAGCCCCGGGATCAAGGCAGGGATTGAAGTAGCCAAAGCGAAGATCGGGAAAACGTTCCTCGAGTATTTGCAGAAAGCGGAGGATGCCGACGGTTTCCCCCTCCGGTTCGAAGCCGATGCGCTCCAGATACCATTCCGGATCGATATTCAAATTCCGCATCTGGATGAGATCGATCCCCGTCTCTGAGACCAGCCGGCTCAGAGCCTCTAGCTCGGCCCGCTCATCGGTGAATCCCGGGAGCACGAAGTAGTTCAGGCTGACAAAGCCGCCCAGGCTCTTCATGATCCGAATCGAGCTCTTGACCGTCTCCAGGCTGTATCCCTTCGGCCGGTAGTAGCTGTGATAGTACGAGGGCCGACAGGAGTTCAGGCTGACCCGGATACTGTCTAATCCGGTCTCCCGCAGAACTCCAACCGAAGCGGGCAGGCTGGCGTTGGAGTTCATGTTGATGGTTCCCCGTCCTGTCGCACCGCGCATCAGGCGGATCGATTCGGCTATGGTGTCTGTTTGAAGTAGCGGTTCCCCTTCGCATCCCTGGCCGAAACTCACGACGGCGCGGGGAGCGCTCTGAAGGTGGGGGATGGCCACCTGGGCGATCTCCTCCGGGGTGGGAACAAAGCGGATCCTGTCCTGGGTCGCGCAGAACTCGCTGCCCTCCTGCAGGCTGATGCAGCCCAGGCAGCGGGCATTGCAGGCGGGGGAGGTGGGCAGCGGGGCTTCCCAACGCTCGAGGAAGTAGTTCTTGGCGGCCGGGCAGCCATAGCTCAGGGCGCATTTGCCCAGGTGCCGGATGAGACGATTGTTCCTGTTCGCTTTCATCATCCGGTGGGCGTTCCTCTGGATCTCGGCCGGATCGAAGCGATCGCTGTCCTGGCGCTGATCTTCATCGACGCGCAGGGCCGCGGCTACGAAACCACCATCGTGCCAACCCACCGCTGCGTAGGCGAACAGGGGCAAGACCGCGGCCCGGCTCGAGCTCTTGTACGCCGTGGAGTACAGTTGGGTATGTGCCGGAGCGACGAACGCCGCTACCGCCCGGATACCTGTGCTTCCGGTGTAGGGGTTTTGCTCCAGTACCCGAAAGCTGGCGGTAGAGGGATCGTAGCCCACGGGCAGCCGCCCGGGAAGCTGAAACAGCTCACTGCCCGGGGGTAGGGGGATCCATTCCCCTGCCTGCAGCCGAACGTGTCTTCCTGCGCTGGAGCCGACCATCTCCAGGTCGGAGAAATCGAGGATATTTCCCGTTTCATCGGCGAAGAGCAGGCACGGAACTTGGGAGCTCATGTCGCAATCATAGCAGGAACTGAATCCCTTGTTCACCCGCACTGCTAGATAGAATTCATTGACTTTCCCATTGTTGACTTCCGGTATCACGCGAATTAGTATTGAGGTAGACTCCGTTGTTGTTTCAGTGAACAAGCGAAAACTGCTGCGTCGTATTGCGAACAATCCAAAGTCGGCACGATTCACCGAAATGGTGCTGTTGCTTGAGGCTTTTGGATCTACCCCGGATGAAGCTCTGCGAGAACTGGATATTGCGAAAAAAGCCTGGATCGATGCAGCAAACGCCGAAGGAAATCCGATTCCACCTCCAACCTACCGACCTGTGCTATACCAATTCTCCAAGTAGGCCGATTACGAGCGTCGCACGGGATCTCGGTGTACACTACACACAGATACTCAACCTTGACGGCATAGATGGGGAGTGCTAAACTGTTCTGTAGCAACGAGCAGCCTTCCGCATGAGGGGGAAAAAATGGCAAAAAAATTGTTGATCTTGTTGATGATCCTCGGAATGGGCGCGTTTCTCGTGAACTGTAAAACAACGCCCGAGGGACCGGAAGAACCCATCGTCGAGGAAAAACCGGAGGAGAAACCGGAGGAAAAACCGGAAGAACCCGTGGTGGAGGCTCCTGCGGAGGAGCCCGAGGAAGAGGTGGTTCCGATCACCGATGAAGAGATACGCAAGGCACGCAACGCAATCGCCAGAGCCCGGGAAGCGGACGCGGATTACTACGATCCGAAAACGTTGAAGGAAGCCGAAGATGCCCTGGATGCGGCTATGATGGCCCGCAAATCCGATCCGACCACAGCCCGCAAGCATCTGGCCCGGTCCGTGGATAAAGCCAATACGGCCTTTGACAACGCGGTGGCTGCGGCGGCGCAGGAACTGGCCGAACGGGCTGAGCGACTGAACAAGCAGCTTCTGGCGATAAACGCCGACAAGTTCCTGCCTTCGGAGTACGATGCCGCGGTTGCAGGGGCGCCGGAAGCGCAGGATCTGTTTTTCTCCGGTCAACTTGTGGAAGCCAGAGAAAAAGCCTACACCACACTTGCGGATATGTCCAATCTGTTGGAGCGACTACGGGAACGCCAGCGCTGGATAGAGATCTTGAAGCGGGATATCAATCAGTACCTGAAGGAAGCCGAAGAGCTCGATGCCCACGTCCGGGCACCGCTGAAGTTCCAGCGGGCCAACGGTCTTTACCTGGAAGGAATCGAGGCCTACCAGAGGTACCAGCTGTTCGAAAGCGAAGAGCTTCTCGGCAAAGCCCGGGAGGAGGCCCTTGCGCTGGTCCAGTTGGCCAAGAGCTCCGGGGAGGAGCAGAAACAACAGGCTGAGGCGCTGATGCTGGACGTGATGAAGGAGCTGGAAGAAGCTTCTGAGCTGACAGTCGTGACCGATGACGGTACGCTGATCACCCCGGAGCAGTGGTCCGGAGAGCAGATCATCGAGGAAGTCGAAGAGGGGGAGCCGCAATCCATGCTCGGCCCGCCCGAGTTTCGACATCCAGCGGAGAAGGTGCTGGTTCCCGAAGGATCCCTGGTTGCCGTCCTGGGGGATGAGGTCGAGGAGAATCTGTTGGCCCAGGCCAAAGAGCTGTGGAGACAGGGCGTGGTGGAGTGGAACGCAGGCAACTACAGCTTGGCCGAAGAGTACTTCAATGAATCCAGAAAACTCATCGAGGTCTACAAAGCCCAGGCTGTGAACCCGGATTATCCGATCTACCTGGTGCGTCTGATTCCCGAGCGCCGGGACTGCCTGTGGCGCATTGCCGAGTACAACTTCATCTATGCCAATCCGTATATGTGGCCGAAGATCTGGCGGCGCAATCGCAAGCTCATCCAGCATCCGGACCTGATCTATCCGGGTTGGAAGCTGGTGATTCCACCGAAGTGATGTGTTCTTAGATAGATAAGTTCGGGGCTGTCCGGTTATCCGGGCAGCCTTTTTTACCGAGCTCTGCTTAAGCTTCTATTCCTCTTCTAACTCGGGATCCAACTCCCGGAAGCGGCTTTTCAACTGTTCGGTGCGTTCGGCAAGCTGCTGCGCCGAGCTCGCCTCCACGACCAGGCGCAGGTACGGTTCGGTGTTGGACTTTCGCAGATTGAACCACCACTCAGGAAAATCCAGGCGGATACCGTCGATATCGGTCAGCCGGGCTTCGGGCTGTGCGCCGTATTCGGACAGAACGGCCTGGATGATGCGATCCTTGGCTTCGGTTTTGAAGTTGATCTCTCCGGAATAGTGGTATTTGACGATCTCGGCGACCAACTCGGAGAAAGGTCGTTTTTCCCGGGAGAGGATCGCCAGGACCAGAAGGGCGGCGATCATGCCCGAGTCGCAGAAGTAGTTGTCCCGGAAGTAGTAGTGGCCGGCCAGCTCGCCCCCGTAGATGCCGCGGCTGTCCCGCAGCAGTTTCTTGGCGTGGGAATGACCGACCTTGCAGATCACCGGTTTGCCCCCCAGGGCTTGCACGTACTCAACCACACTGCGGGAGGTGCGCACATCGTAGGTCACCGCCTCGGCGCGATGATCCTGATCGGATTGGCGGAAGAAGTGCAGGCCCAGCAGGGCGATGATCAGATCGGGGGAGACGAAGCGTCCGGCCTCATCCACGAACATGACCCTGTCACCGTCTCCGTCAAAGCAGATGCCCAGGTCTGCCTTTTCCGCCAGGGTCCGCTGTTTCACGTCAGCCAGGTTGGCCTCGATAAGGGGGTTGGGGGGGTGGTGGGGAAAGCTGCCGTCGGGCCGGTCGTACATCGTCACGATCCGACCCCGCAGATCCCGGATCACGTCATGGATGAATACCGAGGCCATGCCGTCGGAACAGTCGATTACCGCTTCAATCTCCTGGACAGCGTCTGTGTAGGGCTTGAGGTGCTGGAGGTATTCCTGTCGGATATCCAGACTGTCCAGCTTCCCGGTAGCGGAAACCGGGGTGGGTTCTTTTAGAACCATCTGTTCCAGCCGGTTCAAGCCGGTGTCGTAGCCCACGGGAATCGCCTGGGCACGGGATATTTTCAGGCCGTTGTAGTGCGGCGGGTTGTGGGAGGCGGTGATCATGACGCTCCCCCCGTAGTCGAAGTGGGCTGTGGCGAAGTAGACCGAAGGAGTGGAGCACAGGCCGATATCGGTTGCATTGCAACCGGCATCCCGTATCCCCCGGCTTAGGGCTTCGAAGATCTCCACCGAGCTCTCCCGGGCGTCTCTACCCACCAGGATTTGCCTGGTCTCCAGGAGGGAGGGCAGGTAGAAGCCGATCCGATAGGCCAGATCTTTATCCCACTCCCGGTTGTATATGCCCCGAATGTCGTAAGATTTAAATACTCCCATGCGGCGAGTATAGCACTCTCCCCTCGCCTTGATCCACTGGCTCTGAAATCGACAGATGGATGACGAAAAATGGGCCATGGAGATTGACAATAGACTAAAAAGAACTATAATATACTATAAAGGACTTTAAAGGACATTGCAGATGCATGCAGACAATGCCCCGGAACCCACTTCGGGCGCGCGCGGCCAGGGCAATGAGAGAGGGGAAGTGATGACCTTGTCAGAGGTGGCCCTCTACCTGCGCCTGGCCGAAAAGACGGTTCTGCGCATGGTGCACAAGGGACAGATCCCCTGCGCCAAGGTGGCCAGCCAGTGGCGGTTTCTGCGTTCGATGATCGATGACTGGTTGATCGCCAAGATGCGGGTGGTACCGCAGAACGATCTGGCCCGTTTGATTGAAAGCTCCCCTGAGGTGGTACCCCTCTCGCGACTGCTCAATGCAGAGTATGTGGTCCTGGGACTCCGGCCGGAGAGCAAGGAAGAGGTGCTTCGCCAGCTGGTTCAACCTCTCCTGCGCTCGCGATTCATCGATCGGGAGAAACCCTTCCTCGTCAAGCTGCTCGAGCGGGAAAAGATCGTTTCCACAGCCGTGGGCAAGGGAGTCGCTATCCCGCACCTTCGCAATCCCCAGGACAATCCTGGAGGAGGCCCGGTATTGGTTGTTGGTGTCTGTAGAGAGGGTACGGACTTCGAAGCCCTGGATGGGGAAAAAACGCATCTATTTTTTCTCCTATGCACGGACAGTGAAGTAGTGCATCTGAGGGTGCTTGCCAAGGTTAACCGAATCGCCGCCCGGAAAGAGGCGATGGTCCGCCTCATCGGTGCCGAGTCGCCCGTGGAAGTCCTGCAGGTTCTCATAAGAGCGGATCAGGAAGGAGTGTAGTTATGGGTTTGAGTTTTCGTCCGGAGTGCATACAGGTCGGAAGTGAGGCGCGGAACAAGGGAGAGCTGCTTGCCGATCTTGCCCGGCTGGCCAAGAAGAGCAAGGTGCTGGGCAAGGTGCCGGAGAAGAGCATCCGGGATGCCCTGCAGGAGCGAGAGCGAGTAGGGACCACGGGATTCGGCAACGGAATCGCCATTCCCCACTGCGCTCTGGAGGGTATCGATGAGTTCGTGGTCGGATTGCTGATCGTGCCGGAGGGAATCGATTTCGCTTCCCTGGACGGGAAAAAAATCACGACCTTCTTCTTTATTATTGGGCCCAAATCCCAGAGAAACAGGCATATCCAGCTGCTCTCGGCCATATCCAAGATCCTCAAAGATCCCGATGTGATTCAGCGCTTTCTCGAAGCCTTTGATGAAAAGCAGGTACGCCAGATCGTGGAGGAGCTGTTTCGGCTCGTTGATGTTGGAATTGCGCCCGGGCAACAGAAGGACAGGTGCCTGTTTCAGGTGTTCGTGCAGCGGGAGGAGTGCTTCGAAGATCTACTCCAGGTGTTTTCCGCCGCTGTAGATGGTTCGATCGCCGTATTGGAGGCCAAAGCCGCCGGTGCCTATCTGCACCGCTTGCCTCTGTTCGCCGCCTATTGGACGGAGAGCCAGAAGGGATTTTACAGGCTTATCCTTGCAGTTGTCGACAAAGGCCTCTGCAATGACGTAATCCGGCGAATCCATACCGTAGTGGAGGATGTAGAGGACAACCCCGGAGTGCTGACCACGGTGCAGGAGTTGTTCTACTCCAGCGGTTCTCTGGAATTCTAGGGCAAAGGGAGTAAAAGCGTGTTGCAGGCAGTTCAGAGTTTCTTCCACTCCCTTCCCCTTCCGGTGCTGCTGATTGTAGGGTTCATCACCCTGGCCGGATTCTATCTCGGGAAATCCATGCGCTTTGTGCGCTTGCCCTCGATTATCGGATTCATGCTCGTCGGCGTGTTGTTGGGTCCCTCGGTGCTGGGATTGCTCGGGGAGGAGCTTACAGTATCGATCGGCTTCATCACCGACATCGCCCTGGGTTTCGTGGCCATTAGCATCGGCCTGGAGCTCAGCTTATTTACGCTGAGGAGACAGGGGCTCGGCATCATTCTCATCATCATCGCCGAATCTTTCCTGGCCTTCGCCATGGTCACAGCGGCGGTATTCCTTCTGACCCGCAACCTTGCCCTGGCATTGGTCTTCGGCTCCCTGGCCCCGGCCAGTGCTCCCGCCGGAACCGTAGCGGTGATTCAGGAGTTCAAGGCCAAGGGGAAATTGACGAACGCCCTGTATGCCGTTGTCGGTTTTGATGACGGACTGGCTATCATCATCTTCGGTTTTGCCTTTGCGATTGCCCGTAGCGTGCTGCTGCATCAACACGGCGCTGCCCAGGAAGCTTTGTGGCGGCTAATTGTTACTCCTCTGCTGGAGATCGGCCTGAGTTGTCTAATCGGGGCGGTCGTGGCCTTTTTGTATCGCCTGTTGGCGCGTAAACTTACCGAACGCAGGGATCTGTTCATCCTTACCTTCGCTACAGTGCTCATCAGCGTGGGCATCTCCGAAGTGCTGCATCTGTCTCTAATCCTGACGAATCTGGTCGTCGGTTTGGTAGTCGTGAATACGCAACCGCCGGCTCTAACTCAGAAGATCAAGGACGAGCTGACCGAGGTGATGCCCCTGCTGTTCGTGCTGTTCTTCGTGCTGGCCGGTGCGAATCTTCATCTTTCGCTGCTTCCCGCTCTGGGAGTGCTGGGCTTGGTGTATATCGCCGCCAGATCGGCGGGTAAGATCAGTGGTGCCTGGATTTCGTCGGTGGTGACCCGGGCGGATCCGGAGATCCGTAAATACCTGGGAATGGGTATCCTCTCTCAGGCCGGCGTAGCCATCGGATTGGCCCTGGTGGTGAAGCAGACCCTGAGGCCTCTGGGACCTTGGGGAGCCGAGCTCGGTGCCCTGATCATCACCACCATCACCGCGACCAGCATCATCTTCGAAATCGTGGGACCGATTCTCTGCAAGTTGGGTTTGCACAAGGCCGGTGAAATTCCTGTTCACGACTCGAAAAGACCGGAGTCTTAATCGAAATAGCGGCGATTCATCGGCCGGTACATCGGCCTTGACACGGGAAATCCAAACCCCTAGCATGAGTCTCTCTGGCAGCCTATGGTTGACACTAATTTCTC
>Ga0114922_10003508_pt1 | contig 14599 bp, 16 predicted proteins | sample AartaG_FD_100975 | JGI IMG/M metagenome (GOLD analysis project Ga0114922, IMG submission 100975) | Deep subsurface microbial communities from Aarhus Bay to uncover new lineages of life (NeLLi) - Aarhus_00045 metaG | ecosystem: Environmental > Aquatic > Marine > Oceanic > Sediment | place...
ATAATTTTTATAATTTATAAAAGGGCATAATTTTATGAAAGGAATGACTATATCAAATACAAATTCATTATTATTCTTTAATATTATATTAACATTTTATTTTTATTATATATATGTTGCATCGAATATTTTTGATAAATTACCTTCCATAATTCAAACTATATTGGTAGCTTATATGACTGTTAGCCTAGTACTTACTTTTACTTTTATTATATTTCAACAAAAGAATGGAAAATTAAAAATAATAATACATAAAGAAAATTTGATGATAATTCTTTCAATTATAGGATATTATTCTTTAATGATTATATCATTTATCTTTAAATCTCCTGAACCCCGTGGAATAATAGTTTTATTATTTATTAGTTTAACTGCTTTATTTTGTGTATTTTTCTTACCATTATCTAAAAAAATATATTTATATATCATTAATATAATAATATTAGTAGTGCAATTATGTGTCTTGTATTTTGGGCTTATAAATGTAAGTAAAACAGTCGTAATGTATAGTGGAATAAACGTGTTTTTTAGCAGTACAAATGGGTTAGCTCATTTTGCTATAGTAAATTGTGCATATGTTTTTCTTTCATATGGATCTTTTATTAGAAATAATAAAAATATAAATTCAATTAAGGACAAAATAATTTTTTTACTTATTTCGTTTAACATTTTTATAAGTTTAGTTATTACAATTCTATCAATGGGTAGGGGTTCAATACTTGCTTTTTTTTTAATGCTATTGTATTTAATATACAGCGCTTTGTTTCTCAAGAAAAGAGAATTATTTATATTTTTTAAATTTATTATTATATTTTTTTTAATTTTATTTATTTTTATAAATTTAAGTAGTTCTATTAAATTTCAGGTGCTTGAATATTTTAGCAGTGTCAATAAAGTTAAATTTAGTTTTCAAAGTTCAAGGTTTGGAATGTGGAAGGAATTTTTGAACAGGCCCGATTTGTCATATTTACTTATTTTCGGTGAAGATAAAATATTTTTAAGTCTTGGGAGCAAATGGGGATATACACAGCATTTACATAATTCTTATTTAGAAATAATAAGAAATATAGGAATTTTCCCTGTAATTTTTATTTTTTTCGCTATATCTATATTATTATTTAAGGCAAAAAGATTTAGTTTTTTTAAAAACAATATATTTGCTACCGCAATTTTAATTTTAATATTTACTGCAAGTTTTTTTGAAGACGATTTTTTATGGGCCACAAACTATGATTTTTTAGCATTTTGGTCATTATTACAATGTTCTAAGAGATATTAATTAATTAAAGAAGTAAAATAAATAGTTAAAATTATTATATGATTATCTCCCAAAAACCAACTATTTAATACAACATATCTTACTTAAGCAGCAAATTTAACTCTATAGGTTCTTTGAAAACTAAATAACGAAAATAAATGGTGATATAAAAGAGTAGAAAACTCAGGTATGGGCCTATTTATCAAACCTTTTATCAATCTTTTACAATTTATGGCTGATATCTTAAACCCTAAATAGACCTTTACACGTATTAATCCCCTTACCGGCAGATGATCTATCTTGTACCTCCTCCTTAGTACCAAAGTGATACCCTCTATCCCAGCTCTTTTTCTGGCTAACTCTTGATACTTGGAGCTCCCCATCTTAGCGATAAGCTGAGAATGATGTAACTTGGTTTCTGATACCTTAAAGAGATAACTCTTCTTCTGTTTTACTACCAGACAATCTTTACGTAAGGGACAATTACTACAGTGTTTCTGATTAAAGTGTGCTCTATAGGATCCTTTCTTAAAGGCACTGGTTACCGGCTGATGACCAGAAGGACATTTTTTTACTGTATGTTCTTTCTCATCTATCTCAAATTTAGCATCATTACTATTTTTACCTCCACCTACCAGATTAGTAGGAACCATCTTTATCCCTTTGGCTTCAGCTTTCTTGGCTATATCTTCTAAGGTAATAGGCACCATCTATTAGAGCGGTAGTACCTTTATCTAACCTTTTAATGGTATCCTTAGCGAATTTCTGATCACTATAGTTATTTTTCTTAAGATCATAGTTGGTTATCATCCTATTCTTAGCATCAAACTTCTCTACTATGTTGGCAGTATAACCTATGTGTTTCTTCTTCCCTTTTTTGCGGTAGGTAGCCTCCGGGTCAGTAGGGTTTTGTAAAGAGTCAGGAGATACTTTCTTAGATGACTATACTACCTTTTTGAGTTTGCTCTTTTAACATCCGGCTAAGAAGTTTAAATTCTTCGGTTTTACTTATTTCTTTATTCTTTCTATAGAGATGATGGAGTCTTAAACCATCTTTTAGTACTTTTTTAATTTTACTATTTAGATCTTTATCTCTTGAGCGGTAGATGGTATCATTATAGTGGTCTTCTTCTAAGTAGGGTTTAAAGTTTTCCGGTATATCTTTGTCTATTGCCTTTATAAATCTTTTAACCGTAGAGTAGATAATTTCCAAGCGGGATAATTTTCGGCAAGAGGAGCTTACCATCAGGGAATCCATCCTGATGGTCTTACCTTCTATCTTGAGTAGTTTAGAAAATTGTTGGGCATGTGCTTCTATCTCTTCTTGGCTAAGGTCAATACTGTGTTCTTGATTATAGCTATATACCGCTGCCCTAAAATTGGTAAGGCTGCTTTTGGATACCGGTTGTTCTTGAAAGCTGGTAGTATGTAAGGCATATTGATATCGGACATCAAACATTAGGGCATTAAGGACTTCTTCATCTGATTGGTTAAATACCTCCCTTAAGATGAGAAGTCCGAAATAGACATTTGCCGGATTATTAGGTCTGGTTGCAGGATTATCACTATATAATACTTTAAATCTGTCTTCATCTATAAAGGGAAATATCTTTTTACTTTAATGTTTCTGCCCAGGAATCTTTTAGATATTTTATCTCTCTTTCGGTAAGTGATAATAGGGCATCATTAATGGCTATTTGTTGTTCGTTATTTAGGTGAAAGGACATTGGCAGCCTCCTTAATGGTTAGTATTTTTATGACTTACTTATAGCATAAAGCACTAATAAAATAAAGGGTTTTATCTATTTTTGCTACTTAAATTTTCAAGGTGCATAGGGTAAATAATTTAAATAGGTTGTTTGACGTTATTTGTAAAGTTTGGGTACTTTTTGGGTAGTAACCATGATATAGTAGGTAGGAAATAAGAAATATATAGGATATTTAATTTAAATAATTTAACCAATAATATGATAATATTGAACTTTTGGAGGATAAAATGAAAAAATACAAATTTGCCTTGATAGGTTGTGGTCGCATTTCCTATAAACACATAAATGCAATTAATATTATTGAAAATGCAAAATTAGTTGCAGTTTGTGATTTAAAAGAAGAAAGAGCAAAGAAAAAAGGAGAAGAAAATAATATACCCTGGTATACTGATTACCATAAAATGTTAGAAAACGAAGATGTTGATATAGTCAATATATTGGTAGAAAGCGGAAAACATACTGAAGTTTTTAAAGATATAGTAAAATACAAAAAACATATTATAGTAGAAAAACCTATGGCCTTAACTTTATCAGATGCCGATGATATGATTAGAATTAGTGATGAAAATAGAATAAAATTATTTGTAGTTAAACAGAATAGATTTAATACTCCCGTTCAATTATTAAGAAGAGCATTAGAGAAGGGAAGATTTGGTAGATTAATATTGGGCACCGTCAGGGTAAGATGGCATAGAGACCAAGCCTATTATGACCAGGATTATTGGAGGGGTACCTGGAAATATGATGGAGGAGTTTTTACCAGTCAAGCATCCCATCATCTTGATCTATTAGAATGGATGATGGGGGATGTGGAATCTGTGTTTGCTAAATCGGATACTTTTTTACATAAAATTGAAGTGGAAGATACTGGAGTTGCGGTGATGAAATTTATGAATGGAGCATTGGGTACTTTTGAAGCTACTACTTGTACTAATCCTGTTGATTTAGAAGGGTCGATTAGTATATTAGGAGAAAATGGTACTGTAGAAATTGGTGGGTTCGCCGTAAATGAAATGAAAGTTTGGAATTTTAGAGATAAAAAAGATTATGATAAAGAGGCTTTTAATAGCAGTTATATACCTAAAAATGTTTATGGCTATGGACACGAATTATATATTAGAAATGCATTAGAGGCCATTGAAAATAATACTAAAGGTTTAGTTGAAGGGATTGAAGGAAGAAGGTCATTAGAGCTGATAAATGTAATTTATGAATCTATCGAAACTGAAAAAGAAATTTTTTTAAGATTTAAATCGAAAAAATGTAAATTGGGAAATAATAATGAAAAAAATATATAAGAATGTTACTATTGATATAAAATTGGTAAATTAAATTAAAAAGGATAGAGTTAAAATTAATGAATCAATTCAATAATGATAACAAAAAATTGTTATTAAAATTTTACAGACAAATGTTTTTAATTCGTTTAGTTGAAGAAAAAATTTTAGAAAGTTTCAAAAGAGGATTATTAAGTGGAACTACGCATTCTTCAATTGGACAAGAAGCATGTGCAGTAGGTGTAATTAATGCACTTAATTTAAATAAAGATATAATATTTTCTAATCATAGGGGACATGGACATTTTTTAGCGTATTGTGAAGATATTGTAGGATTGTTTAGTGAAATTATGGGGAAAGAAATAGGTGTTTGCCAGGGAATAGGAGGTAGTCAGCATCTATATAAAAATAATTTTTATACGAATGGCATACAAGGCGGAATAGTTCCTTGTGCAACAGGAATGGCATTTGCTGAAAAGATAAAAAAAACGGAAGCTATAGTTGTGGTTTTTCTTGGTGATGGAACTTTAGGCCAGGGGGTAGTATATGAATCATTAAATATTGGCGCGCTATGGTCTTTGCCAATTTTATTTGTGGTTGAAAACAATCATTATGCACAAAGTACGCCGACTTATTTGCAACATGCTGGAAATTTAATAGATCGTGCAGCAGCGTTTGAAATTAAAAGGAAAGAATTAAATGTAGAAGATGTAATGGATGTTTATAAATTAGCAAAAAATGCTATTTCTTATATTGTAGAACAATGCAAACCCTATTTTCTTTTGTTAAATACATATCGATTTGCACCACATAGTAAAGGTGATGATTATAGAGATATAAAAGAAATTTCTAAATATAAAGCAAAAGACCCTTTGCAAAGATTAAGGAATAAGATTAATATTAATTTAATATTAAAAATTGAAAATGATATACAAAATAAAGTGAATAATGCTTTTAATAGGGCAATGAAAGCACCTAAAAAAGATTATTTATGTTTTTTAAAGGAATTTTGAAAGATGCAAACATATTTAAAAAGTTTAAATCAAGCCCTTAAAGATCTTTTAAGAAATAACAAAGATGTATATTTATTAGGAGAAGATATTATAGATCCTTATGGTGGAGCTTTTAAAGTAACCAAAGGATTGTCTACAGATTTTCCTAATAGAGTTTTTCCTACACCAATAAGTGAAGCTGCTATTGTTGGAATTGCAACAGGAATGGCTATGAGAGGGTTAAAGCCCATAATTGAAATTATGTTTGGTGATTTTATTATGCTTGCGGCTGACCAAATTATTAATCATGCTGCAAAATTTAATAAAATGTATTCGGGCAAAGTTAAAGTACCGTTAGTTATTCGAACTCCAATGGGCGGTGGGAGAGGATATGGTCCTACACATAGTCAAAGTTTGGAGAAGTTCTTTTTAGGAGTGCCTGGTCTTTCAGTAGTTTCGCCATCACATTTTCATAATCCTGGAAATATACTTAAATACGCAGTGTTAGAAGATAATAATCCAGTATTGTTTATTGAGAATAAAAGGCTTTACGCAACTAATTTATTAGTAAAAGATAAATTTCCCATTAAAATATCTAACGAAATTAACTCAAACAGTTATCCAATAATAATTGCAAGGAATTACGAAGATGAAAAAATAACACCGGATATAATATTGATAACATATGGTGGAATGAGTTTGTTAATTGAGAATATAATGGAAAAAATGTTTAATGAAGAAATAAGAATTTTAGCTATTTTACCAAGTTTGTTATCAAAGTTTCCAATTAAAATTATGAAACAGATAATAGAAGGCTGTGAGAATGTATTAATTATTGAGGAGGGGACAGAGGGTTTTAATTGGGGTGCTGAAATCGAATCGTTATTCTATGAAAATTTTGGGAATAATTATTTAAAAATACGCAGGGTTGCGGCAATTGCTACTGTTATTCCAGCTGCGCGTCATTTAGAAAATGTGGTACTGCCATCAGTTGAAAGTATTGAACATACTATTTTGGAGGTACTTAGTTAATGGCTTATTTACAACGAATTCCTTTGGTAAACCCAAATGATGATTTAGATTGTATTACAGAATGGTTAAGATCCGAAGATGAATACGTAAAGAAAGGTGATACAATCGCTATTATTGAAACTAGTAAAGCTATTGTAGAAATCGAAGCAGAGCATGACGGGTATTTAATACTATTACATAAAGAAGGTGAAAATGTTAAAGTTGGGCAAATTTTTGCAATTATCAAAGATTCAAAAGAAGAAGATATTAGAGAAGTATTAAATGAAGTTACACAGGAAATTAAAATAAATGTAAAAGAAAATATTAATAAAAAAGAAAGCATTAAAAGGAGTACTAAGAAAGCAGAAATTTTAGCTAAACGTTATGGGGTTAATATAAATGAAATTGCATCTAAGGGCTTAATACGTGAAAAAGATATTATTTCTCTTGTTCAAAAAGAATCTAAACTAAACACCGAAGATCTTGTTGAAGATATGTATCCAGGAAATTTTACAAAAAGAATATTAATACTTGGAGGAGGTCGTGGAGCAACGCTGGTTATTGATACAATTTTTAGGAAAAGAGATTTTAAAATTGTAGGAATTCTAGATGATAATCCTAATTTATTTGGTAGAAAAATTTTTGGTTATCCTATCCAAGGACCCATTGATCAAGTTTTGGAAATGTGGAAAAAGAAATTATTCGATCAATTAATTATTTCAATTAGTAGTGATTTATTAAAAAGAGCTCAGATTTATAAAACATACAAAAAATATTCTATTCCTTTTGCAAATGTAATAGATCCTAATGTTAGCATTCATTCAAATGTTACAATTGGTGAAGGTAATTTCATAATGTCTTTTTGTCGCATTGGACCTTGTAGTATTATTGGAAGTAATAATTTTTTTAGCGCGTATGTAAATATTGATCATCATAATGTCGTTAAAGATAGTTCAACTTTTGGTCCTGGATTATTTACATCTAGTAGAGTTCATATTGGAGATTGTGTGAAATTTGGTACAGGTGTTTTTATTGAGCCAGGTGTTAGAGTTGGTGAGAATAGTGTAATTGCATCAGGTAGCATATTGACAAATAATATAGCTCCAAAGAGCATAGTAAAATCTATTATAAATTATAAAGTTCGCAAAATAGATAATATCGTATAAATAATAAATATTTTATATAATTAAAATAATTATATATATTGTTAATCTGGAAGGAAGAGAAAACATATAAAAGATTTAACCAGTCCTTATAATTTAATAGATAAACCACATGAAATAGAGGAGAAAGAATAATGATTACCTTTGTTGATTTAAAAGCCCAATATAATTCCATTAAAGAGGAGATAGATGAAGCAATACAAAAAGTACTTGATACAACTAGTTTTATTATGGGTGAAGAATTAGAAAAATTTGAAGAAGAGTTTGCCTTATTTTGTAATACAAAATATGCTATTGGGGTTGCTAATGGGTCTGATGCTTTAATTTTGGCTCTAAGAGCTTGTGGTATTAGCAAGGGCGATGAAGTGATTACCGTTCCCAATACTTTTATCGCTACTACAGAGTCAATTACCCATATTGGGGGGAAAATAGTTTTTATAGATATTAATTCAAAAACTTACACCATAGATGTTTCGAAAATAGAAGAAAAAATAACTGAGAAGACAAAAGCAATAATTCCCGTTCATTTATATGGTCAACCTGCTGATATGGATCCTATTATGAGACTTGCTAAAAAAAATAATTTGAGAGTGATTGAAGATGCTGCTCAGGCTCACGGGGCAGAATATAAAGGCAAAAAAGTTGGTTCAATAGGAGAAATAGGTTGTTTTAGCTTTTATCCCGGGAAAAATTTAGGGGCTTATGGTGATGCCGGGATGATAACAATCAATAATGAAGAAATAGCTGAGAAAATAAAATTACTCAGAAATCATGGAAGAATAACCAAGAAATATGAGCATGAAATAGAAGGGTACAGTAGTCGTTTAGATAATTTGCAGGCAGCAATTTTGCGAGTAAAATTAAAATATCTAAATCAATGGAATGGGTGTAGAAGGCGAAATGCCCAGAAATATAATGAATTGTTAAATAATGTTAATGGAATTATTACTCCTTATAAGGCCGATTATGCCAAACACGTTTATCATTTGTATGTTATAAGAACAGAAGAGCGGGATCAATTAAAAGAAGACCTAAAAACTAATGGTATAGCTACTGGAATTCATTATCCCATTCCTCTACATCTACAACCTGCTTATAATTATTTAGGGAATAAAAGAGGGGATTTTCCTGTTACAGAAAAGGCTAGCCAAGAGATTCTTTCGTTACCAATGTTTGCGGAATTGAGTGAGGATCAAATTGTGGAAATTGTTAAGTTAATTAGTAATTATTATGAAATATAAAAAAGATATTTAGATTAAATTACAGGAAATAAAGGAAAATAGATAAATAAAATTAATAAATATATGCCCGAATATGTGGTAGAGAGAACAGCTAAAATTCTGTCCAGAAAATTTAAGAAATCTTTAAACGGAGCAAGAGTCCTCTTATTAGGAGTGGCTTATAAAAAAGATATTGATGATTTACGTGAATCACCTGCCTTGGAAATATTTAAAAAATTGGAAGAAGAAGGGACAGTCATTTCCTACTATGATCCGTATATACCAGAATTTACCAGTACTGGAAAAGAATTTAAATCTTTAAAAGAACTTACCGCAGAAGATATTATATAAAAGGATATAGTAATTATTACTAGCGCACATACTGCAGTAGATTATAAAATGGTAGCCAAGAAAGCTAAAGCGATATTTGATACCCGTAATGCTATAAAAGATAACAGTGAATATGTGGAAAAATTGTGAAGTAGCAAGTTATTAAAAGAAAAATATTTTATATTGTAATTTTTAATCTCATTAGTGCAGACTTAGTTTAAGGAGATAGACTAATAAAGATGACAAATAAGGACCGATTAAAAATTTTATTTATTCCAGCCTGGTATCCATCTAAGCAAAATTCGGTAGCTGGAATTTTTATCAAGGAACATGCCAAAGCAGTGTCACTATTTAATGAGGTAGTAGTGCTTTATAGCGAAGGGATTGACCATTTAATAAAAAACTTTTATAAGATTGAAAATAATATAGAAGATGGTATTCGTACATTGTGTCTTCGTTATCGGAAATCTCCAATTCCTAAGACGACTTATTTTATTTATCTTTGTTCCATGTTTAAAAGTTTCCGTAAATTGATACATGAAGGATGGAAACCACAATTTGGAAGATATGCAGCTCTTATATCATTAGCGGTAAATATTCCATTGAATTTATGGCTTATACCAAGATGGGGAATTTCTGGCGCAGCCTTTGCTTCAAGTATTGCATATATTTTTGCTACTTTAGTAGTAATTGGTTCCTTTAGTAAAATTTCCTAGAAATCATGGAGTGACATTTTAATAATAAAAAAGACCGATTTCCAAGATTATAAGAATTTCTTATATAAAATTAGAAAAAGGATTTTAAATAGTGCTTTTCCCATTTAGAAGATTAAATATTGTAAGTTTTTTAAGTTGTACTATGGGAGGAATTAAGAATAGTTAGCTCCTATAGTTTCGTATTATAATCTTGTTTTTATTGCGTAAATATTAAGGTAAAAAATAAATAGTTTGTAATTTAAATAAAAAATATAAATGAAAGTGGAATATATGAAAATATTGATTTTAGCGAGAGATATTCCCCCTTATGTGTGTATCCCTGGGGCGACACAAAGAGTAGTATTATTTAGTCATTATTTAATAAAAAAAGGGTATGATGTTGCAATAATTGGTTCAAGTAGACGAGGCAACGATTATAATGGACCAATTTGGTGGGAAGAATATCTAAATAAAGTGAAAATTTTTCCTTTGCTACCAGGGGGATTATTAAAATATATTGATTTTAAAAAAGAAAAAGTAAAAAAGAAAAAATCAAAGGAAATATATTCGTATGATTTACAAATAAATGATGATATTTCAAAAAATAAAAATGGAGCAAAAAAAGTCGTTTAAAAATCTAATATGGAGTAAAATGATTTATAGATTAATGCGAAAAATATATAATAATCTATTTATTTTTGGCGATGATGGTATTCTTGAAGTTCCTTCTTTAAAAAAACATCTAAGTAAGATTATCAACGATCTTAAACCCGATATTTTAATAGTATCTACACCTCCCCATAGTTGGTTAAGAATTATTCCATGGGTGAAGTATCAATATCCTACATTGCCATTAATTGTTGATTTTCGTGATGGGTGGACTTCAACTGGACTATTTAGGGCAAATTCTTTTATGAAGAAGAAGTACGATAATTTGGGTAAAACAATATTTATAACGCAGGATATTGGTTTATATGGATCTTCTAAAAGTTTATTTTTAACTTTAAAAGGTCTGATTGGAAAAAAATATATTAAAAAGGAAAATTTAATTATAATATATCCAAAAGCAATAAAAAAATTTTCAAATAAAAAATTAAAAGAAAAATTAAGTGAATCAAATTATAGTGAATTTAATGATTTGAAAAGTTGGATTTTGCCATTTAGTCATGTTATCTCCGGCATTCGCATTAGTATATGGGAAATTGCAAAGAGTTGTATTAGGATATTATTATTTTATACATTTTGGATATGCAAGTATAGAAAACAATTAAAAAATAAAAATATAAAACTAATTTATCTGAATTCTATTACTTTATGGCCAATGTTATTTGTCTTATCTAAAAATATCAAAACCATTATGCATATTAGAGAAATACTCGATTTAAATAAATATTTTTCTAGAATTGCAAAAAAAATAATTATTAAAAAATGCTATGAATTGATTGCTATAGACGAAAAAACAGCAATACCTTTTTTAGATTGTAATAAAAAATTAACAATTATTAAAAACCCTTTTGAAATGAAAATGGCTAGGCAATTAAAAGAAAAAAAGTATGAGATCTTAAGCGAAAAATATGGTTTGAATCCTAAAAAAATCCATATATCTCTTATTGGAAGTATACAAGCGGTAAAAGGACAAAAGTTATTCTGTGATATAGCTAAAAAATGTAACACTTTTAATAATTTTGAGTTTATAGTTGTAGGAAATGGACAAGGAACTTATTATTATGATTTTTTAAATATAGTAAAATATATAGAAAATATGCATTATATTGGTGAAGTTAAAAATATAGAAGAGATATATGCAATAACCCATATAGTTATTAGGTGTGATGATTTTTTCCCCTTAGGAAGAACAGTTTGGGAAGGAGTTTATTCTGGCTGCAAAGTATTAATACCATATAACACAAATGACAATATTGCTGAGATAAAAGACTATTTAAATAAAGAAATTTTTCTGTATAGTATAAGGGACGTGGAAGCAGCTATAATGAAATTAAAAGAAATTGATAAAATTGGGTTTAGAATTGATATTAATTTACCAACAGGTAATTTAGAGAAACATATAAATGAAATTAGTAAAGTATTGAAGTTTTAAAGTTAAGATATGGAGTTATGAAATATTAATTATATAATTGTCTAATAACAAGAAAGGAAATTTCAATGAAAGGTATAATCTTAGCCGGGGGAGCGGGAAGCCGCCTCAATCCCTTAACTAAAGTAATTAGCAAACAGTTAATTCCAGTATATGATAAACCGATGATCTATTATCCTTTATCTACTTTGATGTTAGCCGGGATTAAAGATATATTGATCATTTCTACTCCTCAGGATTTACCTAAATTTATGGAGCTTTTTAGAGATGGCCAAGAGATTGGGTTAAATATTTCATATCAAGAACAACCCAAGCCAGAGGGGATTGCCCAGGCTTTTATTATTGGAGAGGATTTTATTGGGAAGGATTCAGTATGTTTGATACTGGGGGATAATATATTTTATGGTCATAGCCTATCTATAACATTACAGAGAATGGCAAATCTTAAAAGTGGAGCCTATATCTTTGGTTACTGGGTTTCAGACCCTCAACGATATGGAATCGTTGAATTTAATCAAAATAATAAAGTTATAAGTATAGAGGAAAAACCTCTACATCCCAAATCAAATTATGCCGTACCTGGTTTGTATTTTTATGATAATGAGGTAATAGAAATTGCTAAAAATTTAAAACCCTCGGCTCGAGGGGAGTTGGAAATAACCGATGTTAATTTAGAATATCTAAAGCAGGGCAATTTAAAAGTGGAACTTTTAGGAAGAGGTTATGCCTGGTTGGATACTGGAACCCCGGATAGTCTGCTGGATGCCTCAAATTATATTGCTACCATTGAAAGACGACAGGGATTAAAGATTGGTTGTATTGAAGAAGTAGCCTATCGGATGGGTTATATTGAACAGGGTCAACTAAAAAAAATAATCAATCAATCTCCGGAAAATGATTACAAAAAATATTTAAAAGTGATTTTGAATGAAAAGATAAAATGAAATGAGGGTTATATGAATTTTAAAAAAGGTGATATTGAAGGAGTTCTTATCAAAAAATTAACCAAATATACGGATGAAAGAGGTTATTTAGTCGAAACATTTCGGGAAGATACCCTTCCTAATAGATTGAAACCGGCAATGAGCTATGTCTCTTTTACCAAACCCGGAAAAGCCCGTGGGCCTCATGAACATCTCAAGCAGACTGATATATTCTGTTTTATCGAGCCGGGAAGTTTTAAGATAAAACTCTGGGATAATCGAAAAAATCGTAAAACTTACGGGAATTGTATGGAAGTGGTAGGAGGTAAAGATAATCCGGTAAGAGTAATCGTTCCTCCCGGTGTTGTTCATGGTTACAAAAACATTTCTAAAGATGAAGAGGGGATGGTCTTAAATTATCCGGATAGACTATATCGGGGCAGGGATAGAAAAGAAGAAATTGACGAGATAAGGCACGAAGATAAAGAGGATGTATTTTATTTAGACTTTATTAAAGAGGACGAATAATCTATGATCTGGCTTATTGGAAATAAAGGAATGTTGGGACAAGGTGTGGAAAAGTTATTAATAAGAAAAAGATTATCTTATTTGGCCAGTGATAAAGAAGTAGATATAACGAATTATCCAATATTACAGGAGTTTACAAAAAATATAGAGCTAGCATGGATAATCAATTGTGCGGGATATACTGATGTAGATAAAGCAGAAAAAGAGATTGAAAAAGCGTTTCTAATAAATCGGGATGGAGTGAGAAATATTTCAAAAATTGCTACCGAAAAACAGGCTAAATTAATTCATCTCTCTACAGACCATGTCTTTAATGGAGAAAATAACACGTGTTTATCCTATACAGAAGATGATAAAACTGAACCAATTAACCTATATGGGGAAAGTAAGTTAGCAGGAGAAAGAGAGATTAAGGAAAATTCAAAAAAATGTTTTATTATTAGAACTGCCTGGCTTTATGGAATGGGCGGAAAAAATTTCGTCTCTACTATGTTAAAACTATTTAAGGAAAAAGAAGAGATAAAAGTGATCTCTGACCAGTGGGGTTCTCCCACTTATACCGTTGATTTAGCTGAGGGTATTATAGAGATAATTAATAATGATTCTATTAAATTTGGTATATATCATTTTACCAACGAAGGTGTTACCAACTGGTATGAATTTGCCAGAGAGATTTACAGAAAATCAAAAAAATTAGGAATAATTGATTCTCAGAAGGAAGTAGAAATAAGAGGTATAGAAACGAAAGAATATCCAACTCCTGCTCAAAGACCGAAATGTTCATGGTTAAGCAAAGAAAAAATAAAGAGGGAATTAAATTTAGATATTAGAAATTGGCAAGATGCGCTAACAGATTTTTTAAGCTTTTTATCATTGCAAAGGAAGTGAAATGTGCGGCAATCTCATAAAAAATAAATAAAAGAGATTCTTATAGCAGGAATAAACGCCAAAGAGGAGTGTATATTATATATGAAGAAAAGACAATTAGAAAATATTTTAGTAACCGGTGGAGCTGGTTTTATTGGCTCAAACTTTATTCACTATATTTTTAATAAAAGTGCATTTAATGGAAAAGTTATCAATGTTGATAAATTGACTTATGCCGGAAACTTAGAGAACCTAAAAGAAATTGATAGTAAATTAAAAGGAGAAAGATATTTTTTTGAAAAAGCAAATATTTGTAATCTTGAGAGAATGAAAAGTATATTCAGTGAATATGATATTGATACTGTGGTTAACTTTGCCGCTGAATCCCATGTGGATAGGTCAATTTATGGCCCTAAGGATTTTATTCAAACCAATATTGTAGGGACATTCAATTTACTGGAAATTACTCGC
>Ga0114922_10003509_pt1 | contig 14599 bp, 12 predicted proteins | sample AartaG_FD_100975 | JGI IMG/M metagenome (GOLD analysis project Ga0114922, IMG submission 100975) | Deep subsurface microbial communities from Aarhus Bay to uncover new lineages of life (NeLLi) - Aarhus_00045 metaG | ecosystem: Environmental > Aquatic > Marine > Oceanic > Sediment | place...
CGACAAAGCTCCGCGCCGACCGAACCGGCCGCACCTGTCACCAAGACCGTCTTGCCCCGAAGAAAACGCTCCAATGCCCTGGTATCAATGGAAACCGGTTCCCGCCCCAACAGATCCTCAGGCTTGATTTCGCGGATCTCGGACACCTTGAATTCACCGCTATAAAGCTCACTAAGAAATGGGATGATCTTGATTTCTTGAACTCCACCCTTGCGTGCAAGTTCCACCGCGTCTCGGATTGCGGGAGAAGGCGCCGAGGGCATGGCGATGACGACGGTTTCCACATGCTTTGAGCGGACAAGCTCCGGCAGACGCTCGATCGGGCCAAGCACTTGTACACCATGGATTAACAAACCATTTTTAGCAGGATCATCATCGACAAAGCCCACGGGGCAAAATCCAGTGCTCTTCTCGCGGTGGATGCCGCGTAAGAGTTGCTCCCCTGCCTCGCCCGCTCCCACAATGAGCGTCGGCCGCCCCTGACTTTGCAGCTTATCGCGTGTTCGAATCGTCGCATGCGCTGCAATCCTTTTTGAAAGGCGAACACCTCCAAGACCAATCAGCGTGAACGCGAAATCAATGGCCAAAATCGAGCGTGGCACCCCGGATAGAGCTGGCCAGGATCGAAGAATAAAAAGTAGAGCTGTAAGCGCCAACGAGCCAACACCACAGGCCAGAGCCGTGCTCAAAATCTCTTCCATCCCCACATAGGCCCAACTAAAGCGATACATCCTAAACAGCAGCAGAATCGGGATTTTCGCACCAAGGGCAAAAAGGAGCACCCAGTAAAACATGGGTATGTAGCACGAGGGAATATCTCCATCAAACCGAAGCAGGAAAGCCAAGTACAAGGAAAGGCCTAAAACGGCTGCGTCCGCTAACAAGAACGTCGCTTTTCGCCCAATTTTCAGTCTAATGCGCCACCCAGTGAAGGCTTTTCTAATGTGGTTTCTCACGCGCACCTCACCAAATCGTTCAAGACGTCGACAACGTATTCCACCTGCCTTTTCTCGAGACGATTGTAGAAGGGCAAAGCGATCGTCCTTGCTGCAACGGATTCGGCAATCGGGAACTCGCCCCTCTTTTCCAGCATTGTCCGCCCCTATACTCGGCCTGTACCTGATAAAACGTCGCTGCAAATACTAGCTCTTGATCCTCTTGCGCAAGGCCTGGTAGAAGCCTTCCCTCGACCCAATCATAACTACCAAGACGATCCCATCCTGAGGATAGCCTTCATAGACAATCCTGTACTTGCCTACAAGGTCGCTGATATGATACGACCAGAGATCGCCGAATTCATGAGAGAGTGGATAAGCCTGGTGAGGATCTGTCTCAATGTTAGAATAGTTCTCTTCCAGAATCTGTTCTTGTAACCTCTCATCTAGCTTCTTGAGATCGCGTTTGACCCCCGCTGTAGGTTTCGATCCTGTATGGACTATTACTCTGTAACCAATTTCCCTTTGGATAAAGTATTCTCCTCCGTGATCTCCCTCTTAGCCTTTGCCCAGCGATCCTTCAGTTCGGCCCTCAACTCTGGATTGAATCGGATCTCTAGGGTCTCGAGCTCACCGGGGGACGACTCTTCCAAAGCCTCTGCTAATTGGTCCAGATTAACTTCAACCTTAGGCACAATGTCCACCGCCTTAATTTCTTGACCTACAACATCAACTATACCCTGTCAAACGAGGAGATGCCCGTGAGACCGTCTCCGCGGTAACTGCCTTTCCCCGCAGAGCTCCTTTCCCACCACCTGAGCGTTCAAAATAACCCAGAAATCACGCAACTCAATGCCGCCAACTGACCATACCGCTCTTTTTTACGGACGGCAACCGTGAGAAGTACCACCAAAGCACGAACAGCAATCCCCCCACTGAAAATACTACAGGCAACAATGCAACCGGCCAGTGCCACGCCATGAATCCAAAGCCGGCTAACAAGACGTTGATCAGCAGAATGGACATGGTCACCTGTTGATGGCTATAGCCTTTTTGCACCGCACGTTGATACGCATGTTCACAGTGCGCCTTGTAGGGAGGCTCTCCGTGAAGAAGCCGCCTCGTCAATGTAGCAATGCCATCAACCACGAACACAGCCAAGAGTACTCCCAAAATCAACAGAGGCATAGAACCTCGATTCTCCGAAGCGATTGCTAGAACGCAAAAGACGATGCCAAGAAAGTTGCTGCCAACATCGCCCATGAAGATCTTCGCAGGAGGCCAGTTCCAACGGAGAAATCCTGCTAAGCTTGCCGCCAATACCCAGCAGGTAACTGCCAATTCCCAATCGCCCGCAACAGCAAGGATTCCTCCAGCGGCAATACTGACCACGAGGCCCTCTCCCGCTGCTAGACCATCGATGCCATCCATGAAGTTATACAGGTTCACAAAGCAGAAGGTGCCAAACCAGGCAACCCCGTATCCGAGTAAGCCAAGAGGAATAGCACCGATTCCGGTTCGGACCTGTGGTAAGCCTCCTACCCAATAGACAGCCCAAACAATAGCTAAACCGTAAAGGAATAGGCGAAGCCAACTCGATAGTCCTTTACGGTCATCGAGCCAACCAACCCCACCAACCAAGAAACCGCCTCCAAGCAACGCAAACCAAAGACTCCGACTGACAGGAAAAAGCCAAATGAAGAGCAGAACTACCAACAGAAACACAGAGACAAATGCCAGCCCACCCGCACGAGGCGTAGGTTTTCCGTGGGAACTGCGTGGATTTGGAATGTCAAGTATGCCTTGGCGAAGCGCAAACAACCTGGTCCACCGTGTAAGAAAGTAGCTTGCTACAAATGAACCCATGAGAATCGCAGCAATTTGAAATGCCATTAGCCCTTCTCTTTCTTTCTCGCAGTACGGTACCAGGCCGCAGTTTCAGCCAGTCCTTGTTCGACAGTATAGGGAGGAGTCCAACTCAGCGTGCGCTTCAGCCGCTCACCCGAGACGGTGAGCGAAACAAACAAGCGTCTCACCTCACCGGAGCATCCAATCATGGCCCCTCCAAGACGCAAAAGGGGTACGGGAATAGGAACATGGTGTGCCCGACGCCCCAACAGACAGCCAAGCCGCGTCACAAGATCCTTAGTCGACAACGGCTCGCCATCGTCAGCAACGTGAAAGACATTCTCCTTCATTGCCGGTTGATCGAGAAGTGCCTCTATGACACTGGTCAGGTTCCCGACAAACACCATGCTCCTGGCATTATGAGTACATCCGAATGGAAAAGGAATCCCCCGGTCAACAAGCCGCAACAACCGCAGAAAGTTGCCTTTGACTCCGGGACCGTACACGAGTGGAGGTCTCAGAATGACCGACTGTAGACCGGTCTTGGCAGCCATCCCCAGGACGACGATTTCCGCTTCCCTCTTGGTAATCCCGTAGGCATCTTCCGGAACACAAGGGCTTGCTTCCGAGTAAGGGATCGCATTACCCTCACCTACTGCCTTGATCGAGCTAAGGTATATGAAACGTGATACGCCCACCTGTATGCAGGCTCTCAGAACGCGCTGTGTTCCTTCAACGTTAACACTACGAAAGGCATCGAGTGGATGATTTGCCCTGTCGTGCAAAACGTGAGTTCTCCCTACTAAATGCACAACAGCATCTACCTTTGACAGCACTTCTAACCAACCATCATCCCTCGTAACATCCACTGCCACAGGCTCAACTTCAGAAGGAAGGCTACCTCGAGCCTCAAGCCGCCGAATGGTCCCCCGAACTGCCCAGCCACATCTTACAAGCTCGGTGCACAGGTGGCGACCGATAAAACCGTTGCTTCCTGTAATCAGTACTCTTTTCACGACGGCACCTTCCCTGCGGTGTCGCGAGGCCAGCGATCACTCAAGAGTTCTCGGTAAAGGTCGAGAGTTTGTGCAACAACGATGTCCTCAGACAACTCTGCTTCCGCTATCTCACGCCCGGCTTGGCCAAACTCTTCTCTCAATTTTGGGGACCTAAGAAGAGTCTGGATCGCCTCGGCCAGCGCCACACTATCGCGGGGTGGAACCAGGAGTCCGTTTACTCCTTGTCGAACAATCTCCCTGCATCCCGGCACATCCGTTGCCACAATAGGTCTTGCCGTAGCCGCAGCTTCAAGGAGCACCTTAGGAAGTCCCTCTCGGTAAGAAGGCAAGACAACAATTGAAGCAGCACCGAGAACTTCCAGCATGTCTTCCCTCCATCCCCACCATTCCACAACTCCTTCCTGCACCCACCCCTCCAGATGCGTCTTGCAAATCGAGCTACGATTCCCGCGATCTATAGACCCTACTAGTACGAAACGAGCATCAGTAACTTCACGGTGAAGCATGCGTGCCGCGTCAATGAACTCCCCAACGCCCTTGTCCCAAAGCATTCGCGAAGCAAGCATTACCACTGGAGCACCCTGGGGTTGCTGCTTGGATTCAAACTTGGCGCAATCCACACCCGAGCCTCGGATAAGAACGGCGCGTTCAACGTTAATAAGACTCTGGGAAGAGAAAAGCCTAAGATCATCTAGATTCTGAAAGATGGTGATGCTTCTTGGATGATGAAGCGCCAACCGGTAAAGCAACTTCACCAAAGCTCGCTGTACTCGCCCTCTGCCGGGATTCAAGAAGGTGAATCCTAGCCCACTGACTGCATTGACAACCGCCATGTGCGGTAAGAGATACGCTGCAAGAGATCCATACAGAATAGGTTTCGTCGTAACGTGGTGTACTAAGTCCGGCCTTAGCCTGATATACAGTATAATCAAGTTGGCAAGTGCGCATACCTCACGAATCGGATTAAAAGAAGAACGCGAGATTAGTAGCGGTCTAAACTCCAAGCCATAACTGCAAATGACCTCACCTTTCCCTGTATCAGCAGCTGTAACAACGACGTGAAACCCGGCTTTCTTAGCAGCCAGAGCAATCGGAAGCCTGTGAGAGAGGAAAAACCAGTCGACGTTCACAACGAACAGAAGAGTTGGCCTTGGCACTGGCTGTTCTGCGTTACCCTCGTCTTGCAAATCACTTGCAGGGAATGATGCTTGGTTTGACCTGCTCTGATTTCCTGCAGCTGCAGGAGGATTCTTACCTTCGTTCTTATGATTCACAAGGTCTCTCCACTGGACGCTCCTCACTTTGTCTTATTGTGGGCAAGCGGGAAGCGAAGATCCACCATGGGTAAACCATGCCGTCATTGTAAACGGCATAAACGCAATTAAACGAGACAACCATAAGAATTATTCTCGTACACATCCCTGATTTTATGTCTCTCAATACGCATAGTCCACCTGCGGAAATCTTCATCCCGCATGGTCCCTATACCACTTCACCGTCTGTTCCAGACCTTTGCCCACGTTCACTTTGACCTTATAGCCTAAGAGTTCTTCTGCTCCAGAGATATCTGCCAACGAATGGCGGACATCCCCAGGTCTCTCTTCGGTAAACTGAGGCGTCAACCCAGCGGGCGCTCCGACGGTCTGGCTCAGCAATCGCGCCAGCTCTTTCACGGTGAGCTGCTGCCCGCAGGCAATGTTAAACACCTCTCCGGATATGCCTTCAGCCCGAGCGGCAAGCAGATTCGCCTCTACTACGTTCTCAACATACGTGAAGTCTCGAGACTGTTCTCCGTCTCCAAAAATCGTCGGCGGCTCGGCGTCAAGCAAAGAAGCAATGAACTTAGCCACCACTCCGGAGTATTGCGATCCTGGGTCCTGCCTCGGACCGAAGATGTTGAAGTAACGAAGGCACACCGTTTCCAGCCCGTAGACGCGGTAAAAGGCTTGACTGTACAGCTCTCCCACGTACTTGCTCACTGCATACGGCGAACGAGGCTGCGGGGTCATCGATTCCTTCTTGGGGAGCAACGGGGAGTTCCCGTAGACAGAGGAAGAAGACGCATAGATCACACGCTCGACGCCGGCATCCCGAGCTGCAACAAGGACATTGAGCGTCCCATCGACGTTGACTTCGTTCGTGCTTATGGGGTCCTTCACAGAGCGCGGAACAGAGGGCAACGCCGCTTGATGAAACACGCGCTCAACACCGTTCATCACCTTGCCGACCAACGAGGCGTCACGGATATCGCCTTCAACAAACTCAATCTCGGATAAGAACGGCTCGATATTGTGCTTCCTTCCGGTGCTCAGATCATCGATGACTCGAACCCTGCGACCCTCCTGGACAAGGCGCTCAACAAGGTGCGATCCGATGAAGCCGGCACCACCTGTTACTAGACACAGGTTGAACATCGCCCACTCCTAACAAACACTGAAATCGTTTACAACAGCGAGATATTCTTGTATCTGCCGACGATGGCGGCAGTGGCATTGCGAGTGTCGAACACCAACTGAGCATTTTGTGCGATGAACTCCCAATCATAGTCCGAATGATCCGTGACAACGATCACGCAATCCTGAGCGCCAAGAAGCTCACTGCTCACAGCCTGAGAGATAAGTGTCCTTTCTTCAGACTCTACAACTGGCACGTGCGGATCATTGTACGAAACATCCGCCCCTCTTTGTTCCAGCAGTCCGATGATATCCAGAGCGGGGGATTCACGGACGTCGTTCACATCGGCCTTGTACGCAACCCCCAACACCAGAATCTTGGAGTCTTTGAGTGGCTTGCCTGCTCGGTTGAACAACTCAGCGGTACGCTCCACGACATAGGCCGGCATTTGGGCGTTTACCTTATCGGCAATCTCAATGAAGTGAGTCACTGCCCCGGAATTCTTTGCTTTCCATGAAAGGTACATCGGGTCAATAGGAATACAGTGGCCTCCCAAGCCGGGCCCGGGGTAGAATGCCATGAATCCGAACGGCTTTGACTTTGCAGCCGCTATCACGTTCCAGATGTTGATCCCCATCTTGTGAGCGCTGACAGCCAGCTCATTCAACAAGCCGATGTTGACCGCCCTGAACGTATTCTCCAACAACTTGGCCATCTCCGCTTCACAGGTGGAATCAAGAGGAATCACCTGCGTAAACAGCTCGCTGTAGAGATCAACGGCCCGTTGGGTGCACTGTGGCGTGACCCCACCCACGACCTTCGGGATATCCCGCAACCCGTATTCTCGGTTGCCCGGATCGACACGCTCCGGAGAAAAGGCCAAATGGAAATCCTTTCCCACCACTAGACCACTGCGTTCGAGAAGGGGAACGATGAGTTCCTCCGTCGCTCCGGGGTAGACGGTACTCTCGAGAATAATCAGCTGCCCGCGCTGTAGTATCCCGGCAACTTCTTTGACCGCCTCAACCACATAAGACATGTCCGGAGCTTTGGTCTTGCGCAGGGGGGTCGGGACACAGATACTAATTGCCTGAGCGTTCTTGAGCGGCGCAAACTCGCTGCTGACGTGCAGCCGGCCGGCTTCCACCTGTTCATTGACAACAGCATCCGAAACGTCGCCAATGTAGCTTTTGCCCTTTTGTAGCGATCTGATCTTCTCAAGAGAGTTATCAACTCCATAGACCTCAAAACCTCGGGTGCAGAACTCCAGTGCCAGAGGCAGACCAACATACCCGAGACCAACGATTCCTACGCTATGATCTGCGCCCATACCCCCTCCTAATCTTTCGTCGTTTTCTTATTTCCTACCAACATAGTTATAGTGAATAAAGAATAGCTTAAGAAATTTAGGGAATAGGCGGTCGAAAGCTTTCAACAAGCCATCGTTAATGGCTAGATTGGGGAAGATCCTAAAATGCCTAACCCTAACGCAGGAAATACCTTCCCTTTGGAAGAGCTTTTTCATCGTTGAAGCCCTTAGAATCCGTTCGTTTCCATAGAGGCGTTCAATCCCTTCATTATCTACATACACCCTTAAAGTCCTAAGTTTCCTCTTTTTAAATAGAGCAAGTTGTATTGCTAAGTTTAGGGCATTCGCTTCAGATACTACAACATAGCCGCCAGGTTTCAGGAAAGAGGCCAGCAGACCAACCAGCTCATTTCTCGGTTCTACATGATGAAAAGCTTCTTCCATCCAGATAAAATCAAACTTCTTCCGGATCGCCGCATCAAAGATGGAGGAACGTATAAATTCGCAAGGAAGGGATTTCTGCGATACGGCCTCTAAGATCCGTTTTCTTTCGCACGCAACCTCAAACCTTTCAGTGCTAAGTTCCACGCCCAGAACTTTGCAACCGAGTAACGAGAAATAGAGCGATTCAGTTCCGCAACCGCTTCCTATGTCTAGCACTTCCGTGCGTTCCTCGCGGAGGGAGATCAACTCTACGATATCTGCTAACCTATTGTTGTATTGCTCCCTAATGTAGGGACCAAAGTGTTTGAAATATGATTGGTAATACGTGTGGAAGACCCCTCGATATTGTGGTTCAAGCCAGCTTCCTTGAAACCATTCTTCTAGGAAGTCGGCAGGTCTCATTGGTAACTCAAAAGGAGGTGCCACCGGCTCATCCTTTAACTATCAAAAATATGCTCATACAGGCACTCATACTCAGAAACCATCCTCTCGCGTGTGAAAGTTTCCTTGACTCTCTTGACTCCAGCTATGCCCATACTCAGGCGTAGTTGGTGATCCGCTAGTAAGTAGTCTATCTTTTTGGCGAGGAATTCAGGATCTCGAGGATTGGTTAGGAAACCTGTTTTCCCATCAACAACTAGCTCTCCCGTACCTCCTACAGCGGTAGCTACAACAGGACAGCCAGCAGCCATGGCTTCAATAATAGCAGATGACAAGCCCTCACGCAATGATGAAAGCACGAAGACATCAGTGATGGCAAGGATTTGGGGTATTTCTTCCCTTTCTCTTAAGCCCAGGAAGATCACTTGTTCACTTAGACAGAGATCGTCAACGAGTCTCTCCAGCTTTGAACGAAGTGGACCATCGCCAACAAGGAGAACAACAAAATCTTCAACCCTCTCCTTTAGCTGATGTAGTGCTTCGATCAAATACTGATGGCCTTTGGGAAAGCGAAGGTTGGCTATGCATGTGATGACGATCTTATTCATCGGAACGTGGAGTTTTTGTCTAATTGCTAATCGCGTTTCTTCTGGTTTAGGACTAAATCGTGCGGTGTCTATTCCGTTGTAAATTAGCCAGAACTTCTCTCGCTTATAACCATGAGCAGCCAGGAAATCAATGGCTGCTTGTGAATTACTCACGTATCCCAACGAGAGACCGAAAGTCAACCTGTCGAGCCAGAGGGCCCAGGCCCCTTGATTGCCCGAAGGGTGTATGCTACGCAGTCCGCCGATGATTCTCCGATATCCGGAAATCCGCCCCAGTACCCGGCCCAGGCAGTTTGCTCTCAACCCATAGAGGTGAAGAATATCATATCGTCTCTTCTTGAGTATCTTGTAGAGGTAAATCGCTTGCTTCGGCAGTGCCCACGGTGCTGCTTTCGGTATGTAATAGACGGTGAGTCTATCGCGTTCGAGTGCATCTCCGACAGGTCCACGCCCTCCCAAGAAGTACAGCTCATTGTGGAAAGTTGGGTTCATGTGCCGGACCAACTGAGCGGTCATTGTTTCCGTGCCTCCTCGATCGGCAGACCCCAAGACATGTAGAATTCGAATCCTGTGAAACTGCACTGTGTTCATCATCTCCCAACCTTCAAGGCTTTGCTGATTGGCAATTCGAGGTCTTCTACAGTTACGCCGAGAGCCTACTATTGTCCGACATTACAAAGCACACGTTTTGCCCGTTGTGTCCATGTATAGCACATCGCAGCATCTTCGTATGCATGTTCAGCCAGCCTGTTTCGTAGTTCCTTGCACTCCGCCAACTTCTTGAGCGCTTCACTCCAGGCACCAACGTCGTCAGGAGGGACCAGCAAGGTATTTCTACCGTTTGTTAACACTTCCTCGATAGCTGGTAGCTTTGAAGCGATGATCGCTTTGTGAGAAGCCATGTACTCAAACATCTTCAGTGGAGACATCCACTTGCTGTTATCTCCTCTGCCTCCAGCTAACGCAACCCTCGGCTGATAGGGTAGCAAGAGGATATCGCACATGGCCCGATAACGTATCGTCTCATGGGGAGGGACAAACCCGTGGAAATAGAGGTTATTGAAGTTTGCCCGTGCTGACCAATGGCGAATATCATCTTCGGTTCCGCCAATCACATGGAAATCCATGTGGGGTAGTAGAGGAGCCAACTTCGCAATGATTTCCATCCCTCTACCCGAAAAAAGGTGCCCGACATAACCAATTTGCAGAACCCCTTCACGTCCTGTCCAGTTAGGAACTGGATCAAGTTGTTTCGCGCTTGGGGGTAAATCGGCACCATCGGGAGCCACGATGATTTGTCTATCCTCCAACCAAGGATAGAGCCTCATGTACTCCTTCTTGAGAGCGTTAGAGATCACGACAAGATGTTCGAATGATCTGGCGCGCAATACTGCCCTTTCAAGGAGATAGTGAATTCTGCTATGAGGAGGGGTATGAACTTCGTAGATACAGGGAAGACCGAGTTTTAAAGCGCCAATGATCCCGTAGATGCAACGGGCGTAGACGAGGTCCGGCTCGAAGGTTTGAAATAGAAAGCGCCTACAATGCCAGCCATAGATCACTCCTCCCCCTTTCACAGCAGGCCAAGGAAGCTTTTTAATCGCAAAAGTATTTTGAACTCCGTAATATACGTAGTCGTCCTCATGGCACATTGTTCCCTTTCTTGCTATCAAAGTCACCTGATGGCCGTGTTGGGAAAAAGCCTGACACATGTTCATTACCTGAACACTGTTGGCCCATCGAGACGGTATGCTTGAGCTAGCTATGTAAATGATCTTTAAAGCTCTTTCTCCCATAAGAACCGTCCCTTCAGGTCAACACCGTGAAACTGGTATCCCATTCATGAGAGGAATTCACAAGTACGTTATTAGTGTCAGTAAGAGCACTGGCGTAAAACCCCCGGATTCTTTGCATTCAGAGGTTCAAATCTTCTATGTCGATCACGTAAAGTGCGCGGCCACCTTCGTGTGCCGAGTCGAAACAGATGTAGCGACCAGTCCTGTCCCACCGGGGATGCAGATCGCACTTTACTTCACCACGGAATCGGGGGGGGGTAAAAAAGCGACCCAATTCAACCAATTTTCTTTGGGGGGTATAAAGAAGGAGAAGTTGTTCGGCATACCTGTCAGGATATGTATCTGTGAGCAATAAACGACCCTCCGGAGAATAGCTCGGGTGGCCATCTCGATCCAGTAACCCTTCGCCGATTATGATTCTGTGGTCGCTAGAATCGCGGAGTAACCAATAAAGGACTCCTTTTTTGTCGTAAATGGTTACCAATAGCTCTCTGTCTGATTTCCACGTATAGTGTGAAACCTTTCCTTTATTAGTTAGAAGGTTGAGATTACCTCCATTCAAATCTGAGGTGATCAGCCTACTGTACCGTCGGCCCTCGTGAACCCACAGATGAAAGAACATAAAACGGTCGCCGGATGGGTTGAACGCTAGGTGATTGACATAGTGCTCCGCCTTTTCCATCGAAGGCCAAGGCTCAAGCCGAGCCAGGGAATCAAGACCCAGTACGAGTTCTGTTTTACCTGTCAGCAGACTAAGACGCCAGACACCATCATGCTTAGGACAAAGATCCCCTTCTGTATCATCATCGATGTTCACGTACCCATAGCCTGGCCGTAGGCGCTGAAGTCTAGAGAAATTCAAAGAAAGGGCCCACACACCTTCACCATCGATCTCGTAGATCGGCTTCTGATATTCCCTTGAGATCTCTTTTGTCCTTATGTTTTGAACAACGGAGCCGTAAGATCTATTGACCATTTTGTTATAGATAACGAGCTCATCCTCATTCTCTGGGAACCACTGGAGCCTGCAACCCTGTTGCCAGCACCATGTCGAGGTTTGATCGATGGGATGGAAGAGACCCGTGGTAATTTCGAAATAGCCCACCACCACTTGGTCTTCCGGGTGAGGAGAACATGTATTCAGTGGTGCAAGCATGGCAAGTATGTATTTGTTGTCGTGGCTGAACGGCGTCTTGTCGTAATAGCCAAAGAACGTTTGACCATCCTTGACGGCAAATCTCTGTGGACGCACTGCAAAGGCATCTATTGCTCCAAAAAGCTGCTCTCTCACAGTGCGCTGCAGACGATTCGCCGCGATGTAGAGCCTCAAAGCATTATCGCGACCAAGCAGACGAATAAACACTTGCTTTGCGACGTTCACCATGTCAAACAATCCTCAACCATGCACTTCAAGTCTTGCGAATGACCGACAGACCAGTCTCTAGGACGAGGAGGAAGCCTTTCTGTAGGCGCGTCCGTAGTCCTTCAGGGAGGCAATCGTATACTGCGCCAAGGTTTCGATGTCCCTGGCTATGACCTGGTCAGCATCCGTGCCATCCCATGCCACGGTATACACACCTTGTCGGCCTAACAGCGCCGAATAGAAGTTGATGGGCACTGACTGGCTCATGATTGCTGCGACAAAGGCCAAAACCACACGCTCCTGATAGGCGTAGTTTTTGATTAAATCGTCAATTTCGTCACCTAGCTGCTCGAGGTCTGTGACTCGGCGGGCCAACGAGTTTGGCAGAAACTCCCAAGGGGTATGACCCAGAAACACAACGGGTCTCTGGCGCAGAATTCCTTCCCAACCAGTGGCCCCCGCAATCGTTGCGACCAAACGGGCGTGTTCGACCAGCGATTTGGTGCTCAAGGCCGGATCCGCCAGCAGCACATTCGGTAGCTCCAAGATCTTTCGGTAATAACTCAAGGGCCGCTTACCCACAGCGACCGGATGTTCCTTGACGACCACCTTCATCCCCACGGGAACGCTCTGGCTGAGATTGCGTATCACATCCACCTGATTTTGAAAAGGCTTGCTATAGACCTGCAGACTTACCTCCGGCTCGGTGTGCAGGGCAAAAAATGTATAATTAAGCGAGGGCAATTCAGCTTCTGTGACATAGCCAGCCAGAAGACGCCTGTGATTCCACCTTGCCCGCAGGGGATTCCAAAACCTTTTGTAAAACGTAAAAGTCAACGGATCCAAATCGTGGTTATCCCTTACTGCGCCAAAACGGTGCTCGTAGGTTTTCCGCAACAACTTCATCAGACGACTGGGCAACCGATACATTGAAAACTCCCCCGCGCTGGGCACCCGGGTTGGCGCGATCACCCCTTCGTACTTCGCGTCTTTCGTCCTAACAGCGTCGACGTAGGCTTTCGCTTCCTTGAGCCAGTCGTCCTTGGCTTGACCATTCAAATACCACTGATAAGCTTGCAGAACTCGGGTTGAGGGTTCAAAGATATCGCTGCCAAAGGTCATGTAGTTTTGAATCCGAGTGGGCCGCAGATTCAGGAAGGGAATCCCACGGCATTTGGCAAACAAATAAGCGAGGTACTCCCCAAACGTCACGCAGATGAAAGAAATGACAGCATCCGGTTGAACCTCATCAAATAGCCGCTCCATGCAGACAAGGCCCTCCTGCAAGATGTTAAGCATTTCGACGTGTTTGAACCGCGGCCGGTAGTCCTGGAAAAAACTGCACTTTTCCCCCATATGAACCCGCCTATCGGCCACCAGCACTCCCCACAGGTGCGGATCTCCCAAGCGTTGCTCGTACTGTCTGATTACATCCAAATCGGCCTTTCCCTTTCGCGCTTTAGCCGTAACCTCCCACTCCTTCAAAATTGTGTACTTTCCAGACTCAATGTCCGGTTCCAATTGGCAAAACTGCTGGAAGAAGGCGTAGGATGCAACATAAAAACCGACTCTCTCCAGCTGCAGCGGCCCCCGGAGTGCTTTCATCAACTCGTAGAACATGCTAAGGCTACTGCCTTGGGTGAGAAAGAGCACGTTCATAGTCCTATTCCTCTGGCAGGGTACAGTTTAGACGTGCGATGAGTCCGCTTATTCGAGCGCTTCATCGATGGTGTAAAGCAAATCCGTGGTTGCCCATTTGGGGAAGATGATACCATGTTCCACCACCTTCCTGATGCCTTCTTCAAGCGATACCCGCGGAGCAAACCCCAGAGCTTCATGGGCTTTTGTGCTATCGCAGTACCGCTCAAATATCTCTCGCTCCTGCGATCGATCCGAAAAGCGAAACTCCCGCTGATATTTCGGCTCGATTTGACCCTCTTTCCCGCACACTCGGATCACTAAGTCAGCCAACTCCGAAAGCGTAATCGGTTCGTTACTGTCCCCGATGTTAAAAGTCTCCCCATTTGCCCTGGGACTCAATAACGCCTTAACAGTCGCCCAAGCCGTGTCGCTGGCGTAACAATAAGAACGCTTTTGCTTCCCTTGCCCATAGATAATTGGGGCTTTGTCCCCCATGACGCTTCGGACAAACTTTGGGATCACGAATTGCGCGATCTGAAAGGGCCCATAGGTGTTGAAGTACCTCAGAATGGCATAGGACAATTCAGGATAGCGCTCTTCGTAAGCCTTACACAACTGCTCCCCGGCCAATTTGGTGATCCCATACAGAGTTTTGCCCTGAGGCACAGAATCCTCGGTGATGGGGTTGGCGAGGGGTTCCCCATAGACCTCTGAAGAGGACGCGAACAAGATTTTCTTAATCCTGTGCTGAACGGCGCAGTCCAATACGTTTTGCGTTCCGTTGATGTTGATCTCGATGCATCGCAACTTGTTGATTTCCGTCCTGCGTACCCCCAAATAGGCAGCCAAGTGAATGACGGC
>Ga0114922_10003510_pt1 | contig 14598 bp, 13 predicted proteins | sample AartaG_FD_100975 | JGI IMG/M metagenome (GOLD analysis project Ga0114922, IMG submission 100975) | Deep subsurface microbial communities from Aarhus Bay to uncover new lineages of life (NeLLi) - Aarhus_00045 metaG | ecosystem: Environmental > Aquatic > Marine > Oceanic > Sediment | place...
ATTAAGGTTTTGGCTGTTTACGATTCCGAAGCAACTAAGACCACTGGCCTGGTTAACCGCCTTATCGCTGAAAAAAGTAATCCTCGCGCTGATGTTTTCTGGAACTCCGAAACTGGCAGAACTATTATTTTAAAACAAAAAGGCGTCTTGACTAAATACGTTTCACCTTCCGCCTCCGACATCCCACCGCAATTCAAAGACCCAGACAGCTACTGGACCGGCTTCGCCGCACGTTGCCGGATACTTATATATAATACCGATTTACTCACAGCCAAGGATTTACCAAAGTCCATCTTTGAATTAACACGGCCCAAGTGGAAGGACAAGGTCGCTCTTGCCTATCCATTGTTTGGCACAACCGCCACACACGCAGCAGCATTATTTGCACATTTTGGTAATGAAAAGGCACAGGAATATTTCGAGGCTCTCAAGACCAATGGCGTGATGATAACAGACGGTAATGCTTCAGCACGCGACCGGGTTACCAACGGTACGGTGCCGATAGGCTTCACGGATACTGATGATGCCTTCGTTGCAATCAACCAGGGTAGACACGTAGATATTATCTGGCCCGACAAGGATGGTATCGGCACCTTGCTGATACCAAACACCGTTACCTTAATCAAAAGCGGCCCCAACCCTGAAGCAGGTAAGAAACTAATAGATTTTCTTTTAAGCCCGGAGGTGGAGGAAATGTTAGCTCATTGTGAATCCGGCCAAATACCGCTTCGTTCTGCTATCAACCGTCCATCAAATGTGCCGACGCTTGACAAAATCAAGGCTATGAAGGTAAACTACGAAAAAATAGCTGAGTTGATGGAGCCAAGCGGTCGTTTTCTGCAGAAGTTATTCATCAGATAGCTGCAAACTTGGAGAGGTATCAATGGCTTTTCGCAGGCAGCCCCTTTCATTATTTGTCGCTGCACTGATTATATTCGGTCTAACTGCAATACTGCCCGTTGCATATATGCTGGCCCAGTTTTTTTTTGAGTTACTCAGTCAGCCATCAACTATAGCAAACGCAATTATTGATAACCGACAGTTGGTATTGATGGGTCGTAGTCTCGCGATTGCCTTATCTGCCACGGTGATAGCTGTTTGTCTTGGCTTGCCGGTTGCAATCATCCTAGCTGCAAAAGACCTCCCCTTTCGAGGGTTATTTTATTCCTTGGTGTTAATCCCGGTGTTAATACCGTCTTATGTTATGGCTGGTGCCTGGATACACCTGCTAAGTCCCACGGGTCTGCTCAACAAGACGCTAATCGGTCTCTTTGGACCTACAGCAAAGCTCACACCTTTTTCAATAGCAGGATGTGCATGGTGTCTGGGAATTTCTTTCTTTCCTGTCATTGCCATTATTGTCGCTACAGGCTTGTCTAAAATTGATAGCAATCTTATAGATATTGCCCGTTTATCGACCAATCAATGGGGCGTTTTCCGGTATTCCATTCTGCCTCAAGTTTGGCCGCATTTGATAGCCTCTATATGTCTGGTTATGATATTCGTCTTCGCCCAATATGGCGTTCCTTCACTTTTGGGAGTTAATACCTATCCCGTTGAGATTTTTGCACAGTTCAGCGCATTTTATGATGACACCGCTGCCGTTGCTACAGCTTGTCCTTTGATAGTACTGGTCGTTTTTTTGATCCTTTTGCAGCGAAGGATTATGCGCGGCCTTAATTATGTTCACATCACACCAAGCAGCGAAACAGATAACCCAATACGGATGAACAACTTGAAGCTTTATGCCATTGCCTTTCTGATAGGTCTATTTATCATAACAACAGCTCTGCCATTTTCCAGCGTATTGGCACATGCCCAAAGCTTCACCAAAGTCTGGCTCACGTTACGTTCCTTCAGCGATTGTTTTGTAACCACGAGTGTACTGGCGCTCTTAGCTGCTGTTATTTCTACGGCCATTGCATTTCCGATAGGACATTACCTGGCACACAACCACAACCGTTTAGGCAGAATAATTGACATTATTTGCTGGCTTCCAATTGCTATCCCAGGAACAATAATCGCCCTTGGGTTAATCAAACTACACATCTGGGCACCTACTCTACAAAAAGCCGACTCATTCGGTATTCTGCTGCTTTTTGCACATATTGGGATGTTCTGTGCTTTTTCAATCCGGATTTTTGAAGCGGCCTATAGACGAGCCGACCCAAACGTAGCCGAAGCTGCTGCAATAGATTGCTATCGATGGTATCAGCGTTTGTTTTACATTGATGTGCCCATCCATTCAGGGGCTATAACTGCATCGATGATTGTGGTTTTTGTATTGGTAGTCGGCGAATTAAACGCAACAGTTCTCTTGATTCCTCCAGGTAAAACCACCCTCGCAGTAACTATAGACAATCTGTTGCACTATGGCGCAAATGTACAAGCCTCAATTTTGTGTTTGGCCGAAGCTGTCCTTGTCGTACTGGTGGTTGGCATCGGACTACTTATTCGGTATCTTGCGGAGCCAAAATAATAATGAAGGCTTTACTGTTGGTAGTCATAATCCTGGTAGCAATAGTACTGGTAGCATTCCTTTTCCAGGATAGCCACTTATCACCAGAAACAAACGCAATCCCAACTGAGCATATTTACACATCATGGGATACCATGGAATTCGACAAATGTGTGGCAGCCTGGCTTATCATCCGTTTTATTGACAAAGATGCACAGTTTCGGTTTGTTCCAAGAGATACTCAAATCACACAGGGCGTGCCTTTTGACATCCCTGGAGCCAACTGGTCACGCAAGCATCGAAAATGTACTTCCCAGTGCATCCTGGAATCGATTGACAAGCCGGATTCTGTAGTTGAGCAAATAGTTTCTATCGCCAGCCGGACAGAGCTTAACTTTTGGCAGATTGACCGCTGGCCGGATGCACAAAAATACTTTTATGAAGTAAAGGAAATAATGGACCAAACACCCAACCCGGTTGAATGCATCGAGAAAACAACCTTTTATTTTGACAAGTTGTACCGTAATCTTAAAGGTAGCAACTTTACTGATTGAGAAAATATTTCTTAGAGCTTGCATATGGCGCGAATATTATTGGAAAACTTAACGAAGATTTTCGATGGTAAGATTACTGCCGTAAACAACCTAACCCTTGATGTTGCCAACCAAGAGTTCCTGGTAATTGTCGGCCCCAGCGGTTGCGGCAAGACCACAACCCTGCGAATGATTGCCGGCTTGGAAGAACCCACCTATGGAACGGTCGCCATTGGTGATAAAATTGTCAACGATATACCCCCAAAAAATCGCGATGTGGCTATGGTCTTCCAAAACTACGCGTTGTATCCACATATGACTGCGTTCGAAAACATGGCTTTTGGACTTAAGCTCCGCAAACACCCAAGAGATAAGATAAAAAAACACGTCGAAGAGGCGGCCACACTTCTTGATATTGAGGACATCTTAGACCGAAGGCCCAACACCCTCTCAGGTGGACAACGCCAGAGAGTAGCTGTCGGAAGAGCGATAGCCCGTAACCCAAAGGTATTTTTGTTCGATGAGCCTTTAATCAACCTCGATGCCAAAGTGCGCACAGCCACCAGGGCAGAGCTAAAGGCCCTGCACAATAAATTAAAAACAACTTCGATATACGTAACCCATGACCAAGCTGAGGCTATGACGCTCGCCGATAGAATTTGCGTGTTACATAACGGCGTTGTTCAACAGGTAGCTTCACCACAGCAAGTCTATAATAAACCAGCAAACGCATTCGTTGCTGGCTTCTTCGGCATGCCACCTATGAATTTCCTGGATGGATTGATTCGGTACAGGGACGATAACGTCTATTTCATCACTGACACCGAGGCCATTTTACTTCCAGTCCGGATGAAAGTTTTGTTAGCAGCTTATAAGGACCGGCAGGCGGTTTTGGGTATCAGGCCTGAGTATATTTCATCACAGCCTATCAGTGGCCAAAACGAGAATGCTATCGCCTGTACAGTTACAGTAGCAGAGCCGTTAGGTGCCCGGACAAATATCTATCTGAAAAGCAGCTCAAATAGAAAAATCATTACCACAGCCAGTCCTTATACCCACATTCGTCCCGCCCAAAGACTTACGGTGTACCTTAATGTAGAAAAGGCTCATATCTTCAAGCCGGGTAAAATGGGCAAAAACATTAGTTTAGCCACCTGACAGTAAAATAGAGTTAATCAACCAGGGGATTAAGTAAGGGTTCCGTGCCAACAGTCACATATGCCAACGATGGTCTTATTATCTTAATAACAACCGCACTATCAAAATAGGGGCTGATTTATAATAATGGGCGATACAGGATTCGAACCTGTGACCTCACGGGTGTGATCCGTGCGCTCTAACCAACTGAGCTAATCGCCCAAAGCCCTCTATATTAAAACCACCAGTGACGCCGGCTGTCAAGCTTTATCGTTATAATCTAAATCCTGCTTTACTGGGAGAAAGTAGTTTTCTAGCTTTGTACCAATCACGGCCAAGCCCGAAGCTTCCTCACCCCTGTTCAGTTGCTATAAGGTTGATTCGCCCGAGTTTGACTCCCTTCAGACTGATTATATTCTCCGCCACCTTGTTGATTTCGCCCACACGCCCTCGCAGCACAACCACCTCTAAGCAATCGTGCTCACTCAGGTGAACGTGAATGGAGGAAATCGTTTGTAGAATATGCGAATGTTGCAGGCTGGTTAGTTTTTCCATCAGCTTTGTGGAATGATGGTCATAAACCAGACATACCGCAGCGACTGCCTTGGCCTTCGGATTGCTCAGGCGTTTACTGCTGAGTTGCTGACGTATCAAATCACATATGGCTTCAGACCGGCTTTGATAACCCTGTTTAGAAATTAGTTCATCGAACATCGAAAGCAGCTTTTTATCCAGCGACACTCCTATACGCTCAACTCGCTTCATTTTGCTCTCCTGATAGCAGCAAAGTAAATATGCTCATTTCCGACCAGTTGAAGGGTATTTTACCCGATAAAAAAATTTTTGAAAGAACCAAATTTTATGTTGACATAGTAACACGATTTCTATATTTTTATGTTTGGTAGCACAATTTTAAGATTTTTATGCGCAATATCAAATACTAAATTGTTAAGAAAAGTACATGATATGAGGATAACAAAGTGGCAAACTGAACGTTCAGGCAACATCTCTGGTGGGTTTTCCCTTTCTGAATTGCTGGTAGTTATGGCAACCATATCAACGCTAATGGCCATTATGCTTCCATCGCTCGGAAGAGCCAGGGAGCAGGCACGAAGAGTTACCTGTGCAAGCAACCTACGGCAATTAGGTTTTGGCCTACAAATGTATGCTATAGATAACGATGGGTGGTATCCGGCTGAGCAGCTCTGTGGCAATCCGCAATCGATTTTGACCGGCAGCCTTTTCCCTGAGTATCTGGCCAATCGCGACATATTCTACTGTCCCAGTGCGGCAGCGATTGAACGGTATGCACTAAGCAATGAATACGGCGGGCCGGGCGGTGATTCGGTCATTAATACGGATGAGAACTGGGCACGCTCTTACATCAGCTACAAATATTTCTCTATAATGCAGCGGGATACACGTATGCCGCTGCCACTAAGTCTTTCCGAATACCCTCATCTTTTGAAAGATAGTTCACCATCAAGTCGGTGGCTTATGAGCGATTGGGTCCGCAAACACGTACCGGTTTTTCCACATATGGAGAAAGGCGGCTGGGGTGGTGGCAGGAACGTCCTTTTTACAGATACAAGCGTACAGTTTGTCCGGCGCAGGACGCCGGGCGCTTTTCGAAACAAATAATAATATGAATATGAATAGGAGACAAACAATGTTACGAACAACCTTATTAAATTCACAGGGGCCAGCACTGGCAGGCATCAAGGCAAAGACCGGTTTCCTAACTTGGCGAGAACTGGCATTCGTGGTTGCTGGTGGTATAGCTCTGGCTGGAGTCGGACCGCTTTTGGGACGAACGTTCCATCTGGCCTGGCCGGTTCCAATGTCAGGCTCGATAATCACAGCACTGCCACGTGCATTCATTCTTCTGGTGATTCTGCTTCGAATCGACCGCTTCGGTGCATTAACCGTTGCTGGAATAGCCGAAGTAAGCACAAAACTGGCGGCAGGATTTATCGGCTGGTGGCCAATGTCACTGGTTGTACCAATATTAGCCGGTGTCGCAGGAGATTTGATTTGGTGGTACTTGCAGCAACTGCCTTCACGGAACTTGAGTCTGATATTGACAGGTGGTGCTCTTTGCGGGGCAAGGGTTTTAGTCGCCTTATCTTTCTGGACACTTTTACGGCGGCCAATTTTAAGTGCACCTGACCACTTAGCTTTAACACTGGGATGCATTATTGCAATTAACATAGTTCTTGGCATGGTTGCTGGATTACTGGTTAGCAAATCAATTACATCGGTAAAAAGCACCAAATGAAAAGGTCAAATAACAGTCCAACTGTAGCAACTTTAGATTCGTTCTCTATTCGGCCAATAGGGTACGTACAATCGGATTATGCCCAAACTGAAGAAGTACCCCACACGCACACAGGATGGACAACAGACGTCTCGCGCATTCGCCTTTTGCCCAAGTATGCTAAGGGATTAGGTGGCTTGACCGGCTATTCGCACGTCATTGTCTTGTTCCGGGTGCATCGGGCCAAAGAATGGAAAATGCCAAAAGACCATCACAAGCCAACCCACGTGAAGGTGTTCGCTACAAGGATGCCGGTACGGCCCAATTACATTGGGCTCTCCATTGTCGAACTGTTGGATTTCTCGACTGACACGGGCGAGGTTATCGTGAAGGGCTTGGATGCGCTGGACGGTACACCTGTGCTTGATATCAAGCCCTACATTCCCAATTTTGACAGTTACCCTAAAGCTTACGTGCCGGACTGGGTCAGGGACCATCTCAACAGCCACCACCACTGCGGCCACAGGCACAGAGACAAAAAAACAAGCAAGCCTAACAGTTAATTTTTTAGGAGAAGTGGTTATGAAAACAACAAATTTGGTACCTGTTATTTTGCTGACAATGTTGCTGGTGGCGGATGTACCGGCAGGCTCTATAGAGTTTGAACTGCTCCTGCACACAGACAATGTGCAACTGTTGCCTCAGCCGAAGGGGCTTCTCGGTGTTTCGGGCGACCACCTTTTGCAGACAGCCGATGATATCACAGGCAGCACATTCAATCCTGATGGTTGTTTTAGCTTCAATTTTATGAACCCCGTAGGTGTATCAGAGCCCTGTTATCCGCCCGGCTATGCTGAAGGAATCCATTCGATGAGTAGTTCGCTTGTGCTTGACATCGATTTGCTAAATGGCGGTTCGGTGAGTATCGAGTCGCTAACATTCGACGGATACATTGCTCCCTCAAAATTCAGCATCCAGCGGTTGGTTCAAGTTGGTGACCCTGCAACCGGTTATAATACCGATGGAATGCCCAATGGCGGGACGTACATAGCATCAGCCGATGCAAACTGGGCTTTGCAGATAAGCTTCGATTGGTACTATGACACACCTTTTGCAGGCTCAAACACTATTGACATAACGTTCAACAACTACCGGTGGGATGGATTCATTATTCCGATCAGCGAATTGACCATAGCTGGTATGGACGCAACCACACTCGACGACCCGTTAGGCTACTTTGGCGGTACATCAGCGGATTTTGAGTCGTGGCTATTAAGCGAAGTGGCCACACGACTGCCGCAGGAAGCCAACTATCTGCTTTTTGTACAAGGCGAAGCACACCCTGCTTGGCGGAATCCGAGTATGGGTATGCAGCTTGAAGGCATTGTCGGAGAAACTATCATAGGCTACGCAGTGCCACAATGTGGCGACCCGAATCACCCTTATCCGCTTGGCGATCTGAACCAAGACTGCCGTGTTGACCTGCTGGATTTGTCGATTCTCGCTTTACACTGGCTGGAATGTACGGCTCCAGAATAAAGAATCTAAGTTTCAAATAAAATAATTCTCTTTACGGATTTTGGTTGCAAAGCAGCATAACTGCCGTATTTTCGTGCCGAGAAAGGAGTGAATATGAACAAAGTAAGGATTGTTGTGTGTCTGGTCGTTTTGTTAAGTATGGTGAACGCTTCGGGAGGAGAAAATACAAAGTTTGAGATGACAGACAGTCTTAGCTATATCTGGCAGCAGAAGACTTTGACAGATGGTTTTTGGGGCTTAAACGATGAACTGGAAGATATGGGTATAGAGATAGGTTTCAGCGTTACAAATATTTATCAGCAGAATGTACACGGCGGTATCAGCACACATCGACGGGCAGGTCGATACTCCGGTAGCTATGATTTAGAACTTAATGTTGACCTCGAAAAATTATGGAGTATTCAAGGCGGCAGTCTTTTTATGCTCACCGAAGGAGTCTGGTCAAAATCTACCGGAATTGATGGCCCTTCGGTAGGCAGCGCATTCGGCGTTAACGGGGATGCCCGCAACAGACGTACAATGGACATTACAGAACTCTGGTATGAGCAGGTATTTGCGGGTGAAACAATTCATCTTAGAATCGGCAAGATGGACCTTACCGGCGGGTTCGAGCACCACAATTGCCCGGTATCATTCGATTGCAGCAACTATGCCAATGATGAAACCACCCAGTTTCTCAACGGCGCGTTGATAAACAACCCGACCATCCCGTTCCCAGACTACGGTCTCGGTGTAGCTGTCCACTATAACCCAGATGGATCCTGGTACATATCAGCAGCCGTAGCTGACGCCCAAGCTGACATCAGAGAAACCGGCTTTCGAACAACATTTCATAAAGAAGACTATTTCTTGTATATTCTTGAGACCGGATTGACACCCGATCTTGATTCTAAAAATGGCCCACTCCAAGGAGCTTATCGAGCAGGCCTTTGGTACGACCCCCAACCAAAAGCAAATACAGACTATACGGATGCCGGAAAAAGTTATCGTGATGATACCGGATTTTATATCACCTGTGACCAAATGTTGGTCAAGGAGAATCCCGAACCTAAAGATAGCCAGGGGCTAGGTGCGTTTTTCAGGTTTGGCTACGCAAACAGCAAGAAAAACGATATTGTTGATTTCTGGAGTGCTGGTTTTCAGTATCAAGGATTGCTGGAAGACCGTGATGACGATGTAATTGGAGTAGGTTTTGCCCAAGGCACCTTCAGCAATAGCGCCTCTGCAACCTATACAGAAGATTACGAAAATGCCTTGGAGCTTTATTACAGCGCTCAGGTCACACCCTGGCTGGCTGTCAGCCCATGTATACAATATATCACCAATCCTGGCGGCAGCAAAACAACAAGCGACGCCGTGGTCCTAGGCGCAAGAATTCAGATGAGCTTTTAAATAACAAAGTTTTTTATGGTAAGAACAAAAAAGCAAAAAGTTTAACCCAAAAATATATTAGGAGAACCTTACTATGCATATGGCTAATGAATTACTATCGGTCCCGGTTGCCACTGGCACGCTGGCAATAGCAGCTGCAGGCTTGGCCCTTATCTGCAAAAAAGCAAAGCAAATTATTGCTTCAGATAAACTCCCTTTGATGGGTATTCTGGGAGCGTTTGTTTTCGCTGCCCAGATGGTCAACTTTCAACTTCCGGCAATGCCCGGCACGAGCGGACATATGGTTGGAGCGGTGCTGCTGGCTATCATATTAGGCCCACAATTAGCAGCAATAGTCATATCCTCAGTAGTGATTATTCAATGCCTCATTTTCCAGGATGGTGGCTTATTGGCTCTCGGTTGCAACATTATTAATATGGCAATTGTCCCAAGTTACCTCGGCTATTTTTTATATAAAAGCTTTACTATAGGCCCGTTTAGTAGCTTGCGGACATACATCGGGGCTATGCTGGCTTGCGTAATAGCCATTGAAGCGGGAGCGATTCTTGTCCCGATAGAGGCAGCTTTATCCGGGGTACTTATGGTTCCGTTCTCGACCTTTCTGATAACAATGCTCGGCGTTCATTTTTTGGTTGGGTTTATCGAAGGCCTGATTACCGTAGCAGTATTGGGATATCTACAACAGGTCAGGCCTGATATTGTTGTGGATTCTCTGCACGGTAAAGTTAGATTAAGTAGAAACGCGGTTTTGATAACACTGGCGGTCTTTACTATCTTCATAGGCGCGGGATTTTCTTTACTTGCCTGCGGAATGCCCGATGGCCTGGAATGGAGTTATGCCGAAAGACCAGACCAGCCAAACTTCGAACCTATCGTCTCCAACATCGAGCCCACAATTTCAGCGGTAGATGATTTTCAAACCAGGTATTCACCGATGCCTGATTATTCCATCAGGACATCAAAGCTGGGAGAGGCCGCCGAAATGGAACACGAAATAGAGACCTCAGCTGGCTGGACCAGTTTCGCAGGAGTGGTCGGCTCCGGTATAACAATGGTGTTCATCTGGTTGACCGCCTGGATTTTGAGAAAAAAACAGCCCGCACAAACTCAATAAATTTGCTATAATGCGACTAAAATCGAAGACCCGCAGTGCCAACATTCGGACTCTGCGGATTTCGGTTTGTTTACCTTAGCTGTGCCTTAAAAATGCACCACGCATATATAGATAAATTTGCTTATCAGAATTCGCCCGTCCATCGGCTTGATGGCAGGGTAAAGTTTATAGTTGCGCTCATTTTTACCGCTGTGGTTGTTTCTTTGCCCCGCACCTCACTGAGTATTCTGACCTGCTACGCTGTTGGTCCCTTTACGATTCTGGTATTAGGTAGAATCCCATTAAGATTTGCCTTCAAACATATACTGCTGGTCAGCCCGTTTATTCTGGTCCTGGCTCTGACCGGTCCATTGTATGATAAAACCCCTGTTGCCGTTGCCTTTGGACCATTTTTATGGCAGACCTCGCTTGGTTGGATGAGATGTTTTACCATTCTCGGAAAGTTTATCATTACAATGCTGGCTCTGATAGCTCTCGTTTCCACCACCCGATTTAGCGATCTACTCACTGGCTTGCATAAGCTCGGCCTACCAAAGCTACTGATTATTCAACTTGGCTTCCTTTATCGCTATATATTCATTCTTATCGACAGAGCCCATCATATATTGCGTGCCAGAGCGGGCAGGAAATTGACTAATCTAGGATTCGGTGCGGAACTAAAAGTAGCGGCTGCTATGCTCGGCTCCCTGCTTATCCGAAGCATTGACAGCGCTGAGCGCATAAATATTGCGATGCAGGCCCGGGGCTTCGAAGGAAAATGGCGCAGCATCTCCAAGCTTAAAATCCGCCGCTGTGACCTACTTTTTACTTTGACCGCTGCATCCTTCCTGCTGGGACTGCACTTCTTTGTAAAACCGATTTTACTATAGGCCCTTTCAATGTCGAAAGCTATTAAAGTAGAAAATTTTTCATACGAATATCCTGATGGCACAGTTGCGCTAAGTAACATATGCTTAAGCGTAGAACATGGCCAAAGACTGGCCCTGATAGGCCCTAACGGTGCAGGCAAATCAACATTGTTGCTCGCAATGGCCGGCTTTGTAAAAGGCACAGGAAAAGTCTTCATTGACGGCCTACAAATAAACAAGAAAAACCTTAAAAAAATTCGCACTTTGCTTGGCTCCTGCCTCGAAAACCCTGATGACCAATTATTTATGCCCACTTTGTTCGATGATGTGGCATTTGGGCCCCTCAATATGGGCCTTGAAGCCGAACAGGTAAAAAAACGCGTAACAGAAGCGATGCAAACCGTCGGCTTGGAAGGAATGGCTGACAAAGCCCCGCACCATCTTTCAGCCGGACAAAGACGAGCCGCCTCAATAGCAACTATTCTCTCTATGGCTCCTAAGATAATTACACTCGACGAGCCTGACGGCAGTTTGGACCCAAGAAACCGCAAAAATCTTATAAAACTGCTCGCCGGTTTGCCGCAAACACTGATAATAGCAACGTGCGATATGAATTTCGCAGCTGCAATCGCCAATACGGCTGTTCTTCTCGATAAGGGCTGTATTGTCGCCGATGGCGATGCCAAAAAAATAATGTCCGATTCAAAACTGATGACCGAACACGGCTTAGAAGTGCCCGGCCAGCTTAAGAATATCGATTGCCGGACAATCAGCAACTAGCCTCATCGATTTGAAAAACACGTATCCCACAAAATACAGATAAATCCTTATGGCAGGTTGCCCAGACCAGATATTATCGGTCTTATCACAGCTTAACAACTGCCGAAAATCCTGGAATTTTTGCTCTATTCAAATGCATTTCTTATAGTTTATTATGGAAGTGATGGACACGGTAAATCCGTGCAAAGCCCTTAACGGGCATATAAAAATCAGGAGGGGATAAGATGACCTGCCGCAAATACCGCAAAGGGGCGGCACTTCTGCTATCAATGATAGTTTTAGCAGTGTTATCAGCCTGGGCCGCTTCAATCTACTCAATGTCCGGTGCCAACCTTCAGCTCGCCGAAAACCAGCGAAAAGCCGACCATGCAAGAGCCTCTGCAGAATCAGGACTCGAGATTATTCGCTATTGGCTTAGCTGCATCGCAATAGCGGGTGATACCCCACCAAACCAGAGGTTTCCTTTAATCGCAAGTAATTTTGAATCTGCAGCCTATAACACCTGCGGCATTATGCCAAGCCATGACAGTTCAAGCATGACAGTCCCCGACATTACACTAAACTCCGCAATGGGACAAAACTTCTGTGCTCAAATAATACCACTGCCAACATCCACCGACCCAAACACACTACAGGTCGATGTCATAGGTGTCTGTGGCTCGGTGATGAAAACGCTAAGAGTAAATTACAATTTTGGTACAAGGCGACATCTGGCTTTCGACTACGGCGTGGCAACAAAAGGACCTCTGAACTTAGCTGGTAATATATTGCTTGAAGGGGCAAATGTCTCCGTCGAATCAGACGTCTACATCGTAAGTGAAAACGAGCTTTTGGCCTTGTCGATAATTGGCAATTCTCAAATAGCCGGCGATGTACACATTGCTAATCCCCTTGGTACTGTCGATTTACAGGGTGGACAGGCCTCAATAGGTGGCGAAACTGTTCCGGAAGCTTACGACCATGTTTTCACCGGCGCCCCGCCAACGGAATTCCCTGTCCCAAACCCGGGCTACTTCGAGTCTTATGCTACCAATATAGTGGACTCTTCTACTGATACTACTTCCGATGCTACTTTTGAGAACATAAGAATAGTGGCCGGAACCAACCCTGCTTTTACAGGTAATGTGACACTAAATGGCGTTGTCTTTATCGAGGTCCCAAATGTAGTAACATTCGCAGGAGATGTAACAATGACAGGCATTATCGCTGGAGATGGCAATGTTGAAGATGATTCCGCAACGAATCAGATTGACTTCCAGGGTAACGTGTATAGTTCCTCCGTCAGTGAATTGCCCGCCGAGGAGCAATTTGCCGGACTCCACGATGAAACAGGCACATTCGCCCTCGCCCCTGGCTTCCACTTATCCTTCGGCGGTAATTTCGGCATACTTAATGGCGTGATAGCAGGTAACGGCATCGAACTTTCCGGCAATGCCGGCGGAACAGTCAATGGCTCGGTAATCAATTATGCCGACACAGCGATGAGCTTAAGCGGCAACAATAACCTTTGCTTTAATCGCTCCGGTACGACAGAGATACCCGCAGGCTTTATTCCTGAGATAGTATTAAACTATGAACCTACTTCCTACGCAGAACCTGCGCTTTAATCTTTACTGGTTATGTAGACTACCTGTTCAGCAAATAGATTAGGTGCAAATCCTACCGGCCTAAGTCGCGTTTTGCCCAACGGAATTCTCTTTTCCACTTTGACCCCCAGCTTCTGACAAAACCTATCGAAATCTTTTATCGACAGAAAGTGTATGTTCGGTGAGTCATACCAGCTGAAAGGCAGTTGCCTCGTTACCGGCGCTCTGCCTACCAATAACATTTGCACCCTGCACTTCCAGTAAGCAAAGTTAGGAAAGCTCACAATCACTCTCTTGCCAACTCGCAGCAGCTCCTTAAAAACCTTCTCTGGATTCTTAACCGTCTGCACCGTTTGTGACAGTATCACATAGTCAATGCTCTTATCAGCATAATCTTTCAGCCCACGTTCGACATCACGCTGGATGATGGACATCCCCCTCCTAACACAACTCAGGACAAGCTCCTGCTCAAGTTCAATACCCTTGCCCTTTATGTTTTTGTCCGCCGTCAGGTCTGCCAATAATTCTCCATCTCCGCAGCCAATATCCAGAACTGCGCTGTTCGGTTCTATTATCGATTCGATTAGCTCATAGTCAACACGCGTTCGTTGGGCCTGTTCAAACCGGCTAACCGGACGCTCCTTTCTAACTAAGCCCACATCACCTGGGCTTCTTATTCCCGGCTGATGCGTCGCATCTAAAAAACCGGAAATAAATGAACCAAGTACCTCAGGTTCCAATAGAAAAGCATCGTGACCATAATCCGATGCAATATTACAAAAACTCACATCTTTGCCGTTGGCAACCAGTGCATTAACTATGTCTTCTGATTGCGAAGGCGTATACAGCCAGTCGCTTGCGAAACTAATTATAAGGAATCGCGCCTTGACCTCCACAAAGGCCTTGGTTAATGACCCGTAGTCTTTTTGCAGGTCAAAATAATCCGCCGCCTTC
>Ga0114922_10003511_pt1 | contig 14592 bp, 27 predicted proteins | sample AartaG_FD_100975 | JGI IMG/M metagenome (GOLD analysis project Ga0114922, IMG submission 100975) | Deep subsurface microbial communities from Aarhus Bay to uncover new lineages of life (NeLLi) - Aarhus_00045 metaG | ecosystem: Environmental > Aquatic > Marine > Oceanic > Sediment | place...
ACCCATTTCGTTGCACAAGGCGTCAAGAAGGGCATTGCCTAGTTCTTCCCACCCGACAGATTCATCGTCTAGGTGGTGCTTCCGATAAGCTAATTTACACGCTGTTAGTAAGTCCATCCCCCTCACTCCTTCTCCCGAATCTTTTGGGCCAGATAGCAACAGTCGCAGAAATGTTCATCGCAACCCCCACCTTTAGCACATTCAGATTCGCAAATCTGAGCCGCAGCTTCGAGGGCTGATTGCCACCCCACCCTGAAAGCATCGTACTTGTTTTCTAATAGGGTGTTAATCGGGGGCTTGTCTCCTACTTCGCGGAGCCAGTTGGGAAGATTGGCTTTCTTATAAATCTCCCATTTCTTGTCAAATGTCATTCTCCCCCTCCTTTCGCTAGGGCTTGAGCTAGAGTTACCTATTGAGTATCATCCATCACTCCCTCTTCAGGGCTTGCTCAAGTCTCATAAGCCACTCATCAAGATATTGTCTGTGGAAGTGTAGGCTGGTTTCCATTTGACTAGCTGCCGATACCATAGTATCAGCCGCCTGTTGCATTATAGACGCAGCCCTGCGAACATCCTCTGCCCCTAGTAATGTAATATATTCCGCCATCACTCCCCTCCCTTCAGGGCATCTAGGCCACAGGTGCAGTCAGCTTCACCTATGCCATACAGAGCCATCACAATCAGCGTAAAGGCAAGGGTAATCACCATTAAAATTATAATGTCCATTTCACTCCTCCTTCTTTCTTTCTTAATCCAATGCACTTCTCAAATGTCGGAGTTCATCTTGCATTCTCCGAATTGTCCTCATCTGCTGGCGGGCTCTCACCCATCTTTTTATCTTTGGCAAGAGACCATCGATAGCAAGAATAAGAACCAGGCTCGACAGAACCCCAGTAATTGCAATGTCCAATTCTTGTTCCATCAATCCTCCTCCATTCCTCACAATCTCGACACTTACCTTTCTTCCCGTTCGCCCATAGACCCATCAGGGAACCCATATTTCGACTCCCAATCCCTCAAGAACAGCTTGAATTGGATTGATAATCGTCACCTCATCTGAACCAGCGAATAGAAGGCCCATGACTTTATTATCAGCTTGGGTAAGAACTGCCGAGCCGGAATCTCCTCCTGCTGACATAGGACCGGAAACTATCTGATTCTCGAAAATCGCCAGACCCACTCCGTAGTCGACAATTCCTGTAAAAGCAACTTGATCTACTGTCCCAAAAGTCAATCCTGTAGTTCTTCCGCTCTTCCAAATCTCCAGCCCAAGAGGGACATCAAACTCTACTCCCGTCGGGCTTCCAATTTCTAGAATGCCAGAATCGATATCCTCCACACTCAAAGGCTTTACAATCGCGCAGTCCACTACGTTAGTGAGAGGATTTTCCTGATATGCTGACAATCTGTGTTTGGACCCCATAATCTTGGCAAGCGAGCTAATAATTTTTGCGACTACTTCAGAGACCTCACACTCAGCCACTTCCTCCATGAATTGAATAGGAATGAAATCCCAAAGATGTCCAATAACATCACCTGGAGATACCCCCCCGTCGTGAGAGCCTGGTTGGATAATTGGGTCTCCTGGTGCTCCCTGATTAGAATTTGCTAGTACATGATTATTCGAGAGGATGAAAAATTCCTTCGAGTCTTCTTCTTTTCGAGTCACGATACATCCGAGAGTCCCAGCCGTGATATCAACATGTCCAATCGATACTCCTCCAGGCGCAGGTCTCCATTTCTTTGTCCTATCCAGGGCCGCAACGGCTTGACTTTGACTTGGAAGAGCCTTCAGGACTTTCGTCTCTTTGACATCAGTGGGAATTCCATTCAATTCCTTCGGCACCAAATCAGACTTGGAGAGTCTGTGAGGGAGTTCTTTCTTAGAAACAGAAATGATGAGGCTGATTATTGGAAGGGTCTCTTCTCCTCTTTGCTTAAATCCGACGCCGACGCCGAGGACGTTTTTCTTCTTCATCAATGCTGAGAAGTGTCGATTTTTGACTGCTTTGAGTCTTTCCATTTTCTCCTCCTACAGTAACAATTTCGGAAACATGGGATTCGCCTTCAGCATCCAATTCCACCAGGAATACCTTATCGGCGGCATCAATCATATCTTTCCGGTGTGAAATGCAAATGACTTGAAGGTTCAATCGTTCAGAAAGCTGCTTCAGCATCCAACTGCACTTCGCCTGAAGGTCTGGAGAAATAAATCCAAACGGCTCATCTAAAATCAAAACTCTCCTGCTCTTTGGGTTTTCCATAATCAGGAAAGTAACTCTGAGGGCCAGGGCAGCCACATCAACTGTTCCTCCTCCAGAGGCATCCCTTGGCTCCATCTCTTCACCACGTCTCTTGAAAAGCAATTTACATTCGGTTGTCCTTCTCTTGTCTCCCCTCGAACTAAATCTTGCGATAAATTCATAAGGGTCTTCAAAAACAGCTGCCTCAGCCATAGAGACAAGATCTGAAATCTTATACTCAAGTTTTTGTTGGGTCTTCTTAGCAACCTCTTGAATCACAAATTGGGCCTTGGCAATATTCTCTGATCTAATCTGAAGAGTGAGGAATTTCGATTTCTCTGCAACCCTCTTCTGCTCAATAAATCGATATAGTCCTCTCAATTCATTAACATTCTCTCTCAAATCCTGTAAATCAGACGAATGAAGAAAGACTCGGCTCATCTCTTATCCTCAGGAATAACCAAAACTCCACTCCACCATGGAATGACAATTACCCTACAACCTAGAAGCGGTTTATGAGTCTCGGCATCTGGAGGAACCTGGAATCTTGTATAATATGTGACATCATCCCGGTCAGTGAGTTCATCAAATTGAGGACCACCAAGATAAATCGTGTGGGGCTTCCAGTCATTATGATATGCTTCTACTATTTGAGCCTTCACATATTCCCAGATATCATCATAAAAGACTGTCATAGTCTCGATAGTCTTGACGGGCTTATAAACCCGGGCTTTGGTCTTCTGAAGAAGCCAGAGAGCAAATCTCTGATACCAGGGAGATTTCAACTCCAGGGAAACTCCTCCAATATCAAATCTCGAATCCTCCCATTCTTGACTTACTGTGGGAAGAGGAAATGGTTCTATGGTTCGATCTTTCATCCTTATTTCTCCACCTGAATAAATATCTTCAACAATTGTCTGCTGAACACTTCAGCCATCCGAAAGAATTCATGGCAATAACTGATACCAAGAATAATTCCGAGAACAGTAGGAAGGTCATCCCGGTCAAAATGTCCACTCGCCATGTGCTCTTGGATATGCTCCAGAAGCTCATCTTTCATATCCACTAGCTTCTTATCAATTTTGTAAGTGCTCATTATATATACCTCCATGCTGCAATCAGCGCATATCCCTTCTTCAAAGCCTTGCCAAACGTAGCCCGGGCAGGAAAAGTCAGATGGGTATGGATATGATGGACCTCATAATCAGTGCTAGAAATAGTATTAAGCAAAGTCTCCAGATCACCAATACTGCACTCAACTACCTTCCACTTCTTTTTCTTCTTTGGCTTCTCCTCTGATTGTTTCATCCTTCCAACTCCCTTAAATCATAACCCAACTCAATTGCGGCCTTGATGGCTTCCTCGAACTCCTCATGAAGAGCGTCTACACCTTCTTTCAATTGCTCTCCTAATGTAGCCATCTCCTCTCCCAATTCCTTCTCAATCTTCTGGGCTTGTCGAACAGATTTGACATTAAATTGACTCTCCATCTGAGCCCTTAATTGCCTCTCCTCTCCCTGGAGACCTGCATATTTGGTAGAGGCGGACTCAACAACATCAGCCATCTTAGTCAATTCCTCGATATCTTGATGCCTCATCCTCTCACTCACTTCATCCTCCTATCATTACACAAGAAATAGCGACAAGAACATAAAGGGTAAATATTATCCCTATGAACAAGAATATCTTCCTCAGACATCCCATTCCTACATCATCCTTCCAAGAGTGATTGCTCTCTTTGCGGCATACTCCGAGGCCATAAAAGGTTCCCAGAGTTTCGCCCATCCTCCATGCTTCCTTTCCATCTCTGTCCATAATTCCTGAGATGTGCTCATATTTAGAAAGCAATGGACGACTCTATCAAAAACATACTCAAGGTCACCAAATTCCATCTCCATAGCCATCACAGAGAAAGAATGAAACATTCCCTCGAAAATTGATTGATACTTCTCTGTCACCCAAATATTATCCGTCCATTTCCCTTCGTAGGTGTAGGAAATATCCCGCTCATCAAGAAAACTTATGACAGGTGAAGTAAAATGAGCCTGGAACCTGAGCAGAGAGTAAGATCCCTCCCAGAAAAAATGCCAGCGAGAATCTTCATGCAAAACCGATTTATACAAGTCTATAAAAGCTTCCTTTGCTCCAGGCGTGTCCCAATTGAAATCAGGAAGTCTATACTCATTCAATTCCTCATCCATTTCATCCCTCCATTACTTCGCTTATAATTGCCTTCACCTCATCCTCAACTTTATTCTCCCTCATGTAATCAATCAGATTCTGTCGAAACTCTAACTCGAGGGAGACATCATACTCCTCAGATAGTCCACTAATAAAAGTGTCCATCTTCACATCTCTTTCGATTGCTTGCTCAATCGCTTTCCGGCTCAAGATTACTTCTGGAGGAACATGAGGAATCCGAATAAACTCAACTTCCCGAGTCACAGTATCAAAAAGTGCTATGGTCGGTTTATGGTCGAAAGATTCCAGGGCCACAGTTCCTCTCATTACCCCCCCACAATTCACTAGCCATCTTTTGTCAATCTCATGATGGAAGAATTGATGGTTGTCTCCAGAGACTATCAGGTCGAATTTTGTCCTTTTCAGAAGTCTTTCAGCGCTCTCCCATTCCTTCTGCCCACTCCAGAGAACTTTACCTCCCAGCAATCTCCTATGGGTCACGAGAATATGAATCTGACTCTTTCCTCGATGGCCTTTTGGCGGGTCCTCAATCTTTGGGATATCCTCCTCCCAACTTGCTCCGTAAAGAAAGATTACGGGCTCATCTTTTGACATCGAGTAAAGCCATTCTGTAGGAGATAATGGACTCCCTCCGAGGATTTGAATCAATCCGGCAGAAGCGAATACCTGAAGAGCAGTCCTCTTTGCTGATGTTAAAGAATGATATTTAGTGTCATGTTGACCAAACACTGCAAAAATAGATACTCCAAAGTCTCTCAGCATCTGAAGGTAATACTGCTTCAGGAAATTAGGTTGCTCAGGACGATGGAAGAAATCTCCTGGCTGGAGAATTCCTACAACTCCATGACTCTGAGCCTGGGTGAGAATCCAATTCAGTTTTCCTGATTGATCCTCAAAAAAATTACCCACCCTAGCCCGAGGATTGCTCATCCTCAGATGAAGGTCTCCCATTAGCAAAAGTTTCGACACTTTTTTCACCTGTCCAAATCAGAAAGTTGTTCATGATTCCATCTTCCATCAAACTGAAGTAAGAAAATAGGCGAGCATCAGCCAATTCCTTGACCTTCATCTCTCTGGCTTTGTTCGCCCATCCACTTCCTCCGGCAAGATAGAATTTCATATTGCCTTCACCAATCTCTCAATTTCTTCCTTCCCCAGTTCAGAAAGACACAGAGGACAAGTACCAGCCTTTTCAATGAGATCTTTGAATCTCGCTCTTTTCTTCGCCCATTCATCTCCAGCGCTCACAAGATCCGCCTGGATATCCTCCAGATCTTCCCTCATTGTTATCAGGTCCAATCTCTTCCTCTGCAGGTCAAGGAGTTTGTTTGCAATACCCCGATACTTCTTTACCTCCTCTGATCTTCCCATTACCCCCTTCAAGACCCCTTTTAGATCTGAAATATCCTTCAATTTCCAGAGAAGACTATCCAGAGCATTCCTCCTGACCCTCAAATCAGCCAGTTTTGCGGCCAAATTTCGATTGTGAGAGACTTTATCCTCCAGTTTGGCCATTGGAGCCAAGGCGCGCAGTCTACGAGCCAAATCGATGTATTTTTGCAGGAAATCTTCCAGCCTTTCCTTCTGGACTTCTTTTTGCCTGATTTTCTCCCTCAATTGTTCCAGTTTTGAAACCCGATTATCCAGAGAAGGAACAAATTCAAGAGATGATTTCTGCGCCTCCAACTCATGCAATTTTTCCTCTGATATTTTCACCCGAACATCGTTATCCCTAGCAAGTTTATTTATTCTCTGGGTGACAATATCAATCTCATCCAGATTTACAATCCGATTAAATTCTTTGGCTACATCTCCAGGGCTGGAGAGAATGAGGAAATGCCTATCAAGTTGTTCCTGAATATTATAGTCCCTGATATTCAATGCTTCAGTTACATGGTCAGGAACAGCCGCTCCGTGAGCCTTCAATTCTTCTCCATCGACTAAATACTTACTTTTCCCCTTCTCCCTAATATGAGAAATTCGGTGCTCATCAAATTCAAGGGAGACTTCCACAATATCATCTTTTCCAGAATCCAAATTCTTGAATCCTTCTCCGGTGGGACGATTCCGAGCAAGCCAGATTAGTGCTCGAATGAGGGCTGTCTTTCCATGATCAGAGGTTCCCCTGATAACATTGAGGCCTGGATGAAACTCAATGGTGGTATCCTTATGACTTTGAAAATTCTTGACCTGAAATTTCTTCAGCATTTAATGCATTTCCTCCTTTGGTGGAGTCTCCTCCTTACTCGGACCTTTATGAAGATTCACAATCAATTGATAAATTGTCTCCGCAGCAGTAGCAAAAATCGTCTTTCCGGCTCCCTTTGGAATAGTAAAAAGTCCCTTCATCGCATTCACAGAAACCATCTTTGCAGTCTTGGCAGACATATCCTGAGCAAATGAAAATCCAGCGAGGAAAGCAGATTCAGCAACCATAGCCGTAGTGACATCCTCCTGCTCTACTGGAAGACGGATTCTCTTTGGATGATTCCAGTATTTCCTGAAAGCCTCGACAGGAGTCATGAATTTCACAACTACCTCCTTCTTCTCTTACCTCCTGAAGTCTCTAGTCCGAGATGTTCTCTCCTGCCAAACTCTGCTATCAAAAGAGCCTCGGCTCGTCCATCATGCTTCTTGAGAGTAATAGGAGCATCAGGAAATAATTGCCTTGCTTTATCCCTGGACTGTTGTTTTCTCTCTTTGGTATCTTTCGGTTTGGGCATGGGAGATTTTATCTTCTGCCATTTGGCTGCGGTGATTTCCTCCCTCGGAATTCTGAAGCAGGCGAATATCCCTTTCCAGATTCCATACCCCATTCCAAACTTCATCGTCGAGGCGATTCCTTGGCGCTGAGAGACTCCGGCCCATGCGGTCGGCTTCTCAAATGTAGCCATGATGACTCTATCTCCGTATTCTCGCATCAAATCACTACATCCATCTTCCGTATCTGGGCAATCATGAACAGCCACAAATGCTCCATTGACGTCCACAAAGCCTACAGCCCCTGTTTTTCCTGGATCAACCCCGGCGTATAAATCTCTTTTCATAAAAGAAACCTCTCTCCGTTTTTAATCATCCCCAGCCAATCACCTTCCCATAACTTGAAAGCAACATCCTCAAACTCGAGGGGAGCACCAAGACACCATCCATCATTCCTGATAAAGATGACATCAGCAGATTCAATTCCGTGACGCTCCCTGGCTCTCCTCTGATTTATTGCATGGCCCTCCTCATTGATGACGATTCGGTTCGGGCCCGTTTGCTCAACTACCTCACAAAACTTGTCAAATCCTGATTTTTCGACTGCTGTTGGCATTGATTTCCTCCTCAATTATCTGCCAAAGCTCGGGTCAATCATTTCCGTGATCTCGTTAAGTTTCTTCGCAGATACTTTGACTTCCAATGAATTCGCAAGGTCGGCAATAGACTCATGAGGATTTGTCAAAAATCCTTCATATGTCACTTTGATTGCTCCGTACCTTTCCTCGAGTGCTTTCTGAAGAATCCTTCTACTCTCAATCCAAGCAGTCCCTTGCTCAATTGAGTGTTTCTTTCCATTATGGGTAACGCTCTTTACATGAGTCTCGATATCCCGATAAACGGAGACTATTACAGGAGTCCTGCGATATAATCCGAGTGAGGGCATCCAGGCTGGAAGAGTCACGCAAAACCTCGGATCTTTCAGTCCAATCTTCCACTTCTGTCCATAGGTAGAAGATACAAACTCATCCAGTTCAGCATGATAAGAAAAACTTTCGATGAGATCAGAAGTGCTACTATATTCTCCAACATCATTCTCAGCCATGATTCTCCTGTTGAATTCAGGAAGAGCCTTGTGCTCCCAGAATCCCAGAGGATTGATTTCATTGGGAGCAATTAAGTCATCTTCCTCCCCAAAAAAGAACCCTATCTTTGACAAGATTCCTGCAACTAGAGAGGTTCCGTCTCGACCTACTCCAAGAACAATGACTGCCTTTTTCATCTTGATCTCCTTTTATTTTAGCACGCACATCGAGGAGGAAGGGCCGCAAACCATGCAACCCAGTCATCCTTTTCCGGCTCCTTTTCAAAAGAATGGACGAACACGTCGACGCCTCCGTTTTTGTCTCGGAGGGTCACTTTCTTCTTCTTCTCGACAGCTCTCCTGGTTATTACTCTCAAGCTGCAATGATTGCATTCTGTCATGCTGCTCATGCGCTCTCCTTACCTCCTCCTCATCCCATACTTCAGGGTAAAGAGGTTTCCCATAAATGGAGTTCATTGCTTTCTTATGTTGGTCACAGAATTCCATTACCTCACCCTTGGTTTTCTGTCAGGAGGCTTTTGTAATTTCTTCCATTCAGTCCTCACATAATTCGCCAATTCATCCTCAAGTCCTTTACCCTCGACAAATTTGATAAAATCAGGAAGAGACTGAATCTTCTTTCTTCCAGGCATTGAGTACCATTGACTCTTTGCTCCAAGAATCTCAGAATGTTCTCTCAGCCAATGAACATTGTCCCTAATATCATCAATCCCATAATCCCAGAGAAGAGAAAAAGTGCAGGCGCGATAGGGCTTGTCAACCTTATTCTTGTAAATGAAAGCCCAAATTCTCACCCCAAGAATCGGTCCTCCCTCCTTATCCTGAATCAGTCCTTTCTCCTCCAGATAAACTCTAACTGAATACCAATGTTTTGTCGCCTGGCCTCCAGAGGATTCATACTTCACAACTCTCTTCAATCCATACTCAAATATGTCACTAGCTTTTTGCCTTGCTTGATTGATGAGAACCACACACATTCTCTTTGTCGCAATAGCGGCATGAGCCTGACGAGAAGAAGCAGAAATCGCTGCCGCGCGGGCCTGGGCGGCTCTCTTTCCTTTTCCCTCAGTCTCCAGAGCACAAGGGAGAACTGTAATTGAGTCAGTTACATCGAGAGCTCTTTCATCTTCTCCCAACTCTCTAGCGGCTTTATTGATTCTGCCATAGACTTTCTTCCTTGCCCTTCCTGTTCCCGTGGTATGGACGCCCATCAAATCCTCTATACATTTGACATGGCCCGGCCCTCTATAATGAAATCTCTCATCCTCAGGATTAAGCCCAAAAATTCTAGCTCTGGAAAACTCGAATGCTCCCTCTAAATCTCTCATGCGAATTGCGTCAAATCCTTCTCTTTGTGCCGATCCGCAAAGTTCCCCAGCAAGATAAGTCTTTCCTGAGGACTCAGGTCCAAACAATTCCACGACTCGACTCTCTGGGATTCCTCCTCTCCCATTGCAATCTGCCATCCCTGAAATAGAAAGGTCAAGGATAGTAGAGCCAGTGGAAAGATATCCCTTGATGTCCGCCTCACTCCGGCATTCAACAATTATCGGCTCATTCATTACTTCGGAGTCTTTTATCTCCTCGGTAGTGTCTTGGACTTCTGGGCGGCGCCTCCTGGGCTTTGTCATCTCGTACCCACCTATCCTTTCTCCAGACATAAAGGATTTCTTCTGACATATTTGGGTTGAATCTGATTATGGCGGCTCTCTCGTCCCCTCCAACAGTCTCCAGAGCCATCTTCAGATTCGGCCAAGGGCCATGCAGCATTCCAAATTCGTGAGGGCCATGCTGGATTCCTATTCCGTACATCAATTCCCTCTCCCGATATTGGCGATGTTCCCCTCTGAGAGCTGCAGGGATATGCTCTTCAGGAAGATCGTTCATCCTTCACCTATTATAAATTGCGGAAGATTAGCCTTGCACATATTCTTTATCGTCTGCAAAGTATTCTCGAGCACTTCATTCCGCTCCACGACGATTGCGAATTGCTCCTCTAATTCTTTTTCGTGTTCAGACACTTTTTCTTCCTCCTTTTTTGGAAACTTGATTCCTACCAATTCTCCCACTCCTTTTGCATTCGATTGTGGGTCGTCATAACAAAAAGCCAAAGGAGAAGGAGGAGGATACCAATCACCACAAGAATGAAACATCTTCATCCTTCTCTCATACTCTTTGGCGCAATCATGAAAAGAAAGAGGGACTCTCGGGTCCTTTAATTTTATCCAATCACCACTCTCAAAATGAACGCCACACATCAGACATTTGTAGCAAAGAATGCAGCCATCATAACTGCCCATGCTCTCCTCCAAAAAAATAGGGATATCCCCTCACAATGAAGGCAGGGGCACCAGAACCTTATCATGAGGGGAATCCCTTCCCGCTAATCGGCTCTTCGCCGACGCGGAGCCCTCGGTTCTTCTTCCTTTTTTTCTTCCTTTGCTGGCCCTTCAAATTTCTCCTTGCATGCATTATATTCAACACATTCAGCAGGAAGACAATCTTTCGGATACTTACCAAAATCCTTCCCGAAGCAATCGTCATCAGCAGCACCAGGAGCTTCTGCGGCCGCGGCGGTGGCCTCTTCTGCGGCTGCCTGTTCTGGAGAAGATGCCTCTTCCTCTGAAGCAGGTGGAGGCTCTTCCTCTCTACCAGGCTCTTCCTCTCTACCAGGCTCTTCATCAGTGGGAAGAGGAGAAGATGGCAATCCACTAAAGTAAGCCTCCTTTATCTCATCATACGTCGGCCATAGAATCAAATCATTCGGGTCTTTGATTTGGTCATAAAACGAGACATCAAGAGGAGTAGATTGCCGGGACAATTTAATATTCTCCGGCATGGAATACTTCGCCTGAGGGTCATAATCCCAGAGTAAATCAAATCCCTCCTCAGGATCAGTCACTGGAAGAACCTCCCCAGTGATATCATCCTGAACAGCAGAGACAATTGCATCATCACATTTATACTCTGGAATGTCCGCTGCCATAACTCCTTTTTCTTCCTCATGCCTGTCAACTCCCTGAATAATGAGACGACATTTCGGCCAAAGTCCCTGGTCATTGATTTGCTTGGCCGTGACTCCCTGGTTCATTTGCGCTCTGATATCCTCGCAAATCGGGCAGGGCTTTTTCGATTGCTGAGCCAGGCAGACAAATGAATCCTCATTCGGCCCAATCCCTCGATGAACCATAAGATAGAAAACAAATGAAGCGACGTCTGAGTATGCCATCGCCCTGAATCGATTGGCGCCGCTCCCAGATCTGTGCTTATAGGTCTCAACCTCAGGTTTCAGATAATAGGCTCTCCTTGTCTTTGGAGCACCTCTCTTCACCGCATTCGGGTCAGGCTTTGGAATTTTTCTTCTCTCTTCCCTTGCCATAAAACTCCTCCTTTCTTTGTCCTCGATATCTATCTATTGTGCTCAAAACTGCCCAAGTAATCACTCTTGTGATGAGGAAAATAATGAAAATTCCTATCACGACAATTACAAAATATTTCAAAGCGGACAAAATATTGATCAACTCTCATCCCTCCGCCGTCTCGGAGACCGAGGGATACTTCCTGGGCTGGAAGCCGTATGGGTTGCTTGCTGCAAAATTCTCCTCTTTCTTGCGTCAGACGAATCACCCATATATCCCGCAATCTCCAATTCGATAAGTCCCTTCAGCATGCTGCGCCTCTGTTGGAATGATTCAACTGCCCCTTTAAGTACATTGACAAGATATCTCTGCTCAGCAATCTTTTTCACTGTCCTCGAAATCTTTGGATTATTATCAATCGCCGCGGTAAGAGCGCCCTCTGTTGTTTTGTAGATTTCCAATTTTTCCAGTTCTGCTGTGTTATTGATTGCAATATGCCTACGAATATGCACATCTAGTTTGGCCTTCTCCTCGATAAGTCCCCTCTGGAGAACGTCCAACTGAGCATTCTCAGATATCCACCGCTGATTCCATTCATCGAAAACAAGAGGTTGATTCTCTGCTGCCTCATCCAAATCAAATTTGGAGAAAGCCAGATCTTGTCGAAATTGCTCCCTGATTTTCTGAACTTGTTCATCTATCCTGCTCATGGAACTCCTCCTCATTCCTATTATAAGAATGTCCTCTCGTTTTTAATCAGTTACAGCGAGATACAAATCAAGAACCAATTCTGCTTCTCCCACTTCATGATTCACCGGACGAGCAAAGTTCTGAAGAAGGCCCGCAAAATTCGCAATCATCTCCGGCTTCTTTGCATTCAATAATCTGCTCTTGAAGTAGTTTGCTAGACCAATACGAATCTTCATGTAATCCCTATCTGGAAGATTGCGAAAGAGGGTCAGGATTTCCATCGCATCCCTTCCACCAATCAGAGAGTTTGCGAATTCAATGAATTCAGGTGCCTCCTCCATGACTCCCTCTTGAAGAAGAGCCCGGGCTTCGTCCAAATCTTTGTCCTTCATCTTCATTACTTTGCCAAATTGGATGAGAGATTTCCGTGGAATCCCGTCAGACCAATTGACAACTTCCTGAATTATTTCCTTCCTTGGTCTTGTGGATAATTCCTCCTTTTCACAGATATCATAAAGAAGTTCCTTAATCTCAAAATCAGGCAGGCGACTCACTGTAAACTCAACACATCTTCCTCCCTTCGATTCCTTCAAGGCAGGAAGCAACTTACCTGGCTCTGACGTGCAGAGAACAAAATATGTCTGAGGAGGTGATTCTTCTAGGGATTTCAATAATGCTCTCTGAGAGTGGAGGCTCAATCCATGAGCCTCATCAAAGATATACACTTTCGCCGGCCCATACATCGGTCGAAGTGCAGCAGTCGCTAACAATTCCCTCACATTATCAATTCCCGTATCAGCTCCAGCATCAATCTCAGTCAAATCCAACTCATCACATTTCACAGCATTCGCTATAATTCTCCCGAATGTCGTTTTTCCACATCCGGGCGGGCCGGCGAAAATGTATGCGTGAGGGCGAGATTCACTTTCCAACATGGATTGCAGAGACCTCTTGATTGGTCCATGCCCTTTAACATCATCCATATCTGGAGGACGATATTTAATATGCAACGGCTTACTCATTTCTCACCTCATTTCGACAAGTCTATGTAATTGACAATTGATATGAAAGAAACAACGCTCACCAGGAAGAGAATTCTTCGAGGATTCAAGCATCCATTGAACAATTTCCCTTGGATGAACCATCCAGTGCTCTCCATATCTCGCCGGAGAGAATGCTATTCTAAATTCTGAAATTGGGAATTTGGAGATAATACTCATTGCCTCCACATAATCCTCTTTCGAGGAAATAACAAACTTTATCCAATCATACCGAGGGAGCAAATCTCTCAAATTCATCTGCAAGATTTCTTCATTAACCTCCACCCCAGAGGAGGAAAGTTTGATGTCCATCACATATCTGATTTTCGGAGAAAGAGGAAATACCCCCCGCCTCGGTAGGAGACGATGAAGACCATTGGTCTCAATTGTAGTGTCATAAGGATTCAAAATCAGAAAATCCCTGAGCGCCCCTCTTTGCTCAAATGGCTCTCCTCCAGTTATGGTAATCTTTCCCACTCCGAGACTCTTCACCCAATCAAAAATCTCACTTGGACTAGACTCTTCTCCCTTCTCAAAATCTTGGGCGTATTCAGTATCACAATAGGAGCATCCTGCCGAGCATCCCTGGAATCTGACGAATGCTGAGGGTTGTCCCTGCCCATCAAATCCATTTACTTCTCCATCGATAGAGAGAAAGACTTCATTAATCCTCATAGTAAGCCGCCTTTGCTCCAGGGGTCTCCCAGAATTCCACGCGAGAGACAGGAAATCCTTTATCCTCAAGGGCATGAAAAATTGTGTTCGCCACCACTTCTGCTGTAGGATTTATTCCTTTCGGATTGCGTCCATCTGTGAGATCAGAAAAGACAAACTTTTCTCCTTTGCCCAAATGAGGAATAATAGGATCATCCTGATTCACCAAAAGACGATGGTCGAACATATTCAAAATGTTCTCCATTGCTGCTTTGATGTCTTTGAAATCCACAACCATCCACTCCGCATTCAACTCCTCACTTCTGACAACGACAATAATTTTAGCCCGATGACCGTGAATCCTCGCGCAGTCTCCATCATAGCCAAGCAAACGGTGAGCGTAATCGATTTCAAATTCCTTGCTTACCTCATACATTTTCATGATTGCCTCCTTTAATTTAGGCTAACTTTTTCCAGGTTATACCAATCAGGACCAGTTTTTGCTGTGATTCCGACTGGTGGATTCTTCGTCCATTTCCAGGGAAGATTGAGAAAAGTTTCATGGATAATCTCAAATACCTTTTCTCTCTCCTCTTTCGG
>Ga0114922_10003512_pt1 | contig 14590 bp, 11 predicted proteins | sample AartaG_FD_100975 | JGI IMG/M metagenome (GOLD analysis project Ga0114922, IMG submission 100975) | Deep subsurface microbial communities from Aarhus Bay to uncover new lineages of life (NeLLi) - Aarhus_00045 metaG | ecosystem: Environmental > Aquatic > Marine > Oceanic > Sediment | place...
CTTGCCACCAACACCTGCTACCTGTTCAGCGACGGACGTTTCTTCGGCTGGGAGGGTGTGTATCACGGCAATGGCACATGTACGCACGTCTGGGGATATGTGCAAGCGCCGGGCCGGCTGTTCCCCGAAATCGAACGCCAGCTCAGGGAGATGGTCGACTATAAACCCGGCATCGGCTTTGTGCCCGAAACCGGTTTGATCGCCTACCGCGCCGGATACAGGTTCATCGATGCGGTGGATGGGCAGTCCGGCGTCATTCTGAGGACGTACCTGGTGCATCAAATGCAGAGCAATGATGCGTTCCTCCGCAGGGTGTATCCTTCTATGAAGAAGGCTATGGACTATCTGACAAACACCTACGATGCCGACCATGACGGTATTCTTACCGGCGGCCAGCATAATACGCTCGACGCCAAATGGTACGGCAAAATAACCTGGCTCTCGCTGCACTACACTGCAGCCCTGCGCGCCGCCGCGGCTATGGCCGAGGAGATGGGCGATCCCGATTATGCCAAGAACTGTCGTATGTTGGCTGATCGCGGATGTAAGTACATCGAGGGGAGACTGTTCAACGGTGAGTACTTCTTCCACGAAGCGGACCTGGAACACCCCAAGTCACCGGGAGTGTTCAACGGTCTGGAATACAGCCAGTTGCTCGGTCAGAGCTGGGCATACCAGGTTGGTCTGGGCAGAATCCTTGATCCGGAGAAAGTGACCACGCACCTCAAGTCGTTGTGGAAATACAACTTCACTACCGATGTTGGCCCATTCCGCGAGAAATACAAGAACGGTCGGTGGTATGCCATGCCGGGCGAAGGTGGGATTATCGCATGTACTTTTCCTCGCGGCGGCGATGAGGTACTGATGCAAGGCAATCGGCATTTCGCCGGTTATCTCAATGAGTGCCAGCCGGGCTACGAATGGGCGGCCACATCACTGATGATGTGGCATGACATGCCCTACCACGCCCTGGCTCATACGCGCACTATGCACGAGCGTTACCATGGCTCCAGGCGTAATCCCTGGAACGAGGTCGAGTGGGGCAGCCATTACTCCCGCTCTATGGCAAGCTACGGCGTGTTCACCTCGGCCTGTGGTTTTGAATATAACGGACCCCGCGGCTACATCGCTTTCTCCCCGCGGATCAAGCCTGAGAATTTCAAGGCCGCTTTTACATCCGCCGACGGTTGGGGTTCTTTCACACAGATGCGTAATGATAACACGCAAACCGAAACACTCGCAGTAAAGTACGGAAAGTTACGACTGAAAACTTTGGCGTTTGACCTGCCGGCCGGCGCAAAAGCAAAACAAATACATGTTACCACCGCAGGAAAAACACTTGACAATAATCACCAGATGCGACAAAATCGGCTCACGGTCACGCTTGCCGAAACGGTAACGATTCCGACGGGCCAGAACCTGTCCGTGCAGATTCAGCTTGTAAAAACTGACTAATTCACGAGACAGGATGTACGGACAGGAGAAATATCACCGTGGAAAATAGTGCCATCATGCATGGTTTTACAAATTCGTATCGTCATGTTTACCCTGTTCCGGTCAGTCACTCCGCGAAACAACTCGGGGTCACGTTGATTTGAGTTGTTTTAATCAGATTGGTTTATGCCGGATGCCGTTGTGATACAGAAATAGTAGCATTCATGAAAGGAGAAGCTATGAACAAAAATTTTGTCAGCCGAAGGCAGTTTTTGGCTGCCGTTGGAGCCGGCGCAATGTCCCTGGCTATTCCAGGATGCGCACATAGTCAAGGCAATCTTCCCAGCAATAAGACTACCAAGCGACCTAACATTGTTTTTATCCTGATAGATGATATGGGCTGGATGGATATCGGCGTCAATGGCAGCCGTTTCTATGAGACACCAAATGTAGACAAGCTCGCCAGCGAGGGCATGCGTTTTACACAAGCCTATGCGGCCTCACCGATCTGCTCTCCCACGCGGGCCTCAATCCTGACCGGAAAAAATCCTGCTCGTATCAACCTGACCCAGTGGATTGGCGGACCCGGCAATCCGGATTATGTGCGAAACCTGCCCCTGGAAGAAGTCCTTATGCCTGAGGTGCTCAAGCCCGCCGGCTACACCAATGGTTTCTTCGGCAAGTGGCACTTAAATAACAGGGCCGGTGAAGTAAAATACTGGCCCCAGGAACAGGGTTTTGATACTAACGTCGCAGGACACTGGCGGGGTGGATTATACATTCCCAATCAATTTTTCTCTCCCTGGGACATTCCAAATATTGAAAACGGCCCAGACGGCGAATATATGACCGACCGGCTCGCCCAGGAAGCTGCGAACTTCATAGAGGATAATAAGGACAATCCGTTTCTTGTTTACTTGTCTTTTTATACAGTCCATGCACCTTTCAACGCACCGGAAGATAGAGTAGTAAAGTATGAGCAGAAAAAGACCAAACTGGGACTTACGGATGAGGAGCGTTTTGGCCAGGAGAATGCCGCCGGAAAGACCTTTAAGTACAGAAAGGCTCAGGATCATCCAACTTATGCCGCCATGGTAGAGTCTATGGATATGGCCGTAGGAACTGTGCTTGATCAAGTAAAGAAGATCGGGCTGGAAGATAACACGATTGTGTTTTTCTTTTCCGACAATGGAGGATTATCTACTTCCGAGGGGACGCCTACCGCTAATACTCCTCTGAGGGCAGGCAAGGGATGGCTGTATGAAGGAGGTATCCGGGAGCCGGCTATTATCAAATGGCCGGGACAAGTGAAACCGGGAACTGTATCCGACGCCGTCATCACGAGTATGGATTTTTACCCGACCATCCTGGAAATGGTCGGCCTGCCGCTTAGGCCGGACTTGCACGTGGACGGCAAGAGTCTGGTTCCCCTGCTGCGACAACAGGTTAATCAGGTTCATGCAGCGGCATATTTCCACTATCCCCACAGATCCAATCAGAGAGGCACGCCATGTGGAGCCATACGAGTAGGCGACTATAAACTAATCAATTTCTTTACCGATAACAAGCTTGAGCTATACAACCTCAAAGATGATATCGGTGAAACCAAGAACCTGGCTGATACAATGCCGGAGTTACGGGACTCCCTGCTGGGAATGCTTCATGGTTGGTGGGATGAGGTGGACGCCAAGTTCCCGAAAGGATATACCAGGATACCGAATATCCCGGTCAAAAAAGTGCCGCCCCTTCCCCACTCTGCCACATCATCCGGCGGATAGAGGGTGCCCGTTATTGAAAAGAAAAACTTGACGGACTTGAAAAAGCCAGGGAATTATATTTCAAATCGCTGCTCCCTACGGATGAAAATAAACAGCGACTTAAGGAAATATTGGCAACACTCCCGACTTGAAGTCTTTTTGGCCTGATTGATAAAAGGGATTTTGGCTTCGTGCCAAAAGCTTTCAATCTGCACCAAACATTACAACTGGATATTTTCCCAGTCGTCCTCAAGCAAATCGAAGAAGTGAATTGTTGACTGTTCGGATTGGTGTTTTCCCATAAGAATCTGACACCCCTTCGCCCCCATCAGATTTGCCGCAACCGCAGCGGTAAAAGGTGGCGTTCCGAGCTCTTTTTCTAACCCTTCATGCTGGCCCTGGTAATGTTTCTCCAGCATTTCGCTGCCGGGCCAAACTACGCCCACTTCACCATACCATCCGGCAATAGCACCGTGGACCAATGGGCAATTCAATGCCGAGCATTTTTGTGCGAGAACCAGCCTGTCGTCAATATTATCCAGGCAGTCAAACACCAGATCAGCCTTCTCCCAGACTTCATCCGGCAGCTCATTAAGACGGCAGCAAAAACCGGTAAACTCTACGGCTTTATTAATCTTCTCAAGACGCTCCTTCGCTTCGTAAGTCTTCTCCTTTCCGAGGTTAGCCTCGTTTGACAACAACTGCCTGTTCAGGTTGGTTTCGTCGAAAACGTCAGGTTCTGCTGCAATAATTTCGCCAACACCCACACGGCCAAGTTGCTCAACTAATTGTCCGCCCAGGCCGCCGAGGCCCACTAAAACCACCGTGCTTTCAAGAAGCTTCAATTGCCCCGCATAAGAAAAAGTACCCAGATTGCGTAGATAACGCCGAGGAGCAAAACCCTTCTTAATAGCGAACCATTCGACTTTCCTTAGGCAGATGCCGGTCTCAGCGGAAATTCTTTCCGCCCGCCGTTTGGTAATCTCTGAAGCTTCACGTCCGGCGAAATACGGCTCCAAAAGTCTTTCTTCGGCCGGGCTAATCATACCTATACCTGATTTAACAAGTATTAACCTCCACCTATGGCAGGAGGGAATATATAGAGCAAATCCCCATCAAACAGTACCTTATCAAGGTATTCCTGCTTGCCATTAACGGTAATGATCCGAACGAGCTTAAGGGGCAACCCAAGCATTTCTGCCAATCCGCAAACAGTGGTGCCATCTTCAACGTCCACCCTGCCGTCCGGGTAATTCTTCAGATATTTGGCAAACATGCTCATGAGTTTTACGTTGACAACCATCATATACACCTCTTCTCGCTGTTTTCACTACGCCAAATTCAGCTGTTTCATCGTTTCCTTTGTCGGCGCCCCGTTCTCATCCCAGCCTCGCAAATCATAATAGTCTTCCATCAAGCCTTCAAATGGAATCCTCTTGCCGGCGCGGAAACCTTCCTTAGCTGACTGGAACATCTTCTTGGGAAGGATATCCGCGGCTTTATTATAACCATCCCGAATATTGTTAAGCCTCTGCACTGTGAAACCTCGCAGACCGGCAAGCATCAAGTCATCGACAGAATAACCCCATCCGGTAACTGCGTTGAACATCTCAGCAACATCAGTCATGGACCAGTCACCGCCGTCGACCATAAACATGCACAGTACCAGCGAATTGATCAACACTCCAAGGTCCTGGCACTTTATGGCCAACCTGCTCTGATTGTCCCTTTCAAAGAACTTCACAGTCCCCTCTTTTATGCCAACTTCAGGAATGAAAAAGCCACCCATCTCGACGTCCTCGCAAGGACCACGGAAATGACATGCACCCCGTGTTCCCGTAGCATAGGTAGGCGCGAGGGAGATGCAGGCCCGTGGATCGTGCGAAGGAAAATCCAGACCTTTGCAATGCACCACTTCAGCCACAGAGTCTGGATGAATATTCTTAGCCGCCTGTAATGTGCCTTCAGCAAAGATCGCACCAAAACCTTCCCGACGTCCAATCTGTTCGACCAACGTAAATAATGCCCTCGAATCGCCCCATCTCAGCTCCAATCCATCCGTATCGTTAGTTGTAATCCATCCTTTTTCAAAGCACTCCATAGCAAAGCCAACCATCGCCCCGGCACTGATAGTATCCAGCCCCAGTCGGTTGGCAATATCATTGCCAATAGCAACAACCTTGGGATCGTCGATCAGCAAATTTGTACCCATCAGTCCGAGAGTCTCATACTCCGGTCCTATCCCTTCATACTTGTATTCTTCAGGCTCGGTAATCTTAATCTTACGATGGCATCCAATCGGGCAATATTTACAAGGTAAAGGCTTGGCATTTAGAGCTTGTGTATAATTTGGGCCACCAAGTTTTTTGGCACCCTCAGGCCAAACGTCCTGCTCCCAGTATTTAATCGGCATATCGCCTAACCCTTCGGCGGTCTCACAAATCCCCGGCGTTCCATGTAACCTGAACTCATTTTCTACGACCGCTTTATTTATCAGTTTCTGATACTTTTTGATCAGTTCATGTGTGGCTTGTGGGTCATGCACCTCAACCTTCCTGGTTCCACGCACGGCCACAGCTTTGACATTTTTGGCCCCCATGATCGCCCCCAGGCCACAGCGCCCGGCAAAACTGTGTTTATCCACGGCGATACACGCAATCGCCACCTTCCGCTCCCCAGCGGGACCGATAGCTGCAACACTTAGTCCCTTATCACCCGTCTGTTCGTGAATTGCATCAGTCGTTTCAAAGGTATCCCTGCCCCACAGGTCGGAGGCATCTTTGATCCGGACATCATCATCCACAATCTGTATGTAAACAGGATTTTCAGATACTCCTTCCAGAACAAGTACATCATATCCCGCATCCTTCAATGACGGCCCCCATGCTGCACCGGCTGCGGTATCCGCGAATGTCCCGCTAAGCGGAGATATACCAACGATGCTGAACTTGGCCCCACCTGGTACTGCAGGTCCTTGTAGTGGGCCCGTCGCAAAGATAAGAAGGTTCTGGAGCCCATACGGTTCTATTTTCTCGTGCAGCTCTCTCCGCAGAATCTCAGCGCCCAAGCCGGCACCACCAATAAAATCTTTAAGATCCTTTTCGGCTATTGACTCCACTGTCGATTTGTGGCTGGTCAAGTCCACCCTCAGCATCTTCTGCCAATATCCGTTTTTCATTGCTTGTTCTCCGTATAAATCATTATGTTCTAATCTGCATCTCTTGGCCGCCTGGGGCCGGGTGGCAAGTTTTCATTTAAATATCCTGTAAGTAATTCGTAGAGGTGGCGTGTTGTATTTTCGCCCTCTTTTATCGCGTGAGTACGGTTCGGATACGACATCATTGAAAAATGCTTGTTGTGCTTAATCAGCTCATTAATAAGGGCTTCGCAACTCTGATAGTGACAGTTATCATCACCGGTGCCATGGATGATAAGAAGATTTCCCTTGAGCTGGTGCGCATATGTTATGGGCGAACCGTTCTTATAGCCCTGCTCGTTGTCATCCGGCAGGCCCATGTATCGCTCCTGGTAAATTGTGTCGTAAAATCGCTGGTTGCTTATAAACGCAATTGCCATAGCAGTATGATAAAGGTCAGGATACCTGAATATGGCATTGAGACTCATAGAACCACCACCGCTCCAGCCCCATATACCTATTCTGGCGGGATCGATATAAGACCGGCTTTTAATGATAGCTCGTGTTGCAGCAGCCTGGTCGGCAGAGGCAAGAATGCCAATCTGGCGGTAGATGCACTTACGCCAAGCACGGCCCCGGGGCGCCGGAGTGCCTCGGTTGTCCACGCTCATTACCACATATCCCTGCTGGGTAAGCATGAGATGCCACAGGTATCTTTTCTCTGACCACCTGTCCACGACCGTTTGACCGGCAGGCTCACCATAGACATAGAAAAATAATGGATATTGCTTTGTCGGCTCAAAATCAGGCGGTTTCATACACCAGCCGTCCAGAAGTACACCGTCACCAATATCGATGCGGGAAAATTCAGTCGGGTACCTCTTAAGCTTGCTCAGTTTAGCCCGCAGCTCAGAGTTCTCGACCAGTGTCCTTACGGTCTTATGCTCTGGTAAACGGACCAGCTCAATTATCGGTGGGGTATCGAAAGACGAGTAGGTGTGAAAGGCCCATTTTGAGTCCGATGATATCTGGTATTTATGGGTGCCCCTCTGGTTTATTGGAGTTAATCGCTCGACTTTTCCACTGCCGTCCAGAGTAGAACGATATAGATAGCGCTGAGTTGGATTATCAGGCGAAGCGATATAGTACACCCAGCCTCTTTTTTCGTCTATGCTCTGAACACTTATGACATCGAATTGGCCCGGAGTCAGGAGAGTTGGCGTCTGGCCGGAACGTGAAACCAGATACAGATGCCGCCAGCCGTCACGCTCGCTTACCCAGGTAAAGCTGCTGCCGTCATCCAGCCATTTCAGGTCGTCGCTAACGTCAACCCATGCTTCGTCTTGTTCAATTAGAACTGTTCTGATGGAGCCTGTGTGAATATCGCCAAACCATCCGGTACGAACTTTGCCAAGCATGACCTTATTAGTGTTCTGCAAACGATTGAGCTGCTGAAGAACCACCTCTTTCGAGCTGGCAGCCCATTGCATCTTTGGAATGTAGTTATTGCGAGGGTCGCCGGGAACTTTGAACCATTGGGATTTGCCTCCAAGGCTGCTCACCACGCCAACACGACACGCCGAGTTCATTTGACCGACTTTAGGGTATTTGAACGTTGTTAGTTGAGGATAAAGAGAGTCCGTATTGTTGATCAGGGAAAATTCTTTCACCCCCGAAGTATCGAACTGCCAATAGGCAATTAATTTGCTGTCAGGACTCCAGCGAAAACCGTTCCGCAGACCGAACTCTTCCTCATAAACCCAATCGGATGTGCCGTTAATAATGGTGGTTGAGCCATCCTTTGTCAATTGTTTGACGCGAAAGTTCTTAAGATACTGGACATACAGGTTTCTTTCACAAACATACGCGACATAACAGCCATCCGGTGAAAACTTCGCGAACATAAGTGTTGAAGGCTTGGCATCTCCACCGAGCTTGTGCAATTCCCGACTTGTCAGATCGAGTACCCAGTAGTCACCGCGCGTATTTTGCCGCCAGACACGCTTTGTATTCGTGAATATAAGAAGCTTTTTCCCGTCCGCTGACCAGGAGTAATCATCAATATCCAGCGGCTTGGATTGCCCCGAAGGTATAAGGTGATCCGCTGATACCAATACTTCGCGAGTTTCACTCTCGGGGTCATATCGAACAATATCCTCCCCGCCTTCCTGGGACTTTGAATCTTCCAACGTTGTATATCCTGTGCCGTCTTTTAGCCAGCGTACAGGCCCAAATTTCTCGGTCTTAAACTCATCGGAACTGAAAATCCTCTCTAAGGTAAGAAGGGAAGAGTCCGATGCCTTTCCGCTTTCACGAGGCGACGTAGCCGTTTCGGCGGAGTCGACTTCCGCCCAAATAGGCTCAGCCAGCACCACAAGCAAGATAGTGATGATATAAGATTCAATTAAAAGACTTTTGATTACTGCCTGCACCCCCTTGCTTTCTTGCGAAAGCAAGAACGCCGGTTTCGCAGGCGCAGATGCTTTGTGTTTAAAATAGACCATCTTTTTTTCTCGTATTAGTTCTTCGGCTTTTTATAATTCTAACAGGACTTTTACGAAACTTTGATTTTAACATAAACTACTGCACACTCTTAGACATTTCCATCCATTCAGCAGGATTTTGTACTAATCTTTACTGTCCCGTCCGGTTCAATAGTAAGATGATCATCTTCTCTGATGGAGTAAAAGTCTTTTTCTGCCAGGACCACGATGGGCACAGCTTGATGGTACAATTCATCTGAGACTATACTACCGAGTGCTAAAATTGGATCCACCTTAAGGTTAATGATAGCTGCAGGAGCGACACCAGCCTTGATGCTTTCCATAAATGTAGCGCTGGATGTGCTGGAGCCCCTGCCCTGTGGGAAGACGAACACTCGGCCGGTAACAACCGCTCCTGAACGCTCATGACGTCGATCAATAATTTCACCGGTATGCGGACATAAACCTCCCCAGAAACTCAGTGGCTCTCTGGAAATGAGGGCTGCGCCTTCGGCTGAGCCTGGAACTACTGGTCTTCCAGTCAGCAACCTTTCCATAATTCCTCCTTTCGACATACATGTCCATTGACGGCGGAATCAACACACTCTGCCATGCTCCCAAATGCAACCTGAGTGCCCAGCTCGCCCGGTGCATAGTATGCACACTTTCCTGAATCGGTCATAATTACCTTCGTATTACCAGAAGCGATCGGGGTGTGAAAAATACAGGTGTCCAGGGTGATCTCTATCCCGAAGTCAGTTAGCACATCAAGAAAATCACTTCTTTGCAGCAGGGCATAAGATGTTTGGGAGGAAATAACAACAAACCTGACGTCAGGATGAATTGTTTGACCTCTTTCGGTTTGGGTTCGTATAAACCCGGCCAGCTCACGAAACTCGTCAAAGGAAAAATGTGGACAGCCCAATACGACCAAATCGAGATTGGCTCCTTCCTGGGCCGTGGACAAGTCGGACCTGGCTTTCTGCAAATCAGAAAGATGAATATCGATAACCCGTTCCGGCTCAGTGCCTTGGAAAGCTTCCCGCAAGGTGTTTGCTTCCGGTGTTATGCCGACGGCATGGAAAAGAGCCACCGCACCTGAAGATGCTGCGGCGGCACAAAAAGCCTTCAGTTGGTCGCTTGAAGCCTCGATGGGAAGTCCTTCAATGACTGGAATTTTATCCTCAGTTAGAGAGCCTATAAGATGGCCCAATGTTGCGAAAGAAGCATTGCTTTTCATCATGGCAGGGTCGATATCCACCATCCGCAACAAAATTTGTCCTTTGCGGTTCTGTTTTAGATGTAGGCCGCACTTAGGAACCCTGCCCGTTATGGCGGCACATATATCAATAAAATCTCCGTATCTGTTGGTCCTGGCACCGAGGACCGAATTGGCGTAGCAGATAGCGTTGGATTCGCCCCAGGCAACTTGCTGGCCGAACCTCGGAGTTAAATAACTTTGATAAGGTGCACAAGTCCAGGTGGGGATACATCCCATATCTGTATAGGCCTTTGCCTGTCTGATAGCTTTGGCGGCAAAATCCTCATCTACTCCAAATTTTCTCCAGTTCTGAAGATCGAGCGGTCCCATGTTCAAGGTGGTAGGGACGGATACTTTTGCTTCTTTTGCCGCCAGAGTCTCAGCAAATTCCAGACCTGTTTCACTAAGCAGGCCGCATCCGTCTATATGAGCCTGGCTGACATCCATCATCTCCGGCGCATCTTCAACTTCAGCCATTCTTACCATAATGCGCATAGCCATCTGGGCTGCAGGTCCCTTTTGGCCCTGTAGCATTTGCTCATCTTTTTCACGGAGCTTAACCGACATTAAATCTCCTGTTCACCAAGTTAAAAAAAAATACCGTCAGCACGCCTCGTTAGGGAACGAAGTTCTCTAACGGGATTCACTTAATCCGATTGGCCCTAAATTATGCGAGCAGACTATCTAAAATCTCATTAAGCTCTTGCCTGGCTTGCTTGGTCGGCGGCTGTAACGGCAAACGGGGAATACCAACCGGCCTGCCCAGAATATCCATCCCTGCCTTGGTTAATTGGACATACTGGCCGGTTGATTCAAACATAGTGAGCAGCGGCAGAAATCTGAAATATAGCTTTTTGGCTTTGTCCATGTCTTTTTGTATGGCCGCCAGCTCGAACAAATCTACACAAAGCTGGGGGAGCATATTGGCTGCCGGTGCGATCCAACCTGTTACTCCCATCGCAAACATTTCCATGGCAAGGGTATCACAACCACAGAATATGTTTATTTTGTCACCACATAATCGCATTATCTGGGCCACTCGTGTCATATCGCCGGAGCTCTCTTTAATGTACGAAATCTCGTCAAACTCTGCCAGGCGAGCAACCAGAGATGGTTGCATATCAACACCTGATGTACCCGGGTTATTGTATATAACGATAGGGATGTCTATGTTCTCCGACAGGGCTTTATAATGAGAGAATATCTCTTTATCATTTGGATGACAGTAGTACGGGGGCACAACCATAACGCCATCAGCCCCTGCATTCTGCGCAATCTGTGAATATTCTATGGTTTTGCTGGTAGAAACCGAGGCGGTACCCACAACGACTGGAACTTTCCCTTTTACTTCGTCAATGGTGATCTCTGCTACGCTCAAACGTTCTTCTTCGGTTAGAGCAGTGAATTCGCCCGTGCTTCCGGTGGGAATAATACCATGCACTTTTCCTTCATCCAGAAGAAATCTGAGGTGTTTCCTGAGCGCCATCTCATCTATCTTATCATCCTGGGTAAAGGGCGTGCAAAGTACGGCATATACCCCTTGAAATTTCTTTTCCATAATAAATTCTCCAAAAATAAGTTCTCAAAAAATCAAGTTGATGGATTATAAGTATTTCTATCAGTTCTGTCTATATGTATTCTATATGTATTCCGCCCACGCTCAACGTAAAAAAACAAAAAAAACAACCACATACGACGACTTGACAATGGTCGTTCCATATCCCAGTGGTGGTGAAGGCTGACTGTTAGCGATAAATCTCCATAAAACGAGTTGCAATTGGGCCACTCCGTTTATCTGGGACAATAAGCGTTTCTCAGGTACTATATCCGGGTGATGTTGAGAAAATACAGGGAATGGAAAGGGCGTAAAAAGCTCCCTTTGTTGTTAAAAGGAAATTTCAGAATACCTGCTGCGCTCCGCCACCAGAGCTGCTGATTGCCAAATTGCTTTGGACTTTTCTTTTTTTCAAAGGGTGCTGCACAAGCTCTGGCACTAAAAATACGCACAGTCCCGTCACTGTCTTCCTGCTTCATTCTTTGTTCCTCCGCTCTCAACTAATTTCACCCTTTTCTGATTTGTCAGACTGTCACCGGGATATTGTTGTTTTGGTCTTGGCGAGGCAGTAAACATTTTTACGGCTACTATCGCTAAGAAAATTGCGAATACCTTCCGCAGCACATGGCTCGGCAGCCGACCAGCCAGTTCCGTCCCAACCAAGACACCAGCCAAAGCACCTAATACAATCAACGCGATAATAGCCGCATTCATCTCAATTTCAGGATTCTTCCAGTACCGCAGCGCCCCAACCAGCGCCATAGGTACCATTACCGCCAAGGCTGTTCCCTGGGCTGACTTCTGCTCAAAACTCCAAACAAGGACAAGCGTGGGTACAAGTACGGTCCCGCTACCCAGTCCCAGAGTGCCGCTAATGACACCCGCACAGATACCCAACACGATAAAAATCCACCACGGATTGGACAATTGGCCTATCATAATTAATCTCCAAAATGTTTCACACGCTGCTTAATTGGTGAGTGGTTAATTGACTACTCACCACAAATCAACCACCTACTTAGCTACAAAAGGTGATAGTTTGCGGAGGTGGTTTACGATTTGTGGCATTTTTTCGATTGTGTAATCGACTTGCTCTTCGGTGTTGTATCTGCTTAAGCTGAACCGAATTGAGCCGTGAGCGGCGGTGAATGGTACGCCCATAGCCCGCAACACATGGCTGGGCTCCAGTGAGCCGGAAGTGCAGGCTGAGCCGCTGCTGGCACAGATGCCATATTTATCTAACATAAGTAGAATCGCTTCGCCCTCGATATACTCAAAGCTGATATTAGCCGTATTGGGTAGGCGATTTTCTTTATCGCCGTTCAGCCGAGAGTCAGGGCACTTTTCTAATATTGTGTTTTCAAGTTTATCACGTAGGTATTTGACCTTGCTGTTCTCCTGCTCGATATTCTTAGCTGCCAATTCGCATGCTTTACCAAGGCCGATGATTCCCGGGACATTTTCCGTGCCGGCCCTGCGCCCTGCTTCCTGATGACCGCCTAACATAAATGACGACAGCCGAGTCCCCTTACGGACATACAAAATGCCTATGCCTTTCGGGGCGTGCAGCTTATGCCCGGAGAGACTAAGCAAATCGATATTGCTTTCCGAGAGGTTCAGCGGTATCTTACCAATCACCTGCACCGCATCGGTGTGAAAAATCACCCCCCTATCGGTAACTAATTCGGCGATTTTATCAATCGGGAACATTACGCCGGTCTCATTGTTTGCATACATTATCGTAACCAAAGCGGTATCATCATCGATTTGCTCTTCCAGTTCCGCAAGGTCAAGCTGACCCTGTTTGTCCACCGGCAGTTCTACAACGGTATAGCCGTGATTTTCAAGCTCGCGGCAAACCGTCAGCACAGCAGGATGCTCAACCCTGGTAGTTATAATTTTGCGTCTGTGCGGCAGCGCAGCCAGGGTGCCTTTGATAGCGGCGTTGTCACTTTCGGTACCGCCGCTTGTAAATATAACCTCGCTCGGCTCACAACCAAGCAACTCTGCCACCTGCTCGCGCGCCTGACGGATTCTGCGTCCCATCTGTCCGCCAAACGTGTGCATACTTGAAGGATTGCCATAAAGCTCACAAAACAACGGCCTCATTTCTTCGAGCACCTGCTCAGCTACTTTTGTCGTGGCGTTGTTGTCAAAATATATGGTTCTCATTGGTTATTCCTTGTGATTGTGGGGCTGTTGTGCAGATTCTTTGTCTTCTTCAACAAGAAGCTGCTCGGAGACAAATTCCCTTAGTTTGGCTTCGACGACATCCTTCATCGTAAAATCGGCCAGTCTGCACTGTGCGCACATTCCCCTGAATGCGACGACAACCTTATTTCCTTCAACATCTATTAGCTCGATATTTCCTCCGTGCGCCCGCAGGGCCGGCCTGATTTGCTCATTGATTGTCTGCTGGATTAACTGAATCTTTTGAATATTGGTAAGTTTGCCTGCTCGCCGAGCAACTGTTACAGGGGCCTGTTTGATTTCATCCGGCTGTAACTTTTCTATCATTTTTTCAATTTCGCTCTGGCACCCTCCGCAGCCGCCGCCCGCCTTGCAGTAATTCGTAACCTCTTCGACCGTTGTCAGATTGTTTTCACGTATTACTCTTTCGATTTCCTTATCGGTTACGCCGAAACAGGTGCAGATAACATTACCTTCGAGCTCATGTTTTTTCTTTCCGCCGCTTTTGTAGTTTTCGATTGCCGCCTCAAGTGCTTCTCTGCCCATAACCGAGCAGTGCATCTTTTGTTCGGGCAGACCACCCAGATATTCGGCGATATCTTTGTTGGTCACTTTCGTAGCCTCGTCCAGAGTCAGGCCTTTTATCATTTCGGTCAGTACCGATGATGTTGCGATTGCACTTGCACAGCCGAAGGTCTTGAACTTCGCTTCGGTGATTCTGCCATTGGCATCGAGTTTGAACATCAGCTTCAGGGCATCGCCACAGGCTAAGGA
>Ga0114922_10003513_pt1 | contig 14588 bp, 13 predicted proteins | sample AartaG_FD_100975 | JGI IMG/M metagenome (GOLD analysis project Ga0114922, IMG submission 100975) | Deep subsurface microbial communities from Aarhus Bay to uncover new lineages of life (NeLLi) - Aarhus_00045 metaG | ecosystem: Environmental > Aquatic > Marine > Oceanic > Sediment | place...
AGAAAAGCGGATAAATCCATTGCGGTGGCGATAGCAATTCCTAATCCAATCGCGATTACCAATCCAATGGCTGTCTCGATCAGTGTAGTGCCGATCGCAGCGCCAAGGATGGCGCGAGTTTCCCATCCTGCCAATCCAACCTCAGCAGGGGAGGGTAAGACAAACGCGGACAAACCACTCTGCGTAGCGATGATCTGCCATATGAACAGCACAAACACGATAAGCAGGAGAGGGGGGAATAACTCTCGGAACCACCGTGGTGCGCGTGAGCTGGTTTTAGATCCATTTACTTGCATGATCTCACGATCAGGATTCATCTAAGCTTTGTGCCTCATCCCCGGAGCGATACTTCCCCACCTTTTCATTGATCGTGGTGCCATGCACGTGATCCCCAATCTTGATGTACGTCATTACACTGTCGGCACCCGCCTCAAAGCAAGCGAGGTGCGCGGCTTTGGCGGTGTCCAGGAGGTCGTCCAGTTTTCCCTCCATTACAGTCTCCATTGGACCAACTTCATAATAGAGTCCACTGGAAGCGATGACATCGATGGCGTGATCGACGATCTCATAGACATCACCACCCAAGGGTACGACTTGCACCGATAGGTTCAGGGTACGATCTGGATCCAAAGGCATTCTAACTTCATCTCCTTCCTCTCCCTTCTATTGATTACGAAAGAGCGGCTTATAGCAGCTAGGCTCTACCACTGGTCCAGACTGCCAGTAACATCCCGCTCTCCAGGGAGATCGATGCGACATCGGCTGTGAAGACATTACTTACACTTCGTGCTGGTCCAAAAGGAAGGCTTTCGCCCTGAAGTGGATAGGCGAGATTCGTCGTTCGAATTCCCCTGGCCTCAATACCGAAGGGCAATAGGCTCAATGTATCGCCCACGTTTCCCTTGATTTCAGCTCCGGGTGGCTGGAGCAACCAGATCTTCTGACGGTTGTGCCAGAAGGTAATGGGCACTCCGCTGAGTTTTGGGTGGGCAAGCAAGGAGAGATTCGCCAGGGACATGTCGAACCGTCCCCCTAACCCTCCGATAACGACAATTTCTTCCGCGCCGATGTCTGTGGCATGAATTAAAGCTAGCTCAAGATCGATCTCATTTTTTTCCGCTGGGAAAGGGAGGAGTTGTGCGCCTGAGTGCTGAAGCTTTTCAAGATCTTGCTTATGCAGCGAGTCGAGATCGCCAATCACGGTGTCGACATTAATGCCCAGTGTCTTGCAGTGTTGATAGCCACCATCTACAGCGATGACTTTATTGAAGGCAACATCCTCGATGGGAGAACGCTCCCAGGATGTGATCTCACCATTGGCAACAACGAGAACGCGCATACTAAAACCCCTCCACTTATTCCGGGGAGGGGTCTTTTCGAATTTGCGTGGTCGCGTCCCTCCGCCGGCATTACCAGGATCAGGTTCAGCGGGTCGAGGGCAGATCGGCCCTCGTCTCAGCCCGGCACATCCGAGCTCCCCATTTCATTTGTCTATATGTGAGTATAACTATGGCCAGGAATTCGGTCAAGCATGAATGCGAGCTCTAGGGGTCAACTATCGTGCTATGCCAACAGGTGTGAGCGATTTCTAATCCCTAGGGGCATCACGAATTCAGGAGCTTCTCGACTGCTTGAAGTAAATCATCCAGAGAGAAGGGTTTCAGGATGTAATCCTGCGCGCCTGCTTGCATCCCTTGCTTAACTTCTGCCTCTTGGCCCTTGGCAGAGAGGAATGCTACAGGGGTCTCTTTTAAAGATCGATCATGCTTAATGCGTCGACATACTTCGTACCCATCAATCCGTGGCATGCGTACATCGAGCAGGACCAGATCTGGTCGCTCAGTGTAAACTTGCTCGAGGGCACTTTCACCGTCTACTGTAACAATGACCTCATGACCTAAATGTCGCAAAGTAAAAGCGACTAGGTCACGGATGTCACGTTCGTCTTCAGCGATTAATATTTTTGCCATCGGTATAGATACACCATTTAGGAAGCAGACGCAGATACTGTTGGGAGGGAGACTGTGAAGGTTGTGCCTTTCCCACTACCTTCGCTCATCACCCAAATTCGACCCTTATGCATTTCAACCAGGTTTAGCACGATAGCCAACCCCAATCCAGTGCCAGAAACGCCCATGATCAGCGCTTGCTCCCCACGGTAGAAACGTTCAAAGATGCGCTCCTGTTCTTCCAACGAGATACCCATGCCGTTATCAGTGACCGCAATCTCGATCTGGTCGTCAACTTCACGTGCCTGCATATGTATCGAACCACCTTCTGGGGTGTAATCAAAGCTGTTTTCAACGATATTTGCCAGGATTTGACGTACGCGCTCGAGATCACCCCATATGGGTGGCAAATCTTTGGTGGCCTCATAGGAAAATTGCATCTTCTTTGATTCTTCCTGACAACGATGTTGAAAGTACTGCTCCATCTCAATGAGCAACTGGGGCACATCGAGCTCCTGAAATACGAGCGAAGCCTTACCGGCCTCGATTCGCGAAATATCAAGGAGATCGTTGACAAGTATTTCCAGCCGGTTGGTATTGGTGCGGACAATGTCCAGGAAGTGACGTTGTTCATCGTTGAGATCACCCGCAGCTCCCATAAGCATTAAATCAACAAAACCCTTGATTGAAGTCATGGGAGTTCGCAATTCATGGCTGACCGTTGCCACAAACTCGGATTTCAGCCGATCTACTTCGACCTCACGACTGATATCCCGAAAGATCGAAACTGTCCCAAGGAAATCGCCACCGAGTACAACAGGCGCCGGAAGGATGGAAATGATGCGACCATCCTCTAAGACCATGCGCTCTGGGATTGTTGATGGTTGGTGCTGTTCGGGAGGTGTTAATCGCCAATGTCTGATTGTCTCCCCCCATTCGATCGTATCCGATCCAAAGATTCCAATATGATCGAATACCTCTTTCCCAATAATCTGTGATGCCGGGAGATTTAATATTCGCTCAGATGCATCGTTGTAAAGGATGACCTTGTGATCTGCATCGGTCACAATTACACCATCAGCAATGGATTCGAGTATGGCATTGGATTGACTGGTTTCGATTTGCTGGGATCGAAGCATCAAACCAAGTCGATCAGCTTGCTCACGAATCACGCCATAGAGCCTGCTGTTGTTCAGAGCGCTGGCCATCTGGCGAGCAACGATCTGAGCAATCTGGAGTTCGTCGGTGCCAAAGGCGGCATCCCGATTGGCAAAGAAGAGCAAAGCGCCAGTGGCGTCACTGTCGGATATGAAGGGTACAGCACATAGGCTGTTATAGCTCTCCAGGTGCCAGCGTTCGTCATGTTTTAGATCATCAAGCAGCAACGATTGCTGGTGAGAAATCAACCATTCGCTGATCGATCGGCTGACCGTCTCTAATTGTTCGACTGGTTGGTCTGTGAGGGATCCGTACTCCGGCATAACCTGTCGCAAGCCAAGCTCTCCACCCGGATCACTTCTCGTTAAGAAGATGGCGCGATCAGCCATCATCAGATCATTGCATAGGCTGAGAACACGTCTGAGTGACCGGTCTAGATCGAGGCTGGTGGTTAGTTCAGCGCTCAGACGGAGCAGCTCAGCCATGCGTTCAGGGCTGATTGCAGCCTCGGCCTCTTCTAGCGCGAGTGCTGCACCGCCTTCAGGCGCAGAAGAAGAGCGATGCCTCGCCTGTGAGAGCATCTTGCTGCTGTGTATCATTAACCCGACTTGGCGCCCGAGAGCTTGCATTGTATTGATGATCTCTTCGCTAAAATCTCGTTGTTGTCTCGTTCGGCCCACCAATATGAGTCCTGGACGCTCAGATCCAGCCAGAAGGGGAATGATGAGTAGCTTGCTTATTGCTCGCCATTTATTTGTATCGTCTAAACCCAGTCTGGATCGGGTTTTATCTTCAACTTGGTTCGATAGCCAATACTCCTGATGTAGCCAAATCGCTGACAGATCGCTATTAATAGATGCCAGAATGTGAGATTCGCTAAATTTCCAGGTCTTGCCATGTTTGTGAAAGAGGTAGGGTGTGATGAGCTCGTTCTCTGCGTCGCTCACTACATATATCCCTAGTAAGCTAAGGTTAAGCTTTCCAAGGAGTGTGCGACTTAAATTTTCCCAGAGCTTATCGAGATCGTTGATATCACCGGCCAACTGGCATATCGCATTGGAGGCTTCTTGCAGAACAGCTTGCTGTTCTACCTTGTGTCGTAGACGGCTAATATGCAGCGTCAGAGCGAGTTGGTTAGCAAGAGTGACCAACGCGTCAGAATCTGCCTGTGTGTAGGTCGAAGTTACGTGATGTGCGAGCTCCAATGTGCCCAGGAGCTTTCCATCCCAAAGGAGAGGTACACCAACGTAAGACTTGAAAGGGAAGGCTTCAAGACCTGTTGCAGGTATGAGCTCTGTGTTGGTAAACGTATCCGCGATAAGTAGCGGTGAGTGTTGCTCTGCAAGCCAACCTGTATATCCTTGCCCAATTTGGTAGCGGTCTAGCGCCTGATTCTTGCGATAAGATCTTGCCTTAGAGCCAGCCCATCGGGTGGGAATGAAGAAGCCGACACTCTCATCAAACAGGTTGATCTCCACCAGATCACAGGCGAAATTATCTACCACAAATTCGAGTGCATTATCTAGGAAGCGATCCTGATCATGACTCAGTAGTGTTGTGGAGATCCATTGAGCGAGTTGATAGTCGAGATCGATAGGTGAATCTTTAGCCTGCGATACATCATCTCGTCCATCCTTGATATCCTCGGACGCTTTTCCCGGTTTCTTAGAATGTTTCACTTGATTGGGCACAAGGATCCCCTGTGAGGGTTTTTTATTAAGAGAGTTGAAGCTAATCTTCTTGAGAATCTTTAAGGCGAGCCTCGAGGGCTGCCTCAGTCAATTCGCGTAGGTCTGTGAAAGTGACACCTTCAGAACTGATGATGCCGACGGTCATCTTCATCAGAGGTGTGGTCATCCCCGTTCCTTCGGGTGGCATCATGTAGCCCCGTTTTCGATCATCTTTTGAATAGTAATCTTTGACCGACTCGTTGAAGCGTTCTTTAATTTCTTGCGCGAGCGTTGAAGCGATATCAGATGTACTGATCACAATGAAGTTGCCGGAACCTGCATGGCCGATGAAGTCTTCCTCTCGCTTATGCTCAGAAAGCACTTGTCGGAGAAGGTTAGCGGTGCCGGCTAAAACCTCATCACCGGCGACAAAGCTGTAGATATCCGTATAGCCTTCAAATTCGGTGATGCGGCAATCGAGCAGTGCCCAACGGTCTGCGTTGAGTAGTTGACTGAGTTGTGCTTTGATTTCTTGCCCGGTCGGTAAGCCGGTTCGTGGATCAACCACAGTATCACGCTCTGCTCGGCGAATGGCGTTCTGTACTCGTAATCGGAGTTCCTCAATATCAAAGGGTTTTGTAATGTAATCATCCGCACCTAGCTCTAACCCGGAGATACGATCGCTGCGTTCATCCTTTTGAGTCAGGAAGATGATAGGGATGTGACTTGTGCGTGGGCGGGAGCGAAGTTCCTGACAGATTGTGTACCCATCCATGTCGGGCAAGATGATGTCCAGGATGATCAGATTAGGGATGTTTTGATGAGTAGAAGCTAAGGCGTCGGCGCCATTACTGACGACGTCAACTTGATAGCCTTGACCGTCGAAATACATGCGCAGCATTTCAGCGATGTCGGAATCATCTTCAACGACAAGTAACTGGCCCTTCATTATCTGCTCTCCCGCAAAGTAGGGTTGATGTTTCCCATGCCCATTTGCACCGTGTCCCCCGGATTCGTGGGAACAGAATCTGGATGCGTCGAGATCAAAGTCCAAGGGTCTTCCGCTGAGTTGAATCCAGCTAGGTGTCTGACCAGGACTCGTGAACCTTGTAGTTATCTTACGGTATTGCATGCAGTCCGACAATAGCAGGCAAACAGGAAGTTTATTTTCAGATAACCATGGAATTTAAAGCATATCGCAGGGAGCAAATTATTTTGGTGGTGCGTTGGTCACATTGAAGGGGCGGGGGATGATGCGTGTGAGCCAATTCAGGTTTTCATTTCTTCAAGAATGCTGTAAAGAAGTTCAAGCAGGACGGTCTTAACTTGTTCTTTATCTGTGGCTACACAGGCTAGCATTTTCACTTTGGGATCCAGATTAAGGGCGATGCGCAGATCTTCAACTTCCCATGCATCATCCATATCTTGTTTGTTCGCCGCAACGACGTAGGGAGTAGGTGCATAGGCACGGAAGGTTTGCAGAATACCACGCGCTTCCCTGAAAGTCTCGGGTCGGGCACTGTCGACCATGACAACGAATCCCAACATTCCTTCGGATAAGATCTCCCACATGAAGTCGAAACGTTTCTGACCAGGGGTACCGAATAAGTAAAGCACCAGATCGTCATCGACGGTGATGCGACCAAAATCCATGGCTACAGTCGTTGTCTCCTTTATTCGCTCGGCTTCAGTACTGATTTTCCGTTCAGTCGAGACCACATCGATCTCGCTGACCGATTGGATGAAGTTTGTCTTTCCCGAGTTAAAGGGGCCTGTAACGACCATCTTTACCGTTTGCATAGATTCCTATCCCTTACAATGACCTGATTCTGTCAATCAGACGGTTTACCAATCCGGTTTGTTTCTTTTGATCCACAGGTGGTAGTTTTTGAGCTTGTGGCGGCAACTTCATACCAGCAGGGCGAATGAGTTGCACTAAACCTGCCTGCATAAGACCGTAAACAATGCGACGGATTTCAAGGTCATTCATCTTATTCGTCTTACCGATTTGGCGTACGGTGTTCTTTGGATTGATGTAGGAAACGACCTTCCATTCATCCACCGTTAATTGCACATCACGAATATTGGCTCCTGGACGGTCCACGAAATTTAAAGCCATATCCAGGCTAGGGATTTCTTCCTTGAGCATCTCGAACTCCTGGATATGCCGAGAGCCCTCCATGATGATGTTTTCAAGGTTGAGAGGGATGGTGATAGCATCCTCGGGTGGTTGGACATCAGCATCGAAACGGAACAGACCTTCGATCCAAGTGAAGAGAAGATAAACGATGTCGAGGATGTATTGCCGAATGCTGGCCAGGATATCCTGTTGGCTCAAATAACCCGCATTGATAAGCAGGAGACCGAGTTCTTTATCGCTCTTTTCGGTCGCGTGCGATTTAATCACGTCGGCTTGTTTTGTAGTGATCTTACCCGCTCGAGTGAGGATACCGGTCAAGGTGCCATCCTCATTCCCCATCTGAGCGTAGATGAGCTTTCCTGCGCGGAAAGATATCCAGGCGATCGCATCCGGTCCTTCAACCGTTAGCGTCCCGGTTTTTTGAGCAAGATTGACCAGATTGAGTAGCTGCGTGACGCTGAAATCGCGCAGATTACCCTTGAGCGCCATGCGGGGTCCCTATACCAATCTAAAATAGGATCCAATTGATCGGTCAACGATGGTCTCAGAGAACATATCAATTGGATCACGGATCGGGAATGTTAAAAGAAAATCCCCTAGACTGGTCGCGGGATTATACCTTCTGGTATAGGGCATTGCAATTCGTCCCTTATTCCTACTGTGATGCTCGGATTTTGGATAGTGCAGCGTGATAGAATCCGGCGCCATGAACTACCGATGCAAGAAGCAATCCACGATATTTGTAGCTATAGTCTTTGCCGGGACCATCCTTGGTCTTATGGCATGCACACCTATCACGACACCCCTACCACAGGGTGCTGTCGAATCAGACGGGAATACCCCGGATCGCTTGCAGTCCGTCACAGAAATTACGGAAATTACCCCAATTGAGTCAGACCCGGTCACGAAACCTATCCCAAAGGAGGGAGATTCCAGTGGAGAGGCGGTCATCAATCCGCTCACCGGCCAACTTGCTCAAAAAGGAGATCGGCTAGTTTACAGACCGATCATTATCAAGGTGACGCTATACCCTAGAAATAACAGGCCACAGTGGGGGCTCTCCCAGGCAGATATTGTTTATGAACACTATACCGAAGGCGGTCTTTCAAGATTTTCAGCCTTGTATTATGGGCAGGAAGCGGAGATTGTAGGACCTATCCGTTCTGCCCGGTTGGTCGATATTCAGCTTGTGCGCATGTATGGGGCTTTATTCGCCTATGGCAGCGCCGATTATCGTGTGTTGGAGCAAATCGATAATTCTGAGTTTGTAAATCGAGCTGTGCGCGAATTCCCCGCAGGTTGCCCTCCGCTTTGCCGGATAGATCCAACCGGGCAGAACCATTTGGTAACGGATACCCAGGCATTGCGGGCGTTTTATGAGGGACGGGGGATAGATCTCAGTGCGCCGAATTTGGAGGGCATGCTCTTTGATACTTCCCCTCCTGCAAACGGCGAATCAGGAACGCAGCTCATGATCACGTATTCAGAAGACAATTTCCACGAGTGGGTGTATGTCCCAGAGACAGGTTCCTACCATCGATCCCAGGAGAATGGGGAAGGGCCTGGTCAGGTCACCCCACTTACAGATCGGACGACGGGTGAACCAATCGAGAGTAACAATGTTGTGCTTCTGAAGGTCCCTCATGATCTGTACGCACGCACCCCCGAGATTATCGATATCCAGCTTTATGGCGAGGGGGAGGGCATTGCGCTGCGTGATGGGGTAGCTTACGAGGTTCGGTGGATCCGCCCATTCCCAGCAGGCGTGCTTTATCTAACTCATCCTGACGGGTCTAAGTATCCCTTCAAACCCGGGAGAACCTGGTTTGAGCTGGTCGGAACGAGCAGCAACATTGGGCATGAATCAGAGGATCGATGGGTAGTCTCCTTCGATCAACCATAGTTGATGTCTTGACTCAATAACCTAAGGTCGATAGCCCCTGTGTAGTTGACGAACATGGACAACGGTCAAGAACGCCTGCCGGTCGACTGAGAGAATCGCTCTCTGCAATGTTCTTAATGTCTTTCGAGGTGCATAGCAATGCAGCATGCTTACCGTCCCCTTCAACCCCTTCCCCGCCAACTCGGTCGCCCCAAACCCCTGTTGGTGGAGAAGTTCTCGTATCGCTGGCCCGTAGTTTGAGCTAGTAATACGCAGCAAGGCGTGACCAGGGGCAAGAAGACCCTCGAGCCACATGCCGACGACATTGCCAGAAGCAAATCCCCCAGCATAAGCCAGGATTGTGAGTGGATTCTGTAAATCACTCAATACGCCAGTAATGCTGATAATGTATAGGAAGCTTTGCAGGGCTGCTATGATCCAAGCGCGAATGCGTTCGTCTCGAATCGCAGAAAGGACCCGCAGTGTGGATAAGGATAAGTTAATCGTCCGTATCAGAAAGATCAATGGTGGGATATATTCTGGCGCGATAAGACCCCAGTCGATTCTGAACCCTGGACTGATGCTAGAGATGACGTGAGCGAGTGCGGTATGTGTCGGGTAGCTAAGGAGCATCTGGTAGTGGGGGATTAACTTCGCCAATAGCCGCGATGAATTGGGTGGATATCTTCGACGGTGATAAACGCCTCCGGATCGATCTTTTCGACTTCATTGCGGACGCGTATGATGTCGCGGCGCCGTATGCTACAACTGATCACACTAACTGTGCCATCGCGACCTCGAGCGGGCATCTCAGTTGCGGCATATCCCGCGGCTCGGATCGATTCCGCAATCGCCGATCCTCTGCTTGGGCTGATAATTTGCACATTGCTGTGCCCGATGGCCAGGCGTCCTTCAATTGCCATTCCAAGGACATTTCCAGTCGCAAAACCTCCTGCATAGCCAACGATGTTCCAGAGATTATCAAGATTACCCAGCACACTTGTGATCGCTAAAACCCAAATTGCAGATTGGAAGAAGCCTAAGAACCAGGCCAGAGATTTACGCCCTCGCACCACAAAGAGTACACGGAGCGTATCAAGCGACATGTCGCAAACGCGCAATCCGAAGATTATGAGTGGGTAATAGGCAGAAGGGATATACAGTAAATTAAACATGTCACTCTCTTATGTTGTTGTTGGTTCGGGTAGTGCCGCTAGGTACATCTCGTTCATATATTGCTTGACCATCCGCTTCATACTGAAGGCAGGCGCAAGAGTCTTAATCGAATGACGAACAAGGCCCAACCATTCACTGGGAAGATCATCCGCCGAGCGGTCATAGTAAAGTGGGATGATTTGTTCTTCAAGTATCTTGTAGAGACTCTCGACGTCAGCCGCGTCCTGCGTTTCGTGATCAGGATATTCATTCTCATCCCCGATAGCCCAACCATTTGATCCATCATAACCTTCGCGCCACCATCCATCGAGAATGGAGAAATTAATGACACCATTCAACGCGGCTTTCTCTCCGGAGGTTCCTGAAGCCTCATTTGGCCTCCTTGGTGTGTTGAGCCAGACGTCAACGCCCTGCAGCAAGTAGCGGGCTACATTCATGTCATAGTCTTCCAGAAAGACAAGCCGTCCGCCAGCCTCTGCCTTCTTCACGAATCGATACACCTCCTGGATCAGCTTCTTCCCCGGTTCGTCTGCAGGATGGGCTTTACCGGCGAAAATGACCTGTACCGGCTTACCAGGTTGATTAATCAACCGAAGCAACCGCTCCGGATTATTCAAGATCAAGTTGGCGCGCTTATACGTCGCGAAGCGTCGGGCAAAACCAAGTGTAAGTGAGTATGGATCCAGAAGGACTCCGCTGGCAACCACCTGTACCGGATGTACAGACCCCGGTAGCCACTGAGTACGGATACGCTCACGCATGAAGGCAACCAGCTTACGTTTTAAATGCCTTCTCACGGCCCAGAGTTCCGCATCGGGGATATGATCGACACCTTCCCATACTTCTGGATCATCGATGCGATCAAGCCAGTCTGATTCAAGATACTTATCGAAGAGCACTTTCATGCGACGAGCTAGCCAGGTCGGGCTATGAATCCCATTCGTGATGTGCCGAATAGGAACGTTATCAGGCTCGCACCCGGGCCACAAATGAGCCCACATACGGCGCGCTACCTCCCCATGCAACTCTGATACACCATTGAGATGGGTCGACATGCGCATTGCCAGAGTCGCCATTCCGAAGGTGTCCCCCCAGGACTGCTTCTCGAGGGCAAGTGAAATAAAAGCATCCCGATCTAAACCCAGTTGCGGCCAGATATTGCTGAAATATTTATCGATCATCCAAAGAGGGAATTCATCGTGCCCGGCTGCAACCGGTGTGTGAGTCGTAAAAACCGTGCTGGTGCGGACGCGCTCACAGGCTTCCTCAAAGCCCATGCCTCCATTGGTTAGTTCTCGACAGCGTTCAAGAGTTTGGAAGGCGGAATGACCTTCGTTGAGGTGCCAGACAGCGGGGTTATATCCCAGTGCACGTAGTGCGCGCACACCTCCAACACCAAGGACGATTTCCTGTGAGATGCGAGATTCTAAATCACTCGTGTACAGACGGGCAGTCAACCTGCGGTCGGATGGTTGGTTCTGTTCAACATTGGTATCCAGCAAGAAGAGTGGCGATCGCCCAACCTGTACACGCCAAAGCCGGGCATGGACTTGTCTACCGGGTAGTTCCACGCTGACTAAATGGGCCTCATTTTCGCCTGTGAGTACTGGATACACGGGCAGATCAGAGAATGAGAGCTGAGCGTAATCCTCTTCCTGCCAGCCATCCTCAGTAATGTGTTGAGTGAAGTAGCCCTGCGTATAGAGGAAGCCTACCGCGATGAGTGGGATACCAAGATCACTTGCTTCTTTAAGATGGTCCCCGGAGAGGATACCTAGACCACCAGCGTAAATAGGAAGTGTTTCATGCAATCCAAACTCGGTAGAAAAGTATGCGATAGGTTGGTTGGTACGTTCTGGAAATTTTCCTGTGAACCAGGTATTTGTTGTGCCAGCCATGTAGGCATCAAAAGCCTGGATGACATGATCGTAAGCATCAAGATAATACTTCCGACGAGTGGCTTCCTTCAATTTGGCAGGATCTACACACCGCAGGAATTCAACCGGATTATGATAGGTTAATTGCCAGCATTCACTATCAATATTTTCGAATAACCTCCCGGCTTCTGGATGCCATGTCCACCACATGTTATATGCCAGATCACCTAAGCGCCGCATTCGCTGGGGTAGTTTGAAATTGTTTGGAATCGGAAGATCAAAGCTTTTGTGGGGCATGCGCTCAGGGAAGTCCTTTATGATGAATGAGGATCAGAAGCGGCGGTATCTTACCATGCTGCTGGTAAGACGTCTATTAAAGGCATGATCCCACTACAAGCCTTTCGGCATGGGCAGGTTTTAGGGGGTTACATTGTTGAAAAGATCCCGCTCGCGGGTTTGGGGTTTACCCGGAGGGTGAGCCCGCATAAAACTTTCCGGTCCGTTGAGCAGGCGCATGATTGACCAGATGAAGCCGCTCGTACCGGGCATGAGCTGGCTCTTATGACAGGCGGAGGCTTCTTCTTTTAATTTGGCTACTGACCGGAAGTTGATCTTGGCATGAACCGGATAGGTGTGCTCGGTAATCTCGATCAGATCGATATCGTCATTTCGCCCCCATTTGCGCGGATCCTTTCCGAGAAGGGGAAGCAATCGCACGAGTACGCCAAGGGATCGATTGGGGAATGTGTGGAAGTAGAGTTTCTGTGACTGATATGGGGGTAGCGAATCGAGTGGGGTTTGCTCACCTGCGAGATAGAAAGCTCTTTCAGTCGCCCGCTGGATGGCGATGTGATCCGGATGACCATATCCTCCAAAAGGATCAAATGTTAGTACAACCTGCGGTTTGAGTTTGCGAATAAGTTTGGCGATTTCTTTCGCGACTTGTTCCATTGGCGCGGCAGCCAAAGCATTCGGGTGACTGTTGTCGGTGCTTCCAGGCATGCCGGAATCGCGGTAATCGAGGAAATGGACTTCCTTCAATCCCAGGATCTGACCAGCACAACGTAACTCATCCATGCGTAATTCCGCGATGGAACGGTCATTCCGTTTGAAGTCAGGTGGCGTTTCTCCAACCTCACCTCGAGTAGCGCAAATCAAACGTACTTCAACCCCACGCTGTGCATAAAGAGCCAGGGTACCACCCATACCAAAACTCTCGTCATCCGGGTGGGCTAAAACTGCAAGTAAGCGTTTATCAGAATACATTGAACCTCTACCAATCTATCGTCGATATCTACTGACCGAGGATTTGTACTACCAGCCGTCGGTCTCGTGATCGAACATCGAAGTCTATAAAAAGAATCTGCTGCCAAGTTCCCAATGTCATTCTCCCATTCACCAATGGGATACTAAATGAAGTCTTCAATAGTGCAGAGCGCAGGTGTGCATGTCCATTGCCATCACCCCAGCGCAGATTATGACGGTATTGGTGATCAACCGGTGCGAACCTATTCAACGCATCACGCAAGTCTTCAAGCGCTCCACTCTCGTACTCGATCGTCGTGATGCTACTGGTGGATGATGGTGTAAAAACTGTCACAAGGCCCTGCTTGATCCGGGATTCTTCAACAACACGTTCCACGCCAGGAGTTAGGTCGTGCATATCTGCGTGACCCTTCGTCTCCAACTCAATATAGCCCGTATGAAGGTTCATATTTATCCTCACATTCTATCGAGAAGTTCTACTTTCCGGGGAAATTTTTAAACGCGAAATAGGATATAGAGCTAATTCGCGGATGTCTGAGGTTTCTCGAACAATGGCAATTGGTTGATGTCCAATTGTGAGCGGATCTGTCCGAGTCCGGCTGCTTTAGCTTGATACTGGACAGTGTCTGCGCGCACCAGAAGGTCGTCGATTGAATCATCTTCGAAACGCATCTGGGCGACGCCCGCTGAGAAGGTCAGATCAGGGATAGCCTGGCTTAGGTTCGCTCGGAAGGCTGTTAACGCGCGGCTAAGTTTCGTCGCCACACCAACCGCACCTTTGACGGCAGTCTCAGGAAGTAGAACGGCAAATTCATCTCCGCCGATGCGGGCTAACAAGTCTGTAGAACGCAATACGGCGCGCATGGAGAGGGCGATATTTCTAAGAATCTCATCCCCAAATAAATGGCCAAATTGATCGTTGATGGCCTTGAAACCATCAAGATCAAGATAGAGCAAAGCGAGCGGCCGGCGATAACGTTTTGCGCGTGTAAATTCCCGCCCTAATTGCTCGATAAGGAAACGCCGGTTAGCGAGACCGGTGAGGGCATCCGTATGCGCTAGATGTGCGAGTGCTTCGGTTTGCTTGCGTAGGCGGTTGATGCTATGTGTGATCTGACTGGAAAGGCTGTAGAGCATAAAAGCCAAACCCTGATGTAAGACAATCTGGGAGCCAATGAAGAGGTAGGCGAGTTGTCCGCGAAAGAGAATTTCGGGCTCCAGGAGCAGTATTCTTCCACGATACCAACCAGCGAAAGTACCCAAAGAGGCTAAGACAGCATAAAAAAAGATAGCTCGGTCCGCGATAATTATCCCGGCGAGTAAGATGGGAATCAGAAAGATGGCGTTGTATACGTAGATGCTCTCAGGGAAGACGAGAAAATTCGCAAACGCGAAGGAGAGAAATCCGGTCGAAAGTAAGTGCCCTGCAAGGAATGTGTTTCCCCAATGCGTGAGCTGCCAGGCGGCGGC
>Ga0114922_10003514_pt1 | contig 14587 bp, 12 predicted proteins | sample AartaG_FD_100975 | JGI IMG/M metagenome (GOLD analysis project Ga0114922, IMG submission 100975) | Deep subsurface microbial communities from Aarhus Bay to uncover new lineages of life (NeLLi) - Aarhus_00045 metaG | ecosystem: Environmental > Aquatic > Marine > Oceanic > Sediment | place...
CATATATTGAACCATGTGCTGAAATCGTTTAGATTCACGATTTTTCGAAACAATCCCCGTAATTCTTCACAATAAACTTGTATAAAATGTCAATCATGATATAATGTGAATGGATGTTCAATGATGATCTATTGTTCTCAAAGGTGAACGCGTGGCACTAGACGAAAACATTCACAGGCTTTTATACAAGCTCGCCCAAGCCTATTATGTCGATGGTCTTACACAGCAGGAAATCGCAAGCCGCTTTGGTATCTCGAGGCCCAAGGTTTCCCGCATGCTGCAACAGGGGAGGGAAGAAGGCGTGATAACGATTAATCTCGTCCCGCCACCCAGCGGCACTGCAGACCTTGAACGAAAACTTGAACGAACCTTTGGTCTTGAAGAAGCTGTTGTCGTTACGGTAAGTAATGCTGATGATCAGTCCGACGTGGCCAAAACACTTGGACCTGCAGCTGCCGAAAGCTTGATTCGTTGTCTCCATAGCAATGAAGTCGTTGGACTCACCTGGGGGACATACCTACTCCAAATGGTACGTTCTCTTCCCGTTAAATTTTTTCCGGATGTCACTGTGGTACAGATTCTCGGCGGGCTTGGTCCGGTCGGCGAAATGGAACATTCAACCGAGTTGGTACAACTGGCAGCCAAACGCCTGAATGCTCGACTCAGACTGCTTCCAGCCCCGGGTATTGTTGGGAGCCGCGAGGCTTTCGATGCTCTCAAGACGGACAAGCAAATATCTGAGACCCTGGCGCTGGGTGTACGGTCTGACATTGTCATAGTGGGACTCGGCCTTCCGTCCAAGGACTCGATACTCGTGCGCGACGGCAATATTATCACTCAGAATGATCTTGCTATGGTCAAAGAAGCGGGAGGTGTCGGGGATGTGGTGCTCAGATATATCAACGCCATGGGAGAACCGATCAATATCGAAATCAATGAGCGCATTATAGGGCTTACCCTCGAACAGATAAAGGCGGTTCCGAGGGTGATCGCCGTCGCCGGCGGAAACTCCAAGTTTGAACTGATTCGCGCAGCGCTTCGGGGTCACATCATGAATGTACTGGTAACGGACCACATTACCGCTAAAAACCTGCTGGCCGAAGCGGATAGAGGATGAATGAATCATGGACCTCAAATCTAAGAAAAAAATAACGGCAGAAGCGAGGGCAGTTGTCAGGCGCGAAGCTCAGGCCATTAGCAACATCATCCAACAAATTGATGACAGTTTCGTCGATGTGGCCCACCTGCTGCTCAACTGTTCGGGCCATGTATTGGTAACCGGCGCAGGAACCTCTCACGCTGTGGCGCAGCGAATGGCACACCTCCTCTCATGCTCCGGCACCCCTGCACTGTGCATCGACGCAGGAGACGGATTGCACGGTGGTTCGGGGGCAATAAAAGCTGGAGATATAGTGTATATCATATCAAAGGGCGGGCAGAGTGCGGAGATCAATCAATTCGCTCAGATTGCGAAAGAGCGTGGGGCGGTAATAATTACCCAGACAGAAGCACCGGATTCACCCCTCGGCCGCATGAGTGACGCGCTTCTTGAAATCAAAGCTGACGATGATGTAGATCCCTTCGGCATGGTTGCCACAGGTAGCTCCCTGGTAAATGCTGCTGCAGGTGACGCCCTCTGTGTCGTACTCCTCAAGCTGAGAGGATATACACATGAAGACTTCGGTCTTACCCATCCCGGTGGGGCTGTGGGGAAAAATTTGGAAAACTCAGGCTCTTTATAGATCTGCAACCTGTGGAAGAAAGATAAATGGCAAATTTCTTAGCTGGACTTGATTATGGAACAGGTGGTGCAAAAGCCTGCGTAATCAGTACAGAAGGCGACGTACTCGGCTTCGCTTTTGAAGAGTATCCCTTCATACATGAAAAACCAGGTTGGTCGGAGCATGACCCGGTCCGCTACTGGGAGGCTGCCTGCAGGTTGCTGAATGCTGTCGTTTCCCAGGCACATGTCAATCCAGCCGATATACGCGGCTTAGCAGTCTCTTCAGCCCTTCCATCCATGGTGATGGTGGACAAAGACCATAATTCCATTCATCGCGCCTACAACTTGATGGACAGGCGAGCAAAAAATGAAGTGGCCTGGCTAAAAGAGCATATCGGTGAAGACAGAATATTCAAAATCTCGGGAAATAGGCTGGAAGACCACCCAACCATAGTCAACCTGTTGTGGGAGAAAAACAACAGGCCGGATACGTTTAAAAAGATTTACAAGGCATTGACCATAGACGGTTTCATCACACTAAAACTTACCCGAAAGGCCTGCTTAAGTCACGGGAGCGCCGGTTTCTACGGAGTCGCATACAACGTGCTGGAAGAAAAGTTCGATGAAAAATTAATGATGGAGATAGGCATCTCACCTGCCATTCTACCCCAGATACTCAGATGTGAGGACATCGCCGGTGAAATAACCGCAAAGGCTGCTGCCGAAACTGGATTGGCGGCCGGCACGCCAGTGGCAGCAGGTCAGGTGGACTTCAACGCGAGCTGCATCGCGGCAGGCATCACCGACGAAGGCGACATCATGAGTAACCTAGGTACTGTGGGTAACTTCGGTGTTGTGCACAAGAGTACAGACTTCATCTACTCCGATGTCGGAAGGGCTATGATCAACGTCGCGTTCACCATTGACTCCAAGTACACCTATATTACCATTCCATCAACGACCACAGGGGGCCAGTCCATACGCTATATACGTGACCAGTTCTCACAGTATGAAATGGAAGTGGAACGCATCCTTGGGGTGAGCTCGTACGACCTGCTCAACATGCAGGCTGCAAACCTGCCGCCTGGCAGTGAAGGTCTCGTTATTCTCCCCTTCCTCATGGGTGAACGGACACCCATATGGGACCAGAACGCACGTGGTGTTATATTTGGCTTATCTCTCAACCACAACAAGGGCCATATTGTCAAAGCCATGATGGAGGCTGTTGCCTACGCCCTCTACGACTCTTATCGCCTTATAAAAAAGTCCGGACTCAAAATTAACTACCCCATCGTTTTTCACGAAGGCGGCACGGCAAGCACGTTGTGGCGGCAGGTAATTACCGACGTTTTCAACTCGCAGACCATCCTTGTGAGGAGCAGGACGGGTGCTCCCATGGGCGATGCCATTCTGGCAGGCGTGATGACGGGGATTTTCAAGGACTACGCGTTGGCCAAGGAGTGGTGTGAATATATCGATCCGATGGAACCCAGCCGGGAAAACCATGAACGATACATGGAGTACTTTGCACTCTTCAAGAGCATTTACGAACATGTAAAGGACGATTTCAAGGAGCTTGCTAGGCTGAGAGACATGTGAGGATTAGAAATGAAGGCAAAACCGCTGAAGTACAGCTACTTCCAGCTTACGTTCGGTCAGGATGAGGCATACCTTCACCCCGAAAAAACATACGAACGGTTGCATACATTCGGGTACGATGCCATCGAGATCACGCCCCCAAAAGGGAGATACGGACTCGGTGTCAAAATGGAGGACTATCTCCAAACCCACAAAAAGTTAAAGGACGATTTCAACCTCGAAGTATCATGTATCAACGAGTGCTGGGGTGAGCAGTGGGACCCCTTTTCACCAAACTATAAGACTCTCACCGAACAAAAGACCGCGGATCTTGCTGTCACCGAAACAAAATCCTCGATAGATTTTGCCGCCGAACTGGGGGCTCCGTTCGTAACCATTGCCGTGGCCATACACGATGATATAGGAGCAGATCAGGTCGCGGACTGTACCGCTGTTGCTGTTGACGCCCTACAGCGTATGGCGGATTACGCAAAAGGCAAAAGTATTAGACTCGCTTTCGAGGCCACCAATCACCTTGAAATGGGTAAGTTTGTCAATACGGTACTCAATCATAAGAGGCTGATCGAGCTTACCGAATGTGAAAATATCGGCATTCAGATAGACTGGTTTCACGCCAACTTCGAAGAGCTCAACCCTTACGAAGCCGTCATGGATGCCCATCCTCTCCTGTGGCACATGCACTTTCGTGATTCCAACTCCCTCACACCGGGATACGGCAATGTTGATTTCAAGGCCGTGCTTCGTGCCGTGAAGAAATCGGGGTATGAGGGCTACTGCACCATCGAGAGTGCGCCTATGATTCCCGATCCAGACACCGCTGCCAGAGTAGGTATAGAGTATCTAAAAATGCTGGAGAGCATCGTCAATTATCAGCTCAGCCCAGAATTTCCCAACGGATACAGTGTGACGAGTTAGGTTTTATGGCAGGCAGGAACTGGATACATCTATCTGCTTGGCTCACATTGTGTGATGAATTTCCTTCAGTGCCGGGTAAACCTTAAGATAAAGTTGATATCGCGCATCGTATGCGGCAGATTCCTCCTCCTTCGGCTCAATGCGCCGCTGGGAACGCACCACCCGTGCAGCGGTAGTCGACACATCCGGATACTCCCCTTTTGCCGCAAGAGACAGCAGGGCAGCTCCAAGACAGGCTGCTTCGGTAATTTCCGGAACGCGCAGGGGAACTTTGCAGATATCAGCCTTCATTTGCAGCCAGAGGAGGCTTCGTGCCCCACCGCCTACGGCAATTAGCTCACGAATAGTGAGTCCCGCCTCACGAAGTAAATCGATATTGACGCGCAACTCAAATGTCAGTCCTTCGAGCATTGCCTTAGCGAGAGTTGCCCTCGTCGTGTCAAAGGTGAGACCCAAGATAGCACCCTTTGAGGAGGTGTCCAGCAGAGGCGTGCCGCTGCCGGAGAAGTGTGGCAGAATGAGGAGACCAGTCGGGCCTTTGGGTGCATCGGCCATGATTTCGTCATAGGGATCGCGGCCGGCGCTTCGAGCCTGTTCGCTCTCCCAACGGCAAAGGGTGTCCCGAAACCAGCGCAGTAAGAGTCCCCCGCTGTGATTCAATGTCATTGATAAATAGAGGCCGGGTACCACGTGGCGGTAGACGGATATGTTTCCCTGCCGAAGTTTCTCGTCCAGTATTGGTTTGGCCATGGCTGTTTCCACTACCTCGGCTGTCCCCGTGGAGACCATGGCAAGACCTTCCTCTGTCACACCGCTACCGAGGGCAGCGCATGCCTGGTCGTGCCCCCCCGATACGAGAAGCACCTCTCCGCTTAAACCCAACGATTCGACAAGTTCTGGGAGCATACTCCCTACCGCACCCCCCTCTTCCGGCGCCAATGGTGAAAGCCTTGATGGATCGATGTCACAGGCATCCAGTATTTCGCCGTCCCACTCCCCTGCCGACAGATCGTACATTTGCGTTCGTGAAGCGAGGCAGTGACTAATGACGGCCTGTCCTCCTAACCGTCGTAGAAAGAAGTCCTCGTAGAGGAGAAACTGATTGGCCTTTACCCAGGTTTTCTGCTCATGTTTTTTAAGCCACAGAAGCTTTGGGAGTGTATTGATGGTGTGGGGAGGCATGCCGGTCCGTCCGAAGAGTGTGTCGGCACCAAACCGCTCAATCAACCACTCGTTTTCCTCATCGGTGCGTGTGTCCATGCCGAGCATGGCAGGCCTGAGAGGAGATCCTTCTCCGTCAACGGGGATGACGGCTTCGCCCTGAACCGAAAGTGCCAGAGCATCGGGTTTCTGAGGAGCTTTTGAAACGGCCTCTACAAGAGCTTCCCATGCCAGTCGAAAGACCTGTTCGGCTTCCTGCTCTGCCCAGCGGGGATGGGGTGTGAGTATGGGATATTCGCGGGCACCTTGCCCGAGTATGCGGCCTTCACGGTCGAACACTATCGCTTTGCAGCCAGTCGTCCCGATATCCAAACCGATAACAGACATGTTTCAGCCCTCGTGGCTGTAGACTTGCCATCCAAGGTATGTCCCAAAGGCATCTTTCAGTACTGAAGCCGTATGGGCTGGATTCATGGCGGCATGATGCTCGAATCCGTTCAAACAGATATGGCTTAGCAGTTTCTGCAGCTCTGGAACCTCGACGACGGCCCGTCCGCCAAATGTATTAAGCTTATCGTCAGTAAACACGCCATCTCCGACATAGGTGTGAATTACTCCGTTAACATCGTCTGTGGAGATGCGTGCGTAGCTCATTGGACCTGAGGGCACACGTCCCGCGACCGCCCCATAGGTGTTCTCGACACCGAGTGTAGTAGCGAGAACGTCTGCATGTGCCATTTTCGACTCTTCAAAAAAACTCTTGGCCCAGTTGGAGCAGTGGAAAAGTACACATTTGTTCGGATCGTTCCCGTAGTTATTATTCCAGTCAATGAGTGCGCTCGGTTTGCCCGAAGCCAGCTGCAAGGCATACATTGAAGCAACACCGGTAATATCCACCTCACAAGCGCTGGGCAAAAGATTTTCACTCATCATACTCATCAGACCGCATGCGTTGATTCCATAGTTCTGCTGAATCGAGGTCCAACATTGGACAGCCGTGGCATGCAGATCATGTTCGGCCATCCAGTCTTCCAGGACAATACCCAGCTTGGCCATTTTAAGGAGCGAGGATTTGGGTATCCCATCGGTCGAAATATAGGCCTCGATGCTTTCAAGCTTTGTCTCAACCCTCGAATCATCGTCGGCGAGCCGGCTCGCCTTGCCGAACACCTCCGAGTTGTCGATGGTAGTCACGGAAATCCCTGAGGCCTGCAGGAGCTTTTCGCTGAATCTAACGGTATTAAAATCACTTGGGCGGGCACCAACTGCTCCCAGCCGTGCATTTTTCAACCCCTTCACTACACGGCAGACGGCGACGAATTTTTCCAGGTCGGCTTTGAATCCGGCATCTGTTGGACTTACCGTATGAAGCTTAGTCAGTGAAAAGGGGTATCCATACTGACGCAGGTTGTTACAGACTGATATCTTTCCGCAGAATGAGTCTCGGCGTCTTTCGAGGTTGAACTGTTTTAAATCATCGGGATAAGCCTGAACCAGAATGGGTACCTGCAGCCCCGACTCCTTGATGGTATTGACCACACCCTTCTCATTACCGAAGTTGGGAAGCACCACCAGTATGCCATCGATATTGTCCTGAGTGGCCTTGAAAAGGGCAGCGCATTTCTTCACATCGCTCCACGTTTCTACGCCGCCGAGATTGGTGTCTTTTTCGGACACAATAACAGGCTCGATATCCATCTCCGAGAGAACTCCGAGTACCTCCTTTCTCCCCTCGCTTACCAGTACATCGGGGAAGAAGTCTCGGTTGCCGACAATCACGCCTAGAGTTGGTTTTTGCATATGTCACTACCTCCTCACATTAAAGGTCCATGCAGCTGTTTTGTTAGATCTGTTTATTCTTATCAATTAATTATGTGCGATAGAATCGGTATAACGTTTCAGCTATCCTGGGGAGGGGGATAGACTTTTTCTGGCTGTACTCTGCCCTTGGGTCGCTCTATCAACTCAATGGCTGCACCGATCAGTTTTTCTGTGTCCAGGTAGGCATAATGCCCGTCACCGTCAGCACCAAATCCGGATCCGTCCATCAAAACCTTCACACCTGCGGCTTCGGCTTGTTGGGTAGCAGCCTCCATGTCATCAACAAGAACTCCGAGGTGATGGAGGCCATAGCCGTGCTCACGCACGAAATCCGCGTAGACCGTCTCCCCTTCGACCATCTCAATCAGCTCGATTCTCATAGGGCCAAAATAAGAGAGGGCGACCCGCATCTTGTACTCGGCGGGTTTGCCATGGTAGGACATCTCCTTCACGAGAGGCTTGCCGTATGTGTAGAAGTGCCAATCACCGATGCCGAAATACTTGTGATAATTCTCAACCGCCTCCTCCAGGCTCTCGACAATTATGGCTATCTGAGCAACGCCGTTTTTGAGAAATGGAAGCGATTTTTTAAGGTTAGACATTCTCATATTCCTCTCTCATCATGCTTACGGGAAAAACACCCCTTTCATGACTTTGCCCTCGAGAGCCATGGTAGAACCCTTCTTGAAATCCGCAAGAGGAAACCTGTGGGTAACCAGCTTGTCAGCCGGCAGCCGGCCGGAAGCCATGAGCTCAAGAGCCATGCGCTGATGTCGCGGCGCGAATGTGGTGTTCCCGATCATGTGTAGGGCATGGTAATGGAGAGTATTTATGTCGACGCCGGGGGCGCTGTTGTCCTTGGGCAAACCACCGAATACCAGTATGCGACCCGCCTGCCGTGCTAATTTCACCGCCTGGACGACAGCGACCGGGGCGGGTGTCGCCGTAATGACCACTTCGGCTCCTTTGCCGCCGGTCAGTTGGCGAACCTTTTCCACCAGGTCGGTTTCAGCTGCGTTTATCGTCCCGTCCGGTTCAAAGGCTTCGGCCATTTTCAATCTTTCACCGTTTATGTCGGCGATATAAATCCTGTCCGCACCCCTGACGCGGGCCAGGCTGATGTGTATGGAACCGATGGGGCCGGCCCCGATAATGACGACCTTGTCCCCCAGGGTGATTTGACCCTTCTCCTGAGCGTTCACACATGAGGCGATGGGCTCTGAAATGCTGGCGAATGCGGGATCAAGCCCCTCCGGCACTGGCCATATGGTGCCAAGGCGAATCGCCTCTTCAGGAATGGCCACGTACTCGGCGAAACCACCCGGCCAAACCTGAGCGATTTCACGATAGTTTTCACACAGCTCGTACTGCCCGTTAATACAAAAATCGCACTGCCCGCAGTAGACCACAGGACCGACGGCCAGGAGGTCTCCCTCCTTCCACCTGCCCTGATAATTATCACCCGTTTTAACCACGGTACCGCATATTTCATGGCCGATTATCCACGGCAGGGTGACTTTGCGATGTCCGCTCCGCAGGGTTCGCAAATCCGATCCGCACAACCCACAGGCGACAACTTTTAGGAGGAGACCACCAGCAGGAACCTCGGGCTCAGGCACGTCTTCTACATCAAATTCCATGGGAGCTCTTACAACAACGGCTTTCATAAATACTGCTCCTTTAATAAAGAGTTAGCCAGTTAGTTTGTTTTCCATATTGATTTGGGCATCCTGAATTCGGCGAAGTTTATAGACAAACAGATCCGAATTGGGTGTGAAGTTGTCCTCGGTCAGCATGCTACCCTTTGAGATGTCCTTCGTGACCGTACCGTCCGGTGCCAAACCGAGGGGTATGGCCTTTTTCGCTTTCGCATCCTCATAGGTGAAAGTGCGGCCAAAAATATCTGCACAGCCGATTTCACCGACTTTTTCGCCGGCCTTCAAGTCGCGCTTGGCGATGGTAGCGACCTCGGAGATCATGTTTCGGGAGACCACCGTACTCTCATTATAGAGAACCGCTTCGGCGATGGAGACGGGCGTTTCAATATTACAGAGGTGATAAGGCCTGTAGAGGGTATAATAAGGACCCTCTCCCATGGAGAGAAATTGCATGTCCGTCTTCACATAGGAATCAGTGGTCGTGATGATTGCAAAGACTCCCGGTGCGACCTTTCCTGTTGAATAATCCACACAACCACGATGACTCAGAACACCTCCGTCTTCCTGGGGAACGAGCACCTTGTTCAATTCACTCACATCCACCTTGGGACCATGCATGCCCGGAACATCTGGAATCAGACCCGTGGCATTCGACATGGCGGCAAGCTCCACCATGGTTTTGGAGCCGTCCATGAAAGCGGAGAGCATTTTTGGATTCATTCCCTTCTTTTCGGCGTCCTCGCGGCAGTTATCCGGCGTCGCTGCATAGTCGATGGGATTGTTTTTGCCCTTGCCCAGGCACACAATTTCAAATCCCAGCATACCTGCAAAGTTGTAGAGCATTTTACAGACTCCCGGCTCATCACCCGAAGCGGCGGTGTAGACACATCCGCTGGTTTGCGCCTGGCGATAGAGAAGTGGACCGATGGTGACGTCCGTCTCTACGTTCAGCATGATAATGTGCTTGCCGTTTTCTATGCAGTTCCACGCCACCTGCGAACCGGTTTCGCTGAGACCCGTCGCCTCGACAACCGCGTCCAGACTCTCGAGGCGTGTCAGCAAAAGAGCGTCTTCCGTGACCACACGTTTGCGCGACCTGAGGGCGTCCTCAGCTTCATCGACTTTATTAGTAATGCACATGTCGGACTTGGAAATACCAATCTCTTCAAGTACCTTAACAGGGCGTTTGATGTCGATATCCGCTATTGCCGTGGAGTCCATACCGGGCATCTGGTTTGTTACGTGAACCAGCCCCGAACCCATCTGACCGCACCCTACCTGTCCTACTTGAATCGCCATGTCTTCCGACTGCAGTGCCTGCAGTCTTTCGTAAATTTCCATGTGAGCTACACTCCTGCAGAGATTTTGTGACGGAACATCTGTAATTACCTTTTCCTCACCCCTTGCCGTGAGGATGTATAAAGGCCTTTACGTCCCGCTTGCTGCGCAGGTTTTCAAAGGCCTCTTCCCACTGATCAAGATTATAATGGCCCGTTATCATCGCATCGAGATTGAAGGGACCCCGGTCCAACAGGTCTACGGCATGCTCCCAGGTTTCCCTGCCATTCCAGCTCCAGCTGCCTCGAATATCGATCTGCCCCAGGCTGATTTCATCCAGGTTAATAGAGATGTTTCGTCCCCACAGGCTGATAAATACGATGACACCCTTGCCTCCCGGTCCCTCATAGGCCTTTCGAGCGCAGTCAATGGCATGTCGAACGCCCTTTTCACTCGCTGAGCACTCCACCACAAACTCGGCACCCTTCCCACCTGTTATTTCCATAACCGCCTTGTCAGGCCCATCCTCGGAATATAGCGTATAGTCAGCACCAACCGTTTTGCCAATTTGCAGTCTCTTCTCATCGCTTCTGAGCCCGATAAGAAAAACACGGCGTGCACCGCAGAGTTTTGCATACTGAACGGCAAGTATACCCATGGGGCCCGGTCCAACAACGACCACGTCGTCCCCCACTTTCACTTGAGCCCTCTCCTGTATCAGATGATGTGTCGCTACGATCGGTTCGGCCAGGCATGCGTGATCCAACGACACATGATCGGGAATTTTATACAACACGTGTTCCGGCACTCGCATGTATGGCGCATAGGCACCATCTATGGTGACGCCCAGCCACTGCCCGCCGCCGCATTCTATATCAGCAATAATCTTGTCATTTTTCTTTATTGAGCTGACGTCTCTTCCAATCTCGTAGGCAACACCTGAAAATTCATGCCCAAGGGTTACGGGAACCTCGTAAAAATGTCTGTCCTCCTGAATGAGAATATCGCTTCCGCACACGCCGGCTGCATGAACTTTCATAAGCACGTCATTCGGCCCGATTTCAGGAACCGGCACCTCATTCAGTTCCACATTACCTTCGCCTCGGGCGGTTTTCCTCAACGCTTTCATGAGGCCCCATCCCTTCACATCTCTATATATGTTCTTCCGTATACTCCAAACGTAAAACAGCCCATACTGCTACATCCTGACCACTCCTTTTTCCAAAAGACCAACGAGAAGCTGCGCATCACGGCCGAGGCCGAAAGGAGCGGCAACACAAACAAGTGTTCCTATAGTCGCTTTGTCCTTCCAGTTAGACCATGACTTGCCGCTGTCTCGTGAGATGAGCAATTCATTGCTGAGTACCGCAAGTATATGCGGTTCATCCGGGTAGTGCGGCGACAGGACAATGGCATTCACCGATTCACCTATGTAATCCTTGCCCAGTCTCGACCATGATTTTCCCCTGTCGTCCGAATAGAAAAGACCATGTGATTCCGTTCCCACGAACAGTACGCCATCCTGCGTGAAATGGGGAGAGAATGACATACTGAGCACCGGTGCGTGCTCAGTCGGGAAATCTATTTCTCGCCACGCACGTCCGCCATTTGTGCTCATAAAAACACCCGTCTCGGTTCCTACAAAGATTGTTTCGTCATCTTCGAAATTGGGTGATATGGCCAGAGTAAGCGTATTCAAATCCAGCAGACCGAAATTCCAACCTGACCAGTGCCTGCCCCGGTCAGCTGATCGAAAAACACCATCTTCAAGCGTTGCTGCAAGAACAACACCGTCTTTAGAAAAATGCGGCGAAACGGCAATGCTGGTGACGTGCGGAGGAGGATCTGGAAGTGCGATGATCTCCCAATGTTGTGCGCCATCTATTGAACGCATAACCGCACCAGATACGCCCGCGAAAACAGTTTTATCTTGTACGAAATCGGGCGACACGGCCACAGCCGGTGTAGTCGGGGATTCATCAAACTGAAGCGATGCATAGGCAGAATGCCAGGTGGCGCCTCCATCATCTGTTCGATAGAGTCCCGATTGGCAGGCGGCAAAACAGGTGCCGTCCTGCTTGAAATCCAGAGATGCGGCCAGGGCATATACGGTATTCAACAAATTATCCTTTGCTTCGATCAATATTCATCTTTTTTCGTGGACTGGGCTTTCTCAAGGGAACATGGTCCTGTTTTTCAGGATTGTGAACCATCACGTCAATAGTGAGGGCCATGGCAGCTGTTTTTACCGCACCATACACGGCCATTTCAACCACCTCGGTTGCATCCCATATCCCCATGTCCATCATGTCCACGACTTTCCCAGAAGCGATGTCAAATCCGTGATTCGAACCGGCTGATTCGATTTCGGACATGACCCTGCTCGAATCGTACCCCGCGTTTTCAATAATCAAACGAAAGGGCTTATCCAACGCCCTACGCAAAATTCCATATGCGGCACGCTCATCGACATTCGAGCCGTTCTTCAACACGTTGTCCAGATATGAGCGACTGGCCAGCAATGACATACCACCGCCGGGAAGGACGCCTGATGTCATCGCTTCCCGCATGACCGAAGCGGTACGTTTCGCAACCTCCTGTCGATTTTCTATCTCCATCTCGCTGGAACCGCCAACCCAGAGAACGGCGGTACCGCCCATAAGCTTACCAATTCTCGAACGGAGCTTTTCAAAAATAACCGTTTCCTCGGCTACTTCACATGCCGCACGTAGTTCGGTGATATGTGCTCGAAGCTTACGTGGATTACCCTTGCCTCCAACAATTCCGAAGGTATAACGGTCAGCCCACGTTCGACGTGCAAAACCGAAATCCTCTAGTTTCATGTTTTTGAATGTATCGCCTCCGGCTTTGATGAAGGGACGTCCTCCTGTGAGAACAGACAGGTCCTGCAGTGCCCAGGCTTCTTCGGTTTGATCATATCCAGGTAGTTTTACGGCTGCGATCTGCCCCTTCTCGGGATCGCTGTTCAACAGCAGGGATGCTATGGTGCTGTCCGAAAACTCGCTTGCAACAATAAGCAACGAACGAATATTTAGCTTTCGGGAAAGTTCAATTACCGGGTGTAATTGTCGCGGATCTTCAATTTTGAAGTCACTAATGACAATTGCCGTTTTTTGCATTTCAATCCTATAATCCTTGGCCGCATCAAGCATCTTTCGCGACACAACTCCTCGATCCCAATACATCCCTTCTACATACTCTCTATCGATGTCCAGTCCACGGCCGGGCCTGACTTCCAGACGTCCGTATTCACCGATAATATCGAAAATCTCACCAAGCATTTTGGCCATGTGAGCGTCATGACAGAGCGTTTCGGCCATTTGTGCGAGCTGTTCCTCACCCTTCAATGTTACGGTCATGTCTGATAGTTGTTCGATAACAGCACGCATGCCCTTTTCAAGGTATGCCCGAAGGGCGACCACATTGCCGCCAGAGACAATATATTTCATGCTCTCGTTGTACACAGCCTGAAGCAAAACTGCCCCTGTCGTAGTTCCGTCACCCGCCTGGTCCCGCAGGTGCAGTAAGAAATCGCGAACAAGCATGGCTCCCACGTTTTCATCGGGATCATACAATGAGGTAATGCGCTGTACGATGGTAGCGCCGTCGTCGAGCATCTCCGGCATTCTTTCGTCGAGAATTCGATCGACAGCGACCATACGAGGTACGGGACCCAGAGTGGGTTTGATGGCATCGACTATCTTGTTGATACCCCGTTGAATGCTTTTATAGGTAGCGGGCTGAAAGACGACATACCTGTTTACAGTTCTCGGCACCGTACCGCTCCTATCCCTTGATTGCACCTGCCAGCACACCCTGTACGAAAAAGCGCCTGAAGATGAGATATATGATGACCAGGGGTATGATCGAGCCAACGATGGTCGCGTAAATCACCTGAAAATTGGTGGAGAACTGTCCCGCGACGGTTTGCATCAGCGGCAGAACGGTGGAGTAGCGCTCGTCGAGATAGACGTAGGGCTCGAGAAAGAGGTTGTAATACAGCGGCATCTGAATAACCAGTATGCTTACTATAGGTACCTTCAGGAGAGGAAAGAGTATGCGGCGTACATACTGCAGTCTTGATGTACCATCAATACGGGCCGCGTCCTCCAGGTCCTGGGGAATGGCGCTTATGAACGACGTAAATATCATGGTGGACAGTGCAGTGCCTTTGATATTTATCAGAATGATCGTGAGAAGTTGAATACCACCCCGGGTTAATCCCGGGGAATCGAATCCGGGAATCAGCCTGGTAACCCACTGGACAAGCTGATACTGCGGCAGCAGAATGAGCATGGCGGGAATGACCATCTGCAGGAGGTAGATGTTGTACACCGCCATCTGATCCCGCCGCTTCAATCCTGCCAGCCCGTAACCGGTGAAGATCGACAGGACTGTTATGAGAACGCAG
>Ga0114922_10003515_pt1 | contig 14586 bp, 9 predicted proteins | sample AartaG_FD_100975 | JGI IMG/M metagenome (GOLD analysis project Ga0114922, IMG submission 100975) | Deep subsurface microbial communities from Aarhus Bay to uncover new lineages of life (NeLLi) - Aarhus_00045 metaG | ecosystem: Environmental > Aquatic > Marine > Oceanic > Sediment | place: Aarhus...
GAAGGTGTCCGTGAAGCGGTAATCGCCGTCGGTGGTGAAGCGGGTGATGAAAACGTCCCGTCCTCCGTTGGAGGTGTGCTCGTCCACGCCTTCGGAGGGGTCGAAATCAACCGTCACATTGAAGCCGCCCGTGACTCCCAGCACATTATCCGGACCTAATGCAATCCCGAACCCGGCATCGATCGCCTCGCCCCCGAAGGTCTTCGTCCATCTGTAGGAACCATCGGGCCCGAGTTTGATGATGTAAACGTCGAAGACTCCCTCCGAGACGCGAACATCGCCGCCGCCTCGCGGGTTGAAATCCACCGTCTCCTGGAACGATCCGGTCACGTAGACGTTGCCCGCGGCGTCGGTCGTGACATCATGCCCGTGATCGTTCTCGACGCCGCCGGCGGTGTGGGTCCAGTGGTACGACCCGTCGTCCCCGAGCTTGGTGATGAAGAAGTCGCGTTTGCCGTTCGACTGGCGGATGTCCTCACCCTCGCCGGGGTCGAAGTCCACTGTGTTGCGGAACTCGCCGGTGATGACCACATTATCGTTGCAGTCAGTCGCGACTCCCATAGCGGATTGAAAATCGAGACCGGGGAAGGTGCACGTCCACGAGTACGAACCGTCCGCCCACAGCTTGGTGACGAAGATGTCGGAACCCCCCATGGCGGTACGCCGATCCTCTCCGCGTCCGGGATCGAAATCGATTGTCTGGCTGAACCAACCGGTGAGGAAGATGTTCCCGTTGGAATCGACATCAATGGCTCGACCCGTATCACTTCCCGGACCCGTCAAGACTCGCGTCCATCGGTACGAACCATTAGACCGTAGGAGGGTCACAAAGATGTCGCTGGAGTCATCAAAGGATTTGATCTTATCTCGACCTTTACCCGGGTCAAAGTCCACCTTTCCATCGAATGACCCCACAATCAACAGTTTTTCAGAGGGGCTTAACGCGATTCCGCCTCCACCAACCGAACCTGCTTTTGACCCCATTACGGCGGTCCAGAAATACGATTCCTGCGCGTCGTAGGCGGTGAGGAAAAGGCAGTCTTCACCTTTACACTTGCGACGGTCCTTGCGTTTTGACGGATCAAAGTCAACTTTCTCGTGAAAGACGCCCGTGGCATAGAGGTTGTCGGCACCGTCCGTCACCACTCCCAGCGCGGCATCGTAACTCCCCGCACCTACCGTTCTTGTCCAGCCGTACTCGCGGTGGGGGCAGTCCGGCTGGACGTATCCCTGGCGCAGTGCGAAAACGCCGCAAACGAGCAAACTCAGGATGAGCGATTTCATTGCGTTGATCTCCTTGTCCTTCTCGCCGTCCTGTCGCCGCAGAGGGGCGACCGGGTTGTTGGTCAATTATATGTCCCGCAAGTGTCCGGAACATAGTAGGTGAAGTCAGAATCGGACTCCTGTCGATTAAGACGTATTTCAGATTTAATTATATCAGCCACTGTTTAATGGGCCAAGGAACGGACCCGAATCGGTGTCAGCAATTCGAATCCGCTCCGGAAAGGCCCTTAGAGCCGCGATCAGGCGACTACCGCCTGATCGCTACTGCGGGCACGACAGCGACGTGAAGCGGTCGACATCAAAGAGAACGCCGGGCTCCACCTCGATCTTGCCCCCGATCACGAAATCATCATCAGCATCGGTGGACATCTCGAAGTCCCCGTGCAGGGAGAGCATACGTTTCACCTGCAGGAGGCCATGATGCCCGACCACCAGATCGCCTGTCCCGACCACCGGCGCTTCGATGAGCAACGTGTTTTTCTCGTTCACCGCATCGCAGTCGGCGCACGTGACCTTCCAGTCGCCGGCCCCGAGCTTCGGGTTGCAGGTCAGGGTGATCTTGTCGCCGGTTCCTCCGCTGATGGGATCCTCGGGATTAACCAGGCCGTTGTTGACCAGAGCGATCGTGACGAAAGCGGAGCCGTGGATGGAGTTGTCCGGACCGAGGACCAGGACGGGCAGTTGAGTCACAAGGAGTTCGCCGGACTCCATCATCCGCCCGGTCGTTTACTCCTGGCTGTGAACGAGTAACATCGAACCTGCGTGTCGACAGAGCACCCGGAAGCCGACAGCGACGGTGACGGGGAGCTCAGCGACAAGGAGCTGCACGAGTTTATCCTCTGCATGCACGGCGGTGAGGGCGCCGCGGCCGGCGAACCCCATCACGGTCAGGCCTACGGCAACAAGCACGTGGGGCATGGTGCGCCCAAGCACTAGCCAAGGCAATGCAACAACAGAACTCGGGCGCCGGTGATCAAAGTCATCGGCGCCCGATCTTCATTTGGAGCGCACCACGCCTCACGTTGACCTGTGGATTCGTCACTCGTGGGCACAACACGGGTTCATGCCTGATGTAAACGCCTCATCCCGCCGGCGGTGCCCGCAGTCGCATCCACGGCGACGGGTTGAAATCGTGCGTCGGTTTCTGCTAGAATTGGTCGTTGCGGCACAAGACCTTCTAAGGAGAGGCAATGATGAGAGCACCAACGATTATCGCCATCACCGGCCTGATGGTCGCCCTGACGTGCGCAACCCCTCACGTGGACGCCCAGTGCTTACCGGAGTGGATCACCGAATTGGGCGATCCCGGCAATGCGGACGGTTACGTTCAACCGATGACACCGTGGGACGACGGAACTGGGGAGGCACTGTTCGCCGGCGGCAGCTTCAGCATTGTCGGCGGAATCCGGGCCGAATCCGTCGCTCGTTACGATCCCGACACCAAGCGCTGGTCAGCGCTCGGCGCCGGGCTGGCCTCCGGGTTCGTCACCGTGATCACCCCGTTCGATGACGGCGGCGGCGAGAAGCTCTTTGTCGGCGGCTTCTTCGCCAACGCGGCCGGCCTGCCCGGCACCTCCGCCATTGCAGCCTGGGACGGGCGGAACTGGTCGTCGGTGGGCGGCGGCACGTCCGGTTCGGTGTGGGCGATCGAACCCTCCGACTTCGACGGCGACTTGCGTCTCTACGTGGCGGGCGGGTACGACTCGATCGGCGGGGTCACCGCCGGCGGCATCGCCGTCTGGGACGGTAAGAATTTCGCCCCCGTGGGCACCGGCGTGGGAATCGCCGGCACCTTCAGCCCCTTCGCCAACGGCATCCTTGATTTCGACGACGGCAACGGGCCGGCGCTGTATATCGTCGGTCGCTTCGCCTCCGTGGACGGCGTCCCCTCTGAAATGGTCTCAAAGTGGGACGGCAACGTCTGGTCGCGCATCGGGAACGGCCTCGCCGCGCCAAACTCTCTGCGAAGCCTCGAGTCCATCACCGTCTTTGACGACGGAAACGGCGCCGCCCTTTACGTCGGCGGCACCCCCATCCGCATCAACGGCCTCCCCGGCGAACACTCGGTGGCAAAGTGGGGCGGTACGGAGTGGACTCCGGTCGGCCAGAACGTCGGTGGGCGGGTGACCCGTCTGATCGGCTGGAACGACGGCAGCGGAATGAAACTCTACCTGTCCGGCACCGCAACGCCGGACATCAATTACTTCGCCCGCCTGGAAGGTGACCGGTGGGTCCCGGTGGACGGAGGAGTCGCCGGACCGGCCATCCCGCCATCCCAATGGCCGTCCGTTTTCGGGCTCAGCATGTGGGGCAAAGACCTGCTGATCGGAGGGAACTTCACCAGGGTGGGCAGCGACCTTCTGCCGTCCAACGGCATGGTCATGCGAACATCCTGCGAGTCGCGCTGCACGGGCAAGGAGCGTCTCACCCTGCGCGGCTGCCGTGACCTGGGCAACGGGAAGGTCAAGTACAAAGCCAAGGTCAAGCGCGGCGCGGCGCAGCAGGCACTGACGCTTAGGGTCAACGACGATCCCGGCACCGACACGCTGGTGGTGCTGAACCGCAAGGGGAAAGGTAAAGCAAAGTTCCGCGGCGTGCCGGCGGGCAGACAGAGCGTCGAGATTCTCGAGTGCGGCGTCACGAAGGTGTACGACTGCCCGTAACGCCCGGACCGGCCAGCGCGATGATCAGCCCATATCGACCACGACCTTGCCGAAGCGCCCGGGGTCGGCGAGGCGCTCGTGCGCGGCCTGGTTGACGCTCCCACGGACTGGGCGTGGTCGAGTGCCAGAGAGTACGCCGGAATCGACGGGGCACTGCTGCGAGTCGACGCGTGTCCACCCGACCCGCCACCCACTTGAGCTACCGGACAAACCACGGGCAGCCTGCGCCTGCCCATGCCACCTAAGCTATCCCGGCCACCCGTCCGCAGCGATCCTGCGCGCAATCGCACCGGATTGCTACCACAAGGGGATTGACACCGTTGAACGGAGGATGCACGATAAACCGATGCTGACATCCAAGCAAATGCGTGGTGGAAATGAGACGCTCAGGCACGCAGGGCAATCGTGATCGAACCGGGAGGGGGTAGAGTGAAAAACCACCGTGCGCCCCCGCCTGACAGGGAGCCGTATTGCAGCCACTGCGGGTATCAACTCACCGGTCTGGTGGATTCCTCCAAATGCCCTGAATGCGGGCGACCCATCGTGGAGGTGTTGACGCGCGGCCCCCGCTGGCCTCGACCCGGCAAACGGTACACGTCACGTACGCGCGTGTTTGGCTGGCCCCTGGTTCATGTGGCGCTGGGTCCGCACGGCGACGAGATACGCGGCAAGGCCAAGGGAATCATTGCCGTCGGAGACGTAGCCTTTGGATGTTTCGCGGCCGGTGGGGCAGCGTTCGGCATTATTGCGATGGGAGGGGTGGCGATCGGGCTGGTTGCCCTGGGGGGCGGGGCTATCGGGCTCCTAGCAGCCCTGGGAGGCGGATCGATCGGAGGATTGGCCGTGGGCGGCGCAGCGATCGGCGGCGTCGCCCAGGGCGGCGGAGCGGTGGGCGTGATCGCCGACGGCGGTGGAGCCGTGGGATACCTGGCGCGCGGCGGCGGGGCCTACGGCGTACACACGATTACTTTTAGCAGAACCGCGACCCCCCAGGCGCAACAGTTGCTCAACCGCTGGGCCTGGCTGATCGGCCCTCAGCCCGGCCGGTTCCGACTGCTCGTCTGGGTTGCCCTCGTCGGTTGTAGCGTAGCGCTACTAACCGCACTGGTGGTGGCCGCAGGGTACTACCTGACCTCATCTGTGTGAGCGCTTCGCAGCACGCGAATCTCGCCGTCTCGCACCACTTCGCTTGCTTTTCCCGGCTCCACGCTTCCGTCCGCGGCGATCGGCGGCACGGTCTGTCTTGGCGCGCGCCTGCTCCGCCAGCGACAGTTCCAGCTCGCGTTTTGGCACGTCGATCCGGGCTGTGACGACGGTCAGCCGATCGCCGATCTTGATTCGCCGCCCGGATCGCTCGCCGACGACGAGGCCCCGGCGGGCGTCCACCTCCCACCAGTCGTCCGGCAGGTCGGCCAATCGCAGCACGCCGTCGATCAGGTACTTGTCCAGTTGAACAAACAGGCCGAAGCTCGCAACGCCGGTAACCACACCCTCGTACACATCGCCGAGCTGCCCCTCCAGCAGCCGCAGAATCTTGACCGTGCGCAGCTCACGCTCGGCTGACTCAGCCCGCCGCTCGTTGGTGCTGCAATGTTGCCCGAGCTTGGCCAGCTCCTCGACCCCGGCAACCCGGCCCACTCGTTTGCCCTTCAGCTTACCCTTAAGGTGCAGATCGAGCAGGCGGTGGACGGTCAGGTCGGGGTAGCGGCGTATCGGCGAGGTGAAGTGGGTGTAGTGCTCGCCGGCCAGGGCGTAATGGCCGATCAACTGCGGGCTGTACTCCGCCTTTTGCATCGACCGAAGCACGGCCAGGTTCACGGGAAACGACACGTCTTGGCCGCGAACCGAGTCCAGCAGCCTCTGGACGGCGAACCGGTCGGCGTCTTTGGGCAGCGGACGGCCGACCACCTTTAAGAAACGATGCAGCGACTGCTGAGCCTTGAAGCCGGGTTCGTCGTGTACGCGGCGAAGATGGGGGACATTCTTACCGGCCAGCAACCGGCAGACCGCCTCGTTCGCCTCCACCATGAACATCTCGATGATGGTGTGCGAGAAACCGGCGTCGGCGGGCACCGCGTCAATCGCCCGGCCGCCGTCTGCCAGCACCAGCTCAACCTCCGGCAGGTCGAGCACGAGCATCCCTTCGCGAATGCGGCGATGGCGAATCACCCGGGCCAGCGCCTCCATACGCTTCATGAGCGCGACCACCCTGGCGCTGGTCCGCCCCGCCTTGCCGCTGAGAATCCTCGTCGCCTGTTCGTACGTCAGTCGCTTCGTGGAGTGAATCGCGGTGTTCGCGAAACGCGTCTTCCTGACTCGACCGCGCCTGTCATAGGTAATAAAAACGCTCTTTGTCAGCCGCCACTGCTTCTCCTGCAGGCTGCACACGCCGTTGGAGAGCACTTCCGGCAGCATGGAGACGACGTAGCCCGGAAAATAGACGCTGGTCGACCGCTGCCGCGCTTCGGAATCCAGGGCTCCGCCTTCGGGCACGAAGTATGAGACATCAGCGATGTGAACCCCCAGCTCGACCGTGCCGTCGGCGTTTTCCGTAAGCGAGACGGCGTCGTCGAAATCGCGGGCGTTCTTCGGGTCGATCGTGATCGTCGTGACTTTGTCGAGCGATTCGCGCCGCTTTCGCTCAGCCTTGAGATCTAACCCCGCCGCCGCCCGCCGCGCGTCTTCAAGCACCTCCTCGCAGAACTCATCCGGAATGTCGTACTGGGCGATTATGCTCTGCGTATCGACCTCCGGCTCGCCGGGCAGACCGAGCACGCGAACGATGACGCCCCTGGCCTCGCGGTCGCGTGTGGGATATTCGATGATCTCGACGACCACCTGGTCGCCGGGCCTGGCTCCTTTCGCCCCGACATCGCCCACCAGTATCGGTGCGTGGAATGTGTTTCCGTCCGGAATGACGAACCATCGCTTCAACTCGCGACGCAGCTCTCCAACAAACCGGCTTTGCCCGCGCTTGAGGATCGCAATGATTTCACCCTCGATCATGCGTCCGCTCCGGCCCCGCCGCCGGTGCTTTACGCGAGCGCTGACCGTATCGCCGGTGACCGCGCCCTTCGATTTGCCTGCCGGTACGTACAGGTCGCCGTGGGTGTTGGGGGTGTCGGGTATGACGAAGCCGAACCCGCGCGGGTTGCCCCGATAGACGCCGATGATCTTGCCGGTAGGCTCGGGCAACGTCAGCACGCTCTTGCTGCCGAGCACCACGCGACCGGTCCTGGTCAGCGCCTTGCAGGCAGCGTGAAAGTCGCCGAGTTCGTCCTCGGCGATTCTCATCGAGCGCCCGAGCTCTTCAAGCCGTTGGGGTCGATAGCCCCGGGTGCCAAGGTAACGAAGAATGCGATCGGTGAAGGTGTTCGGCTGCATGTGTACGTCTATACCAGCGCGCCGCCGGTTTTGACACCCGCTGTCCGTAGCGCGATACGGCTAGAGCTTCGTCTCGTCTGAATTGAGGGATAGGATGACAATCCGATTGGGTGCCACGTTGGGTGCCTTGCCCAAGCGCAGCGCGGGCATGTCTTGCTACAGTTCAAGGAGCATGGCCGCGCTGCACTTGGCCATGGCACCCGGCGCGGGAATCGACGGGACACTGCTGCAAGTCGACTCCTGTCCCACTGACCCGCCACCCACTTGAGCTACCGGACAAACCACAGGCAGTCTGCGCCTGCCCATGCCACCCAAGCTATCCCGGCCACCCGTTGCAAACTTCTTGTTCGTCCGTTTGCTCTTGTCGGAGGTTCCATAGGCTTCGGGTGCGCTTTCAGTCAGGTTGCGCCCGGACGGGTCAACGAAGCGCGTCGGCCCACTTCTCACATACTCATACAGATTCATCCCATCGACGTACAGCACGGGGTCTCGTTGCAACGTGTATTGATTAGCGCTAATGCAATCGCGGAACTGCCCATGCGTACAGGCCAGCTCCAACGGCAACTACAAGTGAGAGCCAATACAAAACTGCCGCTACTGAACGACTGTGCCGCACGCGACAAGCCGCTACGACAACCACGGCGCCCTGGAGTGCCGACCCCATTAGCCAAGTGGAGTTGTATCTGTCGCGGCTGACAATCGATAAGGCAGATGCCAAGACGCAGAGGCACAGCAGACACCATGGAACAACACGTTCTGTACGACGATTGGCCAGAACGAATGTCGTTGGATCGTCCGGGTCAAACTCGGTGAAGCACTCGGGGCAGCGCCTTTCAGGAAGTAGCACTATTGAATACCCGCACTTTCTGCATCGAGCCCCTAGCGGCGCGCCGAATCCGGTCTCCAGATCCTTGGCTTGCTCAGTCTCGGTCATACTAAGTTATGGAAAGAACTGATCGTACAAAGTATGAATCACCCGTGACGGTGGTTTCCCAGCAACATCCTGGAAGTAGTAACCGGGATCGCTGTCAGCGGAACCGCCCCCGAGTGGTTCCGATCTGCTCTCCCCGCCCACATTGCCTCGTTTAAGTACCTTTCCCCAGTGTGGGTGCCCCGTCCTTTCAGGAGGAAAGGGTGGGGGACGGACGCGGTGCGGGATGACGGGTTCGGCGGTGTCCGTCCCCCACTCTTCGCGCAGCGAAGGGTGGGGCATCCGCGAGATGTCTCCTTCCTGTTTGAGTTACTCATCATATGTGTTTCGTTGGGTCCTCCTCCTTAGACCGGTCTCTCGCAGTGGGTATACTACTTGTGGGACCAAAACGCGATCCACATTCAGGACAGCGTAACTCGGGCAGGCCCCTGAGATCATAACCACACGTTGCGCATTGGTAACGCACACGACGATGTCTGCAGAGCCTTCGTCTGCGCCAGTAGCCCACACCAACAGCAGTCGGATATATCATTAGCAGCGAAGGTGTGAGCTAGGTTGGTGAAACGAGTACGTCATGGCGCGTACCGTCTAAGTCGACAAAGGCATAGTAGGACAACGTGCCTAGAACTCTACAATTGACCGAACGCGTTCTCAGGATCTGTATGTGTTGTAGCTTGTCGCCAGCGTAGGCTTCTTGGTCATACTGCAAGTACGCATGTCCTTCGCGAAAAATCAGCGTTCCGCGCGTGTCGCGCGCTTGAGATGCCCACAGCAGGATTGTCTCATGGCTCCGCGTCGCTGCAATATAGATCCAAAACGCGCAACAGGCGAATAAAACGGCCAACATTCCAAAGGGCAACGCTCTGCAGAATGCGCTCAGTACAGTTCGAATCTGGGTCGTCATAAGCTCTCGCCAGCTTCTCTCGTGTAGAGGCAGCGCTGCAAGTCGACGCCTGTCCCCCCAAGCCGTCACCCACTTGAGCTACCGGACAAACCACGGGCAGCCTGCGCCTGCCCATGCCACCCAAGCTATCCCGCCCACCCGCCGCCCTGTTTCCCTGCGGCTGTGCGGCGACGAACAAACGGCAACAGTATACCGATGGCAATCAAGAGGATTCCGATCCCGTGATAGGGTAACGCGCGGTTCCACCAGTAGTACATACCACCAGCCAAGCTGATATCGCCAATCAGCGTCTTTGCAGATACATCCTTCTCCTCGAGAGTGGCGAGCATTGGAGTGTCTGTTGAAGGAAAGAATCCATACCGTCCGAGGAAAACCTCTGCGGTTGCTCGTGCTTTGGTCAACACATGTCTAGTAGTGGCATACCTGGTATAGCCATAAGTGCAGAGGTTTGTTCCCACCAGCAGCAGTATTGCTGACACAAGGTAGCGCGCCATTCGTGGCTCTCGAACCATGACAATCTCGCATTCTGAAACTAACGATCCGGTCACGGTGTCGGCGGGTCCGTATCACGTTGGATTGCGGTACCGGCTGTTGTTTTGGGGCGAGGCGCCTTGTTTATTTGTCGGACAACTCGCGCGGCGCGGTTACGATGCGAATGCTGCGGATCTGAAGCGGTGTCGGGCCGACGGGTCGGCCCTGGTCATCCACCGGCGTTGCCATCAGGCGGTCAAGCGTCTCGAACGATTCGTCCCCCACCAACTGCCCGAACACGGTGTACTTTCCGTCCCATTCCGGTTGCCTGGTGTTACAAATGAAGAACTGGCAACTGGCCGACCTGGGATTGTCGTTGAGCAAGGCCATGGACACGCTGCCCTTCTTGTGCGAGCGTGAATTGAACTCCGGCGGGATCTTCTTGCCGTCGCTGCGAATGCCCGTGCCGTCGCCTATCGGGCATCCGCCCAGGATCATGTGGCCTGGGATGATCGTGTGGAAAAACGTGTTAGTGTAGAAGTTCTCCTTGGCGAGCTCGATGAAGTTTGCGACGGTGACGGGGGTGTCGTCGTAGTAGAATTTGATGGTCATGGCGCCCGCGTCGGTCTGAATCTCTGCCTGCTTGAGCGGCGCGATCTCCACGAACACGACGTCGCTGGACAGCGCCCCGCCGTATGGCTCCCATCGAATCCGATACCTGCCGGGCGTGTGCATGGCCGGGTAGTACTTCTTCAAGTCGATCCGCTTGCTGACCGAGCTATGTGGGCCGACAATCAACACGGGCGCCTTGGCAGGCGGCTGGACTCCGACCGGCATGTTCCAGCGTCGGCCCGCCTCATCACTGATGACCGGCCCCTCGAAGCCGTTCCCGCTGAATACATGAGCCAGGGGCAACCCCATCTCCTTTGGGCTGGTCTTGGGTTCGGCGCCAGGGACGGCAAACGTGACGGGCTCGTCGGTCTGATTCTCGACGATGAAATCGACCCACACAGGCCGACCCACATCAACAAAACTCGAGGGCAGGTACAACCGTGCTCGAACGCCATCCAGCGTCTTTTGTTCCTGCGCCGATGTGACGGAAGCCAAGGCCAAAACCGCGCCGAGAGCCAGAAGCGGGTATCTGTTCATCTGAATTCCAGCAACACCTGATTTACGACACTCCATCTGAATCCACGCGCCAATCGTCCACGTATTGTCGCGAGGATCATGGGGATGTCCAGCTTGAAGCAACTTGGCTCAAAACTGACGAGCGCACCGCGACAACACACCGACAACAACTCTTACCCCGTTGCTGACCTGAAGTTGCACGGCGTCACCACAAGCCATCGCGGCAGTGGTGACTCCCACGATGCGGTCGCGCGGGCAGGCGGCCCACGCCACACGTCTTGTCAGGCGCTTCGAGAATCTATTTGATCCAAGCGTCTGTGGTGCCGATTTTCCAGTCGGTCAAACGACAGGACTGGAAAACCTGTCCCACAGTTCTGAAATAGCCTCTTGACTTCTGAGAGGGCCTTTTGACCTCAGAGATAGCCTCTTAATCCGAGAATTCACCCGCGCGCGGGGACGCTTGACGACCGATATACCTCAAGAGGTTTCGACGGCAACGGGTCTGGAGTGGATGAACACAGTGAATATCGGGTTGACTTCTCGCTATCCTTGGGGCAACGCGGCTGCGGTGCTTGGACACCGAGAGACGGAATTACTTGAAGGCGGCCTGCCCTCGCCCGGGATGCTGGCTGATCTGCCGAAACGAGCAGAGTGGGGCACGTCAGCCCTGCCTGCCTTCGAGGCGAACATGCCTGGGATGTTGCTGGACCGGAACGGCGACGGCCTGCTTTTCACGCCCGACGCGGTCGGCGTTTCGGACTTCCAGCCCCTGCACGAGCACGTGGGGGTAACTTTGGTCTCGCATTTTGTACTCCCGTTGTGTGAAGTGCTGGGGGCGATGCACTGGGGGCACCTGTGGAGCTGTCTGGCCAGCGAATCATGGGTCAAGGCCTGCGCCGATCCAGCTCAGGCGGCGGAGCTACAGGCCTTCGGTGTGCCCAACGTCGTGTTTTTGCCGGCGGCGGCTGTCGATGCGGATTATCCCACTGAGCCCCTCCCGCTTGAGCCAGACGGGCCTCCGATCGGATGTGTTCACGTGGAGCACGGCGCATTTTTCAACTCTCCAAACCGAGTGAAGACCGGGCTGCTTGTACCGGGGATCCTCTCGCAGGCAATCAGCGGGCACGATCCCAGCGCGACTTTTTTCGACACCTATTTCAACCTGTATGAGATCGACCCGCATCCGGAGCCGACCGCCGGCGCGACGGCTTTGGCGAAGGCGTCCCAGCGATATTACGCGGCCAAGGGGTACTACACGGCCCAACTGGGCATCGCCCGTCATGCAAGATTCGTCAGGTTCCTGCGGATACGGCTGGCGGAACACATACGCCTGTTCGGCTTGGGCGGGCCTGACACGGCCCAGACTGAGGCGCCGGCGATCGAGGCACGTGCGCGGGAGTACCGGTCCGTGGCAATCAACCTCGGACTGGGCTTTAACCGCGCTGAACATGGCCCCGACGGGCGTTTGTTCGAGATCGCGGCCGCGGGGGGATTCCTGTTGGCGCACGTCTCCACGGGTATCACAGAGTACCTGGCAGCCGGGGTGGAGTGTGACGTTTTCTCCAACGAGTCCGACCTGTTGCACAAGATACAACACTATCTGGACCACCCGAAACGGCGGGTGGAGATCGCGGCAGCGGGCCAGCATAGGGTGCTCAAGTCGCACCTGTATAGCCACCGGTTGGCGACGATTCTGGCGGACCCGTCCATTTCGACTGATCCGGCTGTCGCGACGAAACCCGCGGATCCGCGTTCCAGCGTCGCCGGCGAGTCGTGCGAGGTGTGTCACGCCCAACCTCAACCCGAAGCCGGAGCGGTGTCGGGCGATTCGCGAGGCTCCGGGCCGTCGCTCGATGGGGCGACGGATGATGAAGCGGCACCGAGCGTGCCGGAGACGAGTAGTGGCGAACACAACGCCGATACCCCGGGTCGCCTGCTCGTCCTGCAAAACCCTGGGCGCATGAGTCGGTACTGGCTGGAGGGGATCGAGCGTGGCGCGGCTGGGCTTGGCATCGAGACACGCGTGCTGGAACTCGGTGAGATATGGCAAAACAGATGCACATCGCAACAAGCACTCGCCGAGCGCATTGCCAACCTGGTGAAGCAGGAAAGGATTGTGGCCGCCGTCGGCTATACGCAGAACGGGTGTCTTGATCTGCCGTTGATTCGGGGGCAAGAGGGGCGCGTGATGAGCTTGTTCGATCATCTCGGCGTGCCGCACCTGATGTTCTGGTCGGATCATCCTCACTGGGCCCACGATCAGATTGGGCTTGGACGTGAGAATCAGCCGTTGCTGCGAGGTCCGAACAATCACCACTTCCTCAAATCTCCGGTGGCTGCCGATGAGATTCGCGATCTGCTCGGCTGGGCGAACGTGCATGGTCAGCCGGTCGGCGAAGACGTTGAACGGCTAAGGCCCCGAACGGACGTTGTGCCAGACTTTGATGTGGTTTGTATTGTGGGATCGTTGCCGGATATGGCAGAGGAGTTCGAGCCGTTTATCGATCAAGAGGAACCGGATGTTGATGCGATCTATGGGGTGGTTGCGCAAAGAGTGGTGAGGATGCTGGATGGGGTCTGGTCGGAGGATGTGCCGGAGACGGTCCGCCCGAAACTTCGCGCGCTTGGAGCGGACTGGATCGAAGCGAGACGACAAGAGCCGCTGACGGCTTGTTATCGCCACTTTCTATCGCTAAGCGCCGAGCACCCGGACGCGGCAGCCTGGCTTCGCGAGCGCTATGAAACCTACTTCCGCGCGGTGCATGCTTTGTGGGAGTTCGGCCGATGGCAGCGCACGTTCATGATACGCTACCTGGCTAGGTTCTTCAAGGTGGGTGTGTTTGGCAAGGACTGGTCATCGGTCGGCGTCGGCGGCAGCGCGGAATGGGTCCACTACGCCGACCAGTCAGCCGTCTATGCGCGGGGCAAGGTAGCCTTGAGTATCACACAATGCGGCGACGAGGAGGGCACAGCCCACAAGCCATTCGAGATCACCGCCTGCGGCGCGCCGTGTTTGCACATCAACCGCTTGGGCTTGGCCGATCAGTTCGAGCCGGGTGTGGAGATCGAACTCTTCGATACGCCAGGCCAGGCCGGCCGGAAGGTTACTCGCCTGCTGGCCGACGATGCCACCCGCATGTCACTCGCACAGGCCGGTCGAACACGCACCGAGCGAGATCACACGTGGTCGCAGCGAGTGGCACGGATGCTCAGCCTCGCCGGACTTCACCCCCAGACATTCGGCCTGGACGGGTGGAGCATCAAGACATGCGCCCAATCACCAGCGATCGCCAGTGCCGCCGCCCCACAGCCGGCGCACTGAACCTCGCCCTGTGGGATTAGTCATCCCACCTTCCTGCGACGGAGTGGCACAACCGACCGACCTGCACGATCGACCACAGTCAACGTCCATGGCAGGTCTCGCTTCACTCGTCCTGCCCTACCTGACATCGTCGCGTCTGAATCGAGGGATAGGATAACAATCCGATTGGGTGTCACGTTGGGTGCCATGCCCAAGCCCGTCTTCTACAGTTAGGTTTTGCAACTTCTTGTAAAAGCGTAGCTTACGTCAGCGCGCAGAGGCGTTGGCACTACAGGGGCGTTTCGTCGGGGGATGGCCGGTTACGCGCGGGCATGGTTGTTCTGGGCCACGCGCACGGCCGAGGCCACGCGCACGGTGGGGCCCAACGCGACGCCAACAGCCTGCAGTGCCTTGCCGGCGTCGCCACGCGTCTGGCTGCGTATGATGAACGGTTGACCAGAGCATTCGACTGTCACATCCTCCAAAACGTCCAAGTCGTCCTTGAGGCGGGCCCACTCCA
>Ga0114922_10003516_pt1 | contig 14582 bp, 10 predicted proteins | sample AartaG_FD_100975 | JGI IMG/M metagenome (GOLD analysis project Ga0114922, IMG submission 100975) | Deep subsurface microbial communities from Aarhus Bay to uncover new lineages of life (NeLLi) - Aarhus_00045 metaG | ecosystem: Environmental > Aquatic > Marine > Oceanic > Sediment | place...
CCATCCGCCGGGCCCAGAGCCAGTTGAACAGGGCGGTTCGAGCACCGCCGACGTGCAAATAACCTGTTGGTGACGGCGCAAAACGCGATACGACCATTGCAAACCTCATCAATTTCGGAAATACATGAAAAAAAACACAATAAGCTAATACAGGGGCATTGTCAAGAACCAGAGATGGTGAGCAAATTTGGGGTGTATCCATACCAGGTTAACAGGTTGCTGCTGCCGGAAACCATTCAGAATGACAAAATTACTCCCAACGGGACACAAAAGGGAATTTTTCTAATTAGGCTAAAATTTTACTTGCCCCGTTGGAGACTCTTTGGTATTAGAATGTTTAGCTGCTGGAGCAATTAGCTCTAATGGGGCTTGCAAAGGTTTGTCCGGCACGACAAAATGGCAGCAACTCAATTTTCAATTAACAGATGGAGAAAAAAATGGCCGGTAAAAAGAAACTCGAAAAGAAGAATTTAAGGCCAAAAACCGCCGAATTCTACAGTTTCGCGCCTTACGCTCTTGGCTTTGCACTTTTTGTTTGCACTTTGCTGCTTAGTGGGTGCGTCCCAACTCCTGAAAGTGAAAAGATGCAGACACCTCAAGTCGGCAAGCTCGTAAAGACGTCACTTCAAGAGAAGAGGGTAAAGCTGCTGAAAGCAATCAACCGCAGATTTGACAATCCCAGCGCCCATTTCGAGCTGGGCCGGTTGTATCAAGCCAACGGCTCGTGGGCTGCGGCAGAATATCGTTACAGTACCGTTCTGCGTTTTGACCCTGTCCACCGAGATGCCCAGGCAGCGATGGTGAAAGTGCTTACCGAGAGCGGCGACACGGCCCGCGCCAAGCTCTGCGCTGATACCTATACGAAGCAGGTTTCCAGCTCGCAGGAGTGGTCACTTGAGCTTGGACAAGCGTTTCAGAAACAGGAGCTGGATGAGTATGCATTGGCCTGTTACCAACAGGCGCTTCGTCTGGGGCCGAATTCGGCCGAGGCCAACAAGCAGCTCGGCTTCTATTATTTGAGAAAGAACGATAAGGTCCGGGCGAGGGAATATTTGAGCCGTAGTTTTGAACTTAATCGCAACCAGCCGGAGGTGGCCCTTAAACTGGGCCAGCTCGGAGTGGAAATACGGATACCACAAGAGACCGAAAAAGACACAAAGAAGGACATCAGGTAGAACCAACCTGATACACATTACCTGATAGCCTGGTATTCCGGTATTTTTTTCCGCCCCGCGGCGAACGGATGCGCCGCGGGTTTTTTTAATTTTTCAGTTTACTATTATTCCATTTATTATTTTTCAATATTCCATAGTTGGTTTCAACGACCGGTAAGTGGTCAAAAGAAGTGTTTAGAAATAGTCAATAGAAAATAGTCAATTTATATTTTCTGCCACGAAGGCACCAGGACACCAGGATTATAAACATATTTATTTTTTAACTTCGTGCCTTTGTGTCTTTGTGGCTAATTCATCAATAAATGTCGCTGCTGGGATTGCACATTGCGGACGTTTTAGTGCTGGGGCTATACCTTGTCGGGATAACCTGTATTGGCATTTGGGCTGCAAGAAGGATAAAAAACATCGCCGATTTCTTTATGCCCCGCCGATTCGGCAAGGCGATGATGGTGATGCACGCCTTTGGGACCGGCACCCATTCCGACCAGGCTGTCAGCGTAGCTTCAAAAAGCTTCACAAACGGGCTGTCCGGGATATGGTATCAGTGGCTGTGGCTGTTCGCAACGCCGTTTTACTGGTTGATTGCACCGGTGATGAGACGCTTCAGGGCCATAACCACCGCCGATGTTTTTGAAGCCAGATTCAACCCCAGCGTTGCGAAGCTATTTGCCGTTGTGGGGATGTTGAACCTTTCAATTAATATTGGTGTTATGCTCAAAGGCTCCAGCGCGGTGGTAGATGCGAGCACCGGAGGTTGCGTTTCCTCCAATGTCGCTATTGCTGTGATGACTGTAATGTTCGTCATATATGGAATAGCGGGCGGCCTCTCTGCTGCCATTATTACTGACTTTATCCAGGGCGTACTAACCATTATTTTCTCTTTTCTGCTGCTGCCCTTTGTCCTTCACGCAGTGGGCGGCCTTGGCGGAATACGCGATGCAATACCGAATGCGAAAGAGATGTTTTCTCTCGTAGCGCCCGGCGAGATTGGATTCTTCTATGTGGTGATGATATCTTTGAATGGTCTGGTCGGCATCGTAACTCAGCCCCATACGATGGGAAACTGTGCTGCCGGCAAAACCGAAAACGAAGGACGGGTCGGCTGGATGTGCGGGAACTTTGTTAAACGGATATGCACCGTGGCATGGTGCTTAACAGGCCTTGCCGCAATCGCCTATTTCAGCAGCCGTGGGACAAAACCGGAACACCCCGACCAGGTCTTCGGCCTGATAGCGGCCGACTTCCTGCCGAAAATATTACACGGGGCACTCGGTCTCTTCCTCGCAGCACTTTTGGCTTCCGTGATGAGTTCCTGTGACTCGTTTATGATTGCCTCATCCGGCCTGTTCACAAAAAATATTTACCAGCCTTTAGTACCGGATAAAACCCAGAAACATTATGTCCTTGTTGCCCGGATCGCTTCACTGGTAATAGTTGCCGGCGGCGTCGCCTTTGCCTATTCGCTGCCCGGTGTTGTCAAGGGCCTGGAGATATTCTGGAAGGTATCGGCCATGATGGGTATCGCATTCTGGCTGGGGCTTTTCTGGAGGCGCACAACGGCAGCCGGTGCCTGGGCCGGGACTTTGGCCGGTTTTGGCGTGCTGCTTCTCACCGGCAGAATCGCCTTTGGCCAATATGTCCTTTGGGATTTCAATATACAGTTTGCCGATAAGCTGCCGGACTTCATGCTCTGGCAAGGTAAATTATATTTGCCCTGGCAGATGATTTTTTACCTTTCAGCAGGATTATTGGTCAATGTTTTGGTGAGCTTGTTTACCAGACCGGTTGCCAGGGAAAAACTCGACAACTTTTACGCACTGGTGCGGACCCCCGTCAGGCTGGGTGAGCAGGTAGCTGTCCCCTGTACTTTGCCGTCCGATGCCGTTGTCCCCAAGAAGCGAAGCCTGTTTCCAAACACTAATCTTGAGATACTGATTCCATCTCGCAGCTCGGTGCTCGGATTCCTTGCCGGCTGGGGATGCGTCGCAGCGATTATTTACTCAGTTTATCTGATAGCAAAGGTATAAGCGGATAGCAGACATCACAAATATCAAGGAGAAGGAACTATGAGCAGGACAAAATGCCGGATTTCAACGGGGCTCCTGTGCCTCTTCACAACAGCTTGTGTTTTCGGCGCTGATAATGTCTACAACGTGCACGACTACGGCGCCAGGCCGGACGGCAAAACCCTGTGCACCAAATCCATCCAGAAGGCAATCGACGAATGCGCAGGGCAAGGTGGCGGAACCGTCTATTTCCCACCGGGACGGTGGCTGACGGGCACCGTTTATCTGGCCGATAACGTCACGATCGAGCTTGAAAACGGCTGTACGATCCTTGGGACCACCGACAAGAGTCAGTATGGTCCACCCCGTCAGTTGCTGCGTGCTGAGGGAGAGCAGTACAGTACCTGGGCCATCTTCGCCGGCAAGGGTCTCCGATCCATTGCCATACGTGGCCGCGGTACGATTGACGGACAGGGCAGCCACTTCAAATACAAGAACGGTGCTCGTCCCAAGAACCTCTACTTCGAGGACTGTCAGGATGTCCTGATTGAGGGCGTGCGCCTGCGTAGTGCCGGCAGTTGGATGCAACATTACCGCGACTGCGACCGGCTAACGATTCGCGACATCGCGGTCTTTAACCACGTCAGCTATAACAACGACGGGCTTAATATCGACAGTTGTCGGGATGTCACCATCATAGGCTGCATGATAGATTCTGATGATGATGCCATCGTACTCAAGAGCCTCTCCACCAAACCGACGGAAAACGTCGCGATCTCGGACTGCGTGATCAGCAGCCACTGCAACGCGATCAAGATGGGTACCGAGTCAGGCGGCGGCTTTCGCAATATCACGGTGTCCAACTGCACGATCTGCTCGCCGCGTTACTCGCGGAAGATCTACGGTCGGCAACGCGGTCTTGCCGGCGTCGCCCTGGAGATCGTCGATGGCGGAACACTGGACCGGGTAGCGATCTCGAACCTCACGATCAAAGGTGTCACGGTTCCTATCTTCATGCGGTTAGGCCACCGGGCCCGTACCTACGGGCCTGACCAGCCCAGGCCCGATGTAGGGATTTTCCGCAATGTGGTGGTGAGCAATATCATCGCCACAGACTGCTTCACGGTTGGATGCTCGATAACAGGACTTCCGGGACATAGCATTGAGAACGTTACCCTCAGTAACATCAACCTGGATTTCGAGGGCGGGGGCAACCGGGAAGATGCCAAACGCGAGATTCCCGAGAAGCCGGACAGCTACCCCGAGAGCACGATGTTCGGCACGCTTCCTGCCTATGGCTTCTTCTGCCGTCACGCCAGGGACTTGAGACTGCACAATGTCCGGGTGCACACGTCCACGCCCGATCTTCGACACGCGATTGTCTTGGAAGATGTGGAAGATGCGCTGATTGACAGTCTCGACGCTACATTCTCCGCAGGCGCCGGTTCAATGGTTCGTTTAACCAACATCAAAGGGACCTTTATTCGCGGATGCAGACCACCGGCAGGCACAGGCACATTCTTAAAACTGGAAGGGGCTGCAAGCGAAAGAGTGGTACTCGTAGCCAACGACTTCAGCCACGTCCGCAAAATGGTTGAGATGGCGTCGGATGTTCCGAAAGCAGCTCTGGCTGAAATAGCAAATCACGTTGAACAAAAATCACGAAAAGATTAGAATAAATTAAATTCTTTGCGAAGAGCTCGACCAAATGGCAAGAGCTAAAAAATCGGTTCTGAGCTTACCTGATGGCGTGCCTGTAGTCTTTGCCGTCGCCTTATCTCTCTGTCCGCTGATTCTGGTTGCGTTCCTGGAGATAGTGTTAGTTCTGCAACGTGAGTTTTATGTAGTATCTTCAGTTGTGCCGGGTATCCCTCTGGTTAGCTTGACACTGTTGAGACTGCGAAAATCACAGCCAGCCTTATTCGCCGTTCTCATGATAGCTCTTGGTGGTTTGGCTCTCATCGCATTGTTAGAGATATACGTCGCCCGACCTTTGCTGCTGATGATTTTCGCCTGCCTTGCAGTTGTGCTCAGTATCCCTGTGGTTATCCTGGTCGTTCAAAAATTCGTGAAGACAGCGCTAATAGTATATCTGCTGTTTCTATGTGGATTTGTCGTGTTTCACAATGTGCCGTGGAGTTCGCGTCACGGTTTTCTGCGTGAGTTGGGCCGTATCAAACCAGGTCGGTACCTGGACCGGACACACCCCGGAATAGTTGCGACTGCAAGACGACACGGCCCAGGAATGACTTTTGCCGAGGTTGAAGAGCTCATGGGGTGCTATCCCGTCTTAATTGGCGAAAAATGGTATCGGCCGCTCAAAGAGCCTTCTAATGGCAGGGTGCGTTTTGCCGCAAACTACGAACCGGACATCAATGCGCGCCGCAAGGTCAAGGTGATGAATGGCAGGGCCGGTTATCAATACAGCGGCGAAGCACGTTTTAACGGTGATTTTGGCTGGGTGGATTTTCGAGATGGTCGAGTGGTCAGAGTTAAGTTCTTACCAGATTAGCAAATTGGCAGCCAGCTATTAGGTGCGGTTGGCCGTGCTTATTGCGAGGGCGTTGTGTTAATTCCCGAACCGGCTGCCCTCTTGCTACCTGGCTTGGGTGCGCTGATTGTGAGGAGGCAAGGCACGTACTTGTCGGAGAAAGCGCCCCTTGTTACAATTGTGTACAACTGTTTTAGGTGACTATGAAAAGTGTATGAAAGTGCCGAGGAACGATAATGCAAAATTCAAGACTACTATCAGTAACACTCAAGGTTTTATACTTCGTGTTTTTGGTTACGGTTATGTCTGTCTGTCGGGGCCAGGAAACGGCGCCTCAAATAACGAAAGATAGACAATCTCAAACCGACCTGAATCGAGCCTTGCAGACCATTCCCAGAAGTATCCCGACTGCACCACCGGAACATCCCGGCAACGTGTTCTTACTCGGCGAGGATGTGAATATCAAATTTCCTAAAGAAATTTCGAATAAAGCTGTCGGTTGGCGCCTGCTCGATGACCGCAGGGCCGTTATTAGACGCGGCACTATCGACGATAAGAAATCGAAAGCACTCGTAACCATCGGCGGCTTAGGGATCGGCTGGTACCGAATCGAACTTCTTGATGCTGCCGGCAAGGTTGTGAATTGGACGACCGCGGCGGTCCTGGCAAGGCTGGCTGAACCGGTACCGCAGGATTCGCCTGTGTGTGTCGACTCGGCTACGTCCTGGTTTGCAGCGAATGAGCCAGTTCGACAGGAACGTTTCGCTCAATTAGCTGCATTAGCCGGGGTGAATTGGATACGCGACCGTATGAGCTGGGGTGGATTCCAGAGAGGACCCGACAAGCTCCCGAACAAAACTACCTATGACACGGCGGCTACTTTCCAGGCACGATACGGACTAAAAGTCCTCCAGGTATTTCATGACACACCCGGCTGGGCCCTAAATGAACAGCTCGACGGCAAGCGACGGTACAAACGGTTCCCCAGGAACCTGCGCCTGCTATACAAGTTCTGCAAAGCTATGGCCCAGCGGTACAAAGGCCGGGTACTCGCCTGGGAGCCCTGGAACGAGGCAAATATCACTATGTTCGGCGGCCACACTATCGACGAAATGTGCTCCCACCAGAAAGCAGCATATCTCGGCTACAAGGCAGGCAATCCAAATCTTACCGTATGTTGGAACGTCTACGCGGGGGCAGGGACACGGCTGCACTCTGAAGGTGTGCTTGAAAACGAGACCTGGCCCTATTTCGAGACGTATAACATCCACTCATATCAGAAGCCCGACAATTATCTGAAGCAGTTTGCACCGGCACGAGAAGCCGCGTGTGGACGGCCGATTTGGATTACCGAATGTGGAGTCCGGCTTCTGTCTAAAACCGGCAGGCCCTGGAGCGAACTGTCACAGGAGGACGAACTAAAGCAGGCCAAATTCATCGCTCGCTCTTATGCCGGCAGTTTATTTGCCGGAGTCAACCGGCACTTTTTCTTCATCTTAGGCAACTTCCCGGAGAGGGGAGTCCAGTTTGGCCTCTTGCGTAACGACCAGACTCCCGGGCCCGGCTACGTGGCCCTTGCAGCACTCGGCCGCTTCCTGGCTGGAGCAACGTGTCTGGGCAGATGGGTCCCGGAGAACAATCCCTCCGTGCGGGTTTACGCTTTCCATTCGCGCCCTGATGGGCGGCAGCGGGATGTGCTTGTAATCTGGGCGGAAAAACCCACAACGTGGTCATTGCCCACAAGCCTGCCGACAGAAGCTGTTTACGATTATCTGGGTCGGCCTCTCGTTAAAAATACGCCGACGAAGATGGATTCGGCTGCCGTTTTCGTGCTCCTTCCAAAGGGTGCCGCCCGAAAGCTGCCATTGGAACCACCGCTGCGTTCTTCGGCCTTTCGAGGCGGCGAAGCCTCACCCGTGGTGTTACAGCTCCAGATGCACAACAACTCGACTAAGCTCGACCAGCAGGCCCATACTGTTCCAGTGGGTGAGGAAACAAATCTTAGACTCTTTGCATATAACTTTAGTAACAAAGCAGTGAGCGGAACGATAACCGCCGAGCACGTTCCACAAGGATGTAAACTCGTACCGGACCGCTGGGAAATCACGCTCGAACCGATGGAGCGAAAACACCTGCCCGCTCGTTTCAGCATAAATGCCTCCGGAAGAGATGCAGCTTCTGACGGCTGGATAAAGCTGCAAGGGGATTTTGCTGATGCAGGTCAACCGGCCCTGGCGTTTCGGCTTGTACCAAAGTGAAAGACTGCTGTATTCCGCCTGAGTGGTTAAATCTGACAATGGAAAGGAAAAGAAACGTATGAAGCTGGAAAAATATTCATTTGGAATTGGTGACAGATTCGGCCGCGAGGGCTCGGCACAGCTTGCTGCCATAATAAAGGCAAAAGAGCACGGCCTTAACATCACACCTGTTTGGAACAAATCCAACAGAGAGCACACTATCATAGGCACAACGCCACAGGATACGCGCCGAGAGGCTGACAAGGCCGTGTCGGCGGCGGCGTGGAAAGACCCCTATTTTGTGGACGCCGACCACATCGGACTAAACAACGTTGATGTATTCATCGAATCCAGCGACTTCTTCACGCTTGATGTTGCCGACTTCATCGGGCAATCGGCGGACGAAAGCAATGTGCAAGCCTTCATCGAAAAGCACAAGAAATATATAGGCTCGCTGGCTATTCCCGGTATCGATGGGGCTTTGGAGATTACAGAAGAGCAGGTTCAGGCCATCGCGGGTAAGTTTCTACTGGCAATAAAAGAAGCAGGCAAAGTCTACCGCCATATCGAGGCGGCCAAAGGTGCCGGCAACTTCGTTACCGAAGTTTCGATGGACGAAACCAATGAGCCGCAGACGCCGGTCGAAATGCTTTTCATCATCGGTGCCATTGCTGATGAGGGCATTCCGGCCCAGACGATTGCACCGAAGTTTTCAGGCCGATTCAACAAGGGCGTTGATTATGTCGGCGACGTTGCAAAGTTTGCCAAAGAGTTCGAACAGGATATTGCCGTAGTTGCCTTTGCGGCCAGGGAATTTGGTTTGTCTGAGAACCTAAAACTAAGTGTGCACTCCGGCAGTGATAAGTTTTCAATTTACGGACCAATAGCTGATACGTTGAAGAAATTCGATGCAGGCCTGCATCTTAAAACCGCCGGCACGACCTGGCTGGAAGAGCTTATCGGCCTGGCGATGGCCGGCGGGGATGGGCTTGCCATTGCCAGGGAGGTATATGCGAAGTCTGTTTCGCGAATCGACGAACTTTGCGCCCCGTACGCTGCGGTCATTGATATCGACAGGGCGAAGCTGCCTACCCCCGAAGCCGTCAACCGATGGGACGAGGAAGCCTTTGCCTCTGCTCTCAGGCACAATCTATCGTGCGAGAGATACGACCGGAACCTTCGGCAGCTTCTGCACGTAGCGTATAAGGTCGCCGCCGAAATGGGCGAGCGCTACTTCAACGCACTGGCCAAATACGAAGACATAATCGCACGGAATGTGACAGAGAATATCTATGACCGGCACATAAAGCCTATCTTTATGGGGACCAGGTAAACCATTTTACCAAGCGACGTTTTGCTTCATCTACCTGTTCCTGTTTTCGTTGAATATTTAGATTAGGATAGAAGTTGGCTGCTCTAAGGACGCATAGCCATCCTGGCTGTTCCACAGAAGAAAATTGATTGCCAACTATGGATAGGGCCCTTTGTACTATCCCTGAATCATTATGGCGTGACAAGAATTGCTGACCTTCCCTATAATCATTTAGGCTCGCCAGCGTTGCTATTGTATAGATATCAAAGGCGTGAACCTGCGCCTGAGCCTCATCTTTCCTGGGTCCCTCATTCCTATCATCAAAGGCGAAAAGTTTGAGTATTAGCTGGTTTGTTAACGAGGGAACTAACACTTCAAGTCCTTTAGCCATTTCATTTCCAGGCATAATGTGTAAGAGGGAAACTGTCTTCAGGTCCTCCTCGATGAAAACCGATTCGGGTGTGAGGTGTCCATGGAGCTTGGACTTCACAAGTACAGCCCTGAAATCCTTAGTGTCAATCCCTTCAACTGGTTGTGCAAGAATATCTAAATATTGGTTACCTTTCTGAAATTGAAAATGTTTACCACCTTCGTATGCGATGTACTTTAACTTGTCGATGATTATCTCTGCAATAGCATTTCGACGAGATTGTTCCAGCAGTTGAGTCTTCGTGAGCATTAGGTCTATATCATTAGTTATCCGCAGAGGCAGTTCACTCTGCTTGTCGTAAAAGCGAATATAAATCCCGAGACCGCCACAAATAAGAGGCTTGATGCCGATTTCCTTAAAGGCGCTTGCTAATTCGAGAAGCTGCCTGAATATCATCTCATCCATCAAACTGACCTTTTAAAATTCGTGGTTTGAGCAACTCCGCGACCTTTGGGCCTCTCGGAGTATCTGCCATCATTTCCAGGTAAAGCTCAATATCATCAACCACAGCCATAGAAACTTTAACAATCGAAGCGATGGTAAGTTCGACTTCGGTTGAATTGAACCAATTACAAGAGTCGTTTGTCTCAATAAATTTGAGATTCCCGAATTCCGTATCTGATGTGATGAAATCAAACTCTTTCCTTGCTTGTTCTATGTCTTTAACCAATATCGTTATTTCATCTGTAGCTGCAAGCCCCTTGATTCTTGCTGCGTAGAAACCACAAGCCAGATAGTTGAAGTACTGACTCAAACTTAATCGCATAGAAACACTTTTTAAGTCTTTAATGGAAAATCTATATGCTTTTACTTCTTTGCGCTTTGCATAACTGATGTAACCTTCGGAGAGTCTTTCGAGAACTTTCAGAGCATCTATTACAGAGATAAGTGATTTTGTTTTTCTTATGAGTATTTCCTCTTCGAGAGATTTTAGAACCCTTGAGACGGTACCGGCTGTTATGTTGGCGTTGCGGCTGTTTATAAAATCAACCAACTCGTATTGTGTTCTGAATCCTCCTGGTTTCAGAAGCAAAGCTCTGCTTACAAGAGATGAGGTCCCTTGAAAAATCTTCTTAATCGGTGCCGTGTCGGGAAATTTGTTTTTGTTGCCGGTCCGCTCAATGTATATTTTACCCGAAACCTGCACCATCATATTGCCACAAAGGTCTATCCAGGAAACACCTTCCTTTGCCAAAGCCTTTGCCTGTCTTTTGCCTATATATGGCGCTATTACCATAGGCACCCCATTCTTCATTTTCTTCACAAAACTACGAAGCAAACTGAACATTAGAAAAATCTGCTTCGGGGTAGCTATAGATTGGATTTTGACCATCACCTCAAATGAGGGTCCACCTGGAATGGAAAACTCTATAACCGCATCGGGACAAACATCCTGTGTAAATGGCGGCTGTACCTCGTACCTTATTATGTTCAAAGGGTTATATAGCTCCGGTGAGCTTATGAATCTTTGTATTATCTCTTTTTCTTTTAGCCTCATGACCATTTTCCTAAAATCATATGTTTTCCTATATAGGATATATCGTAATTTTATGCAATTATCAATAATTTTTTGCGCATATTTTATATATTTCCTATATAGGAAATTATTTATATTCTCGCAAATATCAAAATTATGAGGAAAAACAGCTTCTATTATTGTTCAATTCATATTCGCATAAAAGCCATCCGGTGGATGGCGCAGCCTAAAGAGCTGACCAATTGCCCAAACGCCTTTACAGACTCCAGTGGGGATGGAATGACTAAGCAATTGTGCAGAAAAGTGCCAAATCTGGCCGATATAAAGTCCGGAAGGGATACGCGATTGTTGTGCGCAGAACCAATAAGGCGTTTTTTATAGGGCCTGAAAGGGAATGAGCAGCGTTAAGAACAAAAAGTCAAAAAGAAAAGCTGCCGAATGTCTTGCGATTGCAGTGCTGCTGGTGCTTCTGTGCAGTTGTGTCAGCTTCGATATCGGTGATTGGCCGAGCAAATTTGTCTATCCTCATAACGACCCGTCTGCTAACTTGTGCGGCTCAATAGGCGCTTTCTGCGCGTATTATCTGCTGTATTATGTTGGGCCGGGGATGTTTGTCATACTGGCTTCGGCAATTTCTTTTTTGGCTGCGAACCTGGCACATAGGAATACAAGCCAACCCATCTTGAGAGTAGTTGGGCTGGGGCTGCTAACCGTGGCGGCTTCCAGCAGTTTCTATTGCTTGTGGCCTTATCGGTTCTATGGCTTCCCAATGGGTTCCGGCGGAGTGCTCGGCGTTGGGACGGTGGTGTTTTTGCGCAGCCATCTTGCCCTGGTAGGCACCTTCATACTGATTGCAGCTACCTGGATTGTAGGCTTTGTTCTGTTAGCGGATAGTGTTATCCTGGCGGGGCTGCGCGGGTTTAGTATTGTACTTAGAAAAATGGTTGGAGTAACAGCACCAGCCTGGTCGGCAGCGAAAGAGCGGTCGGAATTAGGGGCGATATGGCAAAAATTAAGTGCCAGGTCCGTACCCATTGGCCCACGGGCATTGAGCCAGGTTAAGAGTGAGACTGAACGGACTTCGGCGCCGGCTTCCAGGCAATTCAAGTTAATACCACCAAAGGTGCATAGGCCGGCCAAGTCCTATGTGCCGCAAAGCTATGATGATTATACTCTGCCGCCCTTGAATCTTCTGGCTGAGCCGGAACATACCTTTGCTGCGGTACAGGAGAAGGTCGTCAAAGCAAAAGCGGCTGCCCTGGAGCAATTGCTAACGGAGTTCAGTGTCAATGCGCGGGTGGTTGCAGCGGACACCGGGCCGGTCGTGACAATGTTTGAATTGGAGCTTGCAGCAGGTGTTAAGGTCAGCCACATTAGCACGCTCGCAAACGATATGGCTCGTGCGCTGGGCGTAGGCGCGGTTCGTGTAGTAGCTCCTCTGCCGGGCAAGCATACGATAGGGATTGAAGTGCCAAACACGGAGAAAGAAAAAGTTCGTATAAAGGACATCATGCGGTTGGCGGGCAGCAAGCCGGAGAGGATGGAGATACCGCTGTTTCTGGGCAAGGACTCGTCGGGCGAAGCACTTATTTCGGACCTGACGACGATGCCGCATCTGCTTATTGCCAGCACGACCGGCTCAGGTAAAAGCGTCTGCATTAACAGTATCATTACAGGGATACTTCTAACGAAGCGGCCGGACGAGGTAAAGGTGATTCTGATTGACCCGAAGATGGTCGAGATGACGGTGTTTAATACTATTCCGCACTTGATGTGTCCGATAGTTACTGATACCCAGCGGGCCGTCCAGATACTTGAATGGGCCACCATGAAGATGGATGAGCGTTACGCCCTGCTGGCAGAGGCGAGGGTAAAGAATGTAGCCGAGTATAACCGACTCGGCGCCGAGGAGGTCATTAAACGGTTTAACCCAACCAGTGCCGACGAAGAGGCCAAGATACCGAAGAGACTGCGCTACATTGTGATAGTAATCGATGAGCTTGCGGATCTGATGATGACCGCAGCCAAGGAGATAGAAGCTTATATCGTTCGTCTTGCGCAGAAGAGCCGGGCGGTTGGTATTCATATTGTGTTGGCTACTCAGCGGCCACAGGCGACTGTTGTTACCGGCCTGATAAAGTCAAATATGCCGACAAGGATTGGTTTCCGGGTTGCCGCAAGGCTGGACAGCCGAATCGTCCTCGACCAAAACGGGGCGGAAACGCTGCTCGGCGAAGGGGATATGCTGTTTCTAAAACCCGGCACGAGCGATTTGGCACGTGCCCAGGGCACCTATGTTGATGAGGCCGAGCTGAAGCGAATTGTCAAGTATCTTAAAGAAGTTGCCGAGCCCCAATTCCATCCTGAGCTTACTCAACTAAATAAAATCGACGTTACCGATATGCACAAGGACGAGCTTTTTGACGAGGGGGTTCGGATTGTTTTGGACTCGCAGCGAGGAAGCGTATCACTGCTCCAGAGGCGGCTCAATATCGGCTATGCCCGTGCTTCGCGGATAATCGAGATGATGGCGGCGGCTGGAATATTGGGTGAATACAAGGGCAGCCAGGCACGGGAAGTCATGATGACGCTGAAGGAATACGAGCAGATGCGTAAGCGAGCCGATGAGGAGAGTGCAATACATCAGGGCGTGGGTTCGGCTGATGAAGCGGACAAAGCAAAGCAGCCCTATGAGGGTTCCGCGGAGGGTGAATATCACTATGCAGCCGTCGAGGATGAAGATTAGCCCTCGAGGGGTCGATGTAGGCCGCCTGGCTTTTTTCATACCGGAAACTATGCTCAGCAAATAGAACGCATATCGTTTTTTTCGTGTTAATTTCCAAGCTTATTTTGGGCGTAATTGTCGGGCTATCCCTATTTTTCCCTTGAAAAAACTGGTTTTTAATCCTGGTAAGCTATTTTTTTGGAAAATGGCTTGATTAGCTGGTTTTAATCGTGTAGGTTATCGCGGTTGAAATTGCTCTGTCGCACGGGGTAGCTTTGGAACTGATTATTTACTATTGAATATTGACTATTGAAAAGCAGCAAAGAGCCAGTTTGTAAATTGAAAATAGTAAATGGTCAATGTTCCTGGGGTCAGCAGTTTTCACGGCGTGGCTGACTCAAGCCTCCGACAGGTGGTTCTCCCCGCTGTTTTGCTTGGCAAAGCCGAAGCAGCGGGAGGGCCCGTAGCCAAACCGGGCCGATACAAGACGGTCTCCGTGACAAGCAGCCGGCGATTGATTATTGATGCCTGGTAAGAGGTCAAAAATAAGTAGAAGAAGCCAATAATCAATTAGCTTACTCGTACCTGTGGTAACACAAGTACAGGTACCCGGTGGTGTAATAGGTAACACATGGGCTTTTGGTGCCCATATTCCAGGTTCGAGTCCTGGCCGGGTAGGATTGAATCGTGAAGCGTATCTCGTGAAACGAGATACACATAACGGGATAC
>Ga0114922_10003517_pt1 | contig 14579 bp, 9 predicted proteins | sample AartaG_FD_100975 | JGI IMG/M metagenome (GOLD analysis project Ga0114922, IMG submission 100975) | Deep subsurface microbial communities from Aarhus Bay to uncover new lineages of life (NeLLi) - Aarhus_00045 metaG | ecosystem: Environmental > Aquatic > Marine > Oceanic > Sediment | place: Aarhus...
CAAACCATATTATGAGACAATTCAATATAATGAAGTATATCCGTATCTCTGTCGGCCCAGTCCCCAAATATGTTATCTTAAACTCATTGGTCGCCCCAAAGGCTAAGTAGGAGCTTACTATAAAACAGCCGGAGACAGGTATCAAGAGATAAACGATCTGCTTGTTCGAACCATCAAACAAAAATGAATAACCTATCAACACCGAGCTCATAAACACAAAATCCAGAAAGTGGTCCATGTAATAGCCCCACTTCGGGATACCGGTGTCTCTATATCTACCCAATGCACCGTCGAAAGAGTCCGTGAACCATTGCAAAAACAGCATAGTTGATGAACCCCACAGCCAATAATAATTATTCCTGGCGAGCCAGCCGAAAATAATCAGGCCAACAGACCAGAGAAGGGTCGTCAACGTTAAATGATAACCCTCTATCCAGTCGGGAAACCGGGGTACGTTGCTGTCGATTAGCCTGCGCTCATATCTGGCCAACAAAGAGTTCATTGGGAGTTTTTTATCCCCGCCAAAAGATTCATTTACCATTTTCTTCACCATTTATCTCAACAGTAGAACTAAAATATATTTTACAGAGCGTTAGATGTGCACTGCTGCGCCTGTATTATACAGACTTCCGTTGTTTTCACATTAGTTTTATTGTTTTCATCAGGCTAATACACGAATATCAACGATAGGCTTATAACACGAGAAAATCTAAAAAGGAGATCGTCTGAAAAGGTCAGGGGGTTTCCTGCCGCTGCGGCCGTTTGGACCAACTCTTTGAATGGTGTGAGGAACGGGACATGTCCATTAGCTGGAATATATGGTTCCACACCTACCTTTCTACGGCTGTCTGGGGGGAGAGAAACGCAAGGAACATAAACAACCCTTATAGGACAGCTCCGAAATAGCTCAATTGGCACCGTGGTAAAAAGATTTGAGACAAGAAAACCAAAATAGTTTCCATTCCAAGACCAATTTGTTATAATAGTGACAGGTGTATGTATGAATAAATATGAATTCTATAAAACAGTCTTAATCGCGTCGTTTATTATTTCTGCTGTCACAGTCCATGCTGAAAAGCAATCCGAAGTGACATCGTATAATCAATTGTTTGAAATCAGGAATATCAGGGGGTGGACGGTATATGTAAATAAACGAGATTTGGTTGAACACCCGGAAGAAATGAATGCTGCCCTCGAGCATTTACGTCAGCAGTTTTATCAGGTACTTCTGAACGTTCCGAAAGCGGCAGTCACTGAGACCCAGCACAGAGCTCCTATCTGGTTCGAATACGACACCATACGCGGCATAGCCTATCACGGAAGGGGTTGGTTAATTTCCAACGGCTACCACCCTCCTGATGTCAACACGGTCATCGGTTTATGTAATGCAAAGACATTTATTCGAAATTCTTATCATCAACCCTGGGTTGTGTTTCATGAGCTCACTCACTGTTACGATCACAGATTCCTTCGAAGCGATAAAAGTTATAGTAAGTACAAACTCGACGAAGTCTATAACAACGCCCTGGGAAAAGGAATCTACGATTCGGTTTTGTGTCGTTATTCTCTCAGTGCAAAGCATTATGGAGCCAATAATAAAGCCGAATATTTTGCCGAAAGCTCTGAAGCCTATTTCGGAGCCAATGATTTTTACCCTTTCGTCAGGGCTGAACTAAAAGAGTATGACCCTGATATGTATTATACGCTGCAGAACCTGTGGGGAGTAGATGTTGCTGATCAACAGAAGCGGACAGAGGATTTAACAAAGTTCCTCGACAACAATAATGCCGACCCATCCTGCAATCAATCAATCATTCCAACCGACAAATATTATAAAACAGAGATAAAAGGCTGGACTGTTTATGTCAGTCCCCAACTACGTGAGCTGAGAGGGTATTCAGGAAATATGCTCCAGTTATTAGAATACAAGCTTCATCTCATAAATATATACATGCCAGATAGCTCCCTGGATAAGCTAAAAACCATATCCATCTGGCTGGAACTTGAAAATAATGCTGTTCCCTACATGACATATCACAACAGCAAGGATGCCTTAAAAGCAAAAGGTCTTAATCCCGATAAACTGAATTCTATTGAGATAGGAAGTTCCAATAATTTTACAAGATGGCAGGAATTTCAGAAATATATCCTGCTGCGTTACATGGCTTATGCTTATTATGATAAATATCTCCAGGAACAAAAGAGCCAGGTTGACTCTGCCTATAGTAAAATCCTAAATGACGGTAAATATACTTCTGTATTGCGTTTTGATGGCAAAAAGGTCAGGCACCCTGCCTTGAATGACGCGACAGAATATTTCGCGAGAATGACAGAATCCTATTATGGTCTAAGCGACCATTATCCTTTTATCCAATTCGAATTACACCAGTATGACCCGGATACGTGTGATTTGATGACAAAGCTCTGGGGCGGGAAAGCTAAATAGAGTTGAGTCTGGAACGTTTCATATTCCTGCTCTATTATCTATCTTTCCATGTCTACCAAATCAGGCTTTTTGAATAATATAGAGTATATAATCTTTAATATAACTTACTGACGTTTCAAAAATTAAATGATATAGTGATCGTACAATTCATGACTTGTATATATTTTTATACCACACAGGTTGCAATTTTAAGATGGATTTGGTAATTTAATGGAATCGTAAAACTTAGCAGTGGCGCTAAGTGGTGTAAATTGAAATCTCAGTCTATTATAAGTTGATAACTTACTGGGGCGCTGTCCCCGGTTTTAGTTAGGAGGTTTTTTATGGACAGCAAATCAAATATTACCAGGCGTAAATTTCTTGGCTCCTCTTCTGCGGTTATAGGCTTTTCATTTGTTCCCAGGCACGTTCTCGGAGGCCCCGGCGTTGTACCGCCCAGCGAAAAGCTTAATGTCGCGTGTATCGGCGTCGGCGGACAAGGCGGAGCAAGCGTAACAGCCTGTAGGGAAGAGAACATTGTGGCACTTTGCGATGTTGACGCACGGCGGAGCAGCAGGCGGTTTGACAGATATCCCAAAGCTAAGAAGTTCAGTGACTTTCGCAAGATGTTCGACAAGATGGAAAAGGATATCGATGCGGTGACCGTCGCGACACCGGATCACACTCATGCCGTGGCAGTGATGGCCGCACTCAAGCGGGGAAAGCACGTGTTCTGTGAAAAGCCCCTTGCTCATTCCATTAATGAGGTCCGCCAGGTCACCGAAGCTGCCCGCAAATACAAGGTCCAAACCCAACTTGGCAATCAGGGCCACTCATCCGAGGAGATCCGCATGATGTGCGAATGGGTCTGGGACGGAGCCATCGGCAAGGTTCAAGAAGTCTACGCATGGAGCAGCCGACCGTCCGGCGGCGCCGCTTTTGCCGTCAATATGAAACGGCCCACCGATACGCCACCTATCCCCGAAGGCTTGGATTGGGACCTCTGGCTCGGGCCGACACAGTATCGTCCGTATCACCCCGCCTACCTGCCCTTCCAATGGCGCGGATGGATTGACTTCGGCACCGGCGCGCTGGGCGACATAGGTTGTCACATCCTCGACCCCGTCTTCTGGGCCCTCAAGCTGTACGAAGCCGACACAATCGAAGTCGAGGCAACCAGCACACACTACGATCCCGAGATCATCAAGGAAACCTACCCCGTTGCCTCCATCGTCCGGTACAAGTTCTCCGCCCGCGGTAATATGCCCCCGGTGGAGTTGACCTGGTTCGACGGCAGACTCCGACCCCCAAGACCGTATGATATGGAGACCAACCGCAGATTTAGAGGCGAAGGCGCTCTGCTCGTCGGCGACAACGGAAACATCATGCACGGATCACACGGCGCCGGCGGCCTACGCATCGTTCCCGAGACAAAAATGAAAGCCTACGAGCGGCCGCCCAAGACCATACCTCGTTCACAAGGTCATCACAAAGACTGGATCCTCGCCTGCAAGGGCGGCAAACCCGCCAGCTCCAACTTCGATTACGGTGGCCCCCTTACTGAAATGGCCTTGCTCGGTGTCCTGGCCATACGCAACCAGAATCGCAAGCTTATCTATGATGTCAAGAACATGCGCATCACCAACGATGCCAAAGCCGACAAATACATCAGTCCCCCCTTCCGGGACAACTGGACACTTTAACCCGGATTTCCCAGTTAAGTGGTGATATGGAGAGAAGATTTTTATCAGGGCACAAAAATAGAAAACAGGCGTTTCTTTTGGGCAGGAGCACGCGGTAATTCATGCCTTAGGGATGGAAAAACGTATCGTTTTGGCCCCAGTACTGAGAAACGTAGGCGTCTCCGCCCAGAAAGCAGCAGCAATCTACCCATATTTAGCAAAAAGTCGAAATTTTCGCCTTGACGTCTGAACTTTGGTTGCTATACTCTGCCAAAACCATGGATGATGGCCAGGAAAGAGTCCCCGAGTTTGGGGCGCCGAAGGTGTAACCTGTAGTCTGAAATGCCATCAGGGAAACTCTCAGGCAAAAGGATCCTGGCCGGACGGCTCTCTGGAGAAGCTGCAGATTCTGCAGGTACCGAAGGGATAATTATCTCAGGTAAAAGGACAGAGGGATATAGTTTTGGTTGGGAAACCAGCGTATGTTCGTCTCTGTTTTTGAAGAGGGCCGGTTGGTGTTGCACAAAAATATTGACAACAAACGAAAATCCCATCCAACCGAAAAAAGAACCCAGGCAGACCGTCTTATATGGTTGGAATAGCAGACTGACTGATAAATTCCGCCGGTGCAGAAGTTTGGTTTTACCGCTGAGCATTGAGCACAAAGAGCACTTGCTCTGACGAACTAACATTGTTCAAAGAAACTACCGTTATGAGTGATATTCGACCTTTTAAGGGGCTTAGACCAAAGCCGGAGCTGGTACAAAAAGTTGCGTCTCCGCCTTATGATGTGCTTAATTCTCAAGAGGCAAGGGAGCTCGCAAAAGATAACCCGATGAGCTTTTTACATGTTGTAAAGGCTGAAATTGATTTTGGCCCTGACATTGATGTACATAGTGATAAGGTCTATAACAAGGGTGCTGAAAATTTACAAAAATTTTTACAGGACGGCATTCTTATCCAAGACGATAGTCCCTGTTTCTATATCTATCAAATTACTATGGGCAGTCATACACAGACCGGATTAATGTTAGGGGCCAGTGTTGATGAATATGAGAAAGGCTTGATTAAGAAACATGAATTTACAAGAAGAGACAAAGAAGACGACCGGGCACATCATGTTGATATTCTAAATGCCAATACCGGCCCGGTAATGCTTTCATACCATGCAAAAGAAGAAATTGACGAACATCTGGAAAAAATATGCAATACTTCGGAGCCTGCTTATGACTTTACTGCTGATGACGATATAAAGCATGTTTTGTGGGTAGTTTCAGAACCGAGAGATGTTGAGCGTATACAGAAAATATTTAAGGATGTACCGGCTATGTACATAGCAGACGGTCACCACCGCAGCGCCGCAGCATTTCGTGTTCGTAATCTTAGAAAAGAAAGAAATCCGAATCACACCGGAGATGAGTCTTATAACCATTTCCTGGCTGTGGCATTTCCGGATAATCAATTGCAAATACTTGGATATTACAGGGCAGTAAAGGATCTTGGCGGCCTTGAACTTGAAACATTTATAAATAAGCTATCAGAAAATTTTAATGTTTCACAAACCGACGATCCGTTACCGCAAAAGCCTCGCCATTTTACGGTGTTTTTAGATGGTAACTGGTATAGCCTTATTGCAAAAGAGGGCTCTTTCCCTGTCGACGATCCTGTTTTGAGTCTTGATGTGTCAATACTTCAGAAAAATGTTTTAGAATCCGTCTTGGATTTGTATGATATTAGAACGAATGACAGAATAGATTTTATCGGGGGGATACGGGGGACAAAAGAGTTGGAAAGAAGGTGTAGTCGGGATATGCGAATAGCTTTTGCGCTTTATCCGACCAGTATTGGTCAGTTGATGAGTGTTTCGGACAGTGGGCAGGTAATGCCACCTAAATCAACGTGGTTTGAACCGAAACTACGGTCCGGGATGGTAATAAGAAGTTTATGATTTTATGGTAAATTTAACTTAGGAGGTTAACATGTTAATACTAATTTCAGATGCTTTTGATCCTTCTCTACCGGATAAACTTTCACAATTCGGAGAAGTAACAGGCGACAAAAGCAGACTCGCCGAAGCGGATGTCTTGCTGGTAAGAAGCAAAACCAAATGTACAAAGGAGTATATTGATGGGGCACCTAATCTTAAGCTCATTATACGAGGTGGTGTTGGTACTGATAATATTGACAAAGAATATGCAGCGAGCAAAAATATAATAGTACGCAACACTCCCAAAGCTTCTTCAATTGCAGTTGCTGAAATTGCATTTGCTTTAATGCTTGCCGTACCGAACAGACTAATAGAAGGACATGTAAGTATAACAAAGGGCAAATGGATAAAAAAAGAGTTAAAGAGAACAGAACTATTTGGAAAGACTCTCTGCCTTATCGGTGCCGGCAATATAGCTACTGAAGTCGCAAAACGTGCCCAGGCTTTTGGTATGAAGGTAGTTGCATACAGAAAGTCCGGCAAACCCAATGATTATGCAGAAGTAAAGCCTTCCCTTGAAGAAGCAACACAGGATGCGGATTACATTTCCCTTCATACACCGCTTACAGATGAAACAAGCGGTATGATCAATAAAGATATTATTGCGAAAATGAAGGATGGTGTTGTCATTGTAAATACAGGACGCGGCAAATGCGTTGTAGCTGAAGATGTTGTTGAGGCCCTGGACAGTGGCAAGATAAGAGCCTATGCAACAGATGTCTGGCCTTCTGATCCTCCACCGGCTGATTACCCGATTCCGAAGGCACCGAATGTTGTTATGACACCGCATCTTGGCGCAAACAGTAAAGAAAATTTGTTGAGAATTGGTGAAGAAGTGGTTGCAATTATTAACGAATATAAAGAAGGAGATAAATTATGAGCAGAAAATTTAACTTTTACGCAGGGCCAGCAACCCTTCCACTGCCGGTGCTGGAGCAAATGCGGGACGAATTAGTTGACTACAATGGGATGGGGCTGTCTCTCATTGAAACAAGTCATAGAAGCAAAGAGTACGACCAGGTGCATAATGAAGCAATTGGGCTTGTTAAGGAGCTACTTGACGTACCGGATAACTACAAAATATTATTTTTAGGCGGTGGTGCAACTTTGCAGTTTTCGATGATCCCTCTGAATTTTCTTGGGGAAGGTAAATCCTGTGATTTCGCACTTACCGGTTCGTGGGCCAAAAAGGCATATGCAGATTCACAAAAACGTGGAAAAGTAAATGTGATATTCGACGGAGCTGAATCTAATTTTACAACAATCCCGGATCCGTCGTCCTTAACGACAACTGCCGGCGCTGCATATCTGCATATTACAACTAATGAAACAATCCAGGGTATACAGTGGCATAGTTTCCCGGACACAGGTGATGTGCCGTTGATTGCAGATATGTCAAGCGATATTATGAGCCGACCTTTGCCGGTTGAGAAGTTTGGATTGTTCTATGCAGGTGCTCAAAAGAATTTGGGACCGGCAGGCATGACACTGGTGATTATTCGCGAAGATCTTCTTGAAAGATGTCCTGACACACTGACTGCATACCTTAACTACAAGACTCACGCTGAGAAAAATTCGTTATATAACACTCCTCCTGTATTTGCGATATACGCTGTTAAGCTTGTTCTGGAACGGGTTAAAGGCCTGGGCGGATTAAATGCTATGGCAGAGTTGGCGGACAAGAAAGCCTCGCTGCTTTACAATACTATTGAGCAGAGCAACGGATATTATAGCTGTCCGGTTGCCAAGGCAAGTCGTTCAAAGATGAATGTGGTGTTTAGGCTTCCCAATGAAGATCTTGAAAAAAAATTCATTGAAGAGGTTAAGAATGAAGGAATGATCGGACTTAAAGGACACAGGAGTGTTGGTGGCTGTCGTGCATCTATCTATAATGCAATGCCTTTTGAAGGTGCTGAAAAACTTGCTGCCTTTATGATAAATTTTGCAGAAACTAATAAATAGGCTATTACTTATGAGTGAAAATAGAAGGACAGTATTTTACGACCGGCATGTTGAGCTTGGCGCTAAAATAGTTGACTTTAACGGCTGGGACATGCCAGTCTCTTATCCCAGCGGGATTATAGCAGAGCACCTTGCTACACGAAAAGAAGCAGGGGTATTCGATGTCTCTCACATGGGGAGATTTATTATTTGTGGAGCAGGTGCAGTGAAATTTCTTCAACACGTTTTAAGTAACAATGTTGAAGCCCTCAACGTCAATAAGCTGACTGCACAGTATACGATTATTCCCAATGAAACGGGAGGTGCAATCGATGATGCTTACCTGTATCATTTTATTGAGGGTGAATATTTATTGGTTGTCAATGCAGCCAACCGGCTGAAGGATTGGGAGCACTTTCAATCTGTATTGAAAGATTTTGATGATGTCGAGCTGACTGATGCTACCGAAGATATCGCCATGATCGCGCTGCAGGGACCAAAATCGCGTGAGATAGTTTCCGGTATTATACAGGCAGGCCAGTTTCCTGAACCGATGCGAAACGCCCTCAGTATAGTAACAATAAACGGAGCAAAGGTGAAAGTAGGACGTACCGGTTATACCGGCGAGCCGCTCTGTTTTGAATTCTTTGTGGACAAAAAGGATGCGTTGATGCTGTGGGACCTGCTTATTAAAAAAGGAGCAACCCCCAATGGGCTCGGAGCCAGAGATACGCTGCGGCTGGAATCCGGCCTATCACTCTATGGGCATGAGCTGGGGCTTGATGCTGAGGGAAAAGAAATCCCAATCATGGCATGTCCTCCGGCAAGGTTTGCCGTTAGTTTTTCACCATTGAAAGGTAATTATATCGGTAGAACTGAGTTGACCATGCAGCATGAGGTTCTTAAGAAGATGATTGCCCGGGACTACACTTCTATTAGTGGGCTGCCGCGCGTGATTCAACAGGTAGCGGTTGCAGGCAGGGGAGTTGCGCGTGACGGTTCCAAAGTTTTCAAGGACGGCAAGCACGTGGGATTCGTTACCAGCGGTACCACGGTCCCACTGTGGACTGTTGAGGGTGAGGGACTCGCATCAGCCCAGACCGACAATAAAGAGCTGCGCTCAATCTGTATGGGCTATCTGGACAGCGACATCATTGAAGATGACAGGCTTACCATCGAAATCCGCGGCAAGCATGTGGATGCTGTGGTAGTTCCTTATCACCTGCGCAGCAATGCCCCGCCCTATGCACGGCCTATTGTTTACAATCATGAAGTACCTCAGAAAGAGGAAGGGGCTGGTGAGGTTGAAGAGAAGGTTACCGGTCTGCTAAATAAAGCTGCCGGTAATACAAACTGGCGCCAGCAGGAATGTATCAACCTTATACCTTCAGAAATGACCATGTCACCGATGGTGCGGCTGCTCTCTGTCATGGATCCCAGCTTCCGCTACGCTGAGCATAAAAAGACCGATGCGTTCTATGATATTGACATATTTTACTACCAGGGGTGTGACTTTATTGGTGAAGTAGAACGTCTGCTTGAGATAGAGATGAGAAAATTTTTGGGTTGTCAGAATGTCGAAACACGTCTTGTTAGTGGACAAATGGCAAACACCGCTGTTTTCAGTGCAATGGTTGATTACATAAACCGCGCAGACCGCAAGAGTGAGCCGAGAAGAATCCGCCAGGTGATGAACAATCATATCGGTAAAGGCGGCCACCTCAGTGCTCAGCCTATGGGTGCTCTAAGGGACTATGTCAGCCGTGATCCCAGCACAGATCGCCCGGCTGTGGTGAACTTCCCGGTGCTACCCGATAACCATTACAAGATCGATGTTCCAGCCACGCTTGAGCTGATTGATAAGTTCAGGCCGGAGCTGATAATCTTTGGCAAGAGCATGGTCATTCATAAAGAGCCAGTGGCAGAGATACGTAAGTTCGCTGATGAAAATAAAATTGATACTGTCATAATGTATGATATGGCTCACGTACTTGGATTAGTAGGTCAGTACTTTCAGCAGCCCTTTAAGGAGGGGGCAGATTTTGTTACGGGTTCAACACATAAGACCTTTTTCGGCACACAACGGGGCATTGTCGGTTGCAATTTCCTTGAACATGAAGAGCGCTATGCTCTCTGGGAAGCTCTGCAGCGCCGCGCTTTCCCAGGCTCTGTATCAAACCATCACCTCGGCACAATGCTCGGCCTTCTTATGGCAGCGTACGAGATGAACCATTTCAAGGATAAGTACCAGAAAGCCGTTATATCCAATGCCAAGGCATTTGCATTGGCACTGCGTGAGTGCGGTATAGATGTTGCTGGTGACCCGGAAGTCGCATTCACGCAAACCCACCAGGTAATTGTCAATGTCGGTTATAGCAAAGCTGCCGAAGTAGCCGGAAGGCTCGAGCAGAATAACATCATAGTCAATTATCAAGCCCGACCTGAAGATGAAGGCTTCACCGCCTCCGGCGCTATAAGAATAGGTGTTGCCGAGATGACACGTTTCGGCATGAAAGAGCAAGATTTTAAGAGTCTTGCCGGGCTTATCCACGACGTGATAGATAAGAACAAATGCGTCAAGCAAGAAGTAACATCTTTTAGAAGGCGTTTTCTTGATATGAGATACTGCTTCTCTGACAAAGAGTTTGATAATATCATTGAAAGGCTACATAGACTTATATAGCTTTAAATCAAAGTATAATATGGAGAAAGAAATATGATGCCAGAAGGAGTCAGATACACTGAAAGTCACGAGTGGGCTTGTCGCGAGCAGGATACGAGCATCGTAACAATAGGACTCAGTCATTATGCAGTCGAACAACTCGGCGATATCGTTTTTCTGGAGCTGCCCGTGATAGGCACCGAAGTGAAAAAAGGAGATATCTTCAGCACAGTTGAATCGGTTAAAGCAGCTTCAGATTTGTACTCGCCGGTAGGTGGCGAAATAGTGCAAGTCAATCAAGAGTTGCCCGAAAAACTGGACCTTTTTAAGAGCGATCCGTACGGCAGCAGTTGGATTATCAAGGTAAAGCCGGCCCAAGAACAGGAATTTGAGACCCTAATGGATGTAAAGCAGTACGAGCAATACCTGAAGGGACTCTAAGAAAAGTTAAAATTCAAAAGATGCCTTTTATATCAAATACACGACAGCAGCAGGAACAAATGCTTGCAGAAATCAGGCTGACAATGGACGAGCTCTTTGGTGACATTCCCGCAGAACTCAGGGCCAAGGCATTTGATTTGCCGCCGGGTCTGAGCGAACAGGAAGTCCGAAACAGGCTTACGGAATTGGCCGAAAAGAACGCCACGAATCTAACTTGTTTTCTGGGCGGCGGTTTCTACGATCATTTCATCTTTGCCGCGGTTCATTCAATTACTTCACGCAGCGAATTCTATACCGCATACACACCTTATCAGCCTGAACTCTCCCAGGGAATTCTGCAGGCAATTTACGAATATCAGTCGATGATTTGTCGGCTGACGGAAATGGAGGTGGCGAACGCCTCACTGTACGACGGCGGGACCGCACTGAACGAAGCAATGATGATGGCTCTGCGCATCACCGGCCGAAATAGGGTAATTATCGACGACAGTGTCAACCCGATTTACCGCGTAATGATCCATTCGTACACGCAGAATCTCAGGATCGAACTTAAGCAGACCCATTGTGAAAACGGCTTAGCCAACCGCGAGCAGATACTGGACATAATCGATGACAAAACTGCAGCGGTTATTTTACAGAATCCCAACTTCTTCGGGTGTATCGATGATTTCAGCGATATTGCCGATGCTGTACATGACAAAGGAGGGTTGTTAATTATTTCGTGCTACCCGATATCGCTGGGGATACTGAAAACGCCGGGAGCGATGGGCGCCGATATAGTAACCGGCGAAGGACAAAGCCTGGGCATACCGATGTCGTTTGGCGGACCGTACCTGGGTTTTATGGCGTCGCGAAAGCAATACGTTCGAAAGATGCCAGGCCGAATCGTTGGTGAAACGACCGACAAGTCCGATCAAAAGGCATACGTTCTTACGCTTCAGGCACGTGAACAGCATATACGCAGAGACAAAGCGACCTCAAACATCTGCTCAAACGAAGCACTGTGTGCGTTGACTGCTCTTGTATATCTCTCACTGCTTGGCCAAGAAGGCCTGAAAAACACGGCACAACTCTGCGCCGATAAAGCGAGCTATGCATACAAACGACTGACGGCAATACCCGGTGTGAAGCCGCATTTTAGAGGAAAATGGTTTTTCAATGAATTTGTGCTGGACCTGCCGTGTGAGGCAGCAGACGTGATCGTGAAGTTAATCGAAAAGGGCTTTGCAGCAGGTTTTCCCTTGGGCAGATATTACGATGATATGGAGAATTCAATTTTGATTTGTGTTACTGAAAAAAGGACCAAACAAGAAATTGGGATGCTTGCAGAAGCATTGGAGAGTGTTTTGTGAGACTAATCTTCGAAAAAAGTGTGCCCGGCCGCAGAGCAGCTCGACCAGGCCTAAGTGACGTGCCAAGGATAAATATAAAAAGCGATTTGCTGAGGCAAAGACCTGCGCGACTACCGGAACTTAGTGAGCTTGACGTAGTGAGACACTTTACCGAACTATCACGTCGAAACTTCGGCGTGGACAACAATTTCTACCCGCTTGGCTCGTGCACAATGAAATACAATCCCAAAGTTGCCGAGCATATTGCCTCCTACCCCGGCTTTGCCCATTTGCATCCCCTGCTGCCTCAACTGAGGATGGGCGGAATGCTCACGCAGGGTGCATTGCAAGTCCTCCACGAGATTGACCTGCTCTTACGCGAAATAACCGGTATGGCGGGCTTTACAATGCAGCCTCTGGCGGGAGCACACGGCGAGCTGGCCGGTATGATGATTATGGCGGCTTACCATCGGGAGCAAGGAAATAAGAAAACGACTGTTCTCATTCCCGACAGCGCTCACGGCACCAATCCGGCCAGTGCCGCAATAGCCGGCTATAAAGTGGTATCTATACCCAGCAACGAGAACGGCGTTATGGATTTTGAGGCCGTCAAGCAGCATTTGAACGATGAGGTTGCCGGCTTAATGCTGACCTGTCCGAATACACTTGGTTTATTCAATCCGCACGTGAAGGAAATCTGTGACCTTATTCATAGCGTTGACGGGCTGGCTTACTATGATGGGGCCAACTTGAATGCGATAGTGGGCAAGGCTCGGCCCGGCGACTTCGGTTTCGACATTGTGCATTTGAACTTACACAAAACCTTCGCGACACCGCACGGCGGAGGTGGACCGGGAGCCGGCCCCGTGGGTGTTAAGGAAAAGCTGCTGCCGTTTTTGCCGGTCTCGGTTGTCATAAAAAGGAACGATGGTACCTATACACTGCAATACGACCGCCCTAAATCTATCGGCTATATAGCTCCGTTCTACGGCAACTTTGCTGTCGTACTGAAAGCCTATGTTTATATTCTAATGCTCGGCAAAGAAGGACTCCGTCGAGTGGCAGAAAATGCCGTTCTTAACGCCAATTATATAAAAGAAAAACTTAAGGACCATTACAAACTGGCTTTTGACCGGCTCTGCAAACATGAATGCGTATTCTCCACTTCGGAGAAAATGGCCAGGAACGGAGTTCACGCAATAGATATTGCCAAGGCCCTCATAGACAAAGGGCTCCATCCCCCAACCGTGTATTTTCCAACCATTGTTAAAGAAGCAATGATGATTGAGCCCACCGAGACCGAGAGCAAAGAAACACTTGATACCTTTATCGATGCGATGATAGAAATTGCCGAGCAGGCCAAGAGTGAGCCGGAAAAGCTGAAATCTGCTCCAACAACTGCAGTGGTCTGTCGTCCGAATGAAACTGTCGCAGCAAAGAACTTAAATATCGCTTACTTGTAGAGGGTTGCAGCAGTCTTTATTGTGATACTATTACCTGCCGAAATATGCTTTTGGTTGCGGCCGGTATGTAAATATGCAGCTTGCTGGAGATATTGTTCAAGCACTTGTTGCTTGTCGGCCCCAAAATAGTAAAGCTTGCCCTTAATTTTCTTGCAATACTGGCCTGTTTTGTATAATTTAATCGAGAATTTGCCTTGGTTGTAGTCAAAGTTGTAGTATAAAAATATGGGCATTGTATATTATATAAGAAGGCCTTTTCTGATAAGTAGTTAGGGCTCGTAGCTCAGCGGCAGAGCAGTGGACTCATAATCCATTGGTCGTAGGTTCGAATCCTACCGGGCCCAGTTTTTTAACTCCTTAGCTGTTAAGCATTTATGCTTAGCAGCTTTTCTGTTGGGAGCTCAAAATTGGCGATTTTGGCCGGAGTTCGTCAAAAAGTTCGTCAATGAGGTCGTGGGGTGTAAATATTACCTCACTGTAACTGTTTGCCTTATAAGAACATATATTCTTTCCTGGCGAAAGTATTTGCAATATGTCCCCTGAATCATTACCCTTTGCGGACTATGAAACAGAAATTATGGATTACGCTGGTCACTTATCTTGCTTATTGCATCGATAAAGAACTCTACAAAGCCATCGATTACCTC
>Ga0114922_10003518_pt1 | contig 14577 bp, 8 predicted proteins | sample AartaG_FD_100975 | JGI IMG/M metagenome (GOLD analysis project Ga0114922, IMG submission 100975) | Deep subsurface microbial communities from Aarhus Bay to uncover new lineages of life (NeLLi) - Aarhus_00045 metaG | ecosystem: Environmental > Aquatic > Marine > Oceanic > Sediment | place: Aarhus...
CGGAAGCTCCGTATGCACCGAGCACAATGTCGTTCAGGCCGTCACCATTGACGTCACCCAGCACAACCGCACCGTTGCCTGTCAGATGGTCGCCGCCGGTAGCACCGTAGACCAGCACGTCCTCGTCGCCGTTGGCCAGGTCTATCGTCGCGGGCAGTGTTGCTGACCCGTAGATGATGTACGCCTCACCCGCTTCGTAACGCATCTCACCGGGACCGCCGGCCGGACATGCGCCGAGAACAAGGTCATCGATCAAGTCTCCATTGACGTCGCCGGCGGCGATCGCACAATCCAGCGTCAAGGAGTCGCCGGCTGTCGCCCCGTAGATGATCACGTCCGGCTGGCTGCCCAGAATGCCGGCAACGTCTTTGGCTCCGGCAAGAGTGGGTCCGCCAAAATAGACATAGGCCTCCCCGCCACTGTTGCGCGCGTCGCCGGGACCGTCGGCTTCCGGCGCGCTGAGGATAAGGTCGTCGACGCCGTCGCCGTTCAGGTCGCCCACAACCATCGTGCCGTACCCGGTCAGGATGTCGCCGGTTGCTGCGCCGAAGACCAGCACGTCCTCGTCGCGGGTTGCGAGGTCGATGGTGGCGGGCAGTTGGGCGCGCGCACTCTCCGGCCAGGCCAAGAGCACAAGCATCACACAGGCGATCTGCAGTAACGCTACCCTGACTGCTCGTACAGACTGCATCCCGAAATCCTCCCTTCCGTTCAAGTGCAGGATCACGTCCCACAATGGCAACCGTTCGGGGGTTCCGATGGCAGAAACTCAAGTACTAGCCCGAACCTGCCCTTCAATGAAAATATAGCACGAGCAACAAGGTCTGTCAACCGTCCCGGCCATCCCCGGGCGAAGAGGAACCGGTGATAGAACGGGCCCGGTACTACGCATGACCGTTTGTAGTCCCGCCTTGAGGGGGAAGATGGAGGGGGCCGATATCCTGGCCGCCTGAAGACGGAACTACAAACTCTCGGTTCCGTCGCCCCCGTTCGGGGGCTTGACTCGGTGGGCGCCTGCTACCCCGGATTCCTCCTGCGTCGTCACCCGGGGCTATATTCCGTCGCCTCCTGAGGAGGCTTCAGCCCCGTTCGGGGCGAAGGCATGTAGCCTGGGGTGGAGCGAAGCGAAACCCCAGGACCGAACACAACAGTCGTGCCCGCCCCGAAGGGCCGGAGGCACCCCCGTGCTCATACACCCGCGGTAATGGCAACGGCTCGGTGCGGCGTTTTCGGGTTCCCTGAAAGGAAGCGATTTGAATAGCCGCAGGTGTAACCTGCGGAACGAGGCTCCCGTCATCGCGAGCCCCGCTCCAGCGGGGCGTGGCGATCTCAGTGCCGGTAGACACCTTGAGCCCAGCGAGATTGCCACGTCGCTCGCACGCTCCCTCCTCGCAACGACGGTGGGGGAGGTCATTTCACGAATAACGCGGAACAGCAGGGTCAGGTGGTTGCAGGACTGTCCACGTGACATCCGTTTCCTTTGCCGTAGTCCCGGAGGGACAGCCGAAAATAGCCCACCGATTGATCGGTGGGATCCTTTGACGCCGATTAATAAGAAGACAGTCCCGTAGGGACAGTTGAAATAATGCACACCCGCCACCAGGTTCAGTCGTTCCTCCGGGGCTTGATTCGTTTTGGGATGCATGAATCCCAGGAATGAATTCCTGGGCTATTGTCAGTCGTCCCTTCGGGATTCTCCGGCCGTGGTTGTCGTAGCGGCACGGCGCGCCGTGCCCTTACTGTCAAGCGCTCCGCCACAGGCACAGCCTATGACACCAGACCGATCTCCTTGACGATGATCGAGTAGTGAAACCGCCATTTGCCGGCACGGTACGGGATTGTCTCTGCTGCGTGAAGAGTTATCTCCGACCCAAGGTCCGTTCGGACCGGAAAAGAGACCGTTTGCCACTTTTGCGACAGTTCCGCCTTCCCGAGACTCCCGCCGCCTGCAAACACTTCGACGGTCTGAGGCCTGTCTGCGACGGCGGACTTTGCCTCGAGCACGAGCTGGGCTTCCCGCGTCAGCGTATCAGGCAGGAGCACCGTCGCCGTGCTGCTCATCGGGATGCCGCCACGTTCGCTGTCGTACTCGTACCAGCCTGTGCCGAGCCGCACCCCGCCTGCAACCCGTCCCGCCCGGCCGAGCCTGTGCAACGCGCGCCCTCCCCTCACGCGCAAGTACTCGCTCGTTTTTACCAGGGCCCCACGCATCCCGCCGCGTTTCGCCTCGGTGACGAACCGGCCGACGTGTTTCTCGCGGTGTTTGCGCCGCTCGAACTCCATCGTCGCGAAGTAGAGCAGCTCTTCGATCTCCGATTTCGACAGGCCGGGATAGCTCACGACCGACCCGAAATTGCCGTCGTAGTTGCTCCAGTCCGTCGTGACGAGCCAGTTGTTCTGCCGGCATTGGGCGAAAAACTCGGTCCCGGGAAACGGCGTCGCTATGCTGAACTGGATCGAGTCCTGATCCAACGAACACGCCAGCTCGATCGTTTCACGAACCGTATCGCGCGTCTCGCCCGGCAACCCTATCATGAACGTGCCGTGGACTTCGAGCCCGGCCTCCTTGGCCTCCGCAAAGACCTCCCGCACGCGACCGAGATCGATCTTCTTCCTGATGTTCTCGATAATCGCCGGCGACCCTGTCTCGACGCCGAACTTTATCTTGCGGCATCCCGCCCCGTACATCCTATCGAGCAACGCCCGGTCGACGTTGTCCACGCGGCCCATACACGTCCAGACCATATCGAGCCGGCGGGCCAGCATCTCGTCGCAGATGGCCTCGACCCGTTTCCGCCCGATGGTGAACGTGTCGTCGTCGAAGAACACCTCGCCGGGCTTGTATTTCTCCTTGCAGTACTCCATCTCGTCGACGACGTTCTGCGGGCTGCGCACGCGGTAATCGTGTCCGTACATCACCTGCGGCCACGAGCAGAACGTACACTTGAACGGGCAGCCCCGGCTGGATATCATCGTTATCCACGGCAGCCGGTGGTACGTAGGCTCGTGGTATTTTCTCCACTCGAAATGGTCCCGGGCGGGAAACGGGAGGGTGTCGAGCTTCTGGAGGTAGCGCCGATCGGCATTCGCCACCACATGTCTGTGCTTCCGGAAGGTCACCCCGGCCAGGGCGGAGACGTCCCCTCCATACTCGACGGTTCTCGCCAGTTCGCAAAGCGTTATCTCGTATTCGCCGCGCAGCACGAAATCTATCGATTCGTGCGCCTCGAGCATCTCGCGATGGTAGACCGTCGAGTGCGTGCCGATGAGGGCAACAGGTTTGCCAAGCTCCGATTTGAGGCGTTCGATGGTCCGCAGATCGGTGTGTATCGACGGTGTCGAAACCTCGACCACCACCAAGTCGGGCGCTTCGGCTGCCACCTGCGCTGTGAACTTGTCCAGACCGATGCCCGAAACGGCGCAGTCTATCGCGGCGGCTTCAAACCCTGCCTCTTCGAGCACAGCGATAGCGTATGCCTGGTATATCGGGAAGTGGTACGCTGCGCTACCGCCTCGTTTGAAATCCGCCTTGGATATCGTGAACGGCCAGCGTACGTTCGACCGAAACCCGATCCGTTCCTCGTCTACCCACGGCGGGTTTGTCAAGAGAACCTTCATCTCACCTCGCCTGCGCCGGGGAAGAAACCGACGTCCTCGCGAATAAGGTGCCAGAACAAGCAGCGGCCCTGACCGCGTGCCATCCTGCGCGCTCGTACAACCGCCGCCGCGAAGATGTAGCCGACCGACGCGAGGATCGCCTGCAGCTCCGCAACCGTCTTCCAAAACTCTCCACTCTTCAAAGAACTTCCCAACGCTTTCAGCTCGCAGAAGACGAGGTGTGGAACTAGCTTGTGCGCCTTGCTCAACGGAAAGTTGCGCAGGACAAGCCTCAGCCTGTTGCGTGCGTTAAGGTAGTACTTGCGACGACGGTTTCCGGTCGAGCCCATCGTTGCCGAATACTTGTGCAGAACAACCGATGCGGGCACATACCTGATTGTATAGCCCGCGTTCCATATCCGCATCGACAGGTCCGCGTCCTCGAGGTAGATGTCGAAGTTCGGCAGCAGGCCCACCTCGCGTAGCGCGCTCGACCGGACGAAGAACGCACCTCCTGAAACGCCAAGCACTTCAGCCGGTGTGTCCCACTCCGGACCGTCCGGCTCGCCGAAACCACGGTCCCACACACAGCCGATTATCGAACAACACAACCCCGCCGAATTCAATGTTCTCTCCGAGTCCGCCATCAACATCTTGGGCGACAGCGCGCCAACCCGCTCATTCTCTTCCGCCGCGGCCACGAGCTCGTCCAGCCAGGTCGCCCGAACGGTGACGTCGTTGTTGAGCAACACGCAGTAGGCCGCCCCACGGTCGAGCGCATACCGGAGCCCGGCGTTGTTGCCGCGGCAAAACCCGATATTCGTCGGATTCTCGATCAGCTCCACCTCCGGAAACTGGCTCCTCACCATATCCGCCGAACCGTCCGAACTGCCGTTATCAACCACCACAACGGTCATAGCCTCATACGCTGTCCGCTGCAACGAGTCGAGGCACTCCCGGAGCAGCTCTTTGCCGTTCCAGTTCAACACAATCACGCAAACCACCGGTTCACGCACCGTTTCACCTTCTATCGGTTTCCCTCGCCTTGCGCCCCTACTCGAATCGAAGCTTTTCATCCGCAGTCTATCAAAGCCTGCCGGTGCTGGTCAACCCGGGGAGACGGTTTCCGGGGGGTCTCTCTGCGTAAGCCACAGTCACTAGATAGGTTGCACACGATCATCTCGAACCCCCGACCGGCCTCCCCAAGGCTGCAGATTTTTCTTGACTTAGCATGCCTTCGAGCTTTATAATAATGGTGATCGCAGTCGCGAGAGGCGACGTTTACATAGAGCAACGAGGCAATTAAGTTCTTCTCCGGAGAGATGATATGCGACGTAGCACATTGACACGCGTGGTCATCCCCGGAGATATTTTTGTACTACGAACCTTTGTGAATAGGCCAATCCGAACGGTTGTCATCCCTGGAAGAAGAGAACTGTCCAGGGCAGGAACCATCCTATCCACTTGCCTACAAGCCTGTTGAAGCGCGCCCGACTGCGATCCGCCCGAGGACCGTGCCCCACGAGTCGGGACAATAGGCGATAGGTCTCAGGGCGCGACACACAACCTGTACCTGAATGGTGTATTGCATCATAACTGGTCCGGACTCTACGGGAGAACGGATCGAAAAGAAGGAGTGGGACTGTAGCTATGCCAGATGCACTAAGCGGTATTGTGAACATGCAGATGGGCGTGCTCTACACTGCTGCAGCCGTTGTTCTCGCCATTCTCGTTGGCTTTCTGGGTCGCAAGGTTATCGCTGAACGGAAACTCAAATCTGCCGGTAAGGAGGCTGAGAAACTGCTCGCAGAAGCACGCAGGGATGCCGCAACGATCCGCAAAGAGGCGCGACTGGAAGCCAAGGACGAGCTCTACGCTTTGAGACAAGAGGTCGAACGAGAAACGCGTGAGAAGAGACAAGAGATCAGTGGCATGGAGCGCCGTCTGTTGCAGAAAGAGGAGAACCTTGACAAGAAGGTTGACCTGCTCGATAAGAAGGAGAACGACATAGCGAACCGCGAGAGGAGCATCGTTGCCAGAGAGAGAAGCGTTCGCCAGAAGAACGAGCGGTTGGAATCCGTCCTTGACGAGGAGAAGAGACGGCTTCAGGAGATCTCCGGCCTTACGATTTCCGAAGCGAAAAAGATACTGTTCGCGCAGCTTGAGGCCGATGCGCGACGAGAGTCCGCTCTCAAGCTCAAACGGATCGAGGAAGAGCTGAGAGAGAACTCCGAGAAGAAGGGGCAATGGATACTCAGTCAGGCCATCCAGCGCTGTGCGTCCGAACACGTTGTCGAGTCAACGGTGTCCGTGGTCTCGCTGCCCAACGACGAGATGAAGGGCAGGATAATAGGCCGGGAGGGACGCAACATACGAGCGCTCGAAAACGCGACCGGTATCGATATCATCGTGGACGACACACCCGAAGCGGTGATATTGTCGGGATACGAACCGGTTCGCCGCGAGGTTGCTCGACGCACCCTCGCACGGCTGATCACCGACGGAAGGATTCATCCTGCCCGGATAGAGGAAGTGGTGGAGAAGGTTCGTGAGGAGCTGGACGTAGAGATTCGCGAAACCGGGGAGCAGGCCGCTCTCGACACCGATATCCAGGGACTTCATCCCGAAGAGGTCAAGCTGATAGGAAGGTTGAAGTTCAGGACAAGCTATGGGCAGAACGTTCTCCAGCACTCGATGGAGGTGGCCCATCTCGCGGGCATCATGGCGGGCGAGCTCGGGGTGAGCGTACGCCACGCCAAACGCGCGGCCTTCCTGCACGATATCGGTAAGGCAGTGGACCATGAGATGGAAGGTTCGCACGCGGGGATCGGCGCCGAACTTGCCCGCAAGTATGGCGAGAGCGACGAGATCGTCCACGCGATTGCCGCCCACCACAACGAGACGCAGCCGACCAGCGTCATAGACGTGCTCACCCAGGCAGCCGACGCTGTCTCGGCCGCCAGGCCCGGTGCCAGGCGGGAAACACTTGAGACGTATGTCAAGCGGCTCGAGAAACTCGAACACATCGCCGACTCGTTCATAGGGGTGGACAAGGCGTACGCCATCCAGGCCGGCAGAGAAATACGGATCATGGTCGAGCCCGAGAAGGTCAGCGACGCCGACGCGTACTTGCTCGCGCGGGACATAACCAAGAAGGTCGAGAGCGAACTCGAGTATCCCGGCCAGATCAAGATAACTGTTATTCGAGAAACGAGGGTAGTTGAGCTTGCCAAGTAGCAAGATTGCTGGAGATCGTCTTCTGAGGAGAGGACGATGAGAGTCCTCTTCATAGGCGATGTTGTCGGCAGTCCCGGCAGGAGGATTCTCGCGAGCCTGCTTCCCGAGCTCAAAGAGATGCTCCTGCCGCACCTGACCGTCGCCAACGGGGAGAACATCGCCGGCGGTATAGGGGCAACGCCTCCTACTGTCGACGAGATCGCCGGAGCAGGCGTGGACGTCGTTACGATGGGCAACCACGTCTGGAAGAAGCGCGAAATGGTCCAGTCCATCAACGACCTGACCAACGTGATTAGACCGTCCAACTTCCCGCCGGGCAATCCCGGCACCGGCAGCACCGTCTTCGAAACCGAGCGCGGCCCCGTCGGAATCATTAACCTGCAGGGACGCGTCTTCATGCAGTGTATAGACTGCCCGTTCGCTGCTGCCGAGCGCGAAGTCGACGAGATGAGCGCGCGTACCAGGATGATCGTTGTTGATTTCCATGCCGAAGCCACATCCGAAAAGATCGCGATGGCGCGGTTCCTCGACGGCAAGGTGTCTGCGGTTATCGGCACTCATACGCACGTCCAGACTGCCGACGAGCAGATACTCCCCGGCGGCACCGCCTATATCACCGACACAGGGATGGCGGGGCCTCAACAGTCTATACTCGGACTGCAAGTGGAAAAGATCGTTGAGAGATTCCGAAGCCAGATTCCCACCCGCTTTGCTGTGGCCAAATCGGCTGCATCGATCTGCGGGGTGTTTTTCGATATCGATGAGGACACCGGCAAAGCTCGCAGTATTGTGCGTCTCAACAACATTACGGAAACCGGACAGTTGGGAGTGGATATTCCGCCGCCGTAACCGGCAACCAGCAATCAGCAACTAAACCGCGGAGAGAGACGATGATCTTCAAGAAGCTTGACATGTTCGGGTTCAAGTCGTTTGCAGAAAAAACCCACCTGAAACTCGAGGAAGGCATGACCTGCATCGTCGGGCCCAACGGTTGCGGCAAAAGCAACATCGCAGACGCCATCCGTTGGGTGCTCGGGGAGCAAAGCGCCAAGACGCTCCGCAGCACGCGCATGGAGGACGTCATATTCAACGGTTCCGAGGAACGTCACCCGCTCGGCATGGCCGAAGTCTCTCTCGTGCTGGACAACTCGTCCGGCAGGTTGCCCGTCGATTACAACGAGGTTATCGTCTCGAGGCGCGTCTACAGGTCCGGCGAGAGCGAATATCTGCTCAACAAGAACTCGTGCCGCCTTCGCGATATTGCCGAACTGTTCATGGATACCGGTCTCGGTGCGCACGCGTATTCGATGATCGGCCAGGGCCAGATAGACCTCGTGCTCAGCTCGAAACCTGAAGACCGGCGGTACCTGTTCGATGCCGCCGCCGGAATACTCAAGTATAAATCCCGAAAAGCGGCTGCCACACGCAAGCTCGAACTCGCCGAGAACAACCTGTTGCGGCTCAACGACGTCATTAACGAGGTGCGCCGACAGTTGCGATCGATCAGGCGACAGGTCGGTGCCGCACGACGGTACAAGGAGCGACAGGAGCAGTTGAAGACGCTCGAGCTGCGCCGCGCGTTTGTCCGTTACAGCGCTCTGGCGACCGAGCTTTCGAAACTCGAGCGGAACTACACTGAGATCTCCGACAAGTGGCAGGAGCTGTCCGCACAGCTCTCCAAGTCGGAGGCAACACGCGAGGAGCTCGGCATTACGCTCATAGACTGCGACAAGCGGCTCGTCGCGGCCAGAGAACGTGTCCACGAAACCGCGTCGCGCATCGAGAAGACCGAGTCGCGCGTCTCAATTCTCAAGGAGAGACTGAACGCGATGCGCGGCGTTGATGAACGTGCTGTCGAAGAGATCAAGATGATGGAGGCGGACCTGGCGAGCGCCGAATCCGAGCTTGGGGCCGAGCAGGAGAAGAAAGACGAGGCCCAACGCGACCTCTCTGCCCAGAAAGGAATACTCAAAGCGAAGGAGGAAGAGGTTTCCGCCACTGTTCAGAAACTGCGCGACGTTGAACAGCAGATCGAACAGATTCGGTCGGAGTCCGTGCATATCGTCAGCAGCAGCGCGACGGCGCGGGCCGAGCTAGACAAGCTCGGCGCGGCGCTTGAAGAGGCCGAGAAAGATTCCGTGCGCTACGCCGGTGATGAGAACGCGCTTGCGACGACGCTCGACGAGATGCGGCAGGAGATGGAACGGCTTCTCTCGCGGATAGAAACCGAGAAGGAAGAGCACACTGCGCGCCAGTCAACGTACGCGGACAAGAAGGCCGACAGGGACAAGCTCGATGGCGAGCTTACCGAAACCGAACGGTCCGTCGCCGACACCAAGGAATCGCTCAGCGCGGCGCGGTCGCGTCTCGAATCACTGAACGACCTGAAGGAGAAGCTCGAAGGGTACTACGAAGGTGTTCGCGCCGTCATCTTCGCCAGCAAGGAAGGAACGCTCGGCGAAGGCGTATTTGGGCCGGTCGCTGAGATCCTTTCCACCGACACGCAATACGAGGCTGCCGTTGAGGCGCTCCTTGGCAACGCTCTCCAGCATGTCGTTACTGACACACGTGAGACGGCCCAACGCTGTATCGCCTTTCTCAGCAGCGAGAAGAAAGGGCGTGCTTCGTTCCTCCCATTGGAAACCTTGAACCGCAGACAGCCGCCCGCCATGGAGGAGGCGATCAGACAGCGCGACGAAGTGGTGTGCGCGGCCGCCGACTGCATTCGGGTGGATGAACAGTATCAGGGGATCAAGGAGCGGTTGGTCGGCAACGCGCTCATCGTGCGAACGCTCGAAGACGCGTGCCGCATCGTCGAACAGTTTCCGGACCATCCCGATCTTGCAACGCTCAACGGAGAGCTGATCGCTGCCGACGGCGTCATATCGGGCGGCGGGACGGCTGCAGAAGGGGGCGGCCTGCTCGGGAGAGCAACTGAGATCGAGCGGCTTGAGGCACAGACTGCCGAGCTTGAACGCACGGTCGAGGCCGGACGCGAGAAGATGCACGACCTTAACGCGTCGCTTGCCACGCTCGAGGACGAGCTCAGCGGGATCGAACGTCGGCTCCACGACGATGATATCGAGCTGGCCGGGATGAACAAAGACTCCGACCGCAAGCGCGCCGAGATCGAACGGGTCACGACGGATCTCGAGTCGCTTCGCGCCCGGGTCGAGGAGGTTCGCCGCCGCAAGGCGGAGCTCGAAACGCGCCGGGGCGAGGTTCGCGAGAACATCCAACAGTTCGACGAGAAGACCGCCTCGTTCGAACGCAACCTCGCCGAAGCAACCCGGTTGGCGCGGAGTATCAGCTCGGATATCGACACCCTCTCGGCCGAGACTACCAACATCAAGATCACGATCTCTGCCGCCGAACAGTCCGTCGTCCATCACGAGACCGAAACCAAACGGTTGACGATACAACGGGACGAGTTTCGACGAAAGATAGACGCTCGCAACAAGGACCTGAACCAGTCGCGCTCTATCGAACACGATGTCGGCGAGGAGATCAAGGAGGCCGGCGAACGAGCGAAACATCTCATCGAGATGAGCGAGACCGAACGCAAGGCGGCGGTCGACACCGAGGCCGAACGGGAACAGCTCGTCGAGGCGGTCGAGAACTGCGAGAAGGAGCTAAAGGAAGTCCGGGCCAACTACCAGGAGTTCCAGGCGCGCAACCACGAGGTGGAACTCGTTCTCAGCCAGCAGCGAGAACACATATCCCGAATCGAGGAACACGCGCAACGCGAATACTCCGTGGCCCCCGGAGATCTCACTGCCGAACAGGTCGGCGAGGACGACTACAGCGACGAGCAGCGCGACACCGAGATCGCTCAGATCAGGGAGCGGCTCGCCAAGATGGGCCCCGTCAACCTCATGGCGATCGAGGAGAACGAGGAGCTCGAAAAACGGCTCGAGTTCCTTGTCCAGCAGCAGGCCGACCTCGACAAGGCGAAAGAAAACCTTTACGAGGTCATCAAAACCATCAACGCCACCACCGAACGCATGTTCCTCGAGACGTTCGAGAACGCACGCGAGTATTTCCACGAGACGTTTCGCTCGTTCTTCGGCGGCGGCCGGGCGCGCCTGTTGCTCACCGACGAGAGCGACGTGCTCGAGTCCGGCATCGAGATCGAGGTGCGGCCGCCCGGAAAGAAGATGCAGAGTATCAGCTTGCTCTCAGGCGGCGAACGTGCCATGACCGCTATCGCGCTTATATTCGCGGTGTTCAAATGCCACCCGAGCCCGTTCTGTGTGCTCGATGAGGTCGACGCACCGCTCGACGACGTCAACATCGGCAGGTTCCTCGATCTCCTCGAGAAGTTCCTGCCTTCCACACAGTTCATCGTCATTACACACAACAAGAAGACGATGGAACAGGCTTCCGTGCTCTACGGTGTCACGATGGCCGAGAAAGGCGTGTCGCAGATCGTCTCGGTCAAGTTCCGTGAAGCTGCCGCGATGGCCGAGCCCACCCCCCAGCAAACCGAGGCCGACGCCGATGCTGAGGAACCGGCCGAAAGCCAACCCGACGCACAAGAAGAGGAAGACGCCGCAACGGTCGTCTAGCTCCACTGCCATTTGCGTCAGGGTGTCATTTGCGATGTACGTGTTCCGCGAGAGGAGTGTGTGCAGATGGCACGAAGAGGTGCAGAGTTGGCTAACACTCGAGCGCACCGCGACATCCACAACCACATCAGGATCGTTACGTGAACAGTACTGGGGCTAGCTTGCGCCTTTTCGAGTGAAATACGTTTGCAGGAGCTGTTCCTCGGTACCGTTGTAGACGGCTCCGGCCAGGAATTCCGTGCCGCGCTGGTTGCCCCATGCGTAGTAGATCACTGTCTTGCCGTCAAACTCGCAGAAGTCCAGGTCGGAATTGTTGATGTTCTCGGCTGCCGCAATGTGGTCGCGCTCTGCGGGCGTGAGTTTCGGGTTGGCAATCCGCTTGTCTTCAGGCGACGGTCTCATCATGGGCATCAACCTGCTTTCCTCCCAGTGGACCAGATCCTTCGACCGGACGACATGAGGCGCGAAATACCATTTGGGCCGGTAGTGTTCGAGATAGACCATGTAGTAGTAACCGCCGTAGAACCGCAGCGCGGGGCAGGCGGTATACTTTTTTTTCGAGTAGACACACTCGGTCGGTGCGAGCGTCCAGTTGAGCAGGTCTTTCGATCGAGCGAAGTAGATGGTGAATCGTTGTCCGGCCATCTCGGGCGGTTCGCCGATCTCGACGGCCATCGTGTATCCCTGGTCGTCTTTGCAGACGGTATTGTTGTATATGCCCCAGCCGGGAAGCTTCAACCCCTCCTGATGGTTCCAGGTCTCGAGGTCGTCCGACCAGAACACGTGAACGGTGTCTTTGCCCCAGAGCTCGACGCCGTAGGCGTATGCCCGACCGCCTTCTACAAACGCGCTCCCGAGATGGTACCCGAGTGCAAACGGTTTGGTTGGTTCGCCGGTCTGAACGTCAACGAAGCGGAAGCAGGATGTGCCGGTCGGGTTGGCCTTGTACTTCTCGCGAACGTATTCGAACCGGCAGAGGTTGCCGCGAAAGACTACGGGCGTTGCTTCGACCAGGTCGCACTCTATGGTACCGAGTTTCTTGATGACGGGTTGTTCGGGTTTTGGAGCACGCAGGCCGGCGGCGATGAATGCCATCGGCGCCAGCGCAGTGATAAACAGGTGCTTCATCATGGTGCATCTCCTCACGCTGCAGGACTCGTCACGATACTGTGTCCGGTGGAAGAATAGCAACATCGGCGGCGATAAGGCAAGTTCGACGGGATTCTCTGTTGAAAACGTTGCTCGGAGTGGTAGAATATCATGCGTGATTTCGTGAGACTCTATCGGTCCCCGGTGCGGCGGTTGGACGGCGAAAGGAAGGGTGGCAATGGACGAATGGACCAGGCAACGAACGTGTGAGCTGTGCGGGAGTATGTTCAGTCTAAGCGATCACGGTCATGCAGGCGCGCAGGCGGCGGCCCAGTCGCTCGAGCGGGGCGCGCTCGATCCGGGTTCTCTTCCCCATGTCGTCACGAAGTGCCCGAGCTGCCTTGGGGGCGGCAAGATGAGCGAACAGGAGGCTATCTTCGCAACGATGCGCATGCAACACGAGATGGACAAGACAACCGATACCGAGCGGTACCGGATTGGCAGGCTCGTCGGGGCCGTAGTCACGGTCTTCAGCATCCTCGGCTTGTTCATGGTGCGTTACTACATCAGGCTCCGCCGGGGGGAGTACGCTATGGGCACGGTCTGGACGGTCGTCATGGTGGTGTTCATGGTTGCGGGCATCGTCCTATTCTTGTGGGCGTATTCGAAATCGAGCAAGAGACGGAGTGGATGGTAGCTATGGCTGAAAGGGTGAACGGGAGATGAGTTCAGTCATGCTCTTGTAGTTGACCGGCATGTCTCGCCGGAGGTTGTTCCGTTAACCGGCGTGTATGAGTTTGTCCGTTGTCGCGTTCCTATTGCGAAACACTCAGCGACCTTGTTTATTCTCGAGCGCTCCACCGCTGAGCGTGATCTTGCGTTCCCTAGTGTTAAAGCTAAATGTAACGTTCTTCAGGGCCTCAGTTACCGCAAACTCGACGTCGTGATACCGGATGATTACGCCGGGATGCACAGCGCCCTGTACTCGAACCGTCGCACGCAGGTCAGGCAAGATGCGTTCTTCCAGGCTTTCTTTCTCTTCTTTGAGGCTGTCACGGTTTGAGACGGCCCGCTTACGCTCGGCCAGAACCCGTTTGAGAATTTCCTTCTTGTTTTCGCTGAGACCGTTTTGCTTCCCCTTCTTGCGTGCTGCCCGCAGCATGGTATCAATCTTTTCGATCTCTGCGCCGAGTTCGCCCAGCTTGTGTTTGACGGTTGTCAACTGTGCAAGCATATCCGGGTCAACCCCAACGCTGATCAATGTCGGGGTTCCAACACTAGCCCCTATCTCTCTTGCCTCAACACCCTGCCGGGCCAGGATATTGCCTCCGGCGATGAGACCGCGAGCCCTGTCCACGATGAGGCGTCCTTTTGTGACGACGGTGCTATGCAGTACCTGGCGCAAGACGGTGATGTCGCCCTCGGCACGAAGGTTGGTATTGCTCGCAAACATTATCCGGATGCTGCCGCCTGCTTCGATGATGCCGACGTTTTTCCCTGTCATCCCATACCGGACTTTGACGTCACCCCCGGCTTTAATGGTCGCGTCCTCAACGGTGCCGTTGATCGTGACGTCCTTTCGGGTATTGACGCGAAATCCCGATAGTACGTCCCCCTCGATGGTGACCTTTCCCACCGTCTTGACATTGCCTACGGAGTAATCCACGTCTCCCCGTATGACGAACTCGTCGGAGACGTAGAGGTTGCCGTCCACTTTGGAAAGCAGCATCCCGTCGATGTTGGCCCGCAACTTCACCCCGTCGGGAGAGACGATGGTATTCTCAGTTGGCACAAGCTTGATGTCCTTACCTGGCGGGGCGGAAATCTCTTGCCCTGTTACGCTTATGCCCGGCGTCCCTTCACCTGGTGGGATCTTTTCCGCGAGGAGATCGTCCTTATGCACGTTCTTCACAAGGTTCCGCTCGCGGTAGTCTATGCGGTCGCCGGGGAGCAGTTCACCGACTTTCTGATCGAGGTTGACTCTATGCTGTATCCGAGCGTCTTCGCCCGGCACGGGAGGCGTCCCTTGCGCCACAGGAATGTGGCGTCCGTCATGGTCCGCGCTGCCGGAAAGGACCACCGCGAG
>Ga0114922_10003519_pt1 | contig 14574 bp, 14 predicted proteins | sample AartaG_FD_100975 | JGI IMG/M metagenome (GOLD analysis project Ga0114922, IMG submission 100975) | Deep subsurface microbial communities from Aarhus Bay to uncover new lineages of life (NeLLi) - Aarhus_00045 metaG | ecosystem: Environmental > Aquatic > Marine > Oceanic > Sediment | place...
CAAGCTATACCATGGTAGATGTCATGGATGAATTAGGCATTGAAGTTACAATTGCCCATCCTCTGCAGGTAAAAGCTATAGCCAAGGCGAAGATAAAGACAGATAAGAGGGATTCTTTCATGCTGGCTCATTTACTGCGTACGGATTTAATTCCTGAGATCTATAAACGAAGTGGTGAGAATCATGGATATCAAAGGGTTTTACGTCAAAGGGCATTTTATGTGGGGAGTATTACGCGGGTAAAAAATCGGATATGGGCGCTTTTAGCCCAACAGAGAGAGGAAGTGAGGGATAAGGCTTCTCAAAAGAAAAATATTTTTAGCAGAGATGGCGTGAAGTTTCTTAAGACATTGAATTTACTTGATACAGATAAGGATTTACTTTCTGCAGTTTTAAAGACTTTTACTCATTTAGAGAAGATGAAGGAGGAGACAAACGGGTTAGTGGAGAAGCTATATCAACAGATTCCAGAGGCAAGACTTATCCGAAGTGTTCCCGGTTATGGAGTGTTTTTATCTGTACTGACAGCAGTTGAAATAGCAGATATTAACAGATTCTCTAAAGTTTCTAAGTTTCTCTCTTATGCCGGTGTTATCCCTTCTACCCACAGCTCAGGAGAGAGGAGTTATCATGGCAAGATCGTTAAGCAAGGCAACCGCTGGCTGCGCTGGGCTGCGGTTGAGGCTGTTTACCCTGGAATGAAAGCTGATTTTGATATTAAAAGTTTTGATCACAGATTAAAAAAGAGGAAAGGTTCAAACCCGGCAAAGGTTGCTACAGCCAGACGTATGTTGACGATTATCTATCGGATGTTAAAAGAAAACCGTCTGTATATTCCCTATAAAAGATGATGAGAAAAAAAATAAATCGGCTGCCTTCAGGAAATTCCTAACGGACCGATGAAGGTTGCGTTCTCTGTATAGGTTAAGGAGCCGAAGCCTAATGTTAGAGTGTGTGCGGATTTAACATTTTTGTTAAGGGCACGGATAGAAGGATGGTTTAAAAGACCTTTGAATATGGAAAAGTGAAAATAAAAAAGGAGGTAAATTAAGAAAATACTTGCATCACATCATCATAGAAGGAATTTCTTTTTTCTGTTGATGATGATTTATCCTAAATTTCATCAAATTTTCACCCTCTGAGCTGCGCTGCAAATAATAATAGTAAGAAGAAATATACCCTGTCAATGAAAAATTCACGATTGTTAGAAAAAATCAGCGGAAATGCTAGAATAAAGGAGATACAGAATAAACTTCGCCCTCTAAGTCACAGGATTTCGACTTTTATAGATATCCCGCCCTTTCCTCAACAGCCATAGCTATTAGTTCACCTGACCTTTCTTACCTGGCACATTATTCACTCTTTCTCGCAGCCCTCAACAATAAAGAAATCGCAGTGTAAAGGATAACAACGATCACTAACCAGATTAACGTTTTCACAGGTAAAGACTTAACGATAAAGGCAGCGATAAAGACTCCCACGATTCCGCTAACAGTAATAGCCAGAGAAGCTTTTCTGTTATATGCGCCTTCTTTGATGAATTTAATAGAAGCTGGAGGTAAAGTGAATGCTGCAGAGGCCATCATGAGTGGAAAAGCAACTCCTGGGGTCATTCCAAGGATATAGACCATGGCCATACTCGGGGCATACATTCCAATTCCTGCCGCCTGTAAGGCACCTAACACAAAATTAACAGCAACAGCAATAATCAATTTCCCGCCTGTCAAACCAATAGCCTCACCGGTCCCTAATCCGGCGATCCATCCTAATTGACCGGAAAGCATAAAAAATGCAGTTGTTAGTAATGCAATACCCATAAACAGCTGAATCTTTTTTTCCGGTAATTTAGCCACGATGCCAGCACCGATAACAGTACCAATAACAGCAGATACGATCATTGAGATCAAAGTTACAATCTCTACTTTAATCACTGTAATAAAAATGAAGGCTTCAGCCACAACCGGAAGAGTGCAGGATACATTTAATGTGCCTGGAATAACTCTGTCTCGAATTTGTTTAAAACCTCTAAGCAAGGCAGTCATTGGAGCAAAACTGCCAATTCCCAGGGTATCTAAGAAGTTGGTTACAAATCCGATACCTGCAGCCGTAACAAAATGAGTTTCTTTTTCCAGGTTGGCTTTATGAGCCGATAAATCCTTGAAGAAATATCCAGAAAACACAATTGCGAATACTCCCAGAGCACAAAAAATTCCACCGATCATTTAAATCTCCTTCCATGACAATCCTGAATCATTCATAAAAACTGCCCTAGATTATAGACAAAGTCATCCTTAGGGTCAAAAGGCAAATCTATATGACTTTTGACAGGATTCACAGCAATGCTCTATAATTTATAAAATAACTAAATTGATCATGAACATTTTATACAAAAAAAAGCATGCTCAAACTAAGATTTTATTATGACAGAAAGAATAGGTGAGAAAATGTCCCCCTCAACTGCAGAGCATAAGGCAGAAGCTCCGTAACCTTTCACTATCCTGATTCGAGCCGGCCATCAGAGAGAATCATGCTTGGCGTCAAGAGGAATCAATCTGTCACATGACCTGATCCCCTCAAATCGATCCAGCAATTGAGTTATAATTAGCTGGACGAAAGGAGGCGGATATGGCAAGGAAACGATACTCATCGGAGCAGATGACGGAAAGAATAATTTACTCAAAATGTTGTATAGAACTACAAAAATCTATAATGCTAACCCAAAACACAAATATCCTGACGTTGAAGTAGTCTGGAATGAGGGTTGGGATGTGCTTTATAAGCTAAGACAAGTTGAGCTTAGAACGAAAAAAGACCCTGAAATGAAAAAATGGCTCCTCGGGCAGGACTTGAACCTACAACCTAGTGGTTAACAGCCACCCGCTCTGCCGATTGAGCTACCGAGGAGTGAGTCGAATTATTTTATATCAGAAAATTACTTAAATGGCAATAGAGAAAAGGACCTAGCGAGTAAAAAATGAAAACTGGAATTTCAGAAGCGGTAGCCGGCTTGCTTTACTTTTTTGCGGTAATCATCCCCCCCCATATTAACTATCTTGCACATCTCATAGACGCGGGAACGTAAGCGTATCCCTATCCGGTCAACAAGGCTGTCATCTGCTTGTTGGTTAAAATCTTTCTTTTTGAAGTAAGAATTCCGCTTGTCTTCTTCCTCTTCCCCGCTATCAATATAGTTTGAAGTGAATATATTAAGTTTTTTATTGTTGTACCGGTGATTAATAATATAAAAAACAGTCTCTTCCACCCAGGGAGAAGTCCTTTTTGCTCCGAGTTCATCTAGAACCAGGACATTTTTTTTGAATATAGGGGCAATAACATCTGTTTCGCTCATAGCGGAATCCGATGAGTAAGAATTCTGAATATTACGTATCAGCTCCCTGAAGTCACAGAAATAGCAGGAAATGCCTTTCTTTTCGATCAATTCATTGAGTATAGCAACTGCCAGATGGGTTTTCCCTACTCCGCAAGGCCCCTGAAAAAGCAGGCCGATATCTTGTACTGGATAATTCTTTACAAATTTTTTAGAGATTTTAAGAGCACTGTTTAGAGAATCATTATGAATCTCAAAATTGTTAAAATTGCAATGTTTATATCTTTTTGGTAGATTGGCTTGCTCCAAAATAACATTTTTCCGGTTTTTAATAAAACATTCACATCGTTTAGCAATAGACCGGTTTTCTTCTTCATCCAAAATCCAGCCCGTTCCCTGGCACTTTGGGCAGGTTTTATCTACCATTAGTTTAAATACCCTCTTAACTGCTGCAATTTATGCGACTGAGACAATTTATTCATGGCTTTCTTTTCTATCTGTCTGACTCTTTCCCGGGTGAGATTAAGCTTGTCGCCTATTTTTTGAAGAGTCATAGGTTCCTCATTATCTATACCGAATCTTGATTTTAACACAAAGGCCTCTTTTTCACCTAATCCTTTTATCATCTCCCTTATTTGCTCTTGCACGGAATCCTTGATAATTCTGTATTCAATGGAAGGTAAAAGGCTGTCTTCTATCTTTTCACTCAACTCAACATCATCATCATAAAACTGGTCGCTTAAAGAAAGATCTTTATTCTCTAATACCTCCAGTTCTTCGACCTCACTTATAGAGATTTTCATATCCCGGGCAATTTCATCTCTATCCGGATTTCTTCCCAGATTTTTTTTAAGGTTTGCTTTTATCTTTTTCATTTTTGTGATCTGGTCTGAAAGTTTCTGAGGGATGTGATATATGCGGGAATTCTGAGTAAGAGAATGATAGACAGCCTGCCGTATCCACCAAACAGCATAAGAAATAAATTTAACGTTTTTTTTGTAGTCAAACCTTCTGGCTGCTTCAATTAATCCCAAATTTCCCTCGTTGATCAAATCCAGCATGCTTAATCCCATTCCCTGGAATTTTTTAACATAAGAGACTACAAATTTGAGATTAGCCTCTATTAATTTACGCTGAGCTTTCCTGTCTCCCTTTTTTATTAGCCTGCCTAACCTTGCTTCCTCTTCCTGAGATAAAGGCTGAAATTTGGAAATTTGTTTAAGGTATAGTTTAAGATTCTTTGAATGGTAAGAATCTCTAAAATTTTCCTTCATTCTTCTGTTGCTTCTATATTTAAAACTTTCATTAAGTCATGAGTTTTAATCCTAACAATAGCTTTCCTGTTAATCTCAGGCTCCCCTTTCCTGTCTTTAAAGAATTCTAGGCGGATGTATTCGAGAAAATTGCTTACTTCTTCCTCGATCGACTCGATTTTTTTACGCATATTCAATATCACTTCTATTCCAGCTAGATTGACTCCCAACTCCCGAGTTAGATTAAGTATACATTCAAGTTGTTTTAAGTCTTCATCCGTATAAAGACGAGTATTGCCTTCACTGCGGGAAGGCATTAAAAGTCCTTCCCGTTCATATAAACGCAGGGTCTGGGGATGAATATCATAAAGCCTGGCAACACTGCTGATATGATAATACTTATTTTGCTTTTTCTTATCCATTTCCTTATGTTTTAATTTTTTTTCTTGGATTTTCCCCGGAAATTTTTTCTATCTCCCGCATTATTTCACGGATACGTTCATTATTAAAAGGAGGAGGTACAATAGTTACTTCTACATACTGGTCGCCTTTCTTTTTCTTCCCCACCTTAGGGGCTCCTTTTTCTCTCAATCTAAATTTTTGTTCGGATTTTGTACCAGGCGGAATTTTAATGGTTGATACTCCGTATACGGTTGGGACTTCAATTTTAGCACCAAGAGTAGCTTCCGGGACTGTTATAGGAAGCTTGATATAAATATTTGCCCCCTCTCTTTTGAATAAGTTATGTGAATTAACTTCAATTGTTATAAATAAATCTCCAGTTGTACCACCCTTTCTTCCAGCATTTCCTTTACCGGCAATCCTAACTTTAGAGCCGTGGTTGACTCCTGCAGGGATACGCACCTTTATTCTCTCAGTCTTTTGCATAAGCCCCATTCCATGACATGAAGAACATTCCTCTCCAGTTTCAATTCCACTTCCTTTACAGGCCCTACAGGTTTTAGAAAATCTCATTGCCCCGGACTGGACATTCGTCTGCCCAGATCCTCCACAGACTTTACAGGCTCGCTTCCCTCCGGATTGAATATATCCTTTTCCTAAGCAAAAAGAACATGCCACTTTTCGAGAAAGTTTTATCCGGGTTTGAATCCCATTTATAGCATCCATAAAACCGACCTTCATAGTGTAATAAAGGTCTTCTCCTTTTTCTGGTCCTTGCCGCTGATGTTGGAAAGAACCGCTGAACATATTTTTGAAAATATCTTGGAATGAGGCTGAACCGGAATTAGAGAAATTAAATCCTTCAAATCCTCCGTAAGAATACTGCTGCTGAGTTCCACTTGGCGGCGTATTTCCGACAAATCCAAATTGGTCATACTGCTTTTTTTTCTTGGAGTTACTTAATACTGCATGAGCTTCCTGGATCTCTTTAAATCTCTTTTCAGCATTTTTATCCTCTGGATTGAGGTCAGGATGGTATTTACGTGCCAGTTTTCGATATGCTTTTTTTATCTCTACATCAGATGCTTTTCGACCTACCCCCAATATTTTATATAAATCTTGCGTCATTCTGAGCCTTATCGCTTATATCTTACGATTTATTCTTATCTTCATCAACTACTTCCGCATCGATCACATCATCAGCATCACTCGTTTTCTTTTCCTTTTCTTTTTCATCAGTCGTCTCATCCTGGTCTGGAGCAGCTTCCTGCTGGGCTTGCTGCTGTTCGCCTTGTTTATACATCATTTCAGTCAATTTATGTGACGCCTTGGTTAATGTCTCTAAAGCCTTTTTAATCTGCTCTACACTATCACTGGAAATTACACTCTTGGTATTATCGATCTCTATCTGTATTTTCGATGCTTCCTCAGATTCTATCTTATCCTTGTTCTCCATTAATGTCTTCTCAAGGGAATAGACAAGGTTGTCAGCCTGATTTTTAAGATCGATCAACTCTCTTCGTTTTTTATCTTCTTCTGAATGTGCCTCTGCATCATTTACCATTTTGTCGATCTCATCATCTTCAAGACCGCTGTGTCCGGTTATTGTTATAGCTTGATGTTTTCCTGTTCCCAGATCTTTAGCAGATACATGCAGTATACCATCTGCATTAATATCAAAAGTAACCTCTATCTGCGGTATTCCTCGAGGAGCAGGAGGAATTCCATCCAAATGAAAACGACCAAGGGATCTATTATCAGCTGCCATTTCTCTTTCTCCCTGGAGAACATGTATTTCAACACTAGGTTGGTTATCTGAAGCTGTAGAAAACTTTTCTGTTTTTTTTGTAGGTATGGTTGTATTTCGATCTATCATCCTAGTAAAAACTCCGCCTAAGGTTTCAATACCTAGGGTTAAAGGAGTAACATCCAAGAGCAGAACATCCTTCATATCTCCGGAGAGAACAGCAGCCTGAATAGCAGCTCCAGATGCTACGACTTCATCGGGATTTACACCTTTGTGAGGCTCTTTTCCAAATAAATTTTTAACCAACTCCTGAACTTTAGGTATACGAGTAGAACCACCCACTAAGATAACCTCATTAATATCGGCTGGCTTTAATCCTGCATCCTTTATAGCTTTCTTGCAGGGTTCACTAGTTTTAGCAATTATAGGATCCATGAGCTGTTCTAATTTTGATCTGGTCAATTTAATAAGGAGGTGTTTAGGACCCGATGAATCTGCAGTTATAAAAGGCAGGTTTACTTCAGTTTCCATTGTAGAAGAAAGCTCCATTTTAGCTTTCTCAGCCGCTTCTTTTAATCTTTGCAAAGCCATTTTATCTTTAGACAGGTCAATTCCGGATTCTTTCTTAAATTCACCAACCAACCAATCCTGTACTTTCTGATCGATGTCGTCTCCACCCAAATGGGTATTTCCATTAGTTGACTTGACTTCAACAATACCTTCCCCAACTTCTAGAATAGAAATGTCAAATGTCCCGCCGCCAAAATCATATACTGCAATGGTATGTTCATTCTTTTTATCCAATCCATAAGCAAGGGCAGCAGCAGTAGGTTCGTTTATGATCCGCTTAACTTCTAATCCTGCTATTTTTCCAGCGTCTTTAGTAGCCTTTCTCTGGCTGTCGTTAAAATAGGCAGGAACTGTAATAACGGCTTCTTTTACATTTTCTCCTAAATAATCTTCAGCCGCCTTTTTTAGCTTTTTAAGAATGACCGCTGATATTTCAGGAGGCGCATAGGATTTATTTAAAGCCTTTATCCTAACATCTCCATTTGCTTCTTCTACGACCTTAAATGGAACCTGTTTTATCTCTTCCGGGACTTCCTTAAAACGCCTACCCATAAATCTCTTAATCGAATATATAGTATTTTCTGGATTCGTCACTCTCTGCCGCTTAGCGACTTGTCCAACTAATCTCTCTCCCTTTTCTGTAAAAGCCACTACAGATGGAGTTGTGCGCCCACCTTCTTCATTTGCAATGATAATCGGTTTATCACCTTCAATTACAGCAACGACTGAATTTGTGGTACCTAAGTCAATTCCTATTATTTTTGCCATCTAATCCTCCGTAATATTATTAATAATTCCTTTATATAATAATACTTGAGTGCATCATTGTCAAGTATTTATATTGATTATATTGTCAAGTTCTGATTTCTAAAAAAAAATGAGACGGCCTCTTTCTTAGAAACCGTCTCCTTACAACTAGTTATACTTAAATATATCTTCCCGTATTATAATATCTTTATAAATCGTCTGGATCAGCGATGAATTTTTCCCGCATAAGTAATTGCACTTCATCACGAGCTTTTTTTATTGTTTTTTCTGCCATTTTATATAGCTCTTCTTTGGTAAAATCAAGGCGGGCAACACCCTGCTCAATAGCTTTAAGACCAACTGCAACAGCTTCTCTCGGAAAGATCTCCCATTCATCCATATTGGGAATAATATAGTCTTCATTAAGTCCTCTATCCTCAGCAACTTTAGCAACTTCTTCAGCAGCAACTATGCACATTTCGTCTGTGATTTTTGAAGCACGTACATCCAGAGTTCCTCTGAAGATCCCAGGGAATCCCAGCGAATTGTTTACCTGGTTGGGAAAATCGGAGCGGCCGGTAGCAACAATCCTTGCCCCAGCTTCTTTAGCTTCCCAAGGCCAGATTTCCGGAACCGGATTGGCTTCTGCAAAAACAATTGCATCATCCGCCATGCTTGCAATCCATTCTTTTTTAATCACACCAGGCCCTGATTTAGAAGCAGAAATAAGCACATCAGCATCTCGTATAGCATCTGGAACGTCCCCTGTTAAGCCCTTAGCATTAGTAGTTTCACATATATGCCACTTTTCTTTAAAATTTTCTTGGAGTACTTCTCTATCTTCTCTGTCTCTATGCAAAATTCCTTTTGAGTCACACTGAATAATATTTCCAGGAGTAACTCCGGCAGTAACAATGAGACGCGAGATTGCGATATTTGCAGCTCCAGCCCCAACCAAGGCAACTTTAACATCAGCCATGTTTTTCTTAACGATTTTTATTGCATTTATAAGTCCTGCAACAGTAACCATGGCAGTTCCCTGCTGGTCATCATGCCACACCGGAATACGGCATTCTTCTCTTAACGTATCGAGGATATGAAAACATTTTGGGTGAGAGATGTCCTCAAGGTTGATTCCGCCAAAAGTAGGCTGTAGCAACTTTACTGTTTTTATGATCTCTTCCGGATCTTTCGTATCCAGCATTATAGGAAAAGCATCGACTCCCCCTAAATACTTGTACAGCAGTGCTTTTCCTTCCATAACCGGAAGGCCAGCTTCGGGTCCGATATCACCCAAGCCGAGTACCCTGGTTCCATCTGATATGACTGCTACAAAATTCCCTTTGTTTGTCATCTCGTATACTTTTTCAATATCCTCATGGATCTCTTTACAAGGTTTTGCTACACCGGGAGTATACCAGATAGCGAAATCATGAAAATCCCTGATACGGCACTTGGGTAAAACTTCGATCTTCCCTTTGTAAAATGGATGTAGACGCATTGCGTCCTTGGAAGGCTGTTCAGCTTTTGCCAACAACTCTTCCACAGTTACTTCTTTGCTCATTTTTTGCTCCTTTGGGCGGTAGGATATAATATTATTTCTCTATAAGGACCACCCTCTATTATGATATTGATATTTAAGAAATGCTTATTATAATGTGATTCAATCATATGTCAAGTTTATCTGTGTAAAAAACATCTTTCACTATTAAGCTCATCTGGTTTTTTTGTGGCGATCATAGCTATGTTGAATTCTTCCGCTTTTGCAATAACATCCTTATCCCTTATGGAACCCAATGGATAAATTATTGCAGTTATTCCATTTTCTCCGGCCAGTTCCGCTACATCATGAAAAGGCATAAAAGCATCAGAAGCCAATACGCATCCCTTAGGTCCATAACCGCGTCGTGAAAATTTTATAGCATCTTCGGCTGCATCTATTCTACTCCGCTGCCCAGAGCCTATGCCATGTATTTTATCCTTTTTCCCAATTACAATCGCATTTGAACGAGTAAAACAAGCAACATTCCAGACAAATACAGCGGCATCCAATTCATCCTCAGTAGCTTGGCGTTGCGAAACTACTTCCACCGACTCAGTCGATATGATCTTTGAATCAAATCTCTTTTGTACCAAAAGCCCTCCGGCCACTCTTTTAAATTCTATGTTTTGATCCTGGCAAGGCTCATACAGAAAACTTCCCATTTTCACAATCCGCAATGGTTTTCTTGTATTCAGAATTTCCATAGCTTCCGGGGAAAAATCAGGAGCAAAAACAACTTCAATATTCCTGCCTTTTTCAATGATAGATTCAGCCACCTGTTTATTTAAGGTATAATTAAAGACATCTACACTCCCGAAATTAGAAAGCGGATCACTATTCCATGCTTTTAGAAATACATCATCCGGGTCGTCTCCCATTGCTACACCACTGGGCATTTCATGTTTTATTAATACACATATCTTTTTACCCGGATAGATCCCGGTTAGTTTTCTCGCCAGCCGCTGGCCAAGGTCCATATCACCGACATTAATATATCCTAGCCCTTTGGAACCCTGCTTAAGAACTTCTATAGTTGCCATATTAGGACCGGAAGCTCCTTTTTCTGTATAAAAAGCGGCTGGATAGCCTGGATTTTCTCCATATCTCATCGAAAGTTTTTTATTAAACTCTAATGATCCAAAATTAAGTGTTTCTGAAAAGTCTTCTTCAACCTTTGAACGGTACTGAGCCCGGGTTTTTTTACCGATCTTTTCCATAGAGTTACTCCTTCCTGTCATGCCGGTTTATTACATTTATGGCATATTTTTCAAATTTCGTCGTATCAGCAAATAATACAGCTACAGAAACTCTAAAATCTTTTTCATGCTTCTTTGGACTCAGAGCCTTATATACTGCTTCAGCCGTTTCCTCTGCAGAGTTTTCTTTTAGATCTACATCAAAAGGCTCCCCCTCAAAAGAAGGCAGCGGATTAAAATTCTCTCCTGTATAAGTAGCTATCATTTTTCCTTTTCCTTCAATAAAAGAGATTTCATAATAGTTTTTCTGTGATAATCCATTAGACGCTCTTTTAATAATACTTAAGGCCGCTTTCTCAGGCTTAATTACACATCCGCTTATTCTGGGAGTGTAATTGGGAGCGTCAGGTTCAAAATCCCAGTTTTCAAGAGCGTTTGACAGGACTTCTACAGGATTTTTATGTTGAGCTAAACAGTCCCGAATAGCAGATGTATGCTTGCCATTACTTACTGCTATACCCTTTGATATCTGAATTGCAGGATAAACCAGCAGATCAACATTACCTTTTTTTAAAGTCATCTCATCAAATGGCTCTACCCAGGCGCCGTTTTGTTTTGTAATTATTTTTCGTGCCTGGCTAGAGGGAGATCTCCCGGTAACAGCATAAACGACAACAACATGGCTTCCGGATAAATCCTTACCTAAAATTATCAGCCGGCCTGGGTATTCCAGAGAGCTAAGTTTTTTTAATCCATTAATCATTTTTTATCTACAATTCTCCATTTAATGGTTATAGTTTAATAAATAGCATACGAAAATACTATAGTCAAAATATAATCCCTTGATAAGGAAATTAGTGCTTATAAGTTAGGGGATTTTAAGGTAAAATGGTTTTGCTATGGATAAAATAATATCACCAGAAAAAGCCTACAAGGATTTAGATTTTTTAAACTCAACAGATGCTCGGAGTATCAGGATATTAAGCGAATACCTTGAACCTTTAAGTAGATTTAAAAAGCTTAAAGTCAATAATACTATTTTGTTTTTTGGTTCAGCCAGAATGAGCCCAAGCAATGAAACTCCGCTGTCTAAATATTACCAGGAAGCTGAAGAACTAGCATACCGCCTGACTAAGTGGGCGGTTAAGCTTACACCTGAAGAAAAACATTTTGTTATCTGTACTGGCGGAGGCGGTGGAATTATGGAAGCTGCCAATCGAGGAGCTTCTCGTGCAGGAGGAAAATCTATTGGAATGAACATTTCCCTGCCATATGAGCAGCACATTAATCCTTATATCTCACCTGAGCTTGCTTTTGAGTTTCACTATTTTTTCATGCGTAAATTTTGGCTTATTAATATGGCTAAGTCGATTGTAGCTTTTCCAGGCGGTTTTGGAACTATTGATGAGATCTTTGAAACTTTGACCCTTATGCAAACCAGAAAAATCAGCAAGGAAAAAACATTTATTCTTCTCTACGGAGAAGACTATTGGCGGGAAATAGTAGATTTTGAAGCCCTGGCCAAACATGGGGTTATCTTACCTGAGGACCTACATCTCTTTAAGTTTAGCTCTGATATAGATCATGCTTTTAATCTACTAAAAAAACGCTTAATAAAGAATTAGGTTAGTTGATACGAAAACACGCGGATTCAGTCTTCGCTCTCTTCTCCTTAAAGGAGAAGAACCATGCCCGCTCATCCTTGCTCACGGTTTTCTTAATCAATCTAACCTAATTCTTTTAATATTTTTTCTAAAAAAATCAAAAATAAGAACCATCTCTGCTTAACTATAGTTCAAACTAAGATGAAAGACTTTAGGGATTTGCAGTTTCTAGCCCTTTTTATTAGAATAACCAGGAATATGTACCTTTATAAAACACAAAAAACTATCCTGATTTTCCTAATATTTCTGGTTTTAATAGGTTTCATGTTTTCATCCTGCACCAGAATCAAATACACAAAACCAGGATATATCCAAACTGGGAAAGCCTCCTGGTACGGACCCGGATTTCATGGAAAAAAAACATCCTCCCGAGAGATATACAACATGCATGACCTGACTGCTGCTCATAGAACTCTTCCTTTCGGAACTTATGTTATTGTCACAAATTTAAATAATGAAAAAACCATTACTGTTAAAATCAATGACCGCGGTCCATTTGTTAAAGGAAGAGTACTTGATCTTTCCTATGCCGCCGCATCTGCCCTGGACATGGTCGAACCTGGAGTTATTCCGGTAAGGATTGAAGTGATCCAGGAGCTCTCACCGAGCCTTGACTCTCAAAAGATTTCAGTGCAAGTGGGGGCTTTTACAATTAAAAGGAATGCTGAAGTGCTAAAAACACAACTTAGCAAAACCTTCTCTGATGTTTATATTGCTCGGTTTAAAACTCCTCATCAAATATATTATAGAGTTAGGATAAAAGCAGAAAGCATACAAAAAGCAAATACTATAGCTCTCAAGCTTCAAAAGGCAGGTTATAATGTATTTGTTCTGGAATGGCAGTAGGGTGGAGTTATGAATGCTCAAAAAGAAAAGCTGATGGTTTAAGTTTATTTTCTTTTCCATCATGAACTGAATAATATCTTCCTTTCCAGATCGCGGCGCCTGCAAATTCTCCTTTCTTATTAACTGCATAAAAATTGACATCAAAACGGGGCAATCCCTTAGTATCTAAACGTTCAGGCCAGAGTTTGCTTTTATCAATTATCCTTTTTAAGGCCCTTAAACAGGCTTCCTCTGGCGAAAACCCATCCCGCATAAATTCTACTACCATATTGCTGCCACAGGTTAAAATATTGGCCTCTCCTAATCCGGTCGAACCAGCAGCGCCTACATCATTGTCAACATAAAGTCCCGCCCCAATGATGGGAGAATCCCCTACCCTACCTGGTATTTTAAAGAAAAAACCACTGGTAGTAGTTACACTGGCCAGGTCACCCTTGGCATCTAAAGCACAGCAATTTATAGTGCCATGGGACTCGACAAAAGACCGCACCCTGGGCTCAAGTTTTTTAGATTTAGGTGGATACCAAAAATCCTGATCCGAAAGCTGTTCTTTACGTTTCAGCCAGATTTTCCTTGCTCTATCGGTAAGTAGATTTTCTTCTTTAAAGCCATGGTTTTTAGCAAATCGCAAGGCACCTCTTCCTACAATCAAGGCATGAGCGGTTCTTTCCATGACCAATTTTGCTACTTTAGATGGATTTTTTATATTTCTGATACTGGCAACCGCACCTCCATTATGAGTCGGACCGTGCATAACTGAAGCATCAAGCTCAACTACTCCATCTTCGTTAGGTAGCCCTCCGTAACCGACAGTTATATCTTCAGGATCGCTTTCAATAATATTTACACCCGCAATAACAGCATCCAGTGGGTCTAAACCCTCACGTAACAGCTGCATAGCTTTTTCAGTAGCTCGCTGGCCATTAGCGCTTGAGATAACGACCATTTTACCTCTGTTTCTCTGCATCCCGGATCCTTTCTTACCTCCGGAAAATATTGCAGCTGTGCCAGCCCCTATTCCTGATTTAATAAAACTCCTTCTTGATATCTTAGTGTTCATAAATACTCCTTTTGAGAGATACATTAATGGATTTATTCCAATTTATCAAACATTTAAAATATCGGTAGTTCCCCCATTTTTTGCCAAAATAGCATTAAAAAGAATCAGGTCAACTTGCCTGGATTATTCACGAGTCGAGGTTGCCGTAGATGCAAGGCACAATGGATGCAGCTGTGATCCTTCACCGCAAATCCATTGTAACGAAGCAGATGAGGTAA
>Ga0114922_10003520_pt1 | contig 14572 bp, 11 predicted proteins | sample AartaG_FD_100975 | JGI IMG/M metagenome (GOLD analysis project Ga0114922, IMG submission 100975) | Deep subsurface microbial communities from Aarhus Bay to uncover new lineages of life (NeLLi) - Aarhus_00045 metaG | ecosystem: Environmental > Aquatic > Marine > Oceanic > Sediment | place...
CCGCAGCGCATATTCGCCGTCACCCTCCACATACCTCGCTAGGCCACCTCTATCTTGCCCTCGGCGCGAGGCTCCCAGCAGAGCGAGAAGAGCAGGAAGATCGGCAGCCAGTCAATCCTGCTCCCTATCCCGGCGCGCACCAGCCATCCTATCAGCACCGCGCAGCTTGCCGCCACCAGCGCCACGTGTGTCGGCTGCCTGTACCTGCCGATCCGCCCGAACACCGTCTGCCCGGCCCGCCGCAGCACCAGGCACGCGATCATCACCATCGCCAGGCCCGACAGCAGCCCGCCATCAAGCCAGGCATCCAGCCAGGCATTATGCGCCCGATTGAAGCCCGCGTGCTGCAGGTAGCGAAGCTGCGAGCCGCCAAAGCCGAAGAACGGGTGCTTCTCGATTAACTCCAGCGCCACCGACCAGATGAGCAGGCGCCGCTGCACACTTCTGAAGCCGCTGCCCCTTCCCGTCATCAGGTCGTGCACGCGCGTGAGCGTCGGCGAGTGCCCGAACGTTGGCATCTCGGCGAAGGCGAACATGCCCATGACTATCACGACCACCAGACCCAGGACCCACCACTGCCGCCGCGCGGCGAAGATGATGACGCTCGCCACGAGGGCGGCGGCAATCGTCGCCCGCGTCCCCGACAGCAGCATCGCCAGCACGATGACCGCCACACCCACCGCCCACGCGGCTCTGCCAACCCACTTCCTCGCGCTCAGTGCCGCCACCAGCGCCAGCGGGAACGCCACGTTCAGCATCCCCGCGAAGATACCCGCGTTCTCGTAGATGGACTGATAGCGGCCCTGCGGGCTGATGGCGGGGCTGCCCAGCAGCCGCGCCGTGACGCTCCCTCCGGCGAAGAAGTCGCCCACCGCCAGCGCGCCGAAGAGCAGAATGAAGATCACCGTCGCCTGCGTCACCAGCCGGCAGCGCCGCTGGTCAGCGCAGATGGCTCGCGTAGCCGGCGCGAAGGCCAGCCAGACGAAGGTCCAGCGGATGAAGTCCTTCCCGGCCAGCCCCACCTCCCTGGCGTTGGGCAGCGATATCGCCAGGCCGGTCAGGAACAGCACTCCCGGCACAATCGTCGGACTGCTCACGTACCATCGCTGGATGAAGTTCCGCGGGCCCCTGGTCAGCCCCAGGTAGATGAGCACGAGCGAGGCCGCTGACAGCGGCGCGTACGCCAGGGACTGCCCGCTGATGCCGAAGAAGGCCCGCGTGAACAGCGTGAAGAGGAAGACGCCAACCAGGTAGAGCCCCGTGGCGAGCAGCATCAGCTCTCCGGCTCACCTCCACCGCCGATGACGGGGGGGCCGTGAATGGAAAGGCCGAATGGGGCCCCTCCATCACGGCCCCCTCTCATTGCCAGTAGGCGCCAGTTAATGATATGATGGACGCGTCGCCCGAATCCGAGAGAGGCCAGCTTGCGATGTCGCTGGACGAGCTGCGGGACAAGATTGACCGAACTGACGAGCAAATCCTCGATCTCCTGCTCGAGCGGGGCAGGATTGCCCAGGAGATCGGGCGCATCAAGGCGGACAAGGAGAGACCCGCCTATGCCCCGGCACGAGAGGCGGAGTTGCTCGCCGCCCTGCTCTCTCGCGATCTCTCGCCGCTGGACGCCGAGGCCGTCGCCGGCGTCTTCCGCGAGATGATCTCCGCCTGCCGCGCCTTACAGACCCCCCTCACCGTCGCCTACCTGGGCCCTGAGCACACCTTCACTCACGCCGCCGCTCAGAAGCACTTCGGCCAGAGCTGCGAGTTCCTGAGCCAGCCCTCCGTCCCCGATGTCTTCGCCGCAGTCGAGCACGCGCACGCTGATCTCGGCGTCATCCCCATCCAGAACTCAACCGAGGGCGTCGTGGGCGCCACCCTTGATTGCCTGCTGGACACGAGCCTGCGCATCTGTGCGGAGATCTACGTTCCCGTTCACCACTACTTGGTCGCTCGCTATGCCCTTGACGAGATCCGCGCGGTGATCTCGCACCCACAGGTCCTCGCCCAGTGCCGCCGGTGGCTGCGCGAGAGCCTGCCGGGCACGGAGCAGATACCGACCTCCAGCACCAGCGCCGCGGCTCAGGCTGCTGCCAACCAGGAGGGCCTCGCCGCCATTTCCCCCCTTGAAGCCGCCGAGGCCCACGGCCTGAGCGTCCTGGCCGAGAACATAGAGGACCTGCCGAACAACCGCACCCGGTTCTTCGTCATCGGCGACCTGGACCCGCCGCCGACAGGCTCCGACAAGACCTCAGTGGTCTTCAGCACGCCGCATCGCGCCGGAGCCCTCCACCAGGCGCTCGCGGCCTTCGCGCAGCACGGCATCAACCTGACGCTGATTCAGTCGCGCCCCGCCCGGGGCAAGCTCTGGGAGTACGTCTTCTTCGTAGACTTCGAGGGACACGCCGACGACGAGTCTCCCGCCCGTGCTCTCGCCGAGCTGCGAGACTACTGCGCTTTGCTGAAGGTCCTCGGCTCCTACCCGTCCCAGCAGGCGGACCTATAGCCGGCTATCCAGCTCCGCCATCTTTTCCAGGGCGGCCTGGCCCTGGTCGGTCCTCGTGAACTCCCCCACTTGCTCGATGCGCTCCTTCAGGCCCTTCTGGCCCGCCAGGAACTGACCGATCTTGAAGTGCCGCTCCAACTGCTCGGAGTCCGTCGAGATGTCCGAACCGCCCTCCAGGTACGCCTCCAGTTCCTCGGACTCCACCTCCGCCTGCTTGTCGGCGGCCACCGCTGACTTCACCAGCGCCGCATTCACCACCGCCGGCCGGCCCGTCAGCAGAACCGCGACCCGGTCCGCCGTGAACTCCGTAAGCTCCACCCAGCCCCGCGACAGCCAAGAGAAGACCAGTATCGGAAACAGCAGTATCTTCCACAGGGCGTTGGCGCGCTGGATGTAGTTGACCGCCAGGCCCATCTTCACGTGGTGCGACCTTATGTGCCCCATCTCCCGGGCCACCATCACCGCCAGCTCCTCCGGCTTGAGCGCCTCCAGCAGCGACTTGGAGGCTACGATGGTCCCGGCCTTGCCCGGCATGGTGTAGGTGTAGGCCACGTCATCCTCAACGATGTACATATCCGGCTCTTTCATCCCCAGCCGCCGGCTCTGCTCCGTCAGCATCTGCTTGAGCTGCGGGTAGGTCTTGGCGAGCACCTTCGACTGCATCCCCGTCTCCCTGAACTGCTGCCGCCTCGGCCGGACGGCCAGCCAGTTCACCACCAGGATGCAGAGCAGCGGATACCCGATGATCTCTAGCGGAATCCACCACTTCCCATGGAAGCTGGAACTCATATGCGCCGCGCTCTTGCCGAAGACGTAGATGGCCACCACCACACCCGCCACCAGAAAAGCGCCCCCTAGCACGGAGACAGCCTGCCAGTATCCCACCTTCTCGCCCGGATACTGGTAGTCGGACAATCGCAGCTCAGTCTTGCGTTCGCGTTTCCTCTGTTTCCTTGCCCGCCGAGCCACTAGTCATCAGCCTCCTGGCGTTCCGGCAGGATCACGCGCACGCGATCCAGGTGTTGGTCATTGCTCTCGTCAATCACAAAGCGTACCTCGCCCTCGCTCAGCATTTCTCCCTCCTGCGGCATGCGACCTGCCTTCCCCGAGAGGAAGCCGGTGATGGTGTCGGCCTCCTCGGTGTCAAGCTCTGTCCCCAGGGCCTCGTTGATCTCCTCGAGCCGCGCCTTCCCGCTGACCAACGCCTCCCGTTCACTCACCACCACGATCTCCTCTTCCGGCAGGTCATGTTCGTCCTCGATCTCCCCCACCAACTCCTCGAGGATGTCCTCGATGGTCACCAGGCCCTCGGTGCCGCCGAACTCATCTATGATGATGGCGATGTGCACCTTGCTATCCCGCAGCTCTCTGAGCATCTCGTCCAGCCGCTTGGTCTCCGGCGCCAGCAGCGGCTCTCGCGCCAGCTCCGACAGCTTGACCTCCCTCTCGCCCCGGCTCAGACGCACCATCACATCATTGACGTAGACCACGCCGGTGGTGCGGTCTATCGTCTCGGAGTACACCGGGATGCGCGAGAAGCCCGAGGCGACCGCGATGTCGGCCGCCTGCTCCAGCGTCGCGTCCTCGGGCACGGCCACGATGTCCACGCGCGGCACCATTATCTCCTTGACCGTCTTCTCGCTCAACTCGATCACGCTGTCGAACAGCTCACCCTCTTCCGGCTCGACCGTGCCCTCCTCCTCCCCAAGGTCCGCCGCCGCGCGTATCTCCTCGGCCGTGATGAAGTGCCGATGATGCTTCGGGCTGGTGCCTGCCAACCGCAGAACCGCGTTGCTGATGGCGGTCGTCAGCCGCACCATCGGCCCCACCGCCCACGTCAGCCGCGCCATCATACCCGCCAGCGCACGCGCCGCAGGCTCCGACCGCAGTGACCCGTACGTCTTGGGCCACAGTTCCGCGACCACCAGTATGCACGCGATGGTGGCGGCGTGCGCTACCATCTCGTGCCAGCGGGCACCATCCCCGTATATGTTGCGCACCACCAGCGTCATCAGCGTGGCTACGATCAGCACCAGCGAGTTGACCCCGACGACAGACACGCTCAGGAAATCAGCGTTCTCGGTCATCTCGACTATCTGTCTTGCGGCCCGGTCTCCCCGCCGCGACAGGGACCGCATCCTGCTCTTGCTCACTGACAGCAGCGAGGCCTCTGCCAGGTTGAGCACCAACACCCCCAGGAAACAGATGCCGATGATGACGCACCAGAGCACGGTCAGGATGGCGTTCAAGGTGACTCCGGGGCCTCCTCGCCCGTCTCTTCGGGGATCGTCTCCACCACGCGCACTCGCGATATCCTCGGGCCCTCCATCTCCTCGACCGTGATGGTGAGCCCGCCCCACCTGAAGCTCTCCCCGACCTCCGGGATGCGTCCCGCTATCTCCAGCACCAGACCGCCCAGGCTGTCGTGGTCCTCGGTTGGCAGCTCCTCAGCCACCAGGTTGTCCAGCTCGTGCATCGCGATGGTGGCATCACACACGAAGCACCTCTCGTCCACCATCACTATCTCCGGCTGCTCCACATCGTACTCGTCCTGGATGTCTCCGACGATCTCCTCCAGCAGGTCCTCCATCGTCACCACACCCGCGGTGCCTCCGAACTCGTCCAGCACCATCGCGATCACGGTCCGCTCACTCTGAAGCTGTCGCAGAAGCTGGTCCGCGGACAGCGACTCGGGCACATAGTGCGCCGGCCGCGCCACCATCTTCACCGGCCGGTCCATCTCACCCAGCCGCAGATAGGGCAACATATCCTTTGTGTAGAGAATCCCGGTTATGTGGTCCCGATCGCCCGCGTAGACCGGCAGCCGCGAGTGCTTGTGCTCAATGGCCCTCCGCAGCGCCTCGGCAAGGGACACACTCTCCTCGAGGCAGATCATGTCCGTCCGCGGAGTCATCACTTGCGCTGCCGTCTGGTCGCCGAAGTCCAGCGCACCGTGCAGCATCCTGCGCGTGCCTGCCGCCAGCGCTCCCTGGGACTCGCCCTCCTCGATCATCGCCTTCAGGTGCTCCTCGGTCACGGTCGGCAGGATGGTGTCCGCCCGCACGCCGACGAGGTACAGCAGCCCCCGCGCCACCAGCGCCAGAAGGCCCACAATCGGATACAGCAGGGCGCTGAACAGCCCCAGAAGCGGCGCTGTGTACAGTGCCACCTTCTCGGTGTTGCGCGCCGCGATCTGCATCGGCGTCGCCTCCGCGAAGATCAGCACCACCACCGTCATCACAAACAGCGCCACTATCGGCCCCACTGTCTCGCCCCAGAACGCAATGCCGAGCACCGTTGCAAGGTGCTCGGCAACATAATAGCTTCCGGTTATCCCGACAATCAGCGTCGCCAGCACTAGCGCACGCCGCTCCTGCAAGCCCAGCAGCAACCTGGCCAGCCTTGAGCCACCCTCCGCCAGGTGACGCACCCGCGTGCGTACCACGCCCAAGAAGGCCACTTCGGCGCCGGCGAATACCCCTGCTAGCACTACCAGCGCCACTAGCAGCGCTAACTCGCCGGCCTGATCTGTCTCCAAGACCGCCTGTCCTCCCGGGGTCCCTGCAACCCGTTTTCCAGAACCGGATTATAGCACACGGACAGCGGCAACGCAAACGCCCTGCTCACCATCCGTCGAGCCTTTTCGCCAACCACAGGCAGGGAATCCTCCCGCCTGCGGGAATATTGTACGCAGAACACCGGCTTTCCTTCCCGGTTCTGGAGGAGATGTGCTATGACCTTGAGCGCACAGGTACCCCCGCGCAGAGCAGTTGCATTCTGCCTTATGCTCTGCCTCGCCTTGTCTGCCGCCGACCATGCTGCTACCGATGGCCGCTCTCTGCTTCGAGCCACCGTCCCCGGCGCCTTCGGCGTTCGCTACCTTCCGGACCGCGCGCTGCTCACCTACACCGTCCCGCCGCAGCAGGGCGAGGAGGACTTCGCTCTCAGCCTCTATCTCCCTGAGCCTATGAAGTGGGGCTACCTGGACCGAGCGCCGCTCGGCCCCGCTCAGTACACCTGGGACGCCGAGGCCCGGCAGGTGCGATTGACCCTGCCCTTCGGCAGCCATCGCCTCCACCTGGGCTGGGCCGGGACCGGCAAGCTCCCGCCCGTAGGCCTGACCATCCCCGTCACAGCCGACGGCAAGTCGGTCGGCGCGCTGCGGGCCCGCTTCGACCTCAGTGCTATGGACGCCACCGGCTCCGTTGCCCTTGGCCCGGCCCAGGCCTCTCTGAGGCTGGAGCTGGCCGCCGAGGTTGACCCCGAGCGCGTCTCCCTCACCTGCGGCCACCAGACCATCCGGCGGTGGCGCAAGGCCGGGACCGCCCTGGTCGCCCGCAGCAGCTTACTGATGGGCGAGGGCCGGCGCCTCACGCTGCGCGTCGAGCAGTATGGCCTGGATTCCAGCCCCATCGCCGAGGTGCTCTTCGAGCGCGTACGGCCCCCCAGCCACGTTGTTCGCGCCGAGCAGGACCAGATCCCCGATGATGCTATCCTCGTGGAGGCCGAGGACTTCGCGGACAGCGGCGGCACGCCCGTCAGCGTCGAGCCCGGCTCCCACTACGACGAGCACGGCGGCGCCTCGGTCTTCAGCTTCCATGGCGACGGCGCCTGGCTGGAGTGGCTGATTGACGTCCCCGAGGCCGGGGAGTACGACCTCTATGCCCGCGTCGCCTGCGCCGATGACTTGTCCTTCCGCAGCATTCGCGTGGACGGCTCGCCGCCGACCGGCCTGGCCCTGGTGCAGTTCCCCAGCACTGGCGGGTGGGCGCACGCCCCCGGCGAGTGGTGGCTGGTCAAGATCGCGGGCACCGACGCGCAGACTCCGCCGCTTGAGCTTGACGCCGGCGAGCATCGCATTCGCTTCACCGGAGTGCTCGAACACCACCTGAACGTTGACTACCTGCTGCTCGCGCCTCATCGTTGAGGCGCTGCGACCGGTATTTCGCGCTTGACATTGCCGGTGGCGTAGCCTATAATCACCGTCGCACCGAGCCGTGGTGGGGGGGGTTAGCACACACTTGAGCGCCCGCTGTTGTGGCGCTACCCAGAGCGAAATGGGAGGGTGATGCACTGTGTCAACTCGGAAGCGCGGCTTCACGCTCATCGAACTTCTGGTAGTGATCGCGATTATCGCGATCCTGGCTGCCATCCTTTTCCCGGTGTTCGCCCGAGCCAGGGAGAAGGCGCGTATCACTTCCTGTCTGAACAGGGTCCGGCAGTTGGGCACAGCCTTCGCTATGTACAGGTCCGACAATGACGGCCGTATGCCCTTGGACTGGTATCGGGCGGAGGACGACAACATCGCCTACCGCTGGATCCACGTCATCTATCCCTACATCAACAACTACCAGATATTCCAGTGCCCGAGCCTCGAGACGGCCGGCGACCGCGATTGGTCGCCACCTTACAGCACTCCCCCGCCCCTCAGTTCGTACTACTACTGCCACTACTACCTCGCCAGCATTTCCGAGACCGAGGTCAGGAACACCACCGGGACCATTATGCTTATGGATGGCTGGTACTTCCCAGACAGGCCCCTCGACTGGAACCGTGGCATGTTCGACTCCCCGAGCGCCACAGCCACGGAGATGGCCGATTGGGTCAACAACGTCTACCGGGACAGTATGCCCTACGTGAACCCAACCATCCTCACCCAGATGCACCGCCACAATGGCGGTATGTGCGTGGCCTACTACGACGGCCACGTGAAGTGGATAAACCGCGCGGATCCGATTGACTTCACGCCGACTGGCTGACCAGGTGTGCCTCGCCAAGTAATCCGGAGGGTCGGGGAAGCTCCCCGGCCCTCTTTTCTGTCGCCGCTGGTGACCCCGGACCCGAACCATTCGCGTAGGTCGGCCTGGTCACCCCAGGCCCACCGAATTGACAGCGGCGCGCCCTTGCCTTATACTCTGTGCGACGCCCGCGCCACGCGCCTTCCCGCGCTAACCAAGGAGAGCTACCAGGATGCAGGCACGTCCCAGGGTGTGGATACCCACCATCGTAGCCATTTTCATCGCTGCCTTCCTGCTCGGCTTCGCGCCGATCCGCCGGGTTCAGACCGGCGGCTTTGCCGTGGACAGCCTCTTCGCGTTCACTTTCGCCAAGCCTCTCGTCGAGGCTGACGCCGAAATCGAGGCCAGGGAGAAGGAGATCGCCGAACTCCTGGAGGGCAAGAGCCTCGAGATAGACCACGTCACGCTCCAGGACGACGATCTGCTCGAGGTCGAGACCATCGCCCTTGACCAGGCACAGGCCGACCGGGACCACGACGCCATCGTTGCTGCCCTCAAGGAGAAGTACGGCGCCCTCTCCGACGCGCGGCTTGCGGGAGAAGCTGAACGAGAGCAGCCCCTGGCCGAGTGGGGCCCCTTCGCCATCTACCGCCCCCGCCCGCAGCTCAAGTTGGGCCTCGACCTCCAGGGCGGCGCCCACGTGGTGTTGCGATGCCTCTCCAGCGCAGAGATGACCTTCGTCAGCCCCGAGGATAAGCCGTTCGTCAAGAGCAGCCAGCCGCAGCCGGATGAAGGGGAAGGCCCAGGCTATGAGCCGCCACACACCGCCGAGACCCTGAGGGCGGCCCTGCGCAGTCTCCTGGTGGGCATGGACTTTCCGGCCTCGGAGATTGATATTCCCGTGGTCAGCGCCAACCGCCTGGTCCTCGAGACCAGGCCAGCCAACAAGGCGGAGGCCGAGAGGCAGAGCAAGGCCATCGAGGACTACTTGCACGAGACCTATCCGAGCGTGGAGATAGAAGTCGGCGAGATGAGTGCCGTCTTCGTCGAGCCCGAGACCGCCGATAAGGTCAAATACATCATCGAGGAGCGGCTCTACTCGATGGGCGAGATCCGGGAGCCGGTGATCCAAAAGCAGGGCGACGATCGCATCATCGTCGAGATGCCCGGTGTCAAAGACCCTGAGCGGGTCCTCAAGATCCTCAAGGACACCGCCATGCTCGAGTTCCGCCTCGTGCCCGAGCGCTTCAAGGCCGTTGCGGCCGAGATGGACATCTACGATGAGTGGAACGACGAGGAGAGCGGGCAGATTGTGAGCTGGGATGTCGTGCGGGCCGAGTCCAAGGTCGAGTTCACCGGCCGCGACCTGATGGCCAACGCCACGGTTCAGTCCGGCCAGACCAGCGACTGGGTCGTGGCCTTTGAGCTGAGAACCAACAAGAAGGATGACTTCCACGAGTTCACGCGGCGCAATGTGGGCCGGATAATGGCCATCGTGCTCGACCGCGAGTGCAAGATGGCGCCCGTGATCCGCAGCGCCATCCCCGGCGCCGGCATCATCGAGGGCAATATGACCGCACAGGAGGCCGGCGACCTCAAGCTCCTACTCAATGCCGGCGCTCTGCCGGTGCCCCTGGAAATCGTCGAGAACCGCACCGTCAGCGCCACTCTCGGCCAAGACTCGATCCTGACCAGCCTGTACGCGGCCCTCGTCGGCGTGGCCGCGGTCATGGTCTTTATGATCGTGTACTACCGCCTCCCCGGGGTTCTGGCCGACGTGGCCCTGCTGTTGTACCTGGCGCTCGTTGTGGCCGTCACCGCTTACTCCGGCGCTACGCTCACGCTCCCGGGCATCGCCGGCATTATCCTCTCTCTGGGCACCGCCGTGGATGCGAACGTGATCATCTTCGAAAGGCTGAAAGAAGAGCTCTGGGCGCGCAAGTCTATGCGCGCCGCCGTTGTCGCCGGCTTCGACCGCGCCTGGACCGCCATCCTTGACGCCAACGTCACCACCCTGATCACAGCGGGAGTGCTCTACTGGCTGGGCACCAGCCTCATCAAGGGCTTCGCCGTGATGCTCTTCATCGGCATTATCTGCCACCTCTTCACCGCGGTCACGGTCACCAGGTGGCTGCTCACCATGGTCGCGGAGACCAGGTGGGGCCAGAACCGCCGCCTCTACGGCGTCGGCGAGCCCGACGAAGACCAGCAGGCCGAGCAGCCCGAGCCTGCCTAGAGCCGCCGCCGGCAGATAGCTGCGCCCGCCACGCCGCCCAAGTCGCAAGGAGGTCAACAGGTGGATTTCTTTCGCAGGCAGAACTGGGACATCGTACGCTACACCTGGCTGTGGTTCGCCATCTCCGGGGTGGTCATCGCCATAGGACTGGGGGGCTGGATCATCCACGGGCTGAACTTCGGCATAGACTTCACTGGCGGCAGCCTGCTCCGCTACAAGTTCGAACGGGCCCTGGTCACTGAGCCTGGCGAAGTCCGTGAGGTCGACGCCAAGACGCGGGAGGTGCTCGCCAAGCACGGGCTTGAGACGAGCCTGATACAGGTGGCGGGCACCGACGAGCTTTACATCCGCACGCCCGCGGTCGCCAACGATGAGGAGGCCCGCAAGCAAGACGAGCAGATCAGAGCCGGCCTGTCCCAGGTCTTCAGCGAGAAGGGCGAGATCGAGCAGTTGGGCCGGGAGACCGTCGGGCCTGTCATCGGCCACATGCTGCGGCGCTCGGCGATCCAGGCCCTCATACTGGGCATAGCGCTCATCCTCGTCTACATCACCATCCGCTACGAGTTCCGCTTCGCCGTGGCCGCCGTGCTCGCGCTGCTGCACGATATGCTGATACTCATCGGCGCCATGGCTCTGCTCCAGGTCGAGCTCAACACCTGGTTCGTGGCCGCGATCCTGACCGTGCTGGGTTACTCGATGAACGACACGGTCATCATCTTCGACCGCATCCGAGAGAATCGCGGCCTGCACCGCCGCGCGCCGCTGGGCAGCGTCGTCAACGTCAGCTTGCTCCAGACCATGGCCCGTTCCATCAACACGGTGTTGACGACGCTCTTCACGCTGATCGCACTGTTCGTCTTCGGCGGCGCCACGATCCACGGCTTCGCCCTGGCGCTCATAATCGGTATTGCTTCAGGCACTTACTCCTCGATCTTCACGGCCAGCCCGGTCGTCGTGCTCTGGTATCGCTGGGCGGAGCGGGCGAAGCGCGTCGTGCCCGAGGCTCGACCCGCCGTGGCGGCCGCAACTACCACGCCCGCGACCACCGTTCCCGCTGAGGGCGAGCCGGAGGGGGCGCCTGCCGGACGGCCCAGCGCCCGCGAGACCATGCGGGAGGCCGAGCGTCTTGCTCAGGAAGAGAAGCGCGAGCGCCGACGCGACCGTCGCAAGGCGAAGGCCACGAAGCAGGCTCCTCGCAAGCGCAAGAAGCGATTCTGAGAACGACGGGCAAAGGGCAAAGGGCAAGGGGGAACGGCAAACAGCACCCGTTGGCCGTTGGTTGTTAGTCGGAAGTCGGTAGTCGGAAGTCGGTAGTCGGATGTCGGTAGTCGGATGTCGGTAGTCGGAGGTCGGAACCCGGATGTCGGAGCGCGAGAAGATACTGAGAATACTGCAAGTTGAGGCGCGTGCCGGATGCGACGACATCGCCGAGCGCCTCGGCATCTCCCCCGAAGAGGTCGAGCAGACGATCCAACAGCTTGAGGATGAGGGCGTCATCCTGGGCTACCGCGCGCTGGTGGACTGGTCACGCAACGACATCGAGCGCGTTTATGCCTTCATCCTCGTTGAGGCGACACCCGAACACGGCGTCGGCTTCGAGAAGGTGGCTGACACCGTGGCGCGCTTCGAAGAGGTGCACTCAGTCCACCTCACCTCCGGCACCGCGGACCTCACCATTGTCGTCGAGGGCGACGACTTCCGCGAGATCGCTCGCTTCGTGGCCGAGAAGCTCGCGCCGACCCCCGGCGTCGAGGGCACCGCAACCTCCTTCGTGCTCAGAACCTACAAGCTGGAGGGCCTGATCATCGGGGAGGCGCCTGCGGCCAGGAGGCTCGCGGTCACCCCATGAACACCCGGCCACCCTCCTCGCGGCTTTCCCACCTCGCCGCTGACCTGCAGCCCTCCGGCATCCGCGAGTTCTTCGACCTCGTCGTCGGGATGGAGGACGTCATCAGCCTGGGCGTTGGCGAGCCCGACTTCCCCACCCCCTGGCGCATCTGCGACGCCGTCATAGACTCGCTGCAGCGCGGCAGCACCTCATACACCAGCAACCACGGGCTTCTCGAGCTTCGCGTTGAGATAGCCCGCTACCTTGAGCGCCGCTACGGGCTCCAGTACGACCCCGAGACCCAGATCCTCGTGACCGTCGGCGTCAGCGAGGCGCTCGACCTGGTGATGCGCGCTCTGCTCGACCCCGGCGACGAGGTTCTCGTGCCCGATCCCTGCTACGTCTCCTACGCCCCGTGCGTGACGCTCGCCCACGGGCGCCCGGTTTTCGTCCCAACCGGCATCGAGGACGAGTTCAAGCTCCGCCCACAGGCGCTCTCGGCCGCCATCACCGGGGACACGAAGGCGCTGCTGATGGGCTATCCCAACAACCCCACCGGCGCGGTGATGACGCGCGACGAGCTGGCGGCCCTCTCCGACGTTGCCGTGGCCAACGACCTGATCGTCATCTCCGACGAAATCTACGCCGAGCTGACCTACGAGGGCGAGCACGCCTCGGTGCCCACCCTCCCTGGAATGTACGACCGCACGATCCTGCTCAACGGCTTCTCCAAGGCCCACGCGATGACCGGCTGGCGCATCGGCTACGCCTGCGGCCCGGAGGAGATCATCGAGGCGATGGTGCGCATCCACGCCTACGTGGCTCTGTGCGCGCCGATCGTGGCGCAGACCGGCGCCATCGAGGCGCTCCGCAACGGCGACGGCGACTGCGCCCGGATGGTCGCCGAGTACGACCAGCGCCGCCGCGTCTTCGTGAACGGCCTCAACCGCATCGGCCTGAGCTGCTTCAAGCCCAGGGGCGCTTTCTACGCTTTCCCCTCCATCGAGGTCACCGGCCTCAGCTCCGCCCAGTTTTCTCGCGCGCTACTGACGGATCAGAAGGTCGCCGCGGTACCGGGGTCAGCCTTCGGCGAGCGTGGCGAGGGCCACATCCGCTGCACCTACGCCAGCAGCATCGCCGACCTGCGCGAGGCGCTCGCTCGCATGGAACGCTTCCTGTACCGGCTCGTGGCCGGCGAGGCCCAGGTGCCCGAGTAATGCCCCTTGCGGCTGCCAAGCGTGGCGAACGAGCATGAATCAGACGGCCTCGCCCCCGGTTGCCGTAACCCCGCGCATCACCTGGTGGAAGCTGGGCGCGGTCGTAGCCGCCGCCTTTCTCCTCTACCTATGTTTCCCTCCGGCCGATCTCGGCCCGCTTGCCTGGGTAGCCCTGGTGCCCTTCTTCTTTGCGCTCAGCCAGGTGCGCCCGGCAGGCGGCGCACTGCTGGGCCTGCTCTTCGGCGTCTGCTTCATCGGGGCATATGCCTCGTATATGCTCACCTACGGCGCCGTCGGCTGGGTGGCCATCATACTCTTCCAGGGGCTCTTCTTCGCCCTGGCCGGCGGCGCTGGGGCCGCATGTAACCGCTGCCCTGACCCCATGCTGCGCGCGCTCGGCGCGGCGTCCGCCTGGACGCTCGCCGAGGTCCTGCGCGGGAGCATCGGCGGCCTCGGCTTCACTGTCGGTGACCTCGGCTACACGCAGCACGACCTGCTGCCTCTGCTTCAGACCGCCAGCGTCGTCGGACACTACGGCCTCGGCTTCATCATAGCCCTGCTCAACGCCGCGCTTGCCCAGGCCGCTCTCTCCGTCGCGCCCGGCGTCTTCCTCCGACCTGCTGGCGACCCCAGGGCCTTCGCCCAGCGCGCCGCCAGGAGCGTCGTCGCCATCTACGTGGCGCTCTTCCTCATCTACGCCTGGGGCGCGCTGGTGCTGCGAGCAGACGGCATCGAGGGGGCCGCCGCATTCTCCGTCGCCGCGGTGCAGGGCTCGGTTGAGGTGGGGGACCGCGTGACGCCCGATGACGTGCAGCGCTCCCTTGCCACCTACCTGAGCCTCAGCCAGACGATCCCCAAGGACGTACAACTCATCGTCTGGCCCGAGACTGCGCTGCCGGTTGCTCTGAACGTCGGCCCGAGCCTGAAGGCCCAGATAGCGGACCTGGCCGCGGACAAGGACGCTTACTTGCTCGTGGGTGGCGCCGAGCGCGGCGAGACCTTCAACACGCTCTACCTCATCTCTCCCCGGGGCGAGGACCTCGATCTCTACCG